>Ga0326597_10004259_pt1 | contig 20172 bp, 14 predicted proteins | sample RVTome_12_FD_203789 | JGI IMG/M metagenome (GOLD analysis project Ga0326597, IMG submission 203789) | Soil microbial communities from uranium-contaminated site in the Upper Colorado River Basin, Wyoming, United States - RVT100D185 | ecosystem: Environmental > Terrestrial > Soil > Contaminated >...
GTTGTTCTTGAGCGGACGATATTCCTCCGGCGTCTCCGTGCGGATGTCGCCCTTGGCGTAGAGGTCGACATGGTCCGAGGCGCGGAACCAGACGCGCTCGGTCGTTCCGATCACGCCGGCATCGTCGAGCACGCGAGAACGCAGGACGAAATCGGGGCTGGATTCCAGAATGTCGCGCAGCCTATTGAGTTCGCTGCGCTCCGTCACCTCGGGAAACATCAACTTGAGCGAGTCTGACAGCACCTTGCGGTAATTGGCGCTCCCAAGCGTCGCGGGATCGCGCGCGCCGTCGGGATCGATGGTGGCTTCGTCGAACGTCACGTCGATCGCGATGTAGTTCTGCACGAACGCGGGAAAGCCGCTGTGAACGATCGTGCCCAGCAAGATCACCAGTGCGGCGCCCGCCACCGTCAAGGCCGCGAGGCCGTATAGCTGAAATCGGCGTTCGACCGCTTGGCGGCGCCTGCGATTGCGCACCGCCGCCTCGCTCGTGTGGACCAGCGGAACTCTGCTGATGATGGCGTCAGTCATAGCGTTCCCGGTAACGTTTCACCACGTCGAGCGCGATGAAGTTGAGGACGAGGGTCACGGTGAAGAGGAGAAGACCGAGCGCGAAGGCGGCGAGCGTCTTCGGGCTATCGAATTCGGAATCGCCGACGAGCAACGTCACGATTTGCACGGTGAAGGTGGTCACGGCCTCCAGCGGGTTCGCGGTGAGATTGGCCGTGAGTCCCGCCGCCATGACGACGATCATGGTCTCGCCGATGGCGCGCGACACGGCCAGCAGGATCGCTCCGACGATCCCGGGCAAGGCGGCCGGGAAGACGACTTTCTTGATGGTTTCCGACTTGGTCGCGCCCATGGCATAGGAGCCGTCGCGCAAACTCTGCGGTACGGCGTTCATCACGTCGTCCGACAACGACGAAATGAACGGAATAATCATGATCCCCATGACGACGCCGGCCGCGAGCGCCGACTCGGAGGAGACGCGCAAGCCGACTTCCGCGCCGGCTTCGCGGAACAGGGGCGAAACGGTCTGGATGGCGAAAAACCCGAACACGACGGTCGGGATGCCGGCGAGGATTTCCAACACGGGCTTGGCGACGGCGCGAAGCCTGGCGCTCGCGTAATCCGCCATATAGATCGCCGAGAAGAACCCGAGCGGAATCGCCACGCACATCGCGATGAAGGTGATGAGCAGCGTTCCCGTCAACAGTGGGATCGCGCCGAACGCGCCCGACGCCCCGGCCTGGTCGCGGCGGATCGGCATCTGCGGCGACCACTCCGTGCCGAAGACGAAATCCGAGATTCGGATGGTCTCGAAGAACTGCGACGTCTCGTAGATCAGCGAAGTAAAGATGCCGACGGTCGTGAGGACGGCTACAACGGAGGCCAGGAACATCGCGCCACGCACGACGCCCTCGATCGCCTGGCGCGCGCGGAAGTCGCGCGCGATCCGCCGCGTGCCCCACCACAACCCGCCGAGCGCGACGGCCACGACGGCCAAGGTCATCCAGATGCGGCTCAGCCAGCGGAATTCGGCATAGGCTTCGCCCGCCGCGATGATCTCGGGCTCGGGTTCGCGGAGCAACAGTCCGCCCGTGACGTAGTTCTTCGCCTCCTGCATGCGCAATGTAAGCGTGCCGGGATCGCCCTGTTGCACGGCTTCGGGAAGGTGGGAAATGAGGATGCGATTGGCGATGAACGGCTCGCCGAGCATCCACAGCACGAACAGCGCGAAGGCCGGAACCATGACGGCAAGAAACCCGAACCAGGCATGATGGCCCGGCAGCGAATGCAGCTCGTTGAGCCGTCCGCCGCTGACGACGAAAGCGCGCATGCGGGCGAGAAACCAGCCCGCCGCCGCGAACAGAATTATGAGGCTGAGCGCGATCCAGGCCGACATCTCGCATCCGGGAAGAAACAAGGGCGGCGACCGCGGACTCGCGGCCGCCGCCCCAGGGGGATCAGGTTACATAGTCAGAGGCGAAAGCGCCTTCACCGACGCGCGATATTCGTCGATCTTCGCCTTCGGCGCCGGGATGAGGCCCTTGTCGACCAGATAGCCATCCTCGCCGAGCGCGTTGTCGCTCGCATATTCGGTGATGAGCTCGACCATGCCCGGGATCGTGCCGATGTGATTCTTCTTCAAGTAGAAGAACATCGAGCGCGAAGCGGGATAGCTATCGTTCTGAACGGTTTCCATCGAAGGTTCGACGCCGTCGATCGCCGCCGGCTGGAGCTTGTCCTGGTTTTGCTCCAGGAAGCTGTAGCCGAACACGCCCAGCGCCTTGGGATTGGCGACGAGCTTCTGCACGATGACGTTGTCGTTCTCGCCCGCTTCGATGAAGGCGCCGTCCTCGCGGATGAGTTGGCACCACTTCTTGTTTTCCTTCTCGGCCGCGGCGATTGCCGGAGAATTCTTCGCGGTCTTCTTGCAGGCCGGCTCGAGAATCAGTTCGACGAAGGAATCGCGCGTGCCGGAGGTTGGCGGCGGACCGTAGACCTCGATGCGCTCGTTGGGCAGATCGGGCCGGATCTGATTCCAGGTCTTATGGGGATTGGCAACCAACTTGCCGCCCACCTCGATTTCGCGCGCGAGCGCCGTCCAGACGTCCTTGGTCGACAGCTTGTACTGCGCATGGGCACGGCTGTTGGCGATGGTGAGGCCGTCATAGCCGACCATCAGCTCGACGATCTGGATGCCCTTGGCCGTGCAGTCGTCGAATTCCGTCTTCTTCATGCGCCGAGAGGCATTGGTGAAATCGGGATGGTCCACCCCGATGCCGGCGCAGAACAGCTTCATGCCGCCGCCCGTGCCCGTCGATTCGACGACCGGCGTCTTGAAGCCCGACACCTTGCCGAACTGCTCGGCCACGGTGGTGGTGAAAGGAAATACCGTCGAGGAACCGACGATGCGGATTTGATCGCGCGCCAAGGCCGGCGTTGCGATCAGCACGGCAGCCGTGGCGGCCGTGATTAGAGCGTTCAATCTCACGTTCGACTCTCCATTCGAGGTCAGCGTTGAATCCGGTCCAGGCGGCGCGTCGGTCTGTGCTGGCGCATTGGTCCCCCGAAGACGCCTGGGCATCCTGCCGCCGCGAACCGTCCCGTGGGGCGAGGGCGCGCCGGCCGCCTCTGCATAAGAACTCTCGGCCAAGTCCATGCGACAGTAATGTGACGGTTTGATGAAGCCTGGGGATGAATGTGCTGCGCGCCGCTTCCGGCCTAGGGCTCCGCGCTGCCAAGGGTCTCGTCCGGCGCACCTGCGGCCGGCAGATAAACGGTGAAGACCGAACCCTGGCCCGGCTCGCTTTCGATCTGAAGACGCCCCCGATGGCGGTTCAAGATGTGCTTGACGATGGCGAGGCCGAGACCGGTGCCGCCGCGTTCGCGGCTGCGCTTGACGTCGACGCGGTAGAATCGCTCGGTCAGCCGGGGGATGACTTCGCGCGCGATGCCCTCGCCGTCGTCCTTGACGGCGGCGAAGACGAAGCCGCCGGACACGCCCCTGCCCTGCCCCCGCGCGCGGCCGAGCGTGATGCTTACGCTTCCCCCGGGGCGGCCATATTTGATCGCGTTGTGGATGAGGTTCTGAAACACCTGGATCAGTTCGTCGTGATCGCCGATGACGGGCAGCGTATCGGCGCCGCCCACATCCAGGTTGATATTGTCGGCCTTGGCGAGCGGAGCAAGCGCGGCCGCCGCGTCGCGCACGGCCGCCGTCAGATCGGTTCGGCCCGACGGCGCGTTGTGCTCGTTGAGCTCGATGCGCGAGAGCGAAAGAAGGTCGTCGATCAGCCGGCGCATGCGCCCGGCCTCGACGCTCATGATGCCGAGGAAACGTTCGCGGGCCTCGGCATCCTCCTTGGCGTGGCCGCGCAGCGTATCGATGAAGCCCGACACGGCGGCCAGCGGCGTGCGCAATTCATGGCTTGCATTGGCGACGAAATCGACGCGCATCTGCTCGGCGCGCCGCACCGCCGTCAAATCGTTGAACTGGATGAGGACCAGCGTGCGTTCCGCGCCCGTGCGCGCGACATAGGCGCGGTAATGCCGTTCCACGGGAACGAGGAACGAGAATTCCACCGTGCGCGGCTCGCTGCCCGCCAGCACACGGTCCACCGCGCCCAACACCTCGGGATTGCGCAGCACCGCGGAGATGTGCTTGCGCTCGGCGTTCGGCCCGACAAGGCTGCGCGATGCACCATTGGCCATCACGACGCGGCCGCCCTCGTCGAGCACGACGATCGGATCGGCAAGATGCTCGATAACGCCGCGCGCGAAGCCCGGAAGCGCGTCGTCGGACCGGCCCGCGCCCGCCCGCACGGATTGGGGCCTCGCCATATTGCGCGAGATCAGCACGGCCACGCCCAAAAGCGCACCGCAAAAGCCGAGCGCCACTGGAACGGCCAACGCGCCGGCAAAGGCCGTGGCGAGGGTTGCGGCCGCGCCTGCGGCGGCGATCAAGAACGGCGCGCGCGCACTATCCATGCCCCAACAAGACCTCGCTTCGCGGCAGCGAAATGCCGCGCCACGGCTTATAGCACGCGAAATTCCGGGGCCGTCCTCCCGCTTGGCCCGCCGATCTGATAGCCTGTTCCGAGGCCAATCTGCGGGGCCAGGAGACGAATGCGATGAGCGTGAAGAATCCGTTTCGGGGCTCCGCCGAGGCGAAAGCCTTTCCCGTCGCCAAGAGCGAGGCGGAGTGGCGCGCGGCGCTCTCGCCCGAGCAATACCGCGTGCTGCGTCAGCACGGCACGGAGCGCGCCGGTTCCTGCGTCCTCAATACCGAGAAGCGCAAAGGCACGTTCTCTTGTGCGGGATGCGGCAACCCGCTCTTCAAGAACACGACGAAGTTCGAAAGCGGCACGGGCTGGCCCAGCTTCAACGATCCGCTCGAAGGCGCCGTGGAAACCTCCATCGACAAGAGCCTCATGATGACGCGCACCGAGGTGCATTGCACGCGCTGCGGCGGACATCTCGGCCATGTCTTCGAGGATGGTCCCGCGCCGACGGGCTTGCGCTATTGCATGAACGGCGTGGCGATGACCTTCACGCCCAGCGAGGATTGAAGGTGCGGCGATGTTCGCAGCAAATCCGCTCTCCGGCAGCAAGTCCGAAATCTACGACGAACTGGAGCGCCAGGCGCGCGGCCTGTTCGCCGGCGAGCGCGACGCCGTCGCCAACGCGGCCAATCTTGCCGCGCTTCTGTTCCGCTCGCTTCCCGATCTCAACTGGGCGGGCTTCTATATTCTGCGCGGCGCGGCGCTGGTGCTGGGGCCGTTCCAGGGCAATCCCGCCTGCGTGCGCATCGCGATCGGCCAAGGCGTGTGCGGTGTGGCCGCGGCCCGACGCGCGAGCCTCGTGGTGCCCGACGTCCGCGCCTTTCCCGGCCATATCGCCTGCGATGCTGCCTCGCGTTCGGAACTCGTCGTGCCGCTGATTCGCAAGGATGGAGTCATCGGCGTGCTCGATCTCGACAGCCCCCTATTGGCGCGCTTCGACGATGAAGACCGGCAAGGCTGCGAACGCCTTGCCGCGCACCTCGTCGCGGCCAGCGATTCGTTCTAAGCCGAGGCCGCTCTTTGCGTTTTCTCCGCTTGCCTCATACGCTTGGCCGCATCGAGCGGGGGTGAGCGATGAAACTCGCGTCTTTCGAGCATGGCGGCGTGGCGCGAGTCGGGATCGTCTTAGGCGACGGATTGATCGACCTCGCGCGGGCCGCGCCCGGCCTGCCGGCCGATATGATTCTGCTCATGAAGGAATGGCGCCGCGCGCGGCCGCTGCTTTCGCAGATCGCGGCGAACAACGAGCCCGATTTCAAGCACGCCGATGTGCACGTGCTTGCTCCCGTTCCGCGACCGCAAAAGATACTCGCCATCGGGCTGAATTACGCCGATCACATCGCCGAAACCGGCCGCGAAAAGCCCGAACGCCAGGTCTGGTTCAACAAGCTACCCAACGCCGTCAACGGACCGTTCGATCCGATCGAGATTCCGAGAGTCAGCCAAGCCGTCGACTACGAAGCCGAACTCGTCTTCGTCATCGGCAGGACCTGCCGCCATGTGCCGAAAGAAAAGGCGCACGAGGTCATTTTCGGCTATTGCGCCGGAAACGACGTCAGCGTGCGCGACTGGCAGTTCCATACGCCGCAATGGCTCCTGGGCAAGTCTTTCGACACGCACGCGCCCTTCGGCCCATGGATCGTGACGCCCGACGAAGTCGGCGATCCGCACGCGCTCGGAATCCGCTGCATCCTCAACGGCGAAACGATGCAGAGCTCGAACACGAGGAATCTCGTCTTCAATGTCTTCGATCAGGTCGCGCTGTTGAGCCAGGCAATGACGCTGGAGCCCGGCGACGTGATCTTCACGGGTACGCCGGCCGGCGTGGGCGTCGCGCGCAAGCCGCCCGTGTTCCTGAAGCCCGGCGACGTTGTGCGCGTCGAGATCGACAAGATCGGCGCCATCGAGGCCCCCGTGATCGCCGAGGGCGCGGCGTGAAGGCGGGATTGCGGACGCGCGGCATGTTCTCTTCCGTCGAGCTCCCGATCGCGGATTAGGGCGGTTTTGGCTTCGGTGGAACCGCCACCCTTACCAACCCTCCCCTTGAGGGAGGGTCAAAATTCGCGAGCGCGGGCGAAGCCGGTGCGAAGCGAATTTCGGGGAGGGGTATGGTGCACCGCGACCCCTCCCCGAAAAATTCCTCGCTGCGCTCGAATTTTTCGACCCTCCCTCAAGGGGAGGGTTGCCCTATTTTTTGCGTCAGCCGAAGTCGAAACCGCCCTAGGGCGCGGTCGCGTAATCCACGAAGATCGGCGACGACCAGGCGCGTTCCTCGACATCCGCCATGCAGTTGTCGTCGCGCGGCGTGCGATAGTCCTTGTAGCAAGGATTGACCTTCACGCAGCGCCCTGCCTCGTCGTACTCGCAGCGCAGATTGGCGCCGTTGACGGCGGGGCTCGCCTGCTCGATGGCGCGCACGTAATAGACGGCGTCGCGCGCGCCCTCGGCGAAACCGGGGTCGTCGAAGCGCGCCTCGCAGACTTCCTTGTCCTGCGGACAGTCGAAGCGCTTCCAGACGTCCTCGATCAAGGTCTCGACGGGTTCGTCCGGATGGGATTGCGGGCGAATACGCACGACCTCGATGCGCACGATCGGCTTGCGCTTCGCGCCCGGATTGTAGCATTCGCCCTTGCAAAGACGGGCGAGCCGTTCGGCGCCGACGGCCCGCTTCGCATAGTCCGGACAACCCGGCTCCTGAGCGAACGCGCCGGCCGCGCGCACGACGAAGCGCGGATTGCCATCCATGCGCACCTCGGAGCCCATGGGCGCCCGACCTTCGGGACCGTTTTCGAGATCGAACCACAGAAGAACGCGGTCGCCCGACGTCGCGTAGACCTCGCGCCGGACCATCGCGTCCCAGATCGATCCGCGGTCGCGCGCAGGCGCATGCACCGCGATCAAGCCGCCGGTCATGAAGAAGGAGGCCTGGCGCTCGATCTCGACAAGCTCGAACGCCGCGAGTTCCGAAGTGACCGGGTCGAACGCGCGCGATTCGGGTAGCGCTTCGCCGCGGTCGCGTTCGGGATCGTTCGGCGCGCCGGGCCGGCTGGCGCCGCCGCCTTCGGTATTGCCCCAGCGGTCGATTTCCTTGTAGCCCGTGCCGGCGCGCGCGAAATGGTTGTCGCTCGATCCCATGAAACCGAAGCGGAAGCGCTTCGGGTGTTCCGGATCGTCGAAATTGCGGATGGCGAGCGCATATTGCCCGGAATTACCCGGGCGGTAGTTGAACGACGGCAGGAAACAATCGCGGCATTGACCGGAGTCGCGCCAATCCTCCGGCCGCTGGCCCGGCACCGCGAGAAAGCCCGACACGCCGGCGTCCACGTAGTGCTGGCGGGCAGCGGACGCGCGCGCGTCGCACACCGCCGCGCTCTCGCCCGACTCGGTGCAACGCGCGCGGATGAGCTCGCCCGCGCGCCAGCATGACGGGAGGTAGTTTTCCGAAGGCGCCGGGCAATAGGCCTTGCCCTGCACGTCATGGGCGGTCGCGCGCCAGGGCCGGTACTGTTCGGAATTGCCGTGGCCCGAATAGATTTCGAAGAGGCGCTGACGCCCGGGATCATGGTCGGCGCCCTTGAGTTGCTTGTCGAACGTCGTGCCGGGCGGCGTGTAGAACCCCCAGGTCGTGCCGTGCGGAATGACGAGGGAGGGGTATCCCCAATCCGCGAGCTTGGCGAAGAGCTCGGCCGGCGTCGCGGCGGTTTCCAGGCAATCGTCCGGCAGGGCGCGGACGGCCACGCCATGGGGGCAGCTCTGCTGGGCGAAGCGATCGGCGGAATAGAGCGCGAAATCGAAATAGGTTTGGCGGTCGCCGCCGGGCGCGGTCAAGGAGAACAACAGCCGTTGGAGCCGATCGGCGCCACCCGCGGCCCCGGCCGCGAGCGTTCCCGGTATGGAGGCGGCCGCGATCGGGCGCACGGGCACGCGATCGTCTTGCGTATCGCGCAGCACGACGTTCTTGTGCCCGTAGTGATTGTCGGGCGTCGAACCGATCTGCGTCCATTCCCAGCCGAGATAGGCGACGAGATCGGGATTGGCGGGATCGCCGGCGCTGGCGTTGCACTGGCGGATGCTGTCCTTGGTCTCGCGCCACTGCGCGGGCGTCATACCTTCGACGTGATCGTTGATCGACCAGAAGTCGAGCGCCGAGCAATAGCGCGCGAAATCGCACGCATCGGCCACGGGATGCACGCCCTCGCCCTGCAACAGCGGTAGTCCCATCTGGAAAGCATCGAGCGAAAACGTGGTGTGCACATGCAGATCGCCGAAGAGGATTTGCTTCCCGCCCTGCGCAATCGGGATGGGCGATTGGTCTTGTGCCGCGGGGACGCGCGCCGCGGCCATGCGGCGGGCGAGTTCCGTTGCGGGCACGCGGCTTCCCGCGATCTCGCCCGCGCTTTGGCGCTCGCCGAACCAGCCAAAGACGAGCGCATAGGCGAGAATACCCAGGACAATCACAAGAGCGCCGGCAACACCAGCGGCGATGACCACGATCCTGCGCAATGCTTCCCCCCGGCACCGTCCGGCGCCTATGTCCCTCGTGCAAGGATGACTCGAAATCCGCCGGCGGCCAAACCAATATGCCCGGCCAGGGGAGCCGCATGACTGATACGGGCCAGGACGATCGAGGCGCGCGGACCGCGCGATGGCTGCTCTGGGCCGGGCTGGCGCTTGGCCTTGCCGCGGCGCTCGTCGGCATCCTGACGGCGCGCGAGCCGGCCGGGCTCGGACCCGGCGAGGTCGCCCTTGTGGGGCGCACGGCGATTACCCGCGAAATGCTGGATCGCGCGCTCTATGCGCTCTCGCTCGACCTCAAGCGCCCGCCGACCGAGGAGGATCGCCGCGCCGCCCTCGACCGGCTGATCGACGAGGAACTGCTGGTACAGCGCGCCGCCGAAATAGGTCTCGCTCAGGACGATCCGAACGTGCGCAAGCTTCTGGTGCGCGCGATGATCGCGGTCGCCATCGAAGGCGGCCGCGAACCGGCCGAAAGCGAACTCGCGGCCTATTTCTCGGCACACAAGGAGTTGTTCCGCCCGGCCCCGCTCCTGCGCGTCGAGGACGTCTTCGTCGGCCGCGACGATTCGGACGCAGGCAAGCGCCAGTTTCTTCTGCAATTGGCCGCCCAAGGCGACGAAGCGGCGTGGGCAAGATTGCGTTCCCTGGGCATCGCGCGCGCCGCCGCCATACCCGATGGGTGGCTCACGCCCGCCAAGCTCGCCGACTATATCGGCGCGGAGACCGCCGGGCGGCTGGCGGCGCTGGCGCCCGGCGCGATGAGCGCCGTCGTGGAGCGCGACGGCGGCTGGTGGCTCGGGCGGGTCGTCGAAACGAGCCCGGGCGACGCGCGGCCCTTCGCCGAGATCAAGGACGAGATCGCGGCGCGCTGGCGCCAGGAGCGCGACGCGGCCGCGCTTCGGAGCTATCTCGACACTTTGCGCGCGCGCGCGGACATCGCGCTCGGCGTCGCGCCATGAGCCGCCTGGCGGCCGCTGTGCTTTGCCTGCTGGCCCTCGCGCCAGCCGCCCAGGATGCGCGCGCGCATACGCGCAGCGAGTCGCGCGCGTCCTGGCGCATCGGCGAAGACGGCGGCGCCGAGGCGGTGGTTACCGCGTCGCTGCGCGAATCGGCGATGCTCCTGGCATTGTTTCCGGACGAACCGGCGGCGCCCGCGATTCTGCTCGCGCGCCACGCGATGACGACGATCGCGCTCAGTGCGGACGGCCGCGACTGCCCCTTGACGGAGGCGCCTCGCGCGCTCGCCGGAGAAAACGACATCGTCCGCGTGGAGCTTCGCTTCCGCTGCGATCCGCCGGCGCGCCATTCCTACAGAATCGTCGCCGAGCCGTTCCTCGCCATCGCGCCCATGCATATTCATCTGGCGCGCCTGCGCACGCCATCCGGCGAATACGAAGCCGTCTTCACCGAACGGAGCCGCGACGCGCGCTTCGCCGCGGGAGTCGTGCATGAGACGCCTTCCGTTTTCGCCGCCTTCGGAACCTATTTCCTCCTGGGCGTCGAACACATTCTGAGCGGCGTCGATCACCTGGCTTTCGTCGCGGGTGTGCTGCTGATTTGCGCGCGCATCGGCCTGGCCATCGCCGCGCTCACCGGGTTCACGATCGGGCATAGCATCACGCTGGGCCTGGCCGCGACGGAACTGGTCGAGCCCGACATAGCGAGCGTCGAAGCGCTGATCGGACTGACCATCGCCATCGTCGCCATCGAAGCGGGCATGCGCGCCGCGCGTTTGCGCCGGCGCGAAGCCGATCTCATAAGCGTCCTTCCGCTGGGTTTCGCCGGCATCGCCGTGGCGGCGGGTTCGCAAGTGGCGCCGCTCGCGCTGGCGGGCGCGGCGCTGTTCGGCGCTTGCCATCTCGCGCTCTCGTCGCGCGTTGCGCTCGGCCTGTGGCTCGCCGGCGCGACGACCGCGCTGTTCGGGCTGATCCATGGCTTCGGCTTCGCCAACGTGCTGATCGAGCTCGGCCTGCCGCAAGGCCGCCTCGTCGCCGCCCTTGCCGGCTTCAATATCGGCGTCGAGGCGGGACAAATTCTGGTGGCGGCGCCGCTGTGGTTCGCCGGCCACGCGATCGCGAGCCGCCTCGGCGCCGACGGCACGCGCATCGCAGCGGGAGCCTCGGCGGGGTTGCTGGCCGCCCTCGGAGTCTTTTGGCTGGTTGGGCGAAGCTTTGCGTGACGCCTCCCTTTCGGGTCGCGTTTCCGGGTTGCGGCGAAAAAGGGCCGTCTGGGGCGTCGAAATCCTCGACCGTACTCCCCGGTACGCTCCTGGGATTTCTCCCGCGATACGACCCTTTTCGCGCGCAACGTGCCTCGCGAGGAATATCGAAACAGGCTCTTCGAGCCTCGCTCGATTTGTCCCCACGCTCTTAACAAAGCGTTGAAGTCTTTCGACTTAAATCAATCGTTTCCCATACGGACCCGCGCTCGCTATGCGGGCCGGCGGGATCGATGCGGTCGATAGGCGGGCGATGACGGATCAGAACACGGGCACGCAACAGAGCGCCGCTGCCGCGCCGGCGGCGCTCCGGTCCGCGATCCTCGGCGCCGCTCGGCTTGTCCTGCAGCGCGACGGCGCCGCGGAGCTGTCGCCCGAACGCATTGCCGACGAAATCGGCTGCATGCCCGAAACCGTCTACGAGTACTTCCCGACCAAGAGCGAGCTGCTTCTTTCCGTAGCGGCCGACGATCTGTCCATGCTCGTCGACACGATGCGCGACGGCCCGAACCACGAGAGCGCCGCCAATTCGTGGGCTACGGCGACGCCCAACGCGGTTGCGCCGCAAGCCACGAGCGCCGAGGCGGCGGCGAAGATGTCCATCCTGTCCCGGCCTGCCCCGGCGGACGCCGATCGGACGGAGCCGGCCGCACCGGCCGCCGCGCGGGAATCGCGCGACGCCATTCGCGACAAGGCGCTGCGCGCCGTAAGGAAAACCGCGCCGCTCGCCCCGGAACTCGACGAGCTTCTGAAGGAGCTCGTAACCGAGGAGCCCACCCATACGGAAGGAACCGCCGAGACGATCGCGCGGCTGAAGCGCCGACTCGATGTCCACGAACGGATGCTGTCGGAAGTAATCGGCCGCCTTGGGAAAATCGAGACCGCCGACGGGGATGGTCCCGCTTCGACCAAAGGGCGCATCGACGATCTCGATCAGCGCGGTGCGGCCTTCGAAAAGCGCATGACGGATACCATCGCGGAACTGCGCCTGGCGGCATCGGATGCGGCGCGCCGGCTTCGCCGCCTCGAAATTCTGCCGCTTGCCGCAGCGCCAGCCGCAGAGACGGTTCCGGGCGAGGTGGCTCCGGAATCCGCGCCCGTGCCCCAATCGTCGCCCGAATCGCCATCCGAACCGGGCGCGCAAAGCGAGCCGGACGCACCGGCCGACGCGCCCCAACCCAAAGCCCGCGAATCCTATCTCGCCGCCGCGCGCCGCGCCGCCAACGATGCCGCGGCCGCGGCCGTGCCGAAGCCCGACGGCAAGCCGGCGTGGCTCAACAGCGCCATCGAGCCCCTTCTGCCGGCCGCGCGTCAGATGGACTGGCGAAAGCACGCGCGGCCGATCGCCATCGGGGGCGGCGTCCTTGTCCTGAGCCTGCTGACGGCGTCGATGATGTTCGGCGGCAAGAACACGCCAAGCTCCGCCCCGGCCTCCCAGCCGTCCGCGGCGGCGCCCGATGGCGCGCCGGTCGAGCCGATCCAAGCGACGCCGGCACGTTCGCCGGCCGGCGTTGCGCACAAGACGTTCACACCTGAACCGGCTTCCGGCGAAGATGCGCCGGCGGCGATCGAGGACGGGCCGTCGGCGACCGAGGCGCCGCCGACGGAACCCGGGACGCCTTCCGCCGCGGCCGAGACGCCCGGCGAAGCAGCGCCCAAGCTCGACGATTTCGCCGCGCTCGCGCTCGCCGGCAGCCCGCGGGCGCAGCTGATCCTTGGCCTCAAGCACATCAAGGGCGATGGCGTACCGGCCGATCCGGCCGAGGCCGCCACATGGCTTCTGCGTGCCGCGTATCAGGGGGAACCGACCGCGCAATATTGGCTCGGCATGCTCTATGCCCGCGGCCAAGGCGTTCCGATCGATCCGGCACAGGCGATCCATTGGTACGAAGCCGCCGCCCAGAAGGGCAACGCCATGGCGATGAACGAGTTGGCGGCGCTCTACGAGCACGGCGCCGGCGTGCCGCGCAGCTTGTCGGACGCCTACAAATGGTACGCGATCGCCTCGGCCCATGGCGATAAGTCGGCCAAGGAACGCGTCGAAGCGCTCGAGGCCGAGCTTTCGCCGGCCGAATTGGCCAAGGCGCTCGATGGCGCGAAAATCTTCAAGCCCGCGGCGGCCGGTGATGCCGCGCGTTCGGTTTCGCCGAAGCCGAAACTGTCCGACAATTGATCGGCGCCGAGGCGCGCGAGCTCTATTCCGAGACGATGCGTACGTCGTCTTGACCGAGCGCGTGCACCTGCTCGCGCGCGATGTCGGCCTGGACGGCGTTCTGGAACGGCCCGATCCGCACGCGGAAGAGCGTGTGCCCGTCGGTGCCGCCATCGAGGACGCGGGCTCCCAGATTGCCGAGCTTGCTTGCCATCCGGTTCGCGTTCTCCTTCGAGGCGTACGCGCCGGCCTGAACATAGATCGCGGCCGTGACATTCGCGGAAGCGCGCTTCGGCGAGGGCGCCCGAGCCGCGGCCGCCCGCGGGGGGACGAGCTTGACCGGAGGACGCCTCGTCGGCTTGGCGGCGGCGGCCGGAAGGGCATCGGCGAGCGCGGCCACGGAAACCGGCGCGCTCTCGGTGGGCGCAGGCTTGGCGACGGCGACGCGCGCGGCCGGAGCGGCGTCGGGCGCGGCATCCTGGACCGGCGGCGAGCGCCTTTGCTCGGAGGCTTTCAAGCTGCGCACGAGTTCGAGATTGTGCGTGATTTTCGGACTATCGGCATTGTCCCGCGAGGCCCGCAGCAGCAGCGCCTCCGCGTGATCAAGATCGCCCGCGAGAAGACGCGACAACGCGCTGTTGTTCAGGACCGTCGCATCGTTCGGCTTGAGCGCCATTGCGCGGGCGTAGAAAGTCCGCGCGGCGTCGTGATCGCCCTTCTGATCGTAGGCCACGCCCAGCGCGGAGAAGAGCGTCCAATCGTCGGACTGGCGGATGACGGCCTGCCTGAGAAACGCGATGGCGTCGTCGCTGCGCCCATCGGCGACAAGCGTCTTGCCGTACTCGCCCAACACGCGCGGATCGTCCGGGGCGAAAAGAACCAATTGGCTGAGCGTCCGCGTCGCGCCCTGCAAGTCGCGCTTCTCGCGCTGGGACCGGGCGAGCCGGAGCGCGCCGTCGAGATCGGTCGGCTGCGATTCCGCCGGGATGTCGGCGCCCGATTGAGGCGACAGCGCACCGACGAGATCGACGGCCTTCTCCGATAGCCCGCAGCCCGCCAGCCCGAGGGCGGCGACCAGGATTGCGCACGTCTTGATCGCGCATGATGTCATAGTGCGTCTTGCACCCACGGGGACCGGCTTGTTGCACCTTTGGACGGGGCAAGAATGCGAAATTGTCGTCAAGAATTGCTTAAGCAAACGGCTCCGCGGCCGTGCGCCGCCCGGTATATCGACCGAAGGTGAAGCATGGCGCCGCGATCTTAGGGAATTGGAAACCATGAGCGCCCCGATTGGGAACGGGCTCCCAACGGATCGCCCGCGGGGAGCCCGGCCCAGACGCGTGGGAAAGGCTACTCGTACCTCAGCGCGTTGACCGGCTTGGAGCGTGCGACGCGGGTGGCATGCGCCGTCACGGTGACCCAGGCGATCAGAAGCGCCGCCACGCCCGCCGCGATGAAATAGAGCGGCGAAAGCTCGATGCGGTAGGCGAAACCATTCAGCCAATCGCGCAGATAGTACCAGGCGATCGGCCAGGCGATCAGGTTGGCGATCAACACCGGCTGCGAGAACTGCCAGACCAGAAGCCGGACGATGTCGCGCACGCGCGCGCCGAACACTTTGCGGATGCCGATCTCCTTGGTGCGCCGCTCGGCCGTGAACGAGGCGAGCCCGTATAGGCCGAGGCACGCGATGAAGATCGCGACCCCGGCGAAGAACGCGAACATCTGGCCGCGCTTTTCGTCCTGGACATAGAGTTCGTTGAACGTGTCCTCGAGGAAATTCCGGCGCACCGGCAGCGAGGGTACGAGCCGCTTCCAGGTCTCGTCGATGAAGGCGACGGCTTCCTTCGTTTTGCCCGCCGCCACACGGATCGAGAAATGGTTCATGCCGTGCGGATTGTGATAGAAGATCGTCGGCTGCGAGGGCATGCGCAGCGTGTCGAAATTCACGTCGCTCACGACGCCGACGATCTTGCGCGTGGTGATGTTGTTTTCTTGGTTATAGGGCTCGCGCACGGTCTTGCCGACGGCCTCTTCGGGCGAACCGAAGCCCAATCGGCGCACCGCGGATCGGGTGATCAGGATCGAACGGCCTTCCGCCGGCACGAAGTTCGGATCCTCGTCGAACGGCTCGTCATGCAAGTCCTCGCCGCGGTCGCGCGACAAGGCGCGCCCCGCGATCACCCGAAGGCCGTAGAGTTCGAGGAATTCCGGCTCGACATTCTGGCTGCGGATGACGACCGCTTCCGTCGGATTGGCCGGCGCATAAAGGAGCGTGTTGTTCTCGTTTTGCGAGTAGGGCTCGTTGTTCGAGCCTGCGACGCCCAGAATGTCGGGGTTCGCCAAAAGCTCGTTGCGCAGCGTCTCGTACACGGGCGCGACCTGGTCGCGGCCGATGCCGGTCAGGATCACGACGTTCTCGCGGTTGAGGCCGGTGTCGAAATTGCGTGCGTAGAGGACTTGCGCGTAGACGACCGCCGTCGTGATGCCGAGCGCGATCGAGATCGCGAACTGCACGATGACGAGGCCCGCGCGCAGCGTGCCCGAGCCGCTCTGGCCCGAACGGTTCGCCTTCAGGACCGAGGCCGGCCGGAAACCGGACAGGACGACGGCCGGATAGAGCCCGCCGAAGAGCCCGGTTAACACCGCCATGGCGACGACGCCCAGAGTGGCATCCCAGTCGCGAAGATAATCCAGCTCGATCGGACGATCGAGGAATTGGCCGTAGAACGGCTGCAGCATTTCGACGATGGCAAGCGCAAGCGCCAGTGCGAACAGGCTGAGCAGGACCGATTCGCCCAAAAGCTGCACCACGAGCTGGCTGCGCTTGGCGCCGACCACCTTGCGCATGCTTACCTCGCGGGCACGCTGGGTGGCGCGCGCGGTCGCCAGATTCATGAAGTTGATGCAGGCGATGAGCAGGACGAGGGCCGCGACCGCCGAGAAGCCGTAGATCGTGGTCCAGTCGCCCGGAGGCTTCATGGTTCCGCTATAGCGCGGTTCGAGGTGAACGTTCGCGAGCGGTGTCAATTGCGCCTTGACGAGTGCTTCGGCCTTGACCGGTATGCCGAGCTCCTTCATCGGATCGATGTTCTTGTTGAAGACCTCGAGGATCGCGGCTTCGACGCGCGCCGGATCGGTCCCGGGCGCGAGGCGCGCGAAGGTGTGCCAATTGGCGCTCGTCCAGCGGGGCCGCTGGTATTCGAATTCGTGCCGGTCGGCCTTGGAGCGGATCGGAATGAGGAACTCGGCCTTGAAGCTCGTATTGTGCGGCAAGTCCTTCATGATTCCGGACACCTGCACGGGCTTGTCCTCGTCGAGCATGAGGATTTTCCCGATCGGGTTCATGTCGCCGAAATATTTACGCGCGAGGCTTTCGGAAATCACCGCCGTGTCTGGGCGCGACAGCACGCTCGCCGGATCGCCTTTGAGGAGCGGAAGCCGCACCACTTCGAAGAAATCCGCGTCCGTCGCCATAACGTCTTCGAAGAATTGGCGATCGCCGAAACGTACGGCCGAACTCTGCTGGCCGAGGCGGACGGCGGCCTGGACCTCGGGAATGTCCGCCTTCATCGCATCCGCGAGCGGGAACATCGCCGGAGCGATCGCGATCGGATCGCGGCCGGGGGGATAGAACGTCACGTTGACGCGATAGATATCGTCGAAACCCTCGATCCATTTGTCATGGCTGATCTCGTCGCGGACGAAGAGCAGGATCAGGATCGCGCTGGCGAGCCCGACGGCGAGCCCGGCGATATTGATGAAGGAATAGAGCCGGTGCTTGGCGATGTTGCGCAGCGCGACCGTCAAATAGTTCCGAAACATTGGGGCCTCCCGAGAGCGATGTCCTGGATGCGCCTACGCCGCCAGCGCGTTCTCCGCGACGACCTTGCCGTCGAAGAGATTGACGATGCGCTTGGCATATTGGGCGTGCGCGTGGGAATGGGTAACGATGACGACGGTCGTGCCGTCCTCGTTGAGCTCGGTGAGAAGCTGCATGACCTCCTCGCCGTTGGCCGAATCGAGATTGCCCGTCGGTTCGTCGGCCAGAATCAGCTTCGGCGCCGCAACCACCGCGCGCGCGATGGCCACGCGCTGCTGCTGGCCGCCCGAAAGCTGCTGCGGCATGTGCTTGGCACGGTGGGATATCTTCATGCGGTCGAGCGCGGCCTTGACCTTCTTCTTCCGATCGCCGGCCGAGGTCCCGTGATAGAGCAGCGCCAGCTCGACGTTCTCGGAGACGCTCAACTCGTCTATCAGGTTGAAGCTCTGGAAGACGAAGCCGATGCCGGCCTTGCGCATGCGCGCGAGGCGGCTCTCGGAATAGCGCGCCACGTTCTGGTTATCGAACCAATACTCGCCTTTCGAGGGCGTATCGAGCATGCCGATGATGTTGAGAAGCGTGGACTTGCCGCACCCGGACGGGCCCATGACGGCGGCGAATTCGCCGGGTTTGATCTCCAGGTTCACATTGTTGAGCGCGGTCGTCTCGACCTCCCGCGTGCGGTAGACCTTGGTCAGGCCATTGAGCTTGATCATGGAACACTCCCTCGTGATTCAGCGCGCAGCCGCGCCCGTTGATGCGATATCGATACGGTCCATCTGCAGATAGGACTGGTAACTGGAAACGACCACCTTCTCGCCCGGCTCGAGGCCTTCGAGAACCTCGATTTGATTGGGATTGCGGCGTCCGAGCCGCACATTGCGCCGTGTCGCAGTCTTGCCGTCGGCGGAGACGACGAAGATCCAATTGCCGCCCGTGTCCTGATAGAACGCGCCGTTGGGTATAGTCAGCGCTTCGGTGGTGCCGCCGAGTTCCAGCTTTACGTCGACCGCCTGGCCGCGGCGCAGACCCGCGGGCGTTTCGCCGTCGAAGCGGAAATCCACCTTGAATTGGCCGTTGCGGATTTGGGGGTAGATCTTGGCGATCGCCGTCTTCACGTCGCGCCCGCCGAAGGCGAATTGCGCCTTCTGATCCGTGTTGACGCGGCTCACATAGAATTCGTCGACGTCGGCCTCGATCTTGTAAGCGTCGGTCGCATCGACCTGGCCGAGACGGGCGCCGCGCTCCTTCGTCTGGCCGACCTCGGCGTCGAGTGCGGTGAGTTGGCCGTCTATCGGCGCACGCACGTTGAGCGCGTCGAGATTGCGTTGTGCGATGCCGAGATTGGATTGAAGGCGATCCACCGTCTCCTGAAGCTGGACGAGCTGTGCCGTGCGCAACTTCCGCTCGGCGTCGCGGGATTCGAGCGTCACCTTCCGGCGCTTGACGTAATACTCGTATTCGTCGTGCACCCCGTCATAGGTCGATTGCGAGATGGCCCCCGTCTTGACGAGCGTCGCCTTGCGGTCGACCTCGCGCTTCAGCCGCTTGACCTGATATTCGATCTCGACGAGGTCGCGTTCGTATTGCAGCCGGTTCTGCTCGAAGAAGAGCTCGGTATTGCGCAGATTGTTCATCTGCTCCGCGATCTGCGCCTCGCGCGAGATCGCGTCGAGCTGGAGCCCCGTATTCGATAGCTCGATCAGCAGATCGCCGGCCTTCACCTGGGCGCCGTCCTCGACGAGAGCGCGCTCGACGCGCCCGCCCTCGATGGTCTCGAGATAGACGGTCGTCTGCGGCGCGACGCGCCCGCGCACGGGGATGAAATCCTCGAACGTACCGCGCGCGACGGCGCCGATGGTTAGACGGTCGTCCTCCACGCGCACGACGCGGCCGCCCTCGACGCCGAGGAGAAACCAGATCGCCGCGGCCAGAACCGCGATGCCGCCGGCGACGATTGCGATCCGGCCGAGCGGGGGAAAATTGCGCGGGATGCGGCGATCCATGCCGGCGTCCATGCCCGCGGCGTCGCTCGGTGCGCGCGAACCCAGATGCACGATTTTCTCCGCCCGACTCATGGCGCAGGCTTGGCAATCGCCGTGCCAGATAAAAATAAAACGATATCAATATGTTAAGGTCAAACTAGGCTTACCTCTGTACGTTTCCGGACAGTTGATTGTACGCCGCCGGACACCCACATTCCCGGGCATGCCACCGGTCGAGAACAGCGCCCGCATCCTTGTCGTCGACGACGATCCGGACATCCTCACCGCCGCGCAGCTTTTGTTGAAGCATCACTTCGCCGAGGTGCGCTGCGAATCGAACCCGGCGCGCATCGCCGAGCTCGCGCGCGCCGGAACTTATGACGTCATCCTGCTCGACATGAATTTCGCGCTGGGGGCCGAGTCCGGCGCCGAAGGCCTGAAATTGCTGCAGCAGATCCTTCTGATCGATCCCGATGCGTCCGTCGTTCTGATCACGGCGCATGGCGACATCGAGGCCGCAGTGCAGGCGATGAAGCTTGGCGCCGCCGACTTCATCGTCAAACCGTGGGAGAACGAACGCCTGATCGGAACGCTTACGACCGCGGCCAATCTGCGCCGCAGCCGGAGCGAGGCGTCGAACCTGCGCGCGCGTCATCGCGGTCTTGCCGCGGCGTCGGCCGCCGCCCTGCCCGGGGTCGAAATGATCGGTTCCTCGGCCGCCATGCTCGGCGTGCTCGATCTCGTGCGTCGGGCTGCGCCGACCGAGGTCAACGTGCTGATCCTTGGCGAGAACGGAACGGGCAAGGAACTGATCGCGCGCGAAATCCATCGCCAATCCGCGCGGCGCGATGAAGTGTTCCTGTCGGTCGACCTCGGCGCCGTGCCGGCTTCGCTCTTCGAGAGCGAGT
>Ga0326597_10004260_pt1 | contig 20171 bp, 16 predicted proteins | sample RVTome_12_FD_203789 | JGI IMG/M metagenome (GOLD analysis project Ga0326597, IMG submission 203789) | Soil microbial communities from uranium-contaminated site in the Upper Colorado River Basin, Wyoming, United States - RVT100D185 | ecosystem: Environmental > Terrestrial > Soil > Contaminated >...
ATCGGGAAGATCGAAGCTCATAACGGCCGGGCGCGGGTCAAACAACTAGCGCCGCAACGATCGCGTCGCCCAGCAGAATTCCGATTTTCAACATAACGCTCTCAATAGTGATTGGTAATTGGTGATTGGTAACTGGTTACCGAAGGTACGTTCGCTCCCACTCCTCGATGTCGGAAAGCCCGAGCGCCTCATTGTATTCCTTGCTGCTGAGCATGCGGCTGCGCACTGCCCTAATGTTACCATCACGTTTGAGCGCTCCCAGCGCCTCCCGAATCGCAAAACCGGCAGCACCTCGCGCCAGACCGGGGTAGATCGCGATGCGCAAACCGAGCTGCTCGATTTCAGCCGCCGTCAACTCGCCCAGCTTGCCGCCTGCGTCGACATTGACGAAACAGGGCGCAGCCACTTCAGATGCCACGCGTTTCAAATCGTCGAGCAGGGTTGGGCTGCTTTTCAACTCCACGAATGCCACGTCGGCACCGGCCTTGACGTAAGCTTTGACGCGGCGTACCGCTTCATCGAGACCGTGCCCATCCGCGGAATCGGTGCGCGCGATGATGATGAAATCGGGGTCGCGGCGCGCAGCAACCGCGGCCTCGATCTTGCCGACCGCTTCGCCCAGCGCAATCACCGGCCGCGCACCCGGCAGTTGACCGCACCGCTTCGGGGAAAGCTGGTCCTCGATATGGATTGCCGCCACGCCGGCCGCCTCGAATTCCTCGACCGTGCGCCTGACATTGACCGCGTTGCCGTAACCGGTGTCGGCGTCGCAAATCAGCGGAATGCCGACGCACGCGGCGACGCGCTGCGCGTGGCTCGCGATCAGCGTGAGATCAATCAGCCCGACATCCGGACGGCCGAGCAGCGACGCCGACACGCCGTTGCCGGTCATGTACACCGCTTCGAATCCGGCCTGCTCGACGAAACGCGCGCCGTACGCGTCGTAGATGCCGGGCGCGACGATCAGCGGACCGTTCCTGAGCCGCGTTCGCAGGCGTTTGCGAGCCGAATCAGCCACAGGTGTGCTTCACTTCGATACGATCGATTCTCATGCGAGTTGCCAATCAGGATGCTCGCGCAGATACGCGATCAGCCCCCCTGCGGCGAGGATCTGTTGCACCGCCGGCGGCAACGCCGCCACCGTGCGGCTGATCTGGCGCGCTGCGGCCGTCAACTTGCCCGCGGCAAGATCGATTTCAATTTCATCCCCGTCGGCGATGCCCGCGATGTCGCACTCGATCGCCGGCAAGCCGTTGTTGATCGTGTTGCGGAAGAACTGCCGGCCGAACGACTTCCCGACGATCGCCGCCACGCCCATCATGCGCATGATATGCACTGCCTGCTCGCGCGACGAGTTGATGCCGAAGTTCTTGCCCGCAACGATAATATCGCCCGCCCTGAAGCGCGACGCGAAACCCGGCGCCACCTGCTCGAACGCGTGCTGCGCGATAGTGGCGTTGTCCTTGCCCGGCAGGTATTTGCTCGAGCAATTGAGATCGGTATTGATGTTGTCGCCAAGCAGATGCACGCGGCCCTTGATATTTGTAGAACTCATCTGAGAAATCCTAAGCCGGATCCAGAAAAAAACCAAAGCAAAGACGCAGAGAAGAATAAAAACCGCAAAGAACCCGGTCTATCGTTCGTTCTGGCTTCCTTCGATTTCCTCTGCGTCTTTGCGTTGAGATTCTTCTGTCATGCCGCTTTACCGCTCGCTGTCCATTTTCCACCGGCCACTGCGCGCGGGTCGGTAATCATGCCGGTCAGCGCGGAGGCCGCTACGGTCGCCGCCGAGCCGATCCAGATCTCGGACTTGTCGTTGCCCAGCCGGCCTTTGAAATTGCGGTTGGCGCTCGAAATCACCACCTCGCCGTCGCCCGTTATCAGGTGGCCGGTGATGTTGACGCAGGTGCCGCAACCGGCCGCCTCGACCGAGGCGCCGGCCCGCGTCAGCGCCTCGAGCAGCCCTTCGCGGGCGGCTTCGAGGTAAACCTGGCGCGACGCCGGCGTCACGATCATGCGCACGCCTTTGGCAATGCGCTGCCCTTTGAGGATTGCGGCGGCCTGACGAATGTCGTCGAGCCGGCCGTTGGTGCAGGTCCCGATCAGCGCAAAGTTGATCTTCTGGCCCTTGATTTCGGGTACGCCGACCACGTCATCGACCTGATGCCGGCGCGCAACCTGCGGTGCAAGCACTGTCGCATCGATCTCGATGCGCTCGGCATAAGTCGCGTCGGCATCGGCGCTGACCGGCTGCGGCGCGCGCGCGTGGTGAGCCTCGAGCCACGCGATGGTCTTGGCATCCGCTTCAAGCAACGCCGCTTTGGCACCCAGTTCCGCCGCGTGATTCGCGAGCGTCATGCGATCGTCGATCTCCATTGCACTTACCGCAGAGCCGGCGTATTCGAGCGCGCGGTAATTCACCCCCTCGGCGCCGAACCTGCCGAGCATCGAGAGCGTGATATCCTTCGCCCACACGCCCGGCTGCAGCCTGCCTTTCAACTCGACGCGGATCGTCTCCGGCACGCGGAACCACAGCCTGCCGGTCATCATCACCGCCGCGAGGTCAGTGCCCTCGACCCCAGTGCCCAGCGCATTGAACGCGCCGTAAATCACCGAATGCGTGTCGGTACCGATAATCAGGTCACCGCACGTCAGATGGCCGCCTTCCGGCATCACCTGGTGGCAAATGCCGTCACCGACGTCATACAGCACTGCGCCATGCTGATCCGCAAATGCACGCATCGCGCTGTGGGTGTTGGCCGCCTCGATGTTGGGCGGCGGCGAATAGTGGTCGAGCACGAACGCGGTTCTCGCCGCGAATGGCAGGTCTTTGACGCCAAGCGCGGCGATCATCCTGAGCGCGTTGGCAGCGCGCCCGTCGTGGACCATCGCGAAATCGACGCCGGCGACGACGATATCGCCGGCACGAACCGGTTTGCCGCCCGCATGCGCAGCGAGAATTTTTTCAGCAATCGTGTGGCCCATGCTGCCTCGATATGAAATTATTTCTAACGCCGCGGAAAATAAGATCGTCTGCGACGCAACGATGACCGTCATTCTAGCAGGGATTGCGCGAAGTCCGACGCGTCCCACGCTAATCACCGTGGCTCGCCGGGGTTCGAGTGTGCTACCCTGTTTTCGACTCGATGAGGATTATTCGATGGACCCGATCGTCATCAAATTCGGCGGCTACCAGAAACCCGCTTCAATCAATAACGCCGCAGCCAGGCTATTCGGCGAGGCGCTCAAGGCGCGCCTTGCCGACCGGATCAGCTTTCAGCTGATCGGCAATGTGCTCGATCTCGGGCGCCCGTCCGGCGATTTGCCCGTGATGGTGAACAATGGGGAATTATCTCTGTGTTACATATCGTCGGTCCGCTTCACGAATCCGGTGCCCGAGTTCAAGCTGCTCGAACTCCCGTTTGTCGTCAAGGACCGCCGGGCCGTACATCGCGCGTTCGCAGGAGAATTTGGCGATCTCTGCAGGCGCCGCATGCGGGACGCCACGGCGTTTCGTCTGCTCGGGCTGTGGGACAACGGTTTTCGTCATCTCACGAACCGGGTGCGCCCGATCCGCACGCCCGCAGATTGCCGCGGCCTGCGCATCCGCACCCAGGTGAGCGAATTGCACGGGGAAGCCCTGCGCGCGCTCGGCTTCGTTCCGGTCGCGGTCGACGTCAAGGAATTCGTTGAGCAGATTGCCGGCGAGAGGTTCGATGCCCAGGAGAACCCGCTGACCAATACCTTCAATTTCGGCGTCCATAATTATCATCGTTACATTACGCTCACCGGGCACTTCTTCGGTGCGACCGTGATGATATGCAACGCACAACACTATGCAAGCTGGCCGCCGGACGTGCAGGACGCAGTGGAGGAGGCGGCCCGGCAGGCAACGGCACTGCAGCTCGACCTGGCCGCGGCAGAAGATGCGCAAATACTTGCCAAGTTCGATCCGCGCCGCAACGAGGTGATTTATTTGACCGATGCGGAGCGTGCTGCATTCGTTGCCGCGGCGCAGCCGGTGCTGCTCAAATACCGCAGAGAACTGGATCCGCAACTGTTCGCATGGATCGGACAAACACCCTGAAGGAGAAGCCGATGCCCCGGAAGAACGAGTCCTCGCTCACCGCATACGTCGCCGAATTCATCGTCGGCACTCGCACATCCGACATCCCCTCCGACGTCATGCATCTCGGCAAGCGCTCTATCCTCGATGGCATCGGGCTGGCGCTCGCCGGCAGCGTTGCGGAGTCCGGCCAACTCGTGCGCAAGCACCTGCGCTCACTCGGCTGCGTCACGACCAAAGGCAGTACCGTGATCGGAAGCCCCATGAAACTGCCGGCGCGCTTTGCCGCGTTCGCCAACGGCGTCGCGATCCACGCTGACGATTACGACGACACTCAGCTTGCAATCGCCAAGGACCGCGTCTACGGGCTGCTCACTCACCCCACCGCACCCGCGCTGCCGCCCGTGCTGGCAATCGGCGAACGCGACCGACGCTCCGGCCGCGACGTGCTGACCGCCTATCAGGTTGCCGTCGAAGTCGAAACCAAGATTGCGGAAGCGATCGATCCGCGCCACTACCAGGACGGCTTTCATTCGACTGCCACGATCGGCGCGATCGGTGCTGCCGCAGGCGCAGCGCGGTTGCTGGGATTCAATCACGAGCAGACCCGGCGCGCGCTCGGCATCGCCGCGAGCCAGGCCGCGGGCCTGCGCGAGAACTTTGGCACCATGATGAAGCCGTTTCATGCCGGCCGCGCGTGCGAGAGCGGCGTCGTCGCGGCCGAGTTCACAAGTCTCGGGTTCACCGCGACGCCGGTCATCCTCGAGGCGGGACGCGGTTTCTTCAAGGCGGCGGGCGGCGGCTACGACCCGCGGGCGATCGACGGCAAGCTCGGCAAGCCGTGGACGTTCGCGTTCCCCGGCGTCTCGATCAAGCCGCATCCGAGCGGCTCGCTCACGCATCCCGGCATGGGACTGATGCTCGACCTGATACTCCGGCACGACATCAGGGCGCACCAGGTCAGGAAAGTTGCGGTCGGGGTCAACCGCCAGAACATCAACGCGCTGATTCATAATCACCCGGTCAACGAACTGCAGGCCAAATTCAGCATGCAGTTCTGCATGGCGATCCTGCTGCTGCGGCGCAAAGCGGGACTCGCCGAGTTTACCGACGAGGTCGTCAACCGCCCCGACGTAAAAGCGATGATCGGGAAAATCGACTACGGCTTGCATCCCGAAGCTGAAGCCGCGGGCTACGAAAAGATGACGAGCCTCATTGAAATCGAGCTGACCGACGGCCGCAGCATCAGCGGCCGCGCCGATTTCGGCAAAGGCAGCCCCGCCAATCCGATGAGCGATGACGAGCTCGCCGGCAAATTCCGCGAATGCGCGGCGTGGGGCAGGCTGCCGAAAGCGCAGGCCGAACAAGTCATCGCGGCGGTTTTCAATCTCGAAAAGCTGAAGAACATTCGCGAACTGATGAAGCTGTTGCAAACGGGCACGCGCTCGCATGGCCGGGCAAAGTCGCCAGCGGTGCGCAAGCGAAGGTGAAGATCAACCATGACAGAACGCACTCCCATCATTGGCCTGATGCTCGGCGACATGACCGGCATCGGCCCCGAAATCAGCGCCAAGCTGCTCGGGTTCAATAAAGGTGTCACGGTCACCGCCGGCCTGAAGACCGTGTTCACGACTCCGGCGCACGGCACCGCGTTCGACATCGTCGGTGAGGGCCGCGCCGACCCCGGCGCGCTCGAGCACGCGCTGCGCATCGCCGCCAAACTCGCGGCGGCGCGGCGGCGAGAGGACTTGAAACTGAACAACCCGCGCCTGCAAGGCGAGGGGTTCGGATGTTTGTCGGCTGGAAGCCGACAAAAAACTTCTCCTCCCCCTTGATGGGGAAGGATTAAGGTGGGGGTGAAATCGTTGCTGCGGGTTCAGAACGGCGTGCGCACGGGCGGCCGGCAATTGCCTAAACGGGTACTACCCTTAACTTGGTAACCGGATAAGCATGCAATTTCTTGAGCCCGTCCTTCGTGAAAACACAAGTCGTTCCGACCCAGAGACCCTTGTTCGTGCCGGGGATAACCGGAAAAGCCACAATGGTTACGCACTGACCGGGCTTGTAAACCCAATCGAGATCGCGCTGAGTGATGCGGCTCGGAATCTTGGGGTCTGCGACCACTCCTGCGTGCGGGCGATGGTTGTAGGTGCTCCAACCGCTGAGCAAAGGCAGGCCGGTTATGTATCCGGCTGACTTGAACGGCTCCACCCATTTGTCGATCTCCCTGCCCGTCATACCGGGTTTGATTTCGGCGATGGCCTTGTCGTGAACGGCGACCGCCGCTTCGAACATCTTCCGATATTCGCTGGTGGGCTCCCCGATGAAATAGGTCCCCCAGATCTTTCCAAAATACAACCCATAGCCGAGTGCAACCTCGGTCGTTACGACCTCTCCGGCCTTCAGTGCGCGATGGGTCGGAAAAAAATCGGGATAGAAGCGATCCGGATTCGTCATCGAGGTCGAGCCGATGTGCGAGAACGGGTAGCGGCCTCCGAAGCGGCCGGCCACCCCATCCAGAATTCCGCGCAGGTCCGAGTGGCGCACTCCCACTTTGCTTGCGAGAAACACTTCTTCATGTCCCACATCACAGAGCGCGCCGGCCTTTTCCATGAGCGCGATTTCCTCTGCGCTTTTCATCAGCCGGAAGTCTTCGTACCAGTCGGTTACCGTCTCGAAGGAGGCGTTGGGGAACGTCTTGGTCAGATGCTCATGATGCTCATGGGGCAGGGTAATCGTCCACCAGCTGGGGAGCGGGCCGACGATGCCGATCTTCCCTTTTTCCAGTCCGAGTTCCTTCAGCCGTGCGCCGACTGCCGTGATGAGGTCAAACCCCCCGACGCGCACGTCCTCGATTGCCGCACACTCTTTCGCATTGGTGATATGCAGCGCGAACGAGATGAATAGCGTCGGGTCCTCGGTCAGCGGCAGGACCACATAGCTGTGCGGAATAGCGGTGTAATTGGACAGATACAATGCATTGACCTGTCCCGTATCCGTGCCTCCCCAATGGTAGGCTCCATAAATGACCAGGCAGTCGAGCCCTTTTTCCTTCATTGAGGCCCGGATCGTCCGGCGCCTGTTCGCGTATTCCTGTTCCGAAAACGGCGGGAAATAATCGTTTGGCGCTAGCATGGTCTGTTCCTTTTTAATGGTCGATCGGTTTTTCAAATACTAACACGTATGCCGATGACTCCGAGGCGCCAAGGCTAACTAAGAGCGTCAGCGACAGTGACTGGCGATCGCCTTACTTCGCGGCATACTCAATGAATTTTTGGGGGCTCACGCGGATGGCGGCCCCGGTCGGGCACGCGCGCACGCAGGCAGGGCCACCCGACAGGTCCTTGCACATATCACACTTCACGGCCTTCTTGCCCAACTCCTCATTGTGGTAGTGCTCTTCGCGTCCAGGTTCGGTCGTCAGTCCCGTCAGCAGCCATGCCCACAGACTGGGCGCACGCCGCTTGGGATTCACCTGCCCCATCTGGATCACCCCATAGGGGCAATTGCGCTCGCAGTTGCCGCAGCCGATACAAGTGGTATCGATGAAAACCTCGCCGTTCGGGTTGCGATGAATCGCGTCCGGCGGACACTCTTTCATGCAATGCGGATTCTCGCAATGCCGGCACGAAGTCGGGACGTGGATGTTCGCAAACGTCGGACCCGCCTGGCGATCGAGCCACGAGGTTCCGTCGTGAACATCCGCGCATGCCTTCTCGCAGTTGTCGCAACGCACGCACAAGCTTTCATCAATCAGCAATACGTCGGTGGCCTCCCCCAATCCCTGGCCGACCAGAAAGCTGATCAGGCTGCCTGAGCCGGTATTCACCTCGCGCGTGACGTTTTCCGAAACCCGTTCGAGCACGCGCGCCTCGATGCCGCCGCGCAGGCTCGCGTTGCTATTGAGTACCGCGTTGAAGGATTCGGCTGATAACAAGATCGTTTCGCAATTGACGGCTGCGCGCACCGTTGCCGAGCGCGGCGCATCGGAAAGCAAAGCCATTTCGCCCACGTAATTGCCGGCGGCAACATAAGAAACGATGATCTCCTTGCCGCCGATCAGGCGCGATACGGTCAACGAACCGCGCCGAATGAGATGCAATCCGTCCGCCGGGTCCCCTTCTTTGAACAGGATCTGGCCGGCCGAAAAAGCCTTGATGGCCGCACCGCTCACCATCTTGTCCAGATCCTCTTCCGATACGAACGGTGCGATCTGCGCGCGCACGGCGCGCCGCAACGAGGTTTCGTCGATATGGCGCTTCACCGATTCGATGCTGGCGATCAATTTGAGCATCGAGCGGCGCGGCGTCTCGACAAGCACGCAGTCCTTGCCGGCCCTCACGGTGTTCGAACGGCGGCGACCGGAGAGCAATCCCATTTCTCCGAAGAACTGGCCGCGCTGCAACGTGATGTTCTTTGGTTTGCCTTCCTTGTCGAACATCTCGATGACCACTTCACCGTCGACAATGGAGAAAAATGTATTGGTGTAATCGTCTTTCTTGAACACAACCGCGCCGACCTTCGGCGCCAGTACTTCGCTGTCGAGCATGAATTCGCGCAGCTGTAGCGTCGTCATGTCCTTGAACAGCGGGACGTTGCGCTAAATGAGCGCCAGCGCATCCGCAACGTTCTTGGCGCCCGTGAAATTTCGAAACTTGTCTTTCAGGAGCGGCTCGTCGGCCGGCTCGACGATATTGCCCTGGATGTATTCGACCACCTCGTAGCCTTGATTCATCGCCTGCTTGATGAGCGGGTAGCCGCCGAGTGCGCCGATGATATAAAGCCCGGGAACGTTCGATTCGTACGTCGCGGAGACTTGCGGAACGGCCTCCATCGTGGCGTTCGGAAACTGGACGCCAAAGCTCTCGACGAGCTTGCGCGCCGGGATCGCGCCGAGCCGCGCAATGACGCGATCGCACGCGATGTTCTCGATGCCCTGCGGCGTCTGCGCGACGAAACAAAGCGGTTTGCCGTCGGCGTCCGTCGCTTTGACCTCAAGGGCGGTCGTGCCGAAGCGGCATTCCATCCTGTCGTCGCGGATCGCCGCTGTGACGAGATCCATGTTGCCCTGCTTGACGCGCGGAAACTCGTCAACCCGGTTGATCAGGATCACCCGGTTGTTTTCGGCCAGCGCCAGCGCATTCTCGATGCCGGCATCGCCCGCGCCGACCACGACGATCGTCTCGCCGATGTACTCGGCGGGGTCGTCGAGCTGGTACTGCACGCGTTCGAGGTCTTCGCCAGGCACGCCCAGCTTGCGGATATTGCCCTGCAGGCCGATACACAGCACCACGTGCTCGGCGAGGTGCGTTTCCCCGGCGGCCGTCTTGATTTCGAACGCCCCTTTGGAACCGGTGATCGAGGTTACCGCCGCACGGTTGCGGATATTCACTTTGTACTTCGCAATTTCCTCATCCCACTTGCCGAGGACTGCTTCGCGCTTGCCGGCCGCAAACGTGATCGGGCTGCGCAATGGCAGTATGCCCGGCTCCGCCATCACGTGCTTGCCCTTCTGATAACGGAATATCGTGTGCGAAGGATGCTCTTCGGCCTCGAACAGCACGTGCGGCACGTTCAGTTCTGCCGCATGCGCAGCACATGACAGCCCGCTCGGGCCGGATCCGATGACTGCAATGCGGACGCTGTCGCTCACTTGTTCACCCCTGCGTCGATGCTGGTCCTGAGATCGCGCAAGGCCTGTTCAAATGCGACAGGCTGATATTTCTCGTCGTGCGACACGGCCGCCAGCAGACGCATCAGCGGGGACTTGAGCGGCTGCGTGCGCAACAGCTTGTGCCTGCCCATGAATTGCGCGACGCTTTGCACCGCCATGACCGCCTGTTCGGCGCCCTGGTAATCGGTGTACTGGCCGGCGAGGCCATCGTCGATCAGGCCGACCAGGCTACCCCGCACGTCTTCGCCGGAGAACCGGTGAGCGCTGATTTTCGGAATCATCAATGCGATCAGTTGTTCAACCGCGCGCGCCTGCGCGAGCGCGTCGCTGCCGGTGGCAACAGCCTTGTGCAGGCGCGAGACCTGCTGCGCGAATGCATCCGCCTCGTTTGGCGCCACGCGCCGCACGATTTGCCGCAGCATGAGCAGGCTCGCGTCGTTGAGACGCACGAAACCTGGCCCGGCGCCGACGCGGGCTGCGGTATTGCGCTTATCCGCCATCGGATGATGGCATGAGTGGCAATCGAAAAGCACCAGCTCGGGAAATAGCCCGTCACGCCCGCGCGGGCCCTGCAGCAGCGCGAGCAGCTCCTGCGCGGTCACGGCCTGGCCAACGGCCCATGCGCGCACGCCATCCCAGGTCCCCTTGCGCTTCTGCCAGTCGGCGTCGATCCGAAAATGCGCTGGACCAATCTGCGTGAACGTATCGAGTTCGAAGCTCATGCGCGGATGCCCGGCCGCCATGATCTTGTGCGTAACAAACTTGTGCTGGTTGCCGAGGTGGCAAGACAGGCACAAGCGCGCGCGCGCCACGTCATTATTCGTGGGGTACAGGCCGCGCGCCACGTTTTTTGCATGCGTCGCATCCGGCTCGACGTGGGTGGTGATCCAGCGCTCGGCGGGTCCGTGGCAGGCCTCGCAGGTTATGCCATCGGTGATCTGGAAGCCTCGGCGGCGTTGCGCGGGCTTGGGATTGTGGGTATGACAATCGAGGCACAGGTCGCTCTTGTGCGCGGGTTCGGGCAGCGCCAGCTTCTTGGCAATTTCCCGCGAGCGGTCATTGAGCAGCACGGCATAGGATCGAGCGTGCTTGTCCGAGCGCGACCACGTCACATATTCATTCTGCAGGACGCTGGAATCCTTCCATGTTTCTACCGCGCCGTGACACAGGCTGCTGGCGCAACTGCCTACGCCTAGCGTCTTGTCATGCGAGTACTGCGGCAGCGGCGTCGCGCCGAGCGCGGCTGCGGCGTGCAGCAGTCCGGCTACGGCAACCGTCATGAGCAATTTATGGTGTGCGGTCATGGCTTCTTCTGCGAAGGTTCAGGATTGTCTCTAACCGTCCACGGCGTGCCGTCGGGCTTGAGGTACATTTTTCGTTGTTCCTCAAGATTAAGCGGCCGGGAGCCGATCCGGCCGAAGACGGCGACCTGCCCGCCGGTCTCATCGACCGCGCGGTCGCGCTCGAGCGCGCGCGACAGCGACAGCGCGGGCGTGCGTGTCTTGCGCCAGGCGACCACTTGCGGTTTCGGCTCAGGACTGAAACCGTAGAACTTCGGTTGCGTATCGGGCGCCGTGAGCTGGATCACCTTGAGCCCGTTGCGCCCGTCAGCGACATAGGCAAAGGCTGACGCGTTGGTTGAAGCAACAGTCACGTCGCGCACGTCATTCAGCGTTCCGTTCGCCGTGAATTTCAGGTAGACCTTCGGCTTTTCCGGATTCTCGATCTCCACGATCACCAGCCCTTCCCTGCCCGCGGCGACGTAGGCGTAGGTGCGCGCGATTTGAATGCGGTCCGCGTCCTCAAGCGGCACAAACGCGGACTCCACGAGCCTTGCCCGCTCCGGGATGGTGACGTTGACCATGCGCAGTCCCGTATCATCGGTGACCGCCAGATAGCGCAACTGCAGCGCCGTCGAGCGCGCGCCTTTGAGCGGGATCACTGCCGCTACCACGGGTTCGAGGGGATTCTTGAGATTGAGGATCACCACCCCGGCGCCCGCGGTAATGTAGGCATACGACCCTCCCATCGTGATGTGCCGCGCGCCCTTCAGTATGCCGTCCTTATTCCAGGTCAGCGCGCGCTTGAGAAAGTTGTTGCGAGGCTCGCCATCCTGCAGCGTATTCACGTCCACCAGAATCAGGCCCTCCTGCGCATCCGTGATCAACGCGTAGTTGTAGATCGGATGCATCGGCTGTTCCTGGTTGACGACACGCATCAGGTCGCCCTGGTTCTTGAATGGCGTTGGTGGACGACAGCACCAGCGCCGAAGAAGAGCGAATCGGCGTGATCTTGCTGCCCTTGACCGGACCATGGCGGCCGATAAAGAACATGTCGTCGCGCACCACCTGCGGGTTGTAGGTGGCGTAGTTGCGCGTGAACCCGCCTTCGTAGTGATGGCGTTCGGTTTTCTCGTTCGCCTCGATCGGCAAGTGACCGCCTGCGCAGCTCGTCGTCCACGACAGGTGGCAAGTCTGGCACGTCATCTTGTCGTCACCGTGCGCGCGCTTGCCTGCCGGTATGTCCAGTCCCCAGCGCTGCGCAAATTTGTCATACTCGCCCTGCGCGACCAGCTTGGCCCGCGCGGCTTTGGCGTTGTAGCGCGGATGTTTCTGGTTTACCGAGTCTTTGACCAGCGACATCTCCCATTCCTTGTCCGGGAACATCACGGAGCGCTGGTAGAGCTTGCCGTCTTTCCATTCGAAGCGTTTGCGGCCGTCCGGGGTGCGCATGAGGCTCATGTCGGTGCCGCCCGGCCGCGCCGCCGGACCGGACGTGAACAGCGTCGGGTGGCGGTCCGCGTTACCGTGACAGTCCGCGCACTCGATTTCGATGGCGGCTGCGACCTCGCCGTAGATGTGCCCGTTGCCATGGGAATCCTGGCCAAGGTGGCAATCCGCGCAATGCATGCCGACGTCAAGGTGAACTGACGTGAGATGCACGGCTTTCTTCGGGTTCGCCGGATTGAACTTGTCCGGATCGTTATCGGAAACCGGATTGCCGTCCTTGTCGAGCAAAGTGCCTTTGCGATCGCGTTTGAAGATCGCGCGGAAATTCCAGCCGTGGCCGTGATAGTCGGCAAACTGCGTGTCCTTCAACTTCGGATTGAGCTTGGAGACCTCCTTCAGAAATTCCGGGTCGCTCCATTTCCCGCGCACCACCGCACCTTCCGGATTGCGATCCAGCATGCGCCGGCGTTCTGTGTCCGTCGGGTAGCGCTGTTTCTCAGGCCACATCGACGGCGCATCCGACTCATAGTCCCACATCGTAAAGCCGTAGAAGCTGTTCACGAAGATATTCGGCTGGTGCATGTGGCAGATCATGCATTGCGAAGAGGGAATCGAGCGTGTGAACTCGTGCTTCAGCGGGTGTCCGGATCTGTCCTTCGGGATGGTAGGATCCGCCGTGATCGACTTTCCGTCGTTGCCGTATTTCGCGTACGGTCCCGAGCGCAGCGGATCGCGGTCATTTGCATAGACTACGTGGCAGCTGGCGCAACCCGACGAACGATAGTCACCCGGCTGCTCGTTGGTGCCGAGAAACCACATGAGCGGATCGTTCAGGCGAGTTTTGGTAATGTTGATGAGAGGCACGGAAATGCGGCTGCCCGTGCCGGGACCGCGGTTGGACTGCCTGATATCGGGACGTCCCGGTTCATCGAGCAACTGCAGTTTGCCGGTGCTGTTGGGCAATCCCACTTCGGGAAACAGGCTGTTGATCACGCGGCCGCCGCGCTCGAACACGCGGAAGATGTCTCCCGGCGGAACAGTCTCCCATGCCGGGAGCGGGTACAACTGCGGCAGGATTCCCTTCTGCGTGAGCCAATCGTCCGGCTTGACCGGATTCATGATGGTGGCAGGCTCGCCCTTGCTGGTATAGGCCTCGCCGAGCACGCCGCGCTTGAAAGGCAGAATTCCATTGTTGTACGAGGCGCCGTTCCACAGCATCGCACCGGTCGCCATCAGGCTGCGCTCCGCCGCCTGAATCACCGGCAGGTGGCAGGCCCCGCAGGACTCGCGCGCGACGCGATAGTCGGAAGGATTGATAAACCGCACGAACGCGGGACTTTCGCGATTGAGCAGCGTATATGAGCCCTCCGGGTTCGCCGAAGCCGGAGTTTTCCAGTCCATGGGAAAACGCGGCATCACGTGCGCCTTGCTCATCGCGTCGACATAGGCCTTGTCATCCTTGCCGCCGTACTCCGAGCCGGCCGGCTTTTTCACCGTCGTGTTACCGCCGTGACAATCGGTGCATCCCAGCACCACGGCGGGGTTGGCATGCATGGTGTGGCGGTCTGACGCCGTGTGGCATGTTATGCAGCCCGCCGACTTCCTGTCGGCGTCGGCGGGGTTTGTTTTTCCGGCGCGGGCGGGCGCGCCGGCTCGTGCGGAGCAGGCGCGTTCGCAAGGCTGGCTATCGACGCAGCAAACAGTAACAGCGTGGCAAGCAGGAGTCTCATCAGAAGGTCAACAGTACGTTAATCAGTGCCGAGTATTGAGTGGAATCGACCGCGTTGCCGTAAATTTCGCGCAACCCCTTGCCGGGGAACAACGCGCCTACGGATGCATTGACGACGACGTTCTGCGTAAAGTAAGGGCGGTACTGCACGCCGACCGAAACGTCTACGCCGATCTTCGTGCTGTGCAACTTCTGGTTGCGCAGCACCGCCAGCGAAGACAGGTTGTCGAACTCGAGGTAATTGACGTTGCTGACGACGCGCAGGCCAGGCTTGACGTCGAAATCCGCGCCTACCCCAAGCAGATGCAGCCCAGGGTTGGTAAAGTTCGACTGGCCGAATTCACGCGACGAACGCAACGCCGGCAACACCCCATTGCGCATCGACAGCGCAACGCCGCCACCACCGATCAGCGGCACCGCCTGGCGTATCCAGTAGCTGGTGTCTGCCCCCGCAAACTGCGGATTTTCCAGAACTGCATCGAAACCCTGCGCCTTGCCATCGTATGGGTCCTTGTCGCCGGATGCGTACAACCCGCTCGCACGCACACGCACCCAGTCGAAGTCACGCGAAACCTCGATCGCTCCGAAATAGGCGCCGATGTCCTCCTTCTGTCCCGAGAACATGCCGCGCTCATCCCTGCCCACGGCGTAATAAGCGGAAGCGGTGATATTCCACTTGCCGATGTGGCCGTCTCCGTTGTATCCGAAATAACCCACATCGTAGCTATGCGGCCGTCCGGTGCCGAACACCGCCGGGCGTTCGAGACCACCGTTCGCGTTGTAGAAATCCGCATTGTCGCCCTCGCGGTTGCGGTTGTAGAGGACGGTCCCCTGCGAGGTGAAGCCGAGAACGAGTGAATCCTGCCGGTACACGTTGAACAGGAATATGTCGTCGGCGCGCATGCGCCGGGCAATATCATTCAGGCCGCTGTTGGTGTCTTTCTCATGACGCCTGAACCAGGCGGCGTTGTATTGCCACTGGTTATTGTCGCGAGTTCCGAACAGGCGCACGCCGAACGGCTGATCGAGAAACAGGAAACCGCGGAAATCCGCCGTAATCGGCTGAATGCCGATGCGCAAGCTGTCGAAATCGTAACGCGTCGACACGTCGCGCAGGTGTTTGTCGAAGAACAGTTCCTGCACGCCGACGAAGTTGTCGTTGCGGTCGGTCCCGAATGCGGGATTGATGTTCACCGCGCGCACTTCCTGCGTGGTGGTGCGATTGACGTTGAAAACGGGAACGAAGCGGAATTCGTAATCCGGCGGCGCGAACGTCGTGTTGCCCTTGAGCAGCGCAAGACTGACTACGGCTGTTTCCGCGATGGTCGTCTGACGCCCGTTCCCGAATATTCCGTTCGACCCCGGGTTGAGCGCAGACTGCACGCCGACGGGCGTCGGCAAACGGCGTCCTTCGATCAGGGTATCGGACACCGCCGTCACATTGAAAAACCAGCCTTCCCCGAGCTCTTTTTGCAGAACCGGCAGGTCGCCTTTGATCACGTTCGGGTTGTACGGATCGAGCGGCTTATAGGGAAGCAAGCCCAGCGCCTTGACGAGACGCCACCGATCCCGGATCGGAAGTTCTTCGCTGCGATAAAGCGGCGATGGCGGTTGTACCCGTGACGGATCGATAATCGGCAGGCGCGGCTCGAGCGGTGCGCCCTGCGGCCGCCGGCGTTCGATGGCGAGTGCTTCGGCCTTGCTTGCTTCCACCCGCTCCGCGAGTTTCTCCGGTGGCAACGACTGCGGCACGCGCGGATCCACCGACGCTGCTTCGTACGCGATGCGGTGATCAGCGGGAAACGGCCGCACCACCATCGCTGCGCCCGTGGCGCCTGCGGCATTCAGCACCCAGCCCTCCTCGCCGGACGCGCGTTTGATGCGATACCAGTCGCCGCTCTTCCGGTCCGCCTCGACTTCGATGCCTTGTTCGAGCCGGCCCACCACCAGTGAGGCCGTGTCGGGTTTCTCATAAATCAGAACTTCCGGCACCTCGACCTGCAGCAGGTAACGGTCAGCCGCGGACGCGGCGGGTGCAGCGGCCATCGCCGGGACCTGCGCCTGCGCGCAAAGCTGTCCGGGCATGCCAGCGGCAGCCAGCGCAACAAGCACCAGCACACTCAGCGCTGCGGTGCTGCGGAGCCTATATTTATATTCCATCGCAGACGTTCGTCCCATTGGTGTCGAGGAATGGCGCGACCGGACAGCTCACGTAGCGCAATTGTCCGCCGGGCACAGCAATCTGATCGGCGCGCTGCGCTGCCGGTGCGTTCGCAATGCCGGTGCCAAGCGCAATTCCGGCATTCGCAAGCCCTAGGAAAGCAACCATATCGTCCTGGTCGATGCCGTCACCGGAAACGCCAATGGCGCCGACCAGCACATTGCCGCGGTATATCGGAACGCTGCCAGGGAAAATTTGTATGCCATTGGCAACCGCGGGAATGGCGGCGCACGGACCAGTATTGGCTCCTGCAAGTATGTTAGTGACGACTTTACCCCGCACCAGATCCAGTTGCAGGCCGACTGCGAACGGACTCCACTGGGCGAACGGCTTCGACAACGGGCCTGGCCCGCTGCCGTTGATGCCGTCAGGCAGAAAAGGGCGCGCGAGATTGCCGATCGCGCGATTGCTGTAGGCAACGCCGTTGGTCAAGGCGCCGGGAATCAAGCCTTGCATGCTGGTGACGTAAGTGCTGATGGGCGGGGTTGGGAGCAGGGGCGGTAGTGGGGGCGGCACAAGGGCATTCAATAAAGCCGCCGCATTGGGATCGGAAAAGAGCAACGCGGTGCGTGCCTTCTGTACCGCGACATCGGTGCCGAATATCGGAGCATCCGGAGTCCGGATTAACCCCAGGATGGCAGCATTGGTGTCGACTACCGTTATGTTCACCTGCGCCGCCAATCCCAATGGCTGGCGGATCTGCGCGCGCGCACGGTTCGCGATTCTCATCGCCTCGGCCAGAATGCGCGTGACTTCCGCCTGCGTCAGCAAACCATCAGTACCCGCAATCGGCGGATAGCGGTTGACGCCCGCCCCGTCGTCGAGCACCTGGGCATTCAGGCCGGCAAACGCCGCCGTGGTCGTGTCGGCACGAAAGCCTGAAACGGCATTACCGTACGGGACTCCGGCAGTAACCGCCGCGACGGACTTGTAGGCGGCGACAGTAACCAACGTCCCCGAACCCACCGGTGGCACCGCCGGTGCTGCCGCGGGATTGGACACGATGGCCTCCGAATCCACGTAACCGCCTTGCTGATCGCGGCGTATTCGGACGGGATGATACTCACGCCTTCGAGTCCGCCAACCACGCCGCGTCCGCCCGAAATCGTGAAGGTCGCGGCGGCGCCGGTCATCTTGAATACAGCGAGCACATTGCCGGAACGGTCGGCCACCGCGATCGTAGCGGCTGCGCCGCGCGCCTGCGCCTCCTGCACCGTCTGGCTCAGAATGCGCTGCACCTCAGCAACCGTCAGCGCAGTGGGAGTGGCTGCAGTGCAATCGCCGCTGCAACCGGGCGCCGCGACCGTGGGCCCGCCGTCGCCGCCGGAACCGCCGCCGCACCCCGTCAGCATGCCGACGAGCAGCAAAGCAACAACCCGTTTCATTTCTTTGCTCGCGGCAACATCTGTGCTTGCATCGCGCCGTGCCAGTAGTCTCTGCCGTCATGGAATTTGTGGCAGGTCGCGCAGTCCGAGGTGACCTTGCCAATAGCCGGACGCGCACCGGCATGGCATTCGCGGCACTTCGCAATGTCCGGCATCGCGATATGCTGGGAGTCCTTCGACTGCGAGACGTCATGGCATTTCGCGCACTTTTCAGTCGCGTGCTTCGCATGACTGAACAACGCCTGCGGCATCCAGACCTGGGCAACCCGCACGGGCGCAATCTTCCAGCCCACGCCGCCCGCCTTGCGGGTCACTTTATGACACGTCGAACATACCTTGCGCGTGTCGAACAGCTCGCGTAACACCTGGTTCGCTTTCCGATCGGCTATTTTCAGAACCTGCTGGCGATCCTGATAAGTAAGCACCGCGCCTGGCCGCATGCGCGGCAGGTCCCGCGGCGGATTGACGTCCGGCGGCGCGTCGCCGAGCGCGAGACGGGCATAAAACTCGCGCAACATGGTCGCGATGTCGGCTTCGTCGCCGTGCACCGCCTGCCGCTTCGTCACTTTCGGTTCGAATGCGAGCGAATGGCAGTGCTGGCAATGCAGCTCCATCGACACGGGTGCCATCAGACGGCCGCCCTCATTCGGCCGGTGGCAGTCGTCGCACTTGAGCACGGTAGCCCGGCCCTGCGCATCGCGCATGCCGGCGACATCGCGATTGCCGTCGGGATCGCGCACACCGCCCGGATCGAGATGCAGCTTATGGTTGAATTTCAGGTTCGAGCGCTCGACCATGTCGGGCGAGGCCGGGTTGCCTTGGCGCACGCGCCGAATCGTGTCGGGCTTGTCCGCGTCGAGCAGGGATAGCCTGAACGCAGGATGCTCGCTGCGGAAGTCCGTGGCTTTTCCCGACTTTGCATCGGCCGCCACGCTCTTCACATCGCGGTGGCAATCGGCACATTGCTCCTGCGCGCGCGGCGCCATTTGCACGCCTTTGTGATCGCGATGACACTCCGCGCAGCGTGTCTCGCGAAACGCCTGTCCTTGCGCGCCGGTGAGTTCTGCGGCCGGCACATGCTCCTTGATCCTCTGGTGGCAGGCAACGCACGACAGATCCCGGACCTGCACGAACGGAAACTGGTGACACGCATCGCAGTCAGAGCCGACGAGCTGGTGACTCCGGGAAACAGGTCCCGGATTCCATCCCTGCAGGAACTTCGCCGATACCGTGCGCACGACATTCTCGGGGCTGTCAGATGCCGGCTTGGCGCCCGGCAACATGGAGTAACCGAGCAAATCAGGGGAAATCTGGACCAGCAGGCATAACAGCAGCGTCCCGACGAATCCGATATAGGAAAGCCGGCGCTTGGACATGCGCGGCGGGCGCAGCGTGAAGCGGCGGCCGTCGCCGCCAAACGATTCAAGCGGAACAACGAGCGTAACGCTCAGCGCCAGCGGCACGCCCGCGGGCGGCGCTTCGACCTCCAATAGATACGATACGGTCCCGCGTCGATGCGGTCGCCAACCGCCAATTTGGCACCGTCAACCGCGCGGCCATTGACCTGTATGCGCCCAGGCTCAGCCTCCAAGAATGCATCGGACTCCGACACGGTAACGTGCGCGTGCTGCAGCGCGATCCGGGGATCCGGCAAATGGATATGGCACTGCGTGCCGCGGCCGATGTTTATCGTTGGACCTGCAACTCGCTGCTGATCGCGCTGCTGCAGGCCGCGCCGGTTGACACTGATATAGGTGACTTGGATGTCCATCGCGTGCTCGGCCCGGCGCTACCAGAAGTAGAACACCGAGAAGACGTGCGCAGTCAGCGCCGCCAGCAGCGCAAACGATAACGGCACGTGAAAATAAAGCCAGACCTGCATCAGAGCGCGGAACCGCAGATCGCGCCGCACCCGATCCGTGAGCGTGACGATGTGCGTCATCTCCGCGACGAGCTGCTCTTGCGCCTTTGCCTGGTTGCCCGTAAAGCGCACGCCCATTTTTAGCAGCTCATCGCGTGCAAGACGCATCGGGTGCCTGGGGTCCACCCCTGCCAACTGACGCCGGAAACTGCCGCCGAGGGCGGTTTTCTGGGCCGCGCGTTTGGATGCGTTCATGACCAGCGCGTTGACCTCGTCGGGCAGGTCAAGCGCGATGCGTTTGCATTTATTTTCGAGGTCGGCAACTTTCAGCAGCATCGTCTCGAGCGTTTCGTCGGCCAGGTTCTCCGTCATGGCTTCGGGATAGCGCAGATACGAATAAACGCCGAAGAAACCGCTCGCGATCACCAGCATCATCAGCACGTAAGCGAGCGTGTGAATGTTCCAGCCAAATTCGAACGCGGAATGCAGCGTCGCGATGACGACAA
>Ga0326597_10004261_pt1 | contig 20170 bp, 18 predicted proteins | sample RVTome_12_FD_203789 | JGI IMG/M metagenome (GOLD analysis project Ga0326597, IMG submission 203789) | Soil microbial communities from uranium-contaminated site in the Upper Colorado River Basin, Wyoming, United States - RVT100D185 | ecosystem: Environmental > Terrestrial > Soil > Contaminated >...
GCCGTCGGAACGGACGGCGCGTTGCTGCCTCCCGTGCCAGCGGGGAACTGCACGGGGGTGGTTGTCACGTTGAGGACAACCACTCGAACTTACATTTGAAGTTGTTGTCCCGCCGGCCAGGGATTCAGCTCGAGCACGCTGCGAACGGCGAGGCGGGTCTGACCCTTATTCGGCGCCGCCGTCCGGATCTCATCACCGAAGTCCTCGCCTTGCTCGACCGAGTCTTGACGTCGGCGAGTGCCGCGGAAACGCAGCTCGAGGAAATCGTGCCATGACGACGGGCGGGACGGTTGTCATTGCCGACGATGCCGGCGCGAGCTTGGATCTCCTATCCAGAATTCTGACCCGCGACGGCTACACGGTGCATGCAGCGCAGGACGGTGTGGCCGCATTGGACCTGGTCCTCAGCAAAGCCCCAGACATTGTGGTAAGTGACGTCGTCATGCCGAAGATGACGGGTTTCGAGCTGTGTCGGCGATTGAAGAATGAGCGGACGACCCGCCTGGTCCCCGTGGTGCTCGTGACTGGCATGGAGGGTCGTGAGGAGCGTCTCGAGGGCATCAATGCCGGCGCAGACGACTTTCTCACCAAGCCTATCGATGCGCAAGAACTGCAGGCGCGGGTGCGCTCTCTGGTCCGACTGAAGCGGTTCACGGACGACCTGGACTCGGCGGAAGCCGTGATTCTGAGCTTGGCGCTCACCGTCGAGGCACGTGATCCGTATACGGGCGGACACTGTGCGCGGATGTCCTCGTACGCGTCGTTGTTCGGTACGCATCTCGGGTTGTCTGAGGAGGAGGTCACAGCGCTGTCCCGGGGCGGCTACCTTCATGACGTTGGCAAGATCGGCATACCCGACGCCATCCTCCTGAAGACTGGCAAACTGACTCCCGAGGAGTTTGCGGTGATGAAGCGGCACGCGGTCGTCGGAGACGAGCTGTGCGGGGATCTGCGCATCCTGAAATTGGTGCGCCCGATTGTGCGCTTTCACCACGAGCGCCTCAATGGCACTGGCTACCCAGACGGACTGGAGGGCGACGCGGTCCCGTTGCTCGCGCAGATGATGGGCATCGTGGATGTCTACGATGCGCTCACGACCGCACGTCCCTACCGCGAGGCCTTGACGTCCGACGTGGCCCTGGAGGAACTCGCCGCCGAGGCGGAACGAGGCCTCCACAGTATGGAGCTTGTACAGGCGTTTGCCACGCTCTCGCAGACGGGTCAACTTGCACAGCGAACCCGGCGAGCATTCGACCGGCAGAGGACGACGTGTCGAGCTGAGGCGGCGACTGGCACAGGAGGCTGGTGACGAACCCTGCTGCCAGCGGCCACGGCGACCGCGTCCCACCGAAAACCGACAGTCATGCGGTCTGGCTCTCCCATCGCTTCTGCAGGGGTCGAGCGCGCATGATCGATCACCAGACCACGCGCAGCGATTCCTCCTCGTTCACGGCACTATTCAGAATCGGTGTCGTGTGGGTCGCCACCACCTGAGATCGGTGCATGATCGCCTGCTGCGGTTCCGATCGTTCGCCGTGTGGACTGCCGTCACAGCAGCCTGACTCTCCTGGCAAGCTGGCGCTGAGCCTGGCTCTGACTCGTTAAGTTGACGGAGGGTCGGACTCGAGTCGACGTTAGTGCGGTGCGCGCGGGGGAGCCTGGCGGTGGAGCCATCGTTCGAAGGGGCGTGTCGCACTCAGGAGCAGGAGCGCCAGTCCGAGTCCCGTGCTTGCGACGACCCACAATCCCAGTCCGCGCCCACAGGTCCGGCTCGGACTGTTCGGTCGCCATCTCCACGCCGTCCGCGTTCACGCCAAGGAACCGCGAAGCGAACTCGCAACCGGTCTCCTGGCGTTCACGGTCGGCAAGCGTTGCGGATGTCCCGACGCACACTGTCCGCTCGGGCGAGCGGCCGCAGAAACTGCGGAGTCGGCGGATCGGGACGGCGGTTTCGGCGCCAGTCGAGCCGCTGTAGGTGTGCGCTTCGCCGAAGACCAGGAAGTCAAGCGCGGCGTTGTCAAACAGTTCGATATCGGACTGACGTGTCAGCAGCAGTTCGAGCTGTTTCTCGTTCGTCAGCACGCTTCTTGGCTGCCGACCCGGAGTGCGAATCTCCTCCCACGAGCATCGCTCCTCGGCCGGGTACACCGCCTCGTTGCGACCCTAGCGACAAGCCCTTCTGGCGCACGTGTACGCGAACGAGACGAGCGCGCTCGACTGCGCCGACGTCATCAGATGCGTGACCTGAACGGGATCGAAACGGACCTGACCCCGCCCATGGACGGCCAGGCGACGACGACGCGGTCCCGGCCCTCGGCCTTGGCCCGGTACAGCGCCTGATCGGCCTGATGGATCAGCCCCTCGGCGCTGTCGCCGTGGGGCGGGGAACCCGGCGACGCCAATTGACAGGCTGACCTTCCCGAGCACCTGGCCGGCGTAGGGCACCACCATGTGCTTGGCCGTCTCGCGCAGAACTTCCGCGCGGGCCACCGCATCGGCGACGCTCGTGCCCGACAGGATGACCACGAACTCCTCGCCGCCGTAGCGGCATGTCTCCCCGGACAGGTCCGCATTCTGATTCAGGAGATTCGACAACGCCGGCCGCGACACGCCGAGCACCTTCGCCGCCGCCGTCACGGAAAGCCCCTGCGACTCGATGATCTTGGTCCTGATGAAGTCGCCAGGATGAACCGGGTTGTACATTGCCATGATTGCGCTCCCCTCTAGTGGTAGTCCTCAAGGTTCAGTTCAACGATTTCCTCGTCCTCGATCCGAAAGGTCAGCCGCCGGTTGGCGGTGACGTGCAGGCTCCATGTACCCTTGCGGCCGCCTTTCAGGACGTGCGCCTTCCATGTCGGCAACCCGCGCAACTCTTCAACCCCGTCCATCGCATCGAGAAAGGCAAGCATCTTGCGGAGCTTGTCGGGCCCGCCTACGCACGGCGGTTGCGGCGCCGCCGTGGTCGGCTGGGCGACACGTGGCATCTGGACGAGCTGTTCGTGAAGATTCGGGGCCGCCGGCAATATCGCTGGCGGGCCGTCGACCAGGACGGCGACGTGATCGACATCCTCGTGCGGTCCCGGCAGAATCGAGGGGCGGCCATGCGTGTCTTTCGGAAACTACTGAAAGCGCAGGGCCGTGTGCCGCAACGGCTGATCATGGACAAGCTCCTCAGCTACGGGGCGGCGCACCGCACCGTGATGCCGTCCGTGGTGCACAGTACCCGACAGTACGAGAACAATCGAGCGGAGGTGTCGCACCAGTCGACCCGCCAACGCGAGGGCCAGATGCGCCGGTTCAAGTCGGTCGGACACGCGCAGCGCTTCTTGTCGGTGCACGGGCTTGTGCAGAACCTGTTTCGTGTGGGGCGCCATCTGCTCCGAGCGGTGCACCACCGCTTCCTGAGAACGCGATCGTTCCGCTTCTGGGATGCGGTGACGTGTGCCCGATGAACGAGGATGGAGGCCGAGTCGTCGAGGGATCGTTACGCCCTCTTCTCGTCAACTTGACAGTGCCCCGCTCGGACGGCGTCGGGCCATGGATGACGATTACCATTAAATCTCGTTAATCCAGCCATTCCGTCGGCTATCAACGTACTCGCAAGGTTTATGCTTCAGACATGATCTCGTTCCGCGTAGGTTCGACTTGGGGACATGGACCACTGGGAGATTCCCCGCGGAGGTGTGGGAAAGTCCCTGACGCGTCCCATAGATCTTGTATGGAAGCGCACTTTAGTTGAAAGATGGCACGTCTTCCCGTTGAGGCATCGGGTTTGCAGCGGCTATTCGAGCGATGCTGCGCACAGGGACGTTGCTGATCGTGATGGTGCTCGCCGGGATGCCAGCGAGTGCGGTTGCCTGTGAGTTGTGGTGTACTCACCCTGGGGGGGCTGTCCCCCAGCACGAGGCGGAGTGTCATGACGATCGCACCAGCCAGGACGGGTGGAAGCCGTCCGCTGTCGTTAGCTGTCATGTCGACCTGACGATTGCTCCCTTTCTGACCGAAGCCAAGCAGACACCTTCCAAGCCGTCCATACAGCCACTCGGGACGATCGCGTCCTGTGCGCCGACACTGGTCGCCGCGCCTGCCACCACCACGCGCTGGGGGGGGCTGCCAGGATCGGCCTCCGGGCCGATCCGTGCTGTGCACCGTCCTTCGTATCTGATCCCGCCCCAGGCGTCGCTCTGACGCGACGCTCGGTATCCGATCGGCTCCTCCAAAGCCCTCTGTCCGCGGCGTCCCCTTCGACCGCACGTGCGGAGATTCCACTGACGGTTTCGTGGAAGGCGCCGGGCGGCACCGGGCGGAGTCCGATGCTGGAGCGATCGAGACCCAGGTAGGTTGGGCAACCGAGACGCACCTTGGGGGAAAGGAAGGGTGGCTTTTCGTGAAGAACTGGCTCTTGGCGACGGATCAGGGAGAGCTCCAATGACGCGGACCCGCCTTGCCATCGCACTGATGCTTCTGAGTGCCGGGCTCGTCTGGCGCGACCCGCTGCGGGCGCAGTCCGGCGATGACGTGACGACGCATCCGGCGTTTTATGCGGCCGATGCCCAGCTTGACGGGTATGTCACCGAGGCGCTCAGGCGAAACCCGGCGATTCGCGAGGCGGCGGCCCGCTACCGAGCAGCCCTGCAGCTGGTGCCACAGGTGCGCGAATTGCCTGACCCGATGGTGACGTTCACCCAGGCACTCCGCAGCGTCGAGACGCGCGTCGGGCCGCAGCGCCAGACCGTCATGCTGAGCCAGGCGTTTCCCTGGTTCGGCACGCTGGCGCTTCGGGAGCAGGTGGCCGTTCAGACCGCGGCCGCCCAGTACCACCGGTATGTGGTCAGCCAGCGGGAGGTCATCGCCAACGTCAAGCAGGCGTTCTACAACCTGGCCTATATCGACATGGCCGTGGCGCTCACCGAGGAAGAGCAGGCGCTCCTGGAGCATTATGAACAGCTGGCCCAGGCTCGTTTCGCCACCGGCCAGGGGCTGCAGCAGGGGGTCATCCGGCTGCAGGCAGAGATCACAAAGGTGATCAACCGGCTGGAGCACCTCAACCAGCAACGCGTGACGCTCGCAGCGCGCGTGAACACACTCCGAGACGCGCCGCCGGAGCGACCGGTGCCGCGCCTCGGTGCGCTCACGTTGCCCCAGGTGACGCTGGATCTCGAGCGACTTTACGCGATGGGTGACCAGCACGGTCCCGATCTCCAGGTGGGCATCGCGTTGATCGAGCGAAGTGAGCGGACCATCGCCCTGGCCCAGAAGACCTTCTGGCCCACCGTCACCGTGGGTGTGGGGTACCAGTCGATCGGGGGACGCGCCGACCCGGCCGGCCGGCTCACGCCGCCACCCGACAACGGGAAGAATCCCCTGACGTTGTCGTTCGGGGCAACGATTCCCCTGTGGCGGAGCAGGATCCGCGCAGGCGTCGAGCAGGCCAATGAGGAGCTGGTGGCTCAGCACGAGAGCTACACCCGCGTGCGCAACGAGATGGAGTTCTCCGTGCGGGATGCGGTGATCAGGCTCCAGACGCTACGCGACCAGATCGACCTCTTCGAGCAGGTCTTGATTCCCCAGACGGAGGAGACCCTGCGGTCGACCGAAGCCGCGTACGAGACGGCGCAGCTGGGCGTACTGGATCTTCTGGACAGCGAACGGATGCGGCTGGACGTTCGGCTGATCAACGCACGCTACTACGCCGACTACCTCGTGGCCCTCGCGCAGCTGGAGCGCGCGATCGGCACCGAGGTGCCACCACAGTGAGGACGGCCATGACCAAGAGACTGACGGGCGGGATCGTGGGATTCATTCTCGGCGCCACCCTCGTTGGCCTGGTGGCCTTCAACCCCGCGGGCTGGCCATGGCTGACCGGCCTGCTGGGCACTGGCGTCGATGTCACCGGCGCACCACCGCGGACCGTGGCGCCAAGGGACGGCGAGCGCCGGATTGCGTACTGGCGGGCACCAATGGACCCGACGTTCGTGTCCGATCAGCCCGGCAAGTCCCCCATGGGAATGGATCTGGTGCCGGTGTATGAGGACGAACTCGACACCGCGGCGTCAGAGGATGGCGAGCGACGGATCGCGTACTGGCGGGCGCCGATGGACCCGACGTTCGTGTCCGATCAGCCCGGCAAGTCCCCCATGGGGATGGACCTGGTGCCGGTGTATGAGGACGAGCGTGATGCCGTGGCGGCACCCGGCATGGTCCGGATCGACCCGGGCTTTGCCCAGAATATGGGCGTGCGCACAGAACCGGTCGAGCGGCGCGATATCGCCCTGACGATTCGGACCGTCGGCACGCTGGCCCACAACGACAAGCAGATTGCCTGGGTGAACACGAAGTACGAAGGCTGGATCGAGAACGTGGCTGTGAACTACGTCGGGGAGACGGTGACCGCTGGGCAGGTGCTCTTCGATATCTACAGCCCCCAGCTCGTCACGACGCAGCAGGAGTATCTCCTGGCTGTCGAATACGCCGCCCGACTCGAGAAGTCCGACTATCCGGACATCGCGGCGCGGGCCCGCGGCCTGGTCGAGTCCGCCAAGCAGCGCCTGCGGCATTGGGACATCACCGACGCGCAGATCGACGCCCTCGCAGCTGAGGGCACGCAACGCCGGACGCTTTCGGTCGTCTCACCCGTGTCCGGCGTGGTGGTCGCCAAGATGGACCAGGCGCTCGATGGGATGTACGTCCGCCCGGGGATGAACATCTACAAGATCGCCGACCTCACGACCATCTGGGTCGACGTCGAGATCTTCGAAAATCAGGTCGGGTCGCTGCGTGTCGGCCAGCGCGCCACCGTCGAACTGCCGTATTTGCTAGGTCGGCCGTACACCGGGTACGTCCGGTACCTGTACCCGCATTTCAACGCGCAGACGCGCACGATGACTGTGTCCATCGAGCTCGAGAATCCAGACCGGACGCTCCGCGCCGACATGTACGCGAACGTGACCTTCGAGGTACCGGCCGCGCGCGACGTGTTGGTGGTACCGGAAGAAGCGGTGATCCGGAGTGGCACACGCGACGTACTGGTCCTCGAACGTGGGCCGGGCACGTTTAGCGTCGTACCCGTCACGCTCGGTGCCAACGGCAGCGGATTGTGGGAGGTGCAGGACGGTGTGGCCGAAGGCGACCGCGTCGTTGTCTCCGCTCAGTTCCTCATCGACTCGGAAAGCAACCTCAAGGAAGCGATCCGGAAGATCGTGGCAGAGCCCCCCAGCGACACCCCGCCGGCTGAGCGGTAACGCGGAATCGGCATTCGAGGGACGAGTATGCTGAGCAGGATCATCGACTGGTCGATCGGGAACAAGTTCTTCGTCATCCTGGGGACGATCCTGGTGGTGATGGGTGGCGTCCGCGCGCTGTACCTGACGCCGCTCGACGCACTACCCGATCTCTCCGATGTGCAGGTCATTGTCTTCACGGAGTATCCCGGCCAGGCGCCGCAGGTGGTCGAAGACCAGGTCACGTACCCGATCACGACTCAGCTCCTGGCGGCCCCGTTCGCCGAAACGGTGCGCGGGTACTCGTTCTTCGGCCTGTCGTTCGTGTACGTCATCTTCGAGGACGGCACCGACCTGTATTGGGCTCGGAGCCGGGTGCTCGAGTACCTCAACTACGTGGGTGCCCGTCTGCCACGCGGGGTCACGCCGACGCTTGGTCCCGACGCGACTGGTGTCGGCTGGGCGTACATCTACACCCTCAGCTCTACCGAGCGTGACCTGGCCGAGCTGCGTTCCCTCCAGGACTGGTTTCTCAAGTACGAGCTGACCGCGGTTCAGGGCGTGGCGGAGGTCGCCAGCGTCGGCGGATTCGTCAAGCAGTACCAGATCACGGTCGACCCCAACAAGCTCCGGGCCTTCAATATCCCGCTCGCGAAGATCCGGATGGCGGTGCAGCGAAGCAACAACGATGTGGGCGGCCGTGTGCTGGAGATGGCCGAAACGGAGTTCATGGTCCGGAGTGAGGGCTACATCCGTGGACTCGAGGATGTGAAGCAGATCGCCGTGGGCGTCGGTCCCTCCGGGACGCCGATCTCGGTGCAGGACGTCGCCACCGTGCAACTCGGTCCGGAGATTCGGCGCGGGCTGGCCGAGTTGGACGGTGAGGGGGAAGTGGTTGCCGGCGTCGTCATCGTGCGCTCAGGCGTCAATGTCTACGAGGTCATTCAGCGCGTCAAGACTCGGCTGGAGGAGCTGAAGGCAGGTTTGCCGGCGGACGTGCAGCTGGTGCCGGTGTACGACCGCACCGGGCTCATCGAACGATCGATCGAGACGCTGAAGGAAAAACTGATCGAGGAGAGCGTGGTCGTGGCCCTGGTCTGTCTGGTGTTCCTGTTGCACGTTCGCTCGGCGCTGGTCGCCATTCTCACGATTCCCGTCGCCATCCTGGCGGCGTTCGTCGTGATGTCGTACCAGGGGTTGAACGCCAACATCATGTCGCTCGGGGGCATCGCGATCGCGATTGGAGCCATGGTCGATGCCGCCATCGTCATGGTCGAGAATGCGCACAAGCATCTGGAACGGCACGGCGGCCAGAAACCGCACTGGGAGATCATCGGGGATGCGGCGAAGGAGGTCGGCCCGACGCTCTTCTTTGCGTTGCTCGTGATCACGGTCTCGTTCGCCCCCGTCTTCACCCTCGAGGGCCAGGAGGGGCGGCTGTTCAAGCCGCTCGCCTTCACGAAGACCTACTCGATGGCCGCGGCGGCGCTGCTGTCGATCACACTCGTCCCGGTCCTGATGGGGTTCTGGGTGCGGGGTCACATCCGGTCGGAGCAGCAGAACCCGATCAGTCGGTGGCTGATCCGGCTTTACGATCCGGTGCTGCACGTGCTCCTGCGGTGGAAGTGGGCGGTCGTGGCGGTGACGGTCGGGGCGCTGGTGGCGACGGCCGTCCCGATCTCCCGGCTCGGGTCCGAGTTCATGCCGCCGCTGTGGGAAGGCGACCTGCTCTACATGCCGACGACGTTGCCCGGGGTGTCGATCACAAAGGCGCGCGAAATCCTGCAGCAGACGGACCGGATCATCCGGTCCTTTCCCGAGGTGGATCGGGTATTCGGCAAGGTCGGCCGTGCCGAAACCGCGACCGATCCGGCCCCGCTTAGCATGATCGAGACCACGATCACGCTCAAGCCGGAAGCGGAGTGGCGCCCCGGGATGACCCCGGAGCGGCTCACCGACGAGATGAACCAGGCCATTCAGTTTCCCGGCTTGACCAATGCCTGGACGATGCCGATCAAGACGCGTATCGATATGCTGTCGACCGGGATCAAGACGCCGGTGGGCGTCAAGCTGTCGGGACCCGACTTGTTGGTGCTCGAGGAGGTCGGACGCGAGGTGGAGGCGGCGATTCGCGAGGTACCGGGGACGGCCTCGGTCTACTCAGAGCGGGTCATGGGCGGAAACTATCTCAACTTTTCGGTCCGACGCGATCAGATCGGCCGATACGGGTTGACCGTTGGCGATGTACAGGACGTCGTGCAGTCAGCGATCGGGGGCATGAACATCACGACGACGGTGGAAGGGCTCGAGCGCTATCCAGTAAACCTGCGTTACAGCCGGGAACTGCGACACAACCTGCCGGCCCTCCGCAATATCCTCGTGCAGACGCCGACACAGCAGCAGATCCCACTCGGCCAGCTGGCCGACATCGCCATCGAGAAGGGGCCACCCGGCATCAAGACCGAGCAGTCGCGACCGAACGCCTGGATCTACGTGGACATTCAGGACATCGATATCGGTACGTACGTGCAGCGCGCCCAGCAGGCAGTAGCGGAGAACGTCACGATCCCGACGGGCTACAGCATCCGGTGGAGTGGCCAGTACGAGTACATGGTGCGTGCCCAGGAGCGGATGCAACTGGTCGTGCCGGTCACGCTGCTCCTGATCTTCCTGATCCTGTATGTCAACACGCGTTCGGTCATCAAGACGCTGATCGTCCTGCTGGCCGTGCCGCTCTCACTCATTGGCGCATTCTGGCTGCTCTACCTCCTCGACTACAACATGAGCATCGCGGTCTGGGTGGGTATCATCGCGCTGGCCGGCGTCAGCGCCGAGATGGGGGTCGTGATGCTGCTGTACCTCGACGGCGCGTTCGAGGACGCCCGACGCGCCGGGGGGATCCGGACGCGGGCCGATCTGATCGGCGCCGTGTATGACGGCGCGGTCAAGCGGGTCCGGCCCGTGGTGATGCTCGGCACGGTGATCACGGCGGGCTTGCTCCCGATCATGTGGAGTCATGGCACGGGCGCCGACGTAATGAAGCGGATCGCCGCTCCGATGGTGGGGGGGGTCGTCACGGCGGTCGTGGTGGTGCTGTTGGTGTATCCGGCCATCTACTACATCTGGCGTGGATGGCGTCTTTAACGGGCACAGGTGGAACAGACGTGAAACAACGGACTGGAGATTGCTGATGCTTGGACCGCTACACGGCTCCGTCTGCAGGCGTGGCCTTTCGATAACAACCATGCTGGCCCTCACGGCGGCAGCGGCGTTCGCTCAGTCGTTCGAGTTTGTCGTGAAGAAGGATCAGTTCCTCGGTGCCAGCAACGGCACGCTTGTGTTTGGCCTCCAGAGCGTGGAGTACCGGACGACCGACCTGAACGACGCTCGGCAGTGGGCCCACGACGACATCAAGCAGATCCAGGTGCTCTCGCCAACGCGGATCACCATCAAGACCTACGAGGATCAGGGGTGGCTCCGGCTCGGGGCGGATCGGACGTTCGAGTTCGAGCTGACCGAGGGGGAGGTCCCCCCCGAGCTGGTCGCGTTCTTCTGGGATCGCGTGACATTCCCTGTTGTCACGGCAGTCCTGCCCGACACCGCCGCACCACCGGGGCGGTCGGTGCCCGTCAAGCTTCGACAGCGGATCCGCGGAAGTCAGGGGGTACTCCAGCTCTACGACGACCGGCTCGTGTATGTGACGGAGGGCGCCGGGCACGGGCGTGCATGGCGCCCCGCTGACCTGCGCACCGTGTATCAACCGGATCGCCATCGACTGAATATCGACGTGTACGAAGGCGGTGGCGATGGCACCCGGACATTTGCGTTCGACCTGAAGCAGCCGCTGCCTGCCGGGTTCATGGACGCCGTCTGGCACTGGGTACACGCGGCCTCGATGCCTTATATCCCAGCCCGCGAGGCGTCACGGTGACAGCGTGACGGGAGTCCGCTGCTCGGATCGTCGAGTGGGCTGCGCCACGAGGATCACTCGGTGCGGGAGGCTGGATGACCGGAGCACGACGTAGTCGCGTGTCACGCTTGCGGACGCGGACCACCGCGTATCGTCCCGCGTGCGTCTCGGACGTGGCTGTGCGGGGCGGACTCAAGAGGGTGGGGGGCCCTCAATGCGCGGCACAGTCTGGCCCCATGTTGCTCATGGATGAGCTATGACGCGGCTCGTTGTCGTGGGCTCGCGGCTCTCGATCACGGATCACCGCCTGCGCAGTCGCGCCTACGCCAACGTCGTCGTCGCGCAGCAATGGTTGCACAAGCCATACACCGTTGAGCACGGCGAGGATGGGCCGAAGATTCGCAGTGGAGTTGGCGTCTGAGCACGGCCGCACCGGCCGCGCGAGGGCGGTCACGCTCACCGCGCCGCAGGACGTTGTGACCGACGCCGCTCCGGTCATTACGCTCTCTCCGCGGGACTACAACGCCGTGCTGTTCGATCTCGACGGCGTGCTGACCCAGACGGCACGCGTGCATGCGGAGGCGAGGAAGGAGCTGTTCGATTCAGAACTCTGGGAGGGTTCCAATACACCATCCGGTCCCGCCGCCGATCACCCGCGGCGCGAGCGACTGACGCCGAAAGAGCGCGGTCTCGCTGCGTCAGAAGAACCATGAGAGTTCGAGCTGTAGGTTGTCGTCGGCCCGGAAGGGTAAAAGAAGTCGGTCTTGGAGATCGCGAAGAAGCTTCGCCCTTCGAGACTGACCCGCCACCGATTTCTGAAACCACAGCCACGCATTCGACACCGAGGAGAAGTCCACGCTGCTCTGATCGACCTGGCCGTGGTGGGGGATGAACACAAACTGATGGTCCGCTTTGGCCCCCATCTGAATCGTGGCTCGCGGTGTTGGCGGCGCCGACGACGTGCGACCAGCGGGCCGCGAGGTCCACGTGTGCCCGCCCGGTGCCTGATTCACGAACGGTGAGCTCGGTTCGGCCCTCTACTGTCCCCCCCGACCAGGCATCATCATCTTCATCATCTGGCCGTGCATCTGCATCATCCCGTCATGCATCGTCGCGCGTTGCCGCACAACAGCCGTGACCAGTTCAGCGATCGCGTCCACCTTGGCATCGCCTTTGGCGGCGTTCATCTTCGTTACGAGCGCGTCGAGTGTGGCGTCCATGGCCTTCATGTCGGACATCATCTTCTGCTGCATGCCCATCGTCATCTTCTGTTGCATGCTCATCATCTGGGCTGCCTGCGCGTTTGCGTCTGCCGGTTGGTCGCCGGCCGGGTGGTGCTCTTCCTGCGTTTGCTGTTGCGCCGCCGAAGCCTCTGCCTGTGCGTAGACGGATGGCGTCGCGGCGACTAGCCCGCCGATGGCGAGCAGACTTGCGAGGAGTGTCAATCGAGTCATGGTGCTATCCCTCCTGGTTTTCGGTAGTGCAAACAATTAGGGCCCGTTGAGTGTCTCGATCCGGTGTTCAGCATGCCTCCCTTCGATGAGCGCTCGTGCCGACAGCGCCAGACGCCTCCGGATCGCTGCCACGCGATGGCGGCGTACCATCGACAGCGGCTCGGCCGGTGGCCTCTCGCACGCATCGGCAATAGGTGCAATCGCAGTCATCGCGGCACCCGTGGACCACTGCGCTCGCCTGGAAGCGTGCGGCGTGCGCGCGAGCCAGGGGATACATGAGCGAGGTCCACCAGCGACCGTTGTAGTACCGCCGGAGCCACGCTCGCGGGCTATGGGCGTCGGACACGTGCCTAACCATCGTTCGATAGCCGCTGGTTCCGGCACGTCGGTACACGTAGCGGTTGACCGTGGCTGCCTGAATCCGAGGACGAAACCATCGTCGATAGGCCGTCTCGTACCCCGGCAGGTCGTCATCCACGTAGGCGCGGCCCGCGAAGTGACCTGAACCGAGGGCGTAGCGCATGCCGAACCCGAACAGGGCATCCTGGAGACCGGCGGCTTCGCCTACCAGCAGGAGCTGTCCACGGCGCACCGTCGGCTCGGCGGACATGTTGCCAAAGCCGCCAAACGAACGCGCATCGCGCGGGGTGACACCGACGGTCTTCTCAAAGAATTGCACCGTGCGTTCGAGGTACTGCTTGTCCTGGTGAAAGGCGTCGAACATGCACGTTGCGAGCGTAGCTCGTCCACGACAGATTAGCAGATACGCATACCCACCTGGCGCAAGGTCGTCGGACACGACGCCGAAGGCCCCATCGCTCAGGTCGGTCGGGAACACGTAGCCCACGGCAATCGCGTCGGCGCGCCTGGGCCCGTGGGCCACAATGCCGCCCTCTGGCAGGTGCTCCACGGTCTGCCCGAATTCGATATCAACGCCTTCGGCCACTGCCTGAGCCTTGAGGGCTTGATCAAGCGTGCCGTTATCCGGCCCCCGCCGCACCAGGTACCACAGCGGCTCCGACGAACGGCAGAGATGTTCTCGCCCGTCAGGGTCGAACAATACGCACTCTCTGAACGGCGTATGCTCGAACGTCAGCTCAATACCGAGGGACGCTATCTCTTCGAGGACGTCTCCCTTCGTCGACCAGTTCTCCAGGCCTTGAAAGTCTCCGTGGAAGCGCGCGCCGACCTCGCGGCGTCGCTCGAACACGCGCGCGCGGCCGCCGCCGCGGACGACCGCGAGTGCGGCCGCCAAGCCGGAGAGCCCTCCGCCGACAATCGGGACCGGGGTGTTCCGCATTGCTCTAGTACCGTCCCTCCGCGTGACGCGTGGTCGCTGTCGCGGCTCGATCGACCCGGGTACGCGGGCGCGGCGTGGAAGTCACATAGACATCCCGACTGGTTCCAGATTCAGTCGCGTCCTCACGCTCGTCTCGGTGATCCCAGAGGCGGTTGGCCGCAGTGTCGTGATGCATGTGTCTCTTCACAGCCGCAAAGTCCGCGCCAGGTTGGCAGGCGAGAAGGGCCGGCACACCTGGACCAGGCGACTCCACGGTTCCCACTCCTCGTCGAACGAGTCATGGACGGGTGTGACGATGAGCCCCGCGTAGGCCCCTTCCAGACCTCCATACGGCACCGATCGCCAGTCCCACCGGTCGGCGATCACGAAGGCGTCGTAGATCTAGGATGACACCTGCCCGTTAGCGATGCTCAATCGTGAACAAGAATTAATCATTCGTTCGCTGGACATTCGCGCGCGCTGCGCCCTGCGCGTTCGGTTCTGACTTGCACAGTGCGGATTGTTTCGGTGTCGTTCGGAAAAGTCCCCGCGTGGGCTTCCTCCGACGGCCGATGGCTGTCGCCACGCCGCGGCTGCACGGCATTGCTGCGAGCCAACCGCACTCGATTCGTCAATCGACGCGCAGCCGGCTCGGTCGGCGGCAAACACTGCCGCCATTTGTTCAGCCACGCGAGAGCCATGGATTTCGATGTTGAACTCGGCGTTCCGTCTGAGGGCCACACGTCGGCAACGCACAGGCCGAGTCACGCCACGTGCGGCAAAAGGACGACCGGACGCCAGGGTCGGTCGCGCCTCAAGCCGGGGATCGAGCGGGTCTACGGGGCGGCGGCCCCGCCACGTCGCGACATCGCGGGCGGGCGCCGCTCTACTGCGATGTCCTTCCCTGACGCCCGCTGGAATCCCGACGTCGGACGGCCCAACCCACGAGCGCGAAGACGAGCAACAAGACGACACCGCTGATGATGGTCATGGTTCCCGGGGTCACTCAGGCCTCCTGTTCGCGATCGCGCGGGAAACGGGGAATGAACATCGGCACCCGCCGCTGATACTCGCGATACTGCTCGCCGAAGCGGTCCAGCATTTGTCCCTCCTCCTTTCGCGCCAGCAAGGCATACGCTCCTACGATGATGGGGAAGGCGATCACCGATGTAATCGTCGGCCAGTGCACAATGCCCTCACCGAACACAATCATGAACAGGCCTGTGTACTGCGGATGCCGGACGCTCGCGTAGACGCCCTCGGTCGCGAGTCGCCCCTTATGCCGCACACGATGGATCGTTCGCCACCCATCTGCGACGAGCGCCGCCCCACTGAACACGATCAGGTAGCCGAGCACCATCGCGACCACATGCGCCATCTGGGTGCCGAAGACCTGGGCCCACAGATTGCCTCCCTCGTTCCACGCAAGGTCGAGACCGAAAAACCGCGCAAGAAAATAGATCGTCAGGGGAAAGCCGTACATCTCCGCATAGAACGCGATGATGAACGCTTGAAGCACCCCGGCACGGCTCCACTCTTTCCAGTTGTCCGGGGCTAGGTACCGGTACATGAGCCACGACACGATGACGGTGACGATGACGGCGAAGCCCCACGTTCCGACGTGCATGACAGTCCTCCCTCCGCCCCGTGGCCAATCCCGAGTTTCGCATCAGCGCGGCCACCAAGCCACAGATACGGCTCAGGTGTCTATCCTACAGCGCCAGGTAGTGGTGCCTATGGAGCGGCCTGCGTGTTGTGGCCTCCTCAACTGGACAGGTCCTCCGGCCGGTCAAGATGTGGTCGAGCACCGCGCTGACGCCGCCGATCCCGAAGCAGAAGATGACCCTCTCGATGTCGACCCCGCGTTCTGGGCCAGGTCGAAGAGACCCGGAGGATTCCAGTATTCGGGTACGAACCGCGGCTCCGTCAGGCCGAATGCTGCCGTGTAGGCGCCGGCCCAACACATTTCTCGGCGGTGTCCGGGAAACACGAGGGACAGTGCTATCCATGGCAAGAGAAAGCCAGTGGACCACGCGAGCCACACGTGCTCGTGCCCAGCACCTCTTGCAGCGCTGTGTCAGGCGCGCGCGGACGCGGGCCACGAGATTCGCAGTCGATTCAGTTCGGCGCCACACCCCAGACGTCGGTGGGAGTATCGTCACCGCTCGAGCAGCACGACCACCGACCTCGGCCGAACGATATACGTGAGCGAACCGAGCGGATATTCACGACCCGGTTCGCAAAAATCATTCGGACTCTCCTGGCTCGTATCGATCACCAGGGCCCAGCGTTCAGCGGGTTCGGCCTGAATCGTGAAGGCGAGTGGTTGCCAATAGGCGTTGATCATCACGTAGAGATCGCGGTCGCCCTGTGACGCCCCGCGAAGCATATACGCCACGCTCCGTGACTCGTGTGAGAAGTCCGGCGTCTGGCCCACCCCGTGCCAGCGCACGTCCTCCCGCCAGAAGCGGCTCCGACCCAACGACGGGTGCGCCTTACGAAACGCGATCGCCAGCGTGAAGAACCTATGAATGTCGTGATGCCGCTCAAGCCGGCTCCAATCCAGCCAGGTGGTCTCGTTGTCCTGGTTGTACGGATTGTTGTTCCCGCCCTGTGTCTGCAGGAACTCGTCGCCGGCGCGCAACATCGGCGTGCCGTTCGACAGAAACAATAGGGCGCAGAAGTTCTTGACTTGCTGCTTCCGCAGCTTCAGGACATCGGGGGGAACGTCCGCATCGCCTTCCGATCCGCAGTTCCAGCTGTAGTTGTCGACGGGCCCATCCGTGTTCTGGTGACCGTTCGCCCAGTTGCGCTTCTCCTTGTATGAGACGAGGTCGTAGAGCGTGAACCCGTCGTGACACGTGATGTAATTGACGCTTTGGTACGGGTGGTACGCATGCTCGCGGTCGTCGGGAAACAGGTCATCGCTGCCGTAGAGCCGACGCATCAGTGCCGGAACCACGCCGGGCTCGCCACGCACGAAGCGCCGCACGTCATCCCTGAAGCGGCCGTTCCACTGCAACCAGGTCACCCCAGGAAAACGCTGACCCAGCTGATACACGCCGGTCGCGTCCCACGGCTCGGCAATGAGGCGCAGACCTGCCAGATCCGGATCGGACATCACGTCGCCGACCAGCAATGGATCGGCGAAGTTGAGGGCCCCATCGACGTGGCGCGTGAAGACGGAGGCTAGATCGAAACGGAATCCGTCGACGCGCATATCGCGTGCCCAGTGCCGGAGGCTGTCGAGGATCATCCGGCGCACAGCGCGATTCGTGCAGTTGAGCGTGTTGCCGGTCCCTGCGAAGTCTTCGTACCGGCCTGGCGGTGACCGGGACATCAGATAGTAGGTGCTATTGTCAATGCCCTTGAACGACTGCACCGGCCCAGAGTCGTTTCCCTCGGTCGTGTGGTTGTACACGACGTCCAGGATGACTTCGAGATCAGCTTCGTGGAGGGCTTTCACCATGTGGCGAAATTCATCATGTTGGCCGCAGAGTGGCCCGGAGCCGGCATAGCGCTGATCTGGTGCGAAGAAATTCAGGGGCATGTACCCCCACTGGTTTCCCTCGTGCGGATCGTTTTGAAAGACCGGCAGCAGCTCCACGGCGGTGATGCCCAGATCTTTCAGGTACGGAATCTTCTCGATGATGCCGAGGTAGGTGCCGCTGCCGGCGTCAGAGACGCCAGCGGTGGGGCTCTGGGTAAACCCCCGAACGTGCAGTTCGTAAACGACCGTATCCGACTCGTGATGCGGGCGGCGATCGCCCGCCCAGTCGAAGCGTGCATCGCACGCGCACAGGAGCCCGAGCGGGGCCTTGCCCGCGTTACTGCCCGGGGTGGCTGCGGCGGCACGGTCGAAAGTTATCGGAAAGAAGACCGAGGTGGCGTACGGATCCAGTAGGATTTTGTCGGGGTCGAATCGGTGCCATTCGAAGGCTCCAGCCGGGGACGGACCCGAGAGCGTGTACGCGTAGAACCGGGCGCCAGCCGCGGCTTCTTTGGAGACTCGGCAGTGCCATACGCGGCCGGATTTGTTCGTGAGGTGATCCAGGTCGCGACTGGCGAGCGGTGTCACAAGGTCGTCGTCGCTGTACAGGAGTAACGTGACGCTCTCCGCATGCTTCGAATACAGGGCGAAGTTGTAGACTTGCTCCTCCTTGACCCACGTCACCCCAAGTAGCTGCGGTGTACCTTCAGCGTCGGTCCAGTGACCCATCACCGGACCGGCGACTGTTTGGGGCGGCGACCGGCGCGGCCACCCGATGTGGGACGACCGGGTCGATCCGCGGGCGCCGTCGCGCGTTCCGCACGCACGTCGCGCTCTGCGACCAACCAATCCTCGATCTCGAATCCGGAGATGCGACCGCGGTCGCAATAACGGTAGTAGGCGCGCAGCGCAATATCCTGCCGCATGGATTCATCATCGTCCGGTACTGACGGTCCGGTGCCGGCGCGACGTGTCCTCCCGTTCGTTCGTGTCGTCATCGTTCCTTCCTCCTGTGTTCCGGTTTCATGAGTGCGCATCGAGCGAGTACGCGTGCAGCAGGTACTGGCGGACCATGCGATGGGTATTGAAGAACGATCCGTTGAGTGCAATGGACTGCCGCATGACGCGGACCCACGCGTCGCGGTGGTCATAGAACAACGGTGCAATGACAGACTCGAGCTTGCGGTAGAGATCCTCGGCGTCCGCAGGGCTCGCCTGGTCAAGGCCGACCGGCTCTGCGGTGCCGATGGCCCATCCGGTGACGCCTTCCACGCATCCTTCCTGCCACCAGCCATCGAGCACGCTGAAGCTCGGTACACCGTTCAGAGCCGCTTTCATGCCCGAGGTTCCGGACGCCTCCAGCGGTCGGAGCGGCGTGTTGAGCCAGAGATCGACTCCGGCCACGAGCGTCAGCGCCAGATCGAGGTCGTACTCGGTGAGATAGACGACCGGGACATCGGCGCCCAACTGCTCAGCGGCGCCGAGAATCGCCTGGATGCCCTGCTTACCCAGGTCGTCCTTCGGGTGGGCCTTGCCGGCGAAAACAAACTGCAGTGGGCGGGTACGCGCGATGGTGCGCAGCGCCGGCAGGTCGCTGAGTACGAGCGCGGCGCGCTTGTACGCCGTCGCCCGTCTGGCAAAGCCCACGGTGAGCACGTCGCCGCGCAGGTGGCGGCCGGTCCGCTGAACTACAAACTCAAGCAGCGCCTCCTTGGCGCGCCGGTGGGCGTCCCACACCTCGTCCGGCGGGAGCGCAAGGGCGTTGTGGAGCATCACCGGGTCGTCGCGCCACCCAGGGATGTGGCGATCGAAGAGGGTTCGGTAGGGAGGACTCGTCCAGGTGCGCGCGTGGACGCCGTTGGTGATTTGGTGAATCTCGTACCGGGGAAAGAGGTCACTCGACACCTCCCGATGCCGTAGCGCCACGCCGTTGACGTAGTGGCTCAGGTTGAGCGCGAGATGCGTCATATTGAGTCGGTCCCGACCACCGAGCATGTCGAGAACCTCTCGGTTCACGAAATTCCCGAGCACACGGGACGCGAGGGCCAGGTCGAATTGATCGTGGCCCGCCGCGACCGGCGTGTGCGTCGTGAACACCGTTCGGTTGCGCACGGGACCGAAGTCCCAGCCGTTGACCCGCTGTTCGGTACGCAGCAGCTCCAGGGGAGCCAGGGCCGCGTGGCCCTCGTTGAGATGGAAAGTGCGCAGTCCCGCACAGCCCAGGGCCCGGAGCAGGCGAACGCCGCCCACACCGAGCACCACCTCCTGCATGAAGCGATACTGATCGTCCCCGCCGTACAGATGGTCAGTGAGGCGGCGATCGTGTGCGTCATTCTCGGAGAGGTCTGTGTCCAGCAACAGCACTGGAACCGTGAAGCTGGTCGTACCGACGATGTCATAGCGCCAGGCGCGCACGTGGACCGCCCGCCCTTCGATATCAACGCTCACCCTTGGTTCCAGCTCCCCCAGTAGGCGCTCCGGCGCCCACGTGGCGTCGTGCTCGATCTGCCCCTGGTCGCGGATCTCCTGGCGGAAGTATCCTCGCCGGTGCACCAGTGAGACGCCGACGACCGGTACGTCCAAGTCTGCACAGGAGCGCAGCGTGTCGCCGGCCAACACCCCAAGCCCACCCGAGTAGGTCGGCAGGTCATTCGACAGTGCCACCTCCATGGAGAAGTAGGCGATCCGCCGGCGTGGCCAGTGCACGGCCGCAGGCGGGCGCACCGGCTCAGCGTCATACGCCCGCGGGTGCTTGAGGAACTGCTGTCTGCAGAATTCCGAGCAGCACCAGAGCCGCTCGGTCCCGTGCTCGATCAC
>Ga0326597_10004262_pt1 | contig 20166 bp, 18 predicted proteins | sample RVTome_12_FD_203789 | JGI IMG/M metagenome (GOLD analysis project Ga0326597, IMG submission 203789) | Soil microbial communities from uranium-contaminated site in the Upper Colorado River Basin, Wyoming, United States - RVT100D185 | ecosystem: Environmental > Terrestrial > Soil > Contaminated >...
CGAAGCGCTCCCGGATTTGTTGAAAGCCTCGGGAGCGATCGTGGACGTGGTCGTCGCCTATCGCACCGTGCCCTCCGACGAAGAGATGCGACGGGCGTCGGAGCTGGTCGAGCGGGGCGAGGTGGACGTGGTCACCTTCACCTCCGCCTCGACCGCGCGGAGCTTCTTCGCCAGCGTCGACCCTCGCGCCGTCCAAGGCCGCACCAGAGCGGCAAGCATCGGCCCCATCACTTCGAACGCCCTTCGAAGCCTCGGGGTCGCTCCCGCTGTGGAAGCGGAGCGGTTCACGACCGAGGGCCTAGTCGAGGCCATCCTGCGGTACTACCGCCGGAACTGATATCCTCGCGCCCATGGGGCGAAGCGAAGAGCTTTACGCCGAGTCGCTCCGGTACATGCCCGGAGGCGTCAACTCGCCGGTGCGGGCCTTCCGGGGTCTCGACATGGCTCCGCGCTTCATCGTCGAGGGAAAGGGCTCGCGGATCCGGGATGAGGACGGCCGCGAGTACATCGACTACATCGGCGCCTACGGACCTCTCATCCTGGGGCACGGCCATCCCGCGGTCGTCGAGGCGGTCGAACGGGCGCTCGCTCGCGGCACGAGCTTCGGCGCTCCCACGGCGCTCGAGCTCGAGCTGGCGAAGAAGGTCTGCGGCCTCATGCCGTCGGTCGAGAGCGTGCGGATGGTGAGCTCCGGCACGGAAGCGACGATGTCCGCGATACGACTCGCGCGGGCGGCGACGGGACGGGACGGCATCCTCAAGTTCGAGGGCTGCTATCACGGCCACGGCGACTCCTTTCTCATCCGGGCGGGCTCCGGTGCTTTGACGTTTGGAGTTCCCGATAGCCCCGGCGTCCCCGAGGCGCTCGCCTCTCTCACCGCAATCGCCCGCTACAACGACCTGGACTCGGTCTCGCGGATCTTCGAAGCCCGGAAAGGGCGCATCGCGGCGCTCATCGTGGAGCCGGTCGCGGGCAACATGGGCGTGGTTCGTCCCGCCGACGGATTTCTCCAGGGGCTTCGAGATCTCTGCGATCGGGCAGGAGCTCTCCTGATCTTCGACGAAGTCATGACGGGCTTTCGCGTCGACCCCGGCGGCGCTCAGAAGCTCTATGGGGTCCGGCCCGATCTGACGACCCTCGGCAAGGTGATCGGAGGCGGCCTTCCGGTCGGCGCCTACGGCGGCCGAAGAGATCTCATGGAGCTGGTTGCACCCGCGGGCCCCGTGTACCAGGCAGGGACTCTTTCGGGAAGCCCGCTCGCAGTGAGCGCCGGGTTGGCGCAGCTCGAAGCCCTGGAGGAGTGTAACGGCTGGGAGCGACTCGAGCGCAGCGGAGGGCACCTGGAGAAAGGCCTTCTCGAGATCCTCTCCGAGCGGGGACTGCCGTTCGCCGTCAACCGCGTCGGCTCGATGCTGACGCTCTTCTTCTCCGAGGGAGCGGTTACCGACTTCGAGACCGCGACCCGCTCCGATACCCGGCGCCACGCAGTCTTCTTCCGCGAGATGCTCGAACGAGGAGTTCATCTTCCGCCCTCTCAGTACGAGGCGCTGTTCATCTCACTCGCTCATGAGACCGAGGACCTCGATCGGACGCTAGAGGCGGCGCGGGAGAGCTTGCGCCGGGTTTAATCCATCTCGAGCAATACGTCCGTGCCCTCGAGCCACACGGGATAGACCTTCACTTTGGAGAGCGGATTCACCGGGGAGCAGCCGGTCTTCAGATCGAACTGCCACTGGTGCCAGGGGCAGAGGACCACTCCCCGATCGATGACCCCGTCGTGGAGGGGTCCGCCGCGATGGGGACAGGTCTCGTCGAGCGCGAACACCTCGCCCTGGCGGCGAAAGAGGGCGATCCGCTTTTCCCCGACGTCGACCGCGATGCCGCCTCCGTTGGGAATCTCGTCGATCGAAGCCACTCGATGATGCATCTACCGCGCCGAGGCACGAACCCTTTCGAAGGCCTCTTCGGTCAGCTCGCGGCAACCGAGCTGCGGAGGCTCGCCATTCTCCGACCGGTGGAAATCCGAGCCGCCCGTCTGGAGGAGCCCGAGACTCGAGGCGAGAGCGTCGTACTCGGCCGCCTTCTCGGGAGTGTGGTCCTTGTGAAACACCTCGATCGCCTGGAGGTCGTCGTCGACCATGCGCGAGATCAAGCTGTCGTTGCGAAGGTGGACGGGGTGAGCCAGGGAAGCGACGCCCCCGGCGCGGCGAATGAGGGCGACGGCATCCCGGAGCGTGACCTTCTCGTACCCGACGTAAGCGGGACAGTCCTGACCCAGGTAGCGCTCGAAGGCCTCGCTCATCGTCCGCACCACCCCCTGAGCGACGAGCACCTCGGCGACATGAGGACGCCCCACGGTCCCGTGGCTCGAGCGGGCGAACACCGCCTCCGCGTCGATCTCGATGCCGAGACGGGCGAGCTTCCGGACCATCTCGTGCACGCGCTCGATGCGGCGTTTCCCCGCCTCGGCGAAAAACTTCGTGAGCCACCGCTCGCGGCACTCGATGAAGAGACCGAGCACGTGAACCGAGGCTTCTCCGAAGTTCGCGCTCACCTCGACCCCGGGGACGAGCTCGATTCCGAGGGCCGCCGCCTCCTCCATCGCCTCCGGAATTCCCTCGACGGTGTCGTGGTCGGTGATGGCGAAAGCTCTCAGTCCCGAGGACTTCGCCGCCCGCACCAGCTCCCGAGGCGCGAGCTTGCCGTCGGAAGCCGTCGTATGCAGGTGCAGGTCGTAGAGCGCTCGCGTTTCCATCGGTTTCGCCGCCTCGCGATGCCGGAACCGTTTATGGTAACACGCTCTCCTGTTCTTGACAGGCCCTCGAGGCACTCGTTATACTGATGTCTGAGCTCTTTGGTCGGATTTCGGATCGCTGTACCGACAAACGAGTTAAACTTTCCGGGACCCGAGGAGACAAGTTCGATGCTCAAGATTACTTCTGTGGCAGCCACGAAAGTGCAGGAGTTCCTCCAGCAGAATGGTCGCCCCGAGGCCGGACTCCGGGTCCGTGTCGTCGGCGGCGGTTGCTCGGGCTTCCAGTATCAGCTCGCGCTCGACGACGAAGCCGCGACCGGGGACGAGGTATTCGAGCAGAACGGCGTCCGGTTCTTCGTCGACCCTCGAAGCCACCTGTATCTGGATGGGACCGAGATCGACTACGTAGACGACATCATGGGCTCGGGCTTCAAGTTCAACAACCCGAACTCGACCGGAAGCTGCGGCTGCGGCGAGTCCTTCCAGGTCTGAAATAGCCCTTCGACAACCGCCCGACTCGGGCTCTCAGGTGGGGATCCTCATCGAGGGCCAGAGATTCCTCGTTCCCGCGGGAGAAACTCTCCTCGCCTGCATTCAAGATATAGTGAAAGGGGAATTTCCCGTGCTGGGAAGGTTCTGCTGGAACAACGAGTGCGGCAACTGCGAGCTCAGCGTGCAATGGAGCGAGGCCCTCTTCCCCGTCCGGGCCCGCGGCTGCCAGACCGTGGTCGAAGAGGGCATGGAGCTCACGGAGCTCACGCCCGAGCTCTCCTACTACCTCCGCCACAAGCTCCCCTAAGAGGGCGCGAGCGGAGCGAGCCCGGCCGGGAGGAAGCGGCCGCGCCGAAGGCGCAGGGCCGCGGGAATTTTGCCGTGGGAATAGCTTCGAAGGAGCCCGGCAACATCTCATACCCTCGAAGGAGCCCGATGCGGACGATTCGGCCGTCCGACCCGGGCGGAGCCATCAGCTGTCGCGCAGCGCGAAGCGCGCAGCGACCGCGCCGGGGGTGGGGCCCCGGCGCGCTGAGAAAAGGAGCGAGGGGAGCGCGCCGAGCGAAGAGCGAGGCGCGCAGTTAAGGATGATCGCGCAGGTGACCTCGGCGCTCGCGGGGCATCTCGCCGCCGGCGGCCTCCTGCTCGCGGCGATTCTCTCGCTCTTCCATCGTCTTCCCGTGGGCTTCCTGCGCTTCTGCACCTCCTCGAGCGCGCTCCTCTCCGCCTTGGCGGCGTTGCCGAGCTCGTCCGAAACGCGCGTGCGGCTCGCGTGGGCGGCGCTGAGCCTCGTCGCCGCGGTCTGGTACGTGACGATGGCCGCTCGCGGCGAAAGCCGAAAGCCGCTGGCGCTTCTCGCGGCCGCTGCAGCGGTCCTCGTTCTCGTGCTTACCGCCGGCTCGGGCGCCACGACGCCGGAGTGGGTCGCGGTACTTTCGAGCCTGAGCTCGGCGCTCCTCCTGGGAGCGGTGGCGGTGACGATGATCCTCGGGCACTGGTATCTCGTCGACACCAGCCTTTCGATCGCGCCGCTGCGCGACGGAGCTCTCTGGGTCTCGCTCGCGGTCGCGGCCCGATGGGCGGCGGTCGTGGCCGCGCTCTTCTTCGGAGGTTGGGAGATTCTTCGAATCGGCCGGGCGGCCGACGTCATCTTCTCGACGAACGGGCTCTTCTTTCTCTTCCGCAGTCTCATGGGACTCGGCGCCCCCCTTCTCCTCGCCGGCCTCATCTGGCAAACGGTGAAGATCCGCTCCACCCAATCGGCGACCGGGCTCCTCTACGTGCTTCTGATCCTCGTCCTCTTCGGAGAGCTGATCTCGTCCTTTCTCCGCGTCGCGACGGGCCATCCGTTGTGAGCGGCCCTGAGGTCGGCTTCTACTGCAGCTCCTGCCGCCGATACAACGTCTACGCGCTTCCGCCTGCGGGCGACGCGGGACTCTGCGTCGAGTGCGGGCACCGGGACTCGCCCGCGCCGAGCGCGAGCCTTCTCGCCCTCGGTCCCATCGACCGCTGCCCGCAGTGCGAGAACCTCTACTTCTATATCCGCAAGGATTTTCCGCAGCAATTGGGATGCGCCGCGGTGATCGCGACGATCGTCCTATCGAGCGTCGCCTACGCGCTCTGGGACGTGCCCGCGGCGATCGCCGTTCTCGCGCTCGCGAGCCTCGCCGACCTCGCGCTGTACCATCGCCTCTCGGAAGTGACGGTCTGCTACCGATGTCACGCCGAGCTCCGCGGGTTCGCTCCGAATCCCGAGCACGGACCGTTCGACATGCATCGGGCGGAAGAATACGACACGCCTTGAATGGGACGGGAGAAGCGAGAGCTCGAAGTCTATGGAGGCTCGATGGCGACCGGACCCTGGTGGATCTCCGGGACGTGGTGGGGCGCTTTCAGCATGTCCGCCATGGTGACGCTCTTGAGGAATCCGACCATCTGCCCCTGGGCGTGGTTCCATACGTTCTGCATCTCGCAGCTGTCCAGTATGGTGCAGTCGTCGTGATGGCCTTCGACGCACTTGTTGATCCGGAGCGGCCCCTCGACGCACTCGATGACCTCGAGGAACGTGATCTCCCCCGGAGACCGCGCGAGAGCGTAACCTCCATGAGCGCCCTGCTGCGATTTCACGACGCCGCGATTCGCGAGAAGCGGCAGGATCTGCGCCAGAAACGCCTGAGGGATTCCCTTGGCTTTCGCGATCTCGCTCACCCGGCCGTAGCGCTCCGGCGAGATGCGGGCGAGATAGATGACGGCTCGGAGCGCGTAGTCGCTTTTGCGTGAAAGCTCCAACATGGTCGAACGGGGTCAGCCGCGCATGAATTATAACGCACGGGCGGGCTTGATGGGGAAAGCGGCGTGAAGCTCATCATTTTCGATTTAGACGGAACTCTCGTGGATTCGGGGGAGGACATCGCCCGATCGGTGAACGAGCTCCTCGAAAGGAGTCAACGTCCCAACCTTCCCCAATCGCGGATCCAAAGCTACGTGGGAGACGGCGTCCGGAAGCTCCTCGAGCGGAGCCTCGGCGAGGCCTCTGACGCCGAGCTCGCGCGCGCCGAGGCGCTCTACCTTTCGATCTACCGGCGGCGACTTCTGGAGACCACCCGCCCCTATCCGGGTGTGGTGCCGGCGCTCGAAGCGCTCCACCGGGAGCGTCCGCTCGCCGTTCTCACCAACAAGCCGGTGATGGAGAGTCTCAGAATCCTCGAAGGTCTCGACCTCCGGCGGTATTTCCGCGCGATCTACGGCGGGGACTCTTTCGCCCGCAAGAAGCCCGACCCCATCGGCGTGCGCTTCCTGCAGGAGGAGACGGGAGCGGACGCCGACGAGACGCTCCTCGTGGGAGATTCGACGGTCGACCTTTCGACCGCGCGAAACGCGGGAATTCGCTCGTGCCTCGTCCGCTATGGCTTGGGTCCGTGGAACGAGGCGACGGAGCATCCCGACCTCGTCGTCGACGACTTGCGCGAGCTCGCATCCCTTGTCCATAGTTCGATGCCCTGGTGAACCGGATCTCGAGCCTGGTCGACGTGCCGGCAGACGTGAAACAGGTTCTGCTCGAGCAAGACGACCTTCTACTGCGCGCGGCGGCGCTCGAGGGGCACGTGGAAGAGGCGCTTCGCTTCTTTCGTACCCTCGCGAGTTTTCGACGGCTGGTGCCGGAGGATCCGAGCGTAAACTGAGCTTCTCGTTGCCCCCCGGAGCCGCGAGTGCTACTCTTCTTGGTATCCGTCCCTGCCCTTCGGGTGATTCGTGCCATCGATTCTGATCGTCGACGACGAAGAGACCGTTCGCCAAACCTTCCGCGACGTGCTCGAAGCGGAAGGCTACGAGGTGACCACCTCGTCCAACTTCATCGAGGCGAAGGAGCTCCTGCGCAACGCGCGGTTCGACGTCGCCCTGACCGACCTGATGCTGCCGCGCGAGAGCGGCATGTCCATTCTCGGCTTCGCTCACGAGCACGACCCGGAGATGAGTGTGGTGATGGTGACGGGCCATCCCGATCTCTCCACCGCCGTCGAGGCGTTGAAGCAGGGAGCCTACGATTACATCGGCAAGCCCGTAACCCGACAGGCGCTCCTCGCGGTGGTCGAGCGCGCCTGCGAGCGAGCGGCGCTCCTGCGGGAAAAAAAGCGCCTCGAGGCCGAGAACCTGGACTACCAGCGCTCCCTGGAAGGAAAAGTGCGAGAGCGCACCGCCCGGTTGAGAGAGTCGGAGAGCCGCTATCGCGATCTCTTCCAGGAAACGAGGCGTGCTTACGACGAGCTCAAGAGCACCCAGGAGAAGCTCATCCGCACCGAACGACTGGCGGCCGTGGGAGAGCTCGCGGCCCAGATCGCGCACGAGATTCGAAACCCGCTGGGGGCGATCTCCAACTCCGTCGGCGTCCTGCGCCGCGACCTCGACCTCCGGGGCGACGACCGAAGACTTCTCGAAGTGGTGCACGAAGAGGCGGAGCGGCTCGAGAGCATCGTCGCCGACTTCCTGAAGTTCGCGCGTCCCAGGCCGATCCATCGCACCCCTCAGAATCTCGCGGAGCTTCTCGACGATCTGCTGCTGCTCCTGGCCCAGAAGGGCCCCCTCAGGCGCGCTCAGGGAAAGAAGAAGAGCGAGATCCGCATCGAGAAGCATTACGATCCCGAGCTCCCCATCGCGGGCCTGGACGGCGCTCAAACTCGTGAGGCCCTCTGGAACCTCCTGGTCAACGCGGTCGAGGCCATGCCCGGCGGGGGCGTCCTGACGGTTCGAGTGCAGCGGTCGAAGGAAGGCGACGTCGAGGTCATCGTCTCCGACACCGGAAAGGGCATCCGCCCCGAGGACCGGGAGAAGATCTTCGAGCCGTTCCACACCACCAAAGCCGACGGGACCGGTCTCGGTCTCGCCATCGTGCAGCGGGTGGTGGACGCGCACGCGGGGGAGGTAGAGGTTTCGAGCGAAGAGGGCCGGGGGAGCTCCTTCCGACTCCGCTTCCCGTTAGGTTCCGATGAGCGTCAATCGATCCCGACACCTCGCTGAAGAGGCCGAAGAGAGCCGGGCCGCCACGGTCTCGGTGCTGGTGGTGGACGACCAGGCCGCGATCCGCGAGTCCATGGTCATCACCTTCCGGCGGGAAGGCTACGCCGTCGAGTCCGCGGAGAGCGGCGAAGAGGCCCTCGATCTTCTCTACCGAAAACCGTTCGATCTCGTCGTAACCGACCTGCGGCTCACGGGGATCAGCGGGATCGAGGTGCTCCGGAGGACGAAGGAGCTCTTCCCCGACACCGAAGTGGTGGTGATGACCGCCTACGGCACCATCGAGGGCGCCGTCGAAGCAATCAAGGCCGGAGCCTACGACTACCTCACCAAGCCGTTCCAGCCCGAGGAGCTCACGCTCGTCTCCCAGAGGGCGCTCGAGCGGAAGGGGCTCACCCAACGGGTGAGGCTCCTGGAACAAGCGGTTCGCGGACGACACCCCTTCGAGGAGATCGTCTGCGCGTCTCCGGGCATGAGCGAAGTGCTGAAAATGATCGAGCAGGTGGCGCGGCTCGACTCGACGATCCTCATCACCGGGGAGAGCGGCACCGGCAAGGAGCTCGCCGCCCGCGCGCTCCACGCGCTCTCGCCCCGCAAGGACAAGCCTCTGGTCATCGTGAACTGCGGCGCGATCCCCGAGAACCTCCAGGAGAGCGAGCTCTTCGGACATACCAAGGGCTCGTTCACCGGCGCCCACGCCGACAAGCGCGGGCTCTTCGACGAAGCCCATGGAGGAACGGCCTTTCTGGACGAGGTCGGAGAGCTCACTCCCATGGCTCAGGTGAAGATGCTGCGGTTTCTCCAGGACGGCGAGGTCCGGCGGGTGGGCACGACCACCAGCCGTAACCTCGACGTGCGGATCATCGCGGCAACCAACCGCGACCTCGACAAGAGTGTCAAGGACGGAAGCTTCCGGGAGGACCTGTTTTACCGGCTGAACGTGATCCCCATCGAGCTTCCGCCGCTGCGCGAGCGCCCCGAGGACATCCCTCCTCTGGCCCAGTATTTCGTGAGGCGCATCTCGGATCGGATGGGGGCGCCTCAACCTCCCGCGATCTCACCCCGGGCCATGGACCTCCTGATGAAGCAGACCTGGCGCGGCAACGTGCGCGAGCTCGAGAACATCATCGAGCGCGCGGCGGCCCTCGACCGCGACGGGATCCTCGGGATGGACGATCTTCCGTTCGGCGACTTTCAGCGGAGCGAGGATCGGATCATCGACCGAGCGCGCAAGGGAGCTCTGAACCTCGCGGAGCTGGAAAAGGAGTACATCCTGGAAGTCCTCGCCGAGTGCGGAGGCAGCCGCAAGAACACGGCGAAGCGGCTGGGGATCACGACAGCTACTCTTTGGCGGAAGCTCAAACAATACGAGAAGGAGCCTTCGTCACCGAAGGCATAGTTCTCAGTTCTCGGTTCCCAGTTCTCGGTAGCGTAGTCGCCAATCGTCGGCGATGGCAGCGCAGGCGTTCTGAGAACTGAGAACCGAGAACTATTCCTCGGGCACTTCCGCGGTTGGGTCCACCACCTTCGCTTGCTCGAACGCTTTCCTCGCCCTGAGATGCAGGCCGACCTCCTGATAAAGGCTTCCGAGCGCCAGGAAGTAGTCGGCTTTCCACGGATCCAGGTTGGTCGCGATGCGGAGATTCTTCTCCGCGTCCTGGCGCCACTTGGGGTTCTTCGAAAGAGCGAGCCCCAGGAGATGGTAGATCTCCGCTCGTTCCGGAGCCTGGTCGATCGCCCGATGGCAGAGCTGGATCGCGTTCCAGAAATCCGAGGCCTGATAGGCCTGCTGCGCGTGGCGAAAGAGAGACATCGCCTCGGCCGCGTCTCCCGCGGGGCGGCCGGCGACTCCTCCCGGCGACGGGATTGAGGACTTCCGCGATGCCTCGTAGAGCCCTTCCTTCTCCGCGAGCGCCTCGTACCCGGCGCGTGCCGAGGAGGTGAGGATCTCTTTCGCCTCGGTGATGCGGCGAAAGACGTAGGAGAGCTTCTCCTGGAAATCGGGCGCGGGGATGCGTCGGAATCGGTCGGGGTGAAACCGTTTCACCCCGCGAAAGAAGGCCCCCTGGATTTCTTCGAGCCCGGAGCCCCGTGGGATCTCGAGGACCTCCCAGTGATTGCGTGAAGGGAACTCCCGAAACAGCCTCTCGACCTCCTCCCGCTCGGGGACGGGCCCGCTCGCACCAGGCGCCTCCGCCGGAGCGGGCTCCGGTGATTCCTGGGCGGGCCGCACTTTCTCTTTTGGCTCTTTCGTCTCTTTCGGCGCCTCGTCCCCATCGGGCTCGATGAGATCGGCCGTGAGAAGCCCGATGAGGGTGCGGGCGGTCATCTCCTCCGAGAGCGGGCTCACGGTGAAGATGTCTTTCGCCGTCTGGGTCCCGTCGACGCGCGAGAGCACGAAAGCTTCCTCAGGCTTCAGGTTCACGTCCTGGAACCGCTTCAGCGGGTCCTTGGGAAAGCCCAGCTTGCGACCGTCGCTCTTGAGGGAATCGATCTCCTTGCCGATTGAGGGCGCCCGCCGAGCGGCCTCCATCAGGATGTCGGCGACTGAAAGCGGCGCGCCGACGTAGCTATCGACCGTGGTCAGGTTCGAGAACGCGAGGCGCTTCGGGGGAGTGATGAGCTGCGTGCAGGCGATGTCGAGGAGCTGCAGCCGGACGAACGTCTCGATCTCTTCCTCGCCGATGATATTGAGTTCCGCCAGGATCTCACCGAGCCTCCAGCCGCTCTTGATGAAATGAGAGGCGTCCTCGAACTGCCCGCGGGTGATGCGCCGGTGACGCATCATGACCTCGCCCAGCCGATCCTCTTCGAGGCTGGAACGGGCGCCGACGACGAATCCCGAGCTGAAATAGACGGCGCGGCGTGCTTCTCCGGCTTCGCACGTCAAAACACCCGTCCGCTTGCTGAAATAGAGCTTCTTGAAGGCTTCGGCGACTTGCTGGTTCACAAGGTTAGAAACGAGAGCGACTGGTGGGACGGCATGCCGCCGCCCCGACGGACCGGGCTGTCGTTCCGGGTACGAGGAAAATGTTAGCAGATTCGGCGCCCCTCGGTCACCGTCGTCCGTCGCGGTCACCTTGGAATTCCATTTCATTATTAAACACGATTTCCTGGCGCGGGGATTTCATTTTTGAATTACTGCGCTGGTCAGTGCGGCAATGGAGGCTGTAAGTCGCTCAATCTACTAGAGCACCATTCTGTGTGACGAATGGCACAGACCTTGCTCCGGATAAAACCCGAGAACGTATTGGCGTCGCTCCCCAATCTCGACGCCAGGCCCCGGGAGGTGCCCCCCGCACCGCCTCCCGGGGATAATTTTTTTAGGGCGCCTTTTTTTAGGATGCGACGGCCCTCGCCGGCTTCGCGGTCGCGAACGTCAACTCGCCGCCCGACAGGTCGATCGTGAGCTTCCTCCCCTCTTCGACCGCGCCGGAGAGAAGGCGCCGCGCGATCTCGCTCTCGAGCGAGCGCTGGATCGTCCGCTTGATCGGGCGGGCGCCGTAGACCGGATCGTATCCGGCTTCCGCCAGGAAGCTCTTCGCCGCTTCGGTAACCTCGAGCTCGATGCGCTTGTCGAGAAGCCTCCGGCGCAGACGGTCGAGCTGGATGTCGACGATCCGGACGAGCTCGCCTTTGTCGAGGGCGTGAAACACCACGGTCTCGTCCACCCGGTTGAGGAACTCGGGCCGGAACGCTCGCTTCAGGAGCTCGAGGACCTTCTGCTTCATCCCGTGATAGTGCTCTCCGTCGGTCTTGCCCTCGAACGCCAGGATCTCGGCGCTACCGACGTTCGAGGTCATGATGAGAACCGTGTTGCGGAAATCGACCGTTCGCCCCTGGGAGTCCGTAAGCCTTCCCTCGTCGAGGATCTGAAGGAGCACGTGGAACACGTCGGGATGCGCCTTCTCGATCTCGTCGAAGAGGACGACGGAGAACGGTTTTCTCCGAACGGCCTCGGTGAGCTGGCCTCCCTCGTCGTAGCCGACGTAGCCCGGAGGGGCCCCGATGAGGCGCGCGACCGCGTGCTTCTCCATGTACTCGCTCATGTCGATGCGCACGAGCGCCTTTTCGTCGTTGAAAAGATAATGGGCGAGAGTACGGGCGAGCTCCGTCTTGCCCACACCCGTCGGGCCCAGGAAGATGAAGCTCCCGATGGGTCGATCGGGATCCTGGATTCCAGCCCGGGCGCGGATTACGGCGTCGGCGACCGCCTCTACCGCCTCGTCCTGCCCCACGACCCGCTTGTGGAGCTCGTCGCCCAGGTGCAGAAGCTTTCCGATCTCTCCCTCGAGGAGCTTCGAGACCGGAATGCCGGTCCACCGTGATACCACCTGGGCGATGTCCTCTTCGTCGACCTCCTCCTTGAGGAGCATGCTCTTCTTCTCCGAGAGCGCTTTTTCGGCCTCCTTCAGCCTCGAATCGAGCTCTCGCAGCTTGCCGTAACGCAGCTCCGCCACCTTCTCGAGCTCGTAGGCCCGCTCGGCCTTCTCGACCTCGACCTTCGTGGCCTCGATCTCCTCGCGGAGCTTGCGCACCGAGGCGAGAAGGTCCTTTTCCTCCTTCCACTGCGCGCTCAGGGCGTCGCTCTCGCTCTTGACGTCCTGGAGCTCGCGCTCGAGCTGGCGCAGACGCTCCTTCGAGACCTTGTCCTTCTCCTTCTTCAGCGCTTCGCGCTCGATCTCGAGCTGCATCACCCGGCGAGTGACCTCGTCGAGCTCCGTGGGCACGCTGTCGATCTCCGTGCGGAGGCGCGCCGCGCTCTCGTCCATGAGGTCGATCGCCTTGTCCGGAAGGAACCGGTCCGAGATGTAGCGCTTGGACAAAGTGGCCGCGGCCACCAGAGCGGCGTCCTTGATGCGAACCCCGTGATGGACCTCGTAGCGCTCCTTGAGACCGCGGAGGATGGAGATCGTGTCCTCGACCGTGGGCTCGTCCACCAGAACGGTCTGGAAACGCCGCTCGAGGGCCGCGTCTTTTTCGATGTGCTTGCGGTACTCGTCGAGGGTGGTGGCGCCGATGCAGTGGAGCTCTCCCCGGGCGAGCATCGGCTTGAGAAGGTTCCCGGCGTCCATCGGGGCCCCTTCCGCCTTCCCCGCGCCAACGACGTTGTGGAGCTCGTCGATAAATAGGATGACGCGTCCCTCGGACTCCTCGACCTCCTTCAGGACGGCTTTCAGCCTCTCCTCGAACTCGCCGCGGTACTTGGCTCCGGCGATGAGCGCTCCCATGTCGAGCGCGACGACGCTCCGGCCCTTGAGGCCCTCGGGGACATCGCCTCGCACGATGCGCTGGGCGAGCCCCTCGGCGATGGCGGTCTTGCCGACGCCGGGCTCGCCGATGAGCACCGGGTTGTTCTTCGTGCGGCGGGACAGGATCTGGATGGCGCGCCGGATCTCGTCGTCACGGCCGATCACCGGATCGAGCTTCCCCTGGGAGGCGAGCCGAGTGAGATCGCGGCCGTACTGCTCGAGCGCTTCGTACGTGGTCTCGGGATTCTGGGAGGTGACGCGCTGCGAGCCGCGCACGTCCTTGAGGACCGAGAGAATCTTCTCGCGGGTTGCGCCGGACTCGAGGAGGAGCTTTCCGGAGAAGCCCGGGTCCGCCGCCGTCGCGAGGAGAAGGTGCTCGACACTCACGAACGAATCCTTGAGCTTCGAGGCTTCCTCGTCCGCCTGATCGAAGAGCTTTCTCAGACGCGGAGACAGGTACAACTCGCCGGCGCCGGGGCCTTCCACCGCGGGGACGGTCCCGAGCTGCTGCTCAATCTGGCCCTTCAGGAGCGCGGGGCCGAGCCCGAGTCGAGACAGGATCTTCTCCGCCAGACCGCCTTCCTGCTCCAGAAGAGCGAGAAAGAGATGCTCGACGTCCACCTGTTGGTGGCCTCTACGGCTCGCGAGACTCTGCGCGCGTCCGGCGGCCTCCTGGGACTTCTCCGTCAGCTTGCTGAAATCCATGAGCGGTCCCCTCCTGGTTGGGACTGGCCTAGATTCTAGAATATTAGTTCAATATCGTCAACTAATGTTATCACAGCATACTAAGTTTTTCTTGACTCTTCATTCCAATGGCCCTATAGTACCTATGGCACCAGCGAAGAGCCTGGCGCCAAATTATTGTAAACGCAAGGAGAGATGACAAATGTCGAAAGCAATCGGAATCGACCTGGGAACGACCAACTCCGTAGTCTCGGTCATGGAGGGGGGCGAGCCTAAGGTCATCGTCAACTCGGAGGGCGACCGGGTGACCCCGAGCGTCGTCGCCTTCGGCAAGGATGGCCAGCGCCTCGTGGGCCAGGTGGCCCGGCGGCAGGCGATCACCAACCCCGAAAACACCATCTACTCGATCAAGAGGTTCATGGGCCGGCGCTTCGACGAGGTGAAGAGGGAGATCGCGATGGTCCCGTTCGCGGTGGAATCCGGCCCCGGCGGCGACGTCCGGGTCAAGGCCGGAGGAAAGCTCCACTCCCCGCCGGAAATCTCCGCGGTCGTGCTCTCGAAGCTGAAGCAAGCGGCGGAGGACTACCTCGGAGAGAAAGTCGTGGATGCGGTCATCACCGTTCCCGCCTACTTCAATGACGCCCAGCGTCAGGCGACGAAGGACGCCGGCAAAATCGCGGGTCTCAACGTGCTTCGCATCATCAATGAACCGACGGCCGCGGCCCTCGCCTACGGCCTGGACAAAAAGAAGGAAGAGACCATCGCCGTTTACGATTTCGGCGGCGGTACGTTCGACGTCTCGGTCCTCGAGGTCGGCGACGGAGTCATCGAGGTGAAGGCCACGAACGGCGACACCCACCTTGGAGGCGACGACCTGGACCAGCGGATCATCGAGTGGATGATCCAGGAGTTCAAAAAGGACCAGGGCATCGACCTGTCCTCCGACAAGATGGCTCTGCAGCGGCTCAAGGAGGCCGCGGAGAGGGCCAAGATCGAGCTCTCGAGCTCCGTCGAGACGGAGATCAACCTGCCCTTTGTGACCGCGAACGCCTCCGGTCCGAAGCACCTGCAAATGAAGCTCACGCGCTCGCAGTTCGAGAAGCTCGTGGACGACCTCCTCGAGAGGACTCTCGAGCCCGCCCGGCAGGCGCTTCGCGACGCCGGAGTCGAGCCCAAGGACATCGACGAGGTAGTCCTCGTCGGCGGCTCGACCCGGATCCCGAAGGTCCAGCAGCTCGTGCAGTCTCTCTTCGGTCGGGAGCCCCACAAGGGGGTCAACCCCGACGAGGTGGTCGCGATCGGCGCCGCCATCCAGGCGGGTGTCCTGCAGGGCGACGTGAAGGACGTCCTGCTCCTGGACGTGACCCCGCTCTCGCTCGGAATCGAGACCCTCGGCGGAGTTACGACCCGGCTCATCGAGCGCAATACCACGATTCCGGTGAGGAAGAGCGAAGTGTTCTCGACGGCCGCCGACAACCAGACGACCGTCTCGGTCCACGTGCTCCAGGGCGAGCGGGAGATGGCCCGCGACAACCGAACCCTCGGGCAGTTTCAGCTGGTGGGCATTCCGCCGGCCCCGCGGGGACTTCCGCAGATCGAGGTCACGTTCGACATCGACGCCAACGGCATCGTGAACGTCTCGGCCAAGGATCTCGCGACCGGCAAAGAGCAGAAGATCACCATCACCAGCTCGAGCGGCCTCAGCAAGTCGGAGATCGACCGCATGGTGAAAGAAGCCGAGTCGAACCGCGATTCCGATCGGAAGAAGCGCGAGGAGATCGAGGTGAGAAACCAGCTCGACAACGTCCTGTTCACGACGGAGCGCACCTTGAACGAGAACCGCGCCGAGCTCGATGGCTCCCTGATCCGCGAGGTCGAGGAGGCTCTCGCGCAGGCGAAGCGGGCGCTCGAGAGCGAAGACGCGGCGAGCTTCCGCAGCGCTTCCGAGACCCTCACCAAAGCGGCTCACCGCATGGCGGAAGCGCTGTACCAGAAGAAGGCGAGCGGCGATAAGCCGTCCGGAAGCGGAGCCGCCCCCGCCGCAGGTAAGGATGCGGAGGACGTGGTGGACGCGGAGTACACCGAAGTGAACTGACGCTCAGCGACTCGAAAGTGGCAGGGTGCTCGTTGGGCGCCCTGCCGGCTAAATCACGGAGTGCTTCTTCCCTACCCGGGTGAAGGCCTCGAGGGCGCGGTCCACCTGCTCGCGGGTATGAGCCGCCGAAAGCTGCACCCGGATCCGGGCCTGACCTTTGGGCACCACCGGATAGCTGAAGCCGACGACATAGATTCCTTCTTCCAGCATGTCCTTCGCGATGTTCTGCGCGAGCCTCGCGTCACCGAGCATGACGGGAACGATGGGGTGGGTTCCCTCGACGATTTGGAACCCTCTCGAGGTCATCTCCTTGCGGAAGTAGGCGGTGTTCTCGAGGAGCCGGAGCCGGTGCTCGGACGTCGTCTCGAGGAGATCGAAGACCCGGTTCGCGGCGGAGACGATCGAGGGCGCGAGGGAGTTGGAGAAGAGGTAGGGCCGCGAGCGCTGCCTCAATAAGTCGACGATCTCCTTCCGAGCCGAGGTGAAGCCGCCCGCGGCCCCGCCGAGGGCTTTGCCCATGGTCGAGGTGACGATGTCCACGCGGTCTTGCACCTTGTAGAGCTCCGGCGTTCCTCGGCCGGTCGGCCCAACGAACCCGGTCGCGTGGGAGTCGTCCACCATCACCATCGCCTGGTAGCGCTCCGCGAGCTCGCAGATCCCGTCGAGGGGCGCGTAAGTGCCGTCCATGCTGAACACGCCGTCGGTGGCGATGAGCTTGATGCGACAGGACTCCGCGTCTTTCAGCTGTCGCTCCAGATCCTCCAGGTCCCGGTTCTGATAGCGGAACCTCTTCGCCTTCGAGAGCCGGATCCCGTCGATGATGCTCGCGTGGTTGAGGGCGTCGCTCACGACCGCGTCCTCTTCCGAGAGCAGCGTCTCGAAGAGCCCCCCGTTGGCGTCGAAACAGGAGCCGTAGAGGATCGTGTCCTCGGTTCCCAGAAACCGCGAGATCTTCCCCTCGAGCTCCTTGTGGATGTCCTGGGTCCCGCAGATGAAGCGCACCGAGGACAGGCCGAACCCGCGGGCATCGAGTCCCTGATGGGCCGCCTCCAGGATCTCGGGCGCGCTCGAGAGCCCGAGGTAGTTGTTCGCGCAGAAGTTCAGCACCTCTCGTCGCCAGGATGGGGTCCCCTCTGCCGATGCAACGGCGATGCGAGCGCCCTGAGGCGAGCGAATGATTCGCTCGCTCTTGTATAGGCCCGCCTCTTCGATCTCCCACAGCGTGGAACGGTAGTGCTCTCGAGCTTGCTTGAACATTATTCAGTGCTCGCCTCGCTCTTCAATCATTGCCGCGGGGACCCCACCCCCGCGGCTCGTCGCTTCGGGCCTCGCCATGACTCAGGCCTTCTGATCCCTGGAACGCTGCTGCCGCCTCAGGCTCGCGACGAGGTCGCCGGTGAGCAGGAGAAAGACCTTGATCGGGTCCTCCCCGCTCTTCGCGGCGCGGGCGCCGCCCACGGGCGGCTCGTAAGCCAGAAGCGCTTCGACCGAGCGCAGGAACAGCGCCTGGTCCGACTCCCTGACGCCGGAGAACGAGAGGAACTGCTCCGGCCGAAAGTCCCGCAGGAGAGTCTTCACCCGCTGGAGCTGGTCGGCGCGGCGTCCTTCGTCGAACTCCTTGACCCGGTCGAAGAGGTTCGCGAGCACGTCGAGAAGCTGCCCGATGTCGAGGACGTTCTCCAGATCCCGTCGGAAGAGGCGCTGCCGGGTGAGGGCCGGATCGAAGATCACGAGCTGCTCGAAGAGCGAAGCGGAGAGGGTCTCGTGGATCTCGCGGATCCGGAGACCGAGCTCGTCCACCACGGCGTCGATCCGGCCCTCGAGAAACTCCCGATCCACGCTCGCTTCCTGGGAGCGGCTCTGCGGTTTGAGCGGCACGAACCGGCGCACCCAGCGGGAGAGCTCCTGCCTCATGAACCGCACGTCGCCCGCGAGATCGCGCACCCGCTGTCCGTACCGCCCGCGAAGCTGCTCGCCGCTCCCGCTGAGTGGGCAGCTCGCCATGAACTGCTCGAGCTGATGGAGGCGCCGTCCGAGGGCGAAGACGTGCTGGCCGAGCTTCTCCACCTGGCGGTCGTATCGGAGCCGGGCCACGACGGCCTCTTCCTCGTTGGTGCCGCTCGAGAAGACCTTGAGCTCCCGCCGGATCTCCTCGATTCCGGTGAAGGCCTCCGAGGAGAGGAGGGCGGCCTTCATGAACAACTGCTCGACCAGGTTCTCGGTCATCTGCTGGTCGGGAATACGGCGGATGCACTCGTTCAAGGCCTCGAGGGAGGTCTCCCGAGAGAGGAACTCGAACGCGGCCTGGTCCCGACCGTTGTTCAGCCGCTCCATGAGAGGCTGGCAGAGAAGGCCCTGTCGAAGAAGCTCTCCCGCCGTCGGGGACCGGGCCTCGCCCGGAGCCGCACCCAGCGGCAGCGGGGCTCCGGGAGCGGGACGCAGGGGCTCCATGAAGGTTCTCTATTGGATAGTACTTTAGAAATGCTCGCCTCGCTCTTCGATCAGGGCGCCGGGGCCCCACCCCCGGCGCTGTCGCTGCGGGACTCGCTTCGCTCGCCCTTGGCTCCGGCTCATGGCTGCGCTCGGTCCCGGCCGGGCTCGCTCCGCTCGCACAGGCTGCAGATGCATTTTTCAGCAGCCTGTCAGTCCGTCTTGATGCGAATATGGCCCAAACGGCTCACGATCGTCTCCCGCAAACGCCGAAACTCCTGGAGCTCTCCCCGAGTGAGCGCCCGATGGCAGGCGTCGAGCTTCTCCACCAGCTCCAGGAGCTCGCGCCGCTCGAGCTCGGTCCTCACGGCCCGAAGGTCCGCCTCGATTTTGTCGAGCGCCCCCACCCCGAGGTGGTTCAAAGTGGCGATGACGCTGTCTAGCGACCCCATAGTTAGCCGTCCGCGGCTATTCTATATCTTGTGCCGATGGCCCCATGATTATTGACGAGCTCCGGGAGGCGATTGCCGAGAAGGCGAAGGCCGTCGGTTTCGACAAGATCGGCTTCGCGCCGGCGCGGCTTCCCCAATCGAACGACCCGCTGAAAGAGTGGCTCGAGCGGGGCTTTCACGGGGAGATGGCGTGGATGGCGCGCGCGGCCGAGCGACGTACCGACGCCTCCCGGAGCCTCGAAGGGGCTCTCAGCCTCGTCTGCTGCGGATTGAGCTACTACCGAGGGGCGCCGGCCGAAGCCCCCGCGGGGTTCGGGGTCATCTCGAGCTACGCCCAGGGCGAGGACTATCACCGGGTCCTCGGGGAGAAGCTGAAAGACGTGGCGGCGTTCATCGAGGCTCGCGCCTCGGTCCCAACGAGAATCTACATCGACACCGGCCCCCTCCTCGAGAAGAGCTTCGCCGCCGCCGCCGGTCTGGGCTGGCTCGGCAAGCATTCGAATCTTCTCTCGCGCGAGGGAAGCTCCTGGTTCTTTCTGGGGGAGATCCTCGTCCCGCTCCCACTAGCGCCCTCTCCCGCGGCTCCCCCCGAGCGGAACCACTGCGGCACATGCATCCGGTGTATCGAGGCCTGCCCCACGGGCGCCATCGTCGAGCCCTACGTCGTCGACAGCCGCCTTTGCATCTCTTACCTCACGATCGAGCTCCGAGGGTTCATTCCCCGCGAGCTTCGGCCGCTCATCGGAAACCGCATCTATGGATGCGACGACTGCCAGGACGCGTGTCCCTGGAACCGCTTCGCCGTGAAGAGCGAGGTCTCGGCCTTCCTTCCCAGAGAGCCCCTCGCCTCAATGGATCTCGCCGGGATTCTCCGGATGAGCCGGGCGGAGTTCCTCGAGGCCACACGCGGGAGCGCGATTCGCCGCGCGCGCTACGGAGGTTTCCTGCGAAACGCGGCCATAGCGCTCGGAAACGCGCGCGACCCACGGGGGATTCCGGCTCTCGTCGACGCTCTCGGGCACGAGGAGGCCCTGGTCCGCGGTCATGCCGCCTGGGCTCTCGGGACCATCGGGGATTCCCGCGCGCGGGCGCCTCTGGAATTGCGGCTCGACGACGAAAGCGACCGCCAGGTGAGGGACGAGATCGAGTGGGCTCTGTCCGAGCTCAGTCGAGGGGCTCTACCGCCACGTCCGCGAGCCAGCTCTTGATCCGCAGGCCCATTCGCTCCTTGACGAACCGACGCCACTCGTCGAGCGCCTGGGGATTTTCAGCGACGACCTCTTCGAACCGGCGGTAGCCCTCCGGCGCCTGCAAGCCATTCAAGGAAGACTCGAGCTCCCGCCGAGCGTCCCGCGGGCCGAACGATGCCACGAACTCGCGAAGCTCGTGCGACGGAACCAGACGGCGCGCGTGCGGGATGAGAACGTAGCGAGCCTCGGCGGTGATGGCGCGCTCGTCTTCCTCCTCGTCCTCGTTGTCGAGATAGGAGGAGAA
>Ga0326597_10004263_pt1 | contig 20166 bp, 17 predicted proteins | sample RVTome_12_FD_203789 | JGI IMG/M metagenome (GOLD analysis project Ga0326597, IMG submission 203789) | Soil microbial communities from uranium-contaminated site in the Upper Colorado River Basin, Wyoming, United States - RVT100D185 | ecosystem: Environmental > Terrestrial > Soil > Contaminated >...
ACAAGTTGGCCTAAATACATCGCAACGCCAGGTCAGGTTGTCGGGCGCGATGCTGCGGGAGCGTTGGTGAAGACCGGCGACTCAGTGCTGTTAGTCACAGAGATACAATTTCAGAATTGCGAATGTGAAGTCCCTGCCTGGCGCATTGGGACTCGGTTGGGAATGAATCCCATGCGCATATACAAGACTCTGATGAAACGAATTGAAGAACTGGAATCTCAACTCTCAGGAGACAATGACAGGAGCCGCGGCCGTGACAAGTGAGGAAATTACCAGGCGCGTTGACACGTCAACGATTACTCCCCAGGCTACGATCACTCAGGCAATTGCACGGCTTGACAAGGCCGGTACGGGGGCGCTTCTCTTGTGTGGGGAAGATCGCAAGTTGCAGGGCCTTCTCACCGATGGTGACGTACGACGCGCGATCCTTAACGGGACATCGTTGAATGTTCCATGCTCGAGTATCGCAAGCCAGAAACCACTGCAAGCGGCGCCAGCGATTTCTCAGAAAGAAGCGCTGCATCTCATGAATAGTCACGATGTCAACCATCTACCTCTGGTCGATGGCGACGGACGGATCACCGGCTTTGTCCTTCGCAAAGACCTCGTCACCGAAAAGCAGCTCGAACTGTCTGCGGTCATTATGGCGGGAGGATACGGAACCCGTCTTCGGCCCCTTACTGAACATGTGCCGAAGCCAATGCTCCCCTTGGGTGACCGTCCCCTCCTGGAACTCACCATCGAGCAGCTGAGAAAGGCAGGGATTCGTCGTGTCAATGTTACGACGCACTATCTTGCTGACCACATTGTGGATCACTTTGGAAACGGACAATCGTTCGGTGTGGACCTCAACTTCTTCACTGAGGATCACCCCCTTGGCACCGCAGGAGGGCTGAAGCTGATCGACAAAACTGATGAACCGATGCTCGTATTGAATGGCGACATTCTCACGGATGTGTCCTACAAGGACTTCCTGACATATCACCGGTCGCATCGAGCCGATGTCACCGTTGCAGTGCGGCGTTATGAAATGCAGGTCCCTTATGGCGTCGTCGAGTGCGATGGACCGTCTGTTCGCGGACTCAAGGAGAAACCTGATGTGAGCTTTCTCGTCAATGCTGGAATGTACCTGATAGAACCGGTTGTGTTTGGGTACATACCTGACGGAAAACGCTTTGACATGCCTGATCTCATCCAGCGGCTTCTGGACGAGGGGCGATCGGTGGTAAGCTACCCTATTCTCGAATACTGGCTTGATATCGGGAAGCTCTCAGACTATCAGCGGGCTCAGGAAGATGTCAAGAATGGAAGGCTCCAGTGAAGGTTTTGGTCACAGGTGGGGCAGGATATGTCGGGTCAACCCTTGTGCCTCTTCTCCTCCAACAGGGGCATGTGGTACGCGTTCTGGATAATCTCGTCCATGGCGGGCAATCTCTGCTGGGGGTCTGGTCGCACCCGGCGTTCGAACTGGTTCGAGGCGATATCCGGGATCTTACCGTTGTGCGCTCCGCAGTTCGCGGATTCGACGTAGTGGTGCACCTCGCAGCAATTGTCGGTGATCCGGCATGTGCACGACAGGCTGATCTTGCGCGGGAGGTCAATGTTGATGCTTCACTTGGTCTAATCGAGGAAAGCAGAAGGGCCCATGTCTCTCGGTTCATATTTGCGTCGACCTGCAGTAATTACGGCAGAATGTCGGATGCCAACGGTTATGTGGATGAGACCTCAGAGCTGAAGCCTGTCTCTCTCTACGCTGTGACGAAGGTGGCGATCGAACGAGCAATTATGACACCTGGAAAAAGCGACGGGTTCTGTCCAACGGTACTCCGCTTTGCCACGGTCTTCGGCGTGTCGCCCCGCATGAGATTCGATTTGACAGTCAACGAGTTCACGGCGGAGATGCTACAAAGAAGGAAACTGGTTGTGTTCGGTGAGCAATTCTGGCGCCCGTATGTTCATGTCCGTGATGCAGCACGTGCCATCCAGTGTGTTCTTGATTCACCGCCTGACAATGTGCGGGATGAAGTTTTCAACGTGGGCTCGACGGATCAGAACTATCGAAAACAGCAGCTCGTCGAATTGATCCGCCCCTTTGCCCCGGATGCGATCGTCGAATATGTCCACAAGGATGAAGACCCCCGTGATTACAGAGTCTCATTTGAGAAAATCAGGACTGCGCTGAGCTTCACGGTCAGCAGGTCTGTCAATGACGGTGTGAGCGAGATTGTGCGTCTGATGGAAGATGGCATCGTGGCGGATTTCATGGACAGACAGTACAGAAACTGAACGTATGAACAACGCTGCACACCCGATTTCAGAATCCAAAGCGATTCCGTTGTGCGTTCCAGAAGTACGCGGGAATGAATGGAAGTATATCAAGGAGTGCCTCGATACAAACTGGGTCTCGGCAGTTGGCAAGTACGTCGATCGGTTTGAGCGGACTGTTGCGGACTTCGTTGGAGCAAAGCATGCTGTTGCCACCATCAATGGCACTGCTGCCCTTCACACTGCCCTTATGGTCTGTGGTGTGAAGCCTGATGATGAAGTATTGGTTTCAAGCCTTTCGTTCATCGCGCCTGCAAATACCATCCGTTATGTTGGTGCCTGGCCTGTTTTTGTGGACGCGGAGCCGGAATACTGGCAAATGGATCCACAGAGGGTTTCCGATTTCCTGGAACGCAGTTGTGTATGGCGGGATAGGTCGCTCTGCAATAGGAGCACTGGTCGGAGAGTTTCGGCTATCATTCCAGTCCATATTCTTGGACACCCGGTGAACATGGACCCGTTGATCGAAGTGTGCAGAAGATACGGGCTCGTGATAATTGAAGATGCAACAGAGTGCCTGGGAACGCAGTACGATCACATGCCGGTCGGTCATCTGGGCGATATTGCATGCTTCAGCTTTAACGGGAACAAGATCATTACCACTGGTGGTGGGGGGATGATTGTGACAGACAACGAAGTGTGGGCGCGCAAAGCAAGATACCTGACCACTCAGGCGAAGGATGATGAGGTTGAATACGTTCATGAATCCATAGGTCACAATTACAGACTGACCAATATCCAGGCAGCCATGGGTGTAGCACAAATGGAACAACTGCCAGCCTATATCGAAAAGAAAAAACGGATAGCTTCATCCTACAATCACTCGTTGGGCGGAATTCCCGGGATGACTGTAATGCCAGGAGCACCCTGGGCACAGAGCACTTACTGGATGTACACTATCCTGATCGACGAACGTAGGTTTGGACTGGGTTCACGGCAGTTGCTGGAGCTCCTTGGTGAGAAGCAGATTCAGACGAGGCCCCTCTGGCAGCCACTCCACCTTTCACCGGCGCATCGCGGATCGTACCCTTTTTCTTGTCCCGTCGCAGAGCAGCTCAACAGAGAAGCATTGAGTCTCCCCTGCTCAATCGGACTTACGCCTGATGAACAAGAGAGGGTCATTCATGAGTTGAGGACGCTCGCGAACCAGTATGTGGAGTGAGAATGGATGCTAAGCAGGTTGGTGTGCATCAAGATCGAAAGGAAATCAGATTGGATTTTGACTACTCCAAGGTTGAGTTGATAAACGGGCTCAAGAAGGTTGGTCTGGAACGTGGCGACACAGTATTCCTGCATATCAGCCACAGAACCCTTGGCAAACCGCAGGACTGCACAAGCGCACTTCAGGAAAGCCAATTCCTCCTGGGAGCGATCCAGGAAGCTCTCGGGCCAAACGGTACAATCCTGGTTCCAACATATACTTTCTCATTTACAAGGCAAGAAGTGTTCGACCTCCAGAACACGCCCTCACCCGGTGGTCCGTGGAGCACATCGGTAGATTTTCTGGAGTATGTCAGAAAGCAGCCCGGCGTAATTCGGTCCAGAGACCCAATCCATTCGGTTGCCGGACTTGGACCAAAAGCTCATGAGCTGCTGACTGATGTGCCAAATACGTGCTTCGGGAAAGGGTCCGTTCATCATCGGCTGAAAGAAGCTGACGGCAAGATCTGCACAATCGGTGTTGGGTTGCATGAGGCGTCGTTCCGTCATCACGTGGAGGAGACTGTTGGTGTACCGTTCCGTTTCAATAAGCTGTTCACCGGGCTAATCCGTGAAAATGGTGAGCTCAAAAAACAGGGATGGCTCTACTTCGTCCGTATTATGGCAGACAGTGGGTTCCCTGCCGGCGAGAGGCTTGAGGAAAGAGCGCGAGACCTTGGTTTGTGCTGTGTTGCGCGAGTGGGGAAAGGGGAGATAACAGCCATAAGCTGCCGGGAGTTTTTCGATTTTGCTTCGCACGAGATCAGGAATGATCCCTGGCTCACGGCGAAGGGGCCAGCCGGTGACCCGATTGCTCTTGAGAATTCAAAGCTCGGATGCAGCAAGCCGCAACTGAGCCTTCCTTCCAACGCGTCGATGATGGAAATGATCGATTCCCTCTGGCGATTGCCACGGGATATAGTCTCGGACGGGTATGATGCTGCACTTGAGGCATTGGCAACACAACTACCGATGACCATCCACAAGTACCCAACCGGCACAGAATGCTGGAGCTGGATTATACCGGAGAAGTGGACATGCCATGAGGCTTACCTTGAGACAATGGATGGGCGGCGGCTCTTCAGTTATGCCGAAAACCCTCTTCACGTCGTCTCCTATTCTCTGCCATTTGATGGAGAGGTCTCGCGTGATGAACTGCTGAAGCACCTCTCTGTCCATCCGAGGCTTCCGGATGCTATCCCATTCATCTTCAAATACTACGAGCGGGATTGGGGGCTTTGCTGCAGCAAGAGCGTGAGAGACTCGCTGACTGATTCCCGTTACAGAGTGGTGATCAGGACGAGTTTTTCGTATGGCGCGTTATCGGTAGGGGAGGTGGTTGCCCGTGGGAAGCAATCTGAGTCGATTGTCCTCTGCGCGCATCTTTGTCATCCAGCAATGGTCAATGATGACCTCACGGGTATCGTTGTGGGGATGAAGGTGATGGACGAGCTGTTGAAGCGAAAAGATCTTCGGTATACATATCGCTTTCTCATTGTTCCGGAGACGATTGGATCATTGGCATACCTCAGTCACAACGAGGATCTTATTCCTTCCATGAAGGGTGGCCTGTTTCTGGAGATGCTCGGTCGGGACCATCCACATGCGTTGCAGCTTTCCTTTGACGGCTCCACGGAGATTGACCATTGCTTCACACGGGCCATGAATTCCGTTGATCCGAAGAGCTGGACCGGCCCGTATCGCACGATTATCGGTAACGACGAGAGGCAATTCAATGGGCCGGGCGTCAGAGTACCCATGCTCTCGCTCTCCCGCGTTCTTCGTCCGTCGGAGCCGGGATGGCCATACCGCGAATATCACTCAAGCGAAGATACCCCGGAGCGAGTCTCAGTAACCGCACTGGAGGAATCAAAGAACCTCGTTCTGAAAATGATAGATGCGTTCGAAAAGAACCCTGTTCCCGTCAACAGATTCAAAGGGGAAGTCTTTTGCTCGCGATTCGGAGTTCACATCGATGCGTATGAGAACCCGGAAGGCAATCGTGCACTGTTCGATATTCTTGACTTGATTGACGGAACGCGTTCCATTGAAGCCATCGCAGAGCGTTGCGGCATCTCCGCGGATGCAGCAAAGAGGACAGTAGAGGAATTGCGCCGCCACGGCGTGGTTGAGTTTTGACTTTACAACTCAGCTCACTGAAGCATCTATCGAGCGGTTAGCACCGGTTTGATCCGTAGGCCACGAAGACAGGTGCTGACTCTATTGCCCGTTTCATGGCAGTTGTCGCGCACTGACTGATAGAGTTTTTTGAATTAGTAATGGATTGAGGGCACAGACATAGTGAACATCCGTTGAAGAGAGGCCTTATGACACAGGGACAACTTGAAGTTGTGAGAGAGTCTGAGACCGCTGTCCCCAAGAACACTCTGGACGACCTTGCGATATTTGGTGGACAACCAAGTTTCAGCAACCCATTGCATGTCGGAAGACCGAACATTGGAGACCGATCAGTCTTCCTGTCCCGGGTCAACAACATCCTTGACAGGAAGTGGCTCACGAATAATGGACCGTTGGTGCAGGAATTCGAGAGACGCGTCGCCTCCTTCGTGGGTGTGAAACACTGCATTGCGATGTGCAACGCGACTGTGGCTCTCGAAATCGCGATCAGGGCCTGTGGTATGAAGGATGAAGTGATAATCCCTTCATTCACGTTTGTCGCAACTGCGCATGCGCTGCAATGGCAGGAAATAACCCCTGTCTTTTGTGACATTGACCCTCGGACGTACTGTATCGATCCGGATAAGGTCGAATCAATGATCACGCCACACACGACCGGGATAATTGGGGTACATCTGTGGGGGCGTCCGTGCAATGTTGATGCTCTGACCGAAATTGCAGAACGGCACGACTTGAAACTCCTCTTTGATGCTGCCCACGCGTTCGGCTGCTCACATCAAGGACGAATGATCGGAAGTTTTGGGAATGCCGAGGTTTTCAGTTTCCACGCCACAAAATTTCTGAACGCACTGGAGGGAGGGGCAGTGGTTACTGATGACGACGATCTCGCCAGCAAGATTAGACTGATGAAGAATTTTGGCTTCGCTGGTCATGACAATGTGATCTTCATTGGAACCAACGGAAAGATGAATGAAATTTCAGCGGCGATGGGCCTTACGTCACTTGAAAGCATGGAGGAATTCATCGATGTAAACCGTCGGAACTATCACCAGTACCTCGAAGAGCTTGAGGGTCTTCGAGGAGTTACGCCCGTACGTTACGATGGGCTCAGGAAAACGAACTTCCAGTACGTAGTGTATGAAATTGATGAGAAGCAGGCAGGAATTACGCGCGACCAACTGGTGAAAATCCTTACCGCCGAGAACGTCATTGCGCGAAGATACTTCTCCCCTGGTGCCCATCGCATGGAGCCATATCGTTCCTGTTTTCCGCATGCAGGACTCATGCTTCCAGAAACAGAAAAACTCGCCAAGAGAGTAGTCTCTCTTCCAACGGGAACAGCGATTTCAAGTTTTGAGATCATGTCAATCAGCAATATTATTCAATTCATTCTTCTGCACAGCCCCGAGATTCTCGAAAGAATGCAAACGGAGAATGTTGGAATAATCAAGCCGTCCATACCGCAGAGGTGACCATGGACAAGGTGGTGATCTTTGGGAGTCACAAATGGGCGGAGGCGGTCTATATCTATCTTAAGTACGATTCACAGTATGAGGTAGCGGGCTTTACTGTGGATCAGGAGTATCAAAAGTCAGACACGCTATTTGAATTGCCCGTCGTCCCCTTTCATGAAGTGGAGCGGTTTTTTCCTCCCGGTAGCTACAAGATGTTACTCGGAATGAGCTTTCAGAGGATGAACAGATTCCGCGAAGAGCGATACGTGGAAGCAAAAAGGAAAGGATATGGCTTGATAAGCTACGTGTCTTCCCGATCTAACACATGGCCTAATCTCGTTGTCGGCGAAAACTGCATTATTTGTCAACAGGTGGCAATTGAGCCCTTTGTCACTATAGGCAACAACGTCGTCATAAGCTCCAATGTGGTCATAGGTCATCACGTAGCGATAAAGGACCATGTATTCATAGCCCCTGGCGTCACAATACTTGGTGGCGTAACGATTGAGCCATATTGTCTGCTGGCGGCGAATTCTACCGTAAAGGAAGGAGTAAGAATTGGACGGGATTGTCTTATCGGAATGGGAGTCTCGGTTCAGGAAGACACGAAGGAATGTCAAGCGTATTTTGCACCTGCTCCAGAGCTATTCCCCAAACCGACAACTCAGTTGAGAGAATGGTTATCCTGGCCGGTGAGGTGAAGATGGATTTCGCGTGGAATTCCGATCAGCTGGAATGGAAAAAACAGATTGTCTCCTTTGCACTCAAAGAGTTGAACGGTGATCTCGAAAGGAGGGATGCGAAGAACGACTTCTGCAGACAGAACTGGAACAAGTGTGCGAAGTTTGGGATCCTCGGTCTTCCCTTTCCTGAGGCTTATGGTGGCAGTGACGCGGATATCCTCACGGCGGTTGCCACCATGGAAGGATTGGGGTACGGGTGCAAAGACAACGGGCTTCTCTTTGCCATGAATGCGCAAATGTGGAGTGTGCAGATGCCGATTTTGAAGTTTGGCTCCGAGCAACAGAAACAACGCTACCTGCCGGGTTTGTGCAAGGGTGAGCTAATAGGAGCTCACGGCATGTCGGAGCCGGGTTCAGGTTCGGATGCGTACAGTCTCCGTACACGCGCAGAACGAAAGGACGGTGGGTATGTGTTGAATGGAACCAAGATGTTTGTTACCAACGCCCCCATTGCAGACCTGGCTGTGGTATTTACGACGGTTGATCCAACACAGGGAATTGGCGGTATAACTGCGTTTGTCATTGAAAAGGATACTCCGGGTTTCGGTGTGAGTCGCGAGATCGGGAAGATGGGACTACGCACATCACCCATGGGAGAATTGATACTGAATGATTGTCTTGTTCCCGAAACCGCCAGGCTTGGTCCCGAGGGTGCAGGTGTCAGCATTTTTAACAGCTCCATGGAGTGGGAACGAGCTTGCATTCTCGCCAGCAATGTCGGGGCCATGGAGCGGCAGCTCGAAGAATGCACCCGGTATGCGAAAGAGCGAAAACAGTTTGGGGAACCAATTGGCAAGAAACAATCCGTTGCGAATCGCCTTGCTAACATGAAGGTCAGGCTTGAGACGGCGAAACTGATTCTCTACAAAGTGGCATGGCTCAAGAGTGAGGGAAAATCGGCTATCATGGAGGCGGCCATAGCGAAGCTGTACATCAGTGAATGCTATGTTCAATCGAGTCTGGATGCCATTAGAATTCATGGCGGATATGGATACACAACGGAGTTTGAGGTGGAGCGCGAACTGCGCGATTCCATCGGGGGCATATTGTATTCAGGCACATCAGATATCCAGCGGGTGGTTATCGCACGTTGGTTGGGCCTCTGAGGATACTGTTTATTATTATTCCATTTAGGCATCTATTGGTTTGCAACTGCAGGGACCTAATCCGGTGCTTTGACCCTTTACTCAACACAAAACGGAGGCGCTGATGGTTGGCGAGACAGAGCTCAAACGGTTAACCGAGAAGTACGATATGGGCAACGTTCCTGGATATCTTTCTTATCCAGTGATGCCTCACTGGAAGCACCCGATCCAGCATGACGATGTGCTCTCGGTATTTGAGTCTGAAGGGCATGCCGGTACGAGAGATGGATATATCTATTTCCATTTTCCGTATTGCGAGGCGCTCTGCTACTACTGTGCGTGCTTCATGCAGGTTACGTCGGATCCCAAAGAGAGATATGACGCGTATATCGACGCAATGAATCATGAGCTGGAACTCAAGTTCCACCGATTCGGAGGAGCCCGGCTGCACACAGGGGAGATGCATTGGGGTGGTGGGACACCGACCTACATGAATTGCGAGCAAATCGAGCGAATGTTCAGGCTCATTGAACGTCGGGTTGAATGGTCCTCTTCCCCAAACATCTCAATAGAGGCATATCCAGATGAAACGATGTTATCGGATGAGAAGCTGCGTCTGTTGGCCTCCCTTGGATTCACGCAGATCAGTTTCGGAGTTGAAAGCTTTGATCCGACAGTTCTGAAGGCAATCAACAGGAAACACGAAGTGACGACGCTGAAACGGCTCGTCGATAAATCCAGGGGTCTTGGGTTTGGCGTTCATGTCGACCTTGTGTACGGGTTGCCGTATCAAAATGTTGATAGCATCCGTGAGACGGTCAACTCGATTTTGTCAGTGGAACCCGATAGAATTGCCACGTTTTCCTTCATGTACAATCCGCTCGAAATCCGTCATCAGCGAGTGTTTCCCCGGAATTCGGTCCCCGGATCTTACGAGCGTGTGCGCATTTATCAAATGCTGGATGCCCAATTAACTGGCGCTGGCTACACCAGAATTGGCGCGGATCATTATGTTCGGGGTGACAAGGACCCACTTGCCGCTGCTGCAAAGAGGGGTGAGATCATCTATCATTACCAGGGCCATGAGCCCCTGAGTCGTGAAACTTTTCTTGGCTTTGGGAGCGCGAGCGTGACATTTGCTCAAGGCCGATACTTCCAGAACCAGGTAAACGACATGAAATACATGGCTGCCCTGGCCAAGAACAAAGTACCCGTCATCACAGATGCATCCGCGTTGTTGTCCACCGACGACAGGCTCCGACATCGTCTGATTATGAAACACATACTGAGTGATCTAACCATCGAAAAAGGGAGTTTGGAACGCAACTTTAACATTGTTTTTGACAACCACTTTAACCGAGAACTTTCTCGTCTCCGAGATATGCAACTTGATGGATTCGTCGAAGGTGTTGATACCAGGGCAATCCATGTGACGTCTCTAGGGAGGCCGTTCATACGTAATATCTGCCACGTCTTTGACGATTACTATGCTTCATCGCCCGGTACAGCGCCAAGTCTTGGTTAATTGGCATGAAGTCACTTATATATAAAATGAGAAGACATCAAAGCCATGATCAATCTGTTACACAATCTGCTGATAGAGAGCACTAGAACCAGACCGGACAATGAGGCGGTTCGCTTCAACGGCGCCTCGCTCACATATGCCGAGCTGGACGCGCTGAGCAACCAGGTAGCGCGGGCGCTTCAGGCGTCTGGCGTGGGACGCGGCGACCGTGTTGGTATTTTTGTCCACAAGTCACCCTCTTCTATCATAAGTATCTTTGGCATTTTGAAGGCCGGTGGCGTGTACGTGCCGCTGGATCCCAATTCACCTCCAGCCCGGACCGCATATATCATCCGCAACTGCAATGTAGAGGTTCTTCTCACGTCGTCCCAGAAACTGCCCGCGTTGCGCGGCATCGCAGACGATGGCGTGCCGGTTCACACAATTCTGCTGCTAGATGAAGCAGGCAACAGTGGTACCAAGTTTCGGGCACCCATTCAAGTGTATTCATGGTTTCAGATTCGATCATTTGATTCTGCCCCGATACTTGATGTCATCCCTGAAGAAAGAGATATTGCCTACATCTTGTACACTTCCGGTTCGACCGGTGAGCCGAAAGGCGTCATGATTTCGCATCGAACGATCTTCACGTTCATCAACTGGTGTTCTTCCACATTTCAAGTAACCGACAGAGACCGTGTGACAAGCCACGCGCCCTTGCACTTCGATCTCTCAACGTTTGATATTTTCGTCACCATCGGAGCGGGAGGCACCATTGTGCTTGTTCCGGAGTCGCTCTCGATATTTCCTGAGAGTCTGGCCGACCTGATTCAGGATGAACGGATTACTATTACCTACCTGGTTCCATCAATTCTCTCAATGATGGTTAACTACGGCAAGCTCGATGCACACGACTTTTCCTCCTTGAGGATTATACTGTTTGCCGGTGAGGTTTTTCCAATCAAGTACCTGCGACGATTGGTCGAGCTGATCCCCCGCGTGGACTACTTCAATCTGTATGGCCCTACGGAAACAAATGTCTGCACGTTTTACAAAGTTAGGCCTGAAGATGTGGTGCCTGGCAGAGACTCAACGGTGCCGATCGGCAAGGCATGTGAGAACATGGAGACGTTCGCAATTGACGAGCAAGGGAACCAGGTGACTGAGCCGGGCATTGAAGGAGAACTGTACGTAAGGGGGGCTGGCGTTGCTCAGGGGTACTGGGGCGATCCTGAAAAGACTGCGGAGGGTTTTGTGAGAAACCCCCTGAACAGCGGGGAGGATGATATCGTGTATCGCACTGGCGATGTTGTCGTCCTTGCCGAGGACGGTGAGAATTGGCGACTTGTGGGACGTCGGGATCATCTGATCAAGAGCCGCGGCTACCGGATCGAGCTAGGAGAGATTGAGGCGGCCTTTCACACTCATCATGGTGTGAGAGAAACCGCTGCAATCGCCATCCCTGATGACCTGATAGGAAATCGCATAAAGGCCTTTGTGGTTCCCTTGGACGGGAAGAGACTGACGGCGAAGGAGCTTGAGGCACATTGTGCCCGGATTCTACCTCGCTACATGTTACCGGAGAGCATTGAGTTCATTGATGAGCTGCCGAAAACGTCAACTGGCAAAATCGATCGTCCTTATCTTGCTCGCAAGCTAAGTTCATTCTAGGGGGGCCAGGAATGAGCACAGACTGGAGCTGAAGAAGATACAGGCCGGCCTAGCGAAGACTTGTCCTTCGTGGACAAGTCAGAAGCAGTCGAGGTGGAGTGTTTTGAGATCGAGTGAACAACCGATAAATTATTACAAAGTTCAAGGAATCTAATCATGAACACCGAGCTTGCCATAGAGCGACTTATTCTGGACGAGGTGTTACCCGGTGGGAGTCGGACCAAAATAGATTCTGAAGAGTCTCTCATCAAAAGCGGGATCTTGGATTCGTTGTCTCTGCTTAGGTTGGTCGTATTGATCGAACAGCACTTTGGAGTGACTGTTGGAGATGGTGACCTAACCCCTGCCAATTTCGAATCAATTGCCAGGATCAAGTCCTATTTGGAGAGAAAGAAGAATTCCAGCTAGTCAAAAAACCCAAATGAAGAAAGCAACGATGCATGCTGAGGCGAGGAATCGGAGGCAACGCGGCCCTCAGAAACAGATTAGACTGATATCCTTTGTGATTCCGGTATATCGCAACGCCGGAACACTGCGGGCTACCCACGAGAAGGTTACGGCCCTGTTTGCTGATCGCTTGAAGACATACGCGTACGAGTTCGTATTTGTTGACGATGGTTCAGACGATGGCTCACTAAACGAGCTTCTCGTCCTGCGTGATGACGATTCGAAAGTGAACGTCATATCATTCTCCAGAAACTTCGGCCAAATGGCAGCTGCTACCGCTGGACTTAAAGAGGCCAAAGGTAGTGCCGTTGTTATTATGTCTGCGGATTTGCAAGACCCTCCGGAGATGATTGTTCACATGGTTGCCGCTTGGGAAGCAGGTAACACCATTGTAGCTTGTGAGCGTGAAGACAGGGAGGATGCATTTACGTCCAGAGTGATGTCAAAACTGTTTTATGGCCTTATTCGGCTTTCCAATTCAAGAATGCCACTGGGAGGGTTCGACTTTGTTCTCGTGGATCGTATTGCAGTTGACGAGTTAAATACAATCGACGAGCGGAATAGGTTTTTTCAGGGTGACATCTTGTGGTTGGGCTATGAAGTGAAGTACCTGCCGTACAAACGACTGAAGAGGCAAGTAGGAGAATCCCAGTGGACACTTGCAAAGAAGGCGAAGTACTTTATCGATGGCTTTCTGAACACATCATACTTGTCGATACGGTTTATGTCGCTCCTGGGAATATGCGTGGCTCTCGTGGGCTTCCTTTATGCAGTCCTGGTAGTGTACAATCGAATTATTGATGCAACACCGTTTCCCGGGTGGGCACCCATTGTTATCCTGATCCTCATCGTTGGTGGACTCTTAATGTTGATGCTCGGCGTTATTGGAGAGTATGTTTGGCGGATCTATGATGAAACGCGCGGTCGGGCACCTTATGTCATCAAGAAGAAATATACCGTTGGGGTCGATGAATACTGAATCATACAGGTTCGCGGAACGATTTGGCGTTGTCGGAGGTGCAGGTATAGTCGCACTGTATCTTATGCCCCTCGTTATTTTTGGCAGAGACGCGGTTGTTCCCGTGCTCGATGTTCTCGATTCATCTATCACCCTCTTCAAGGTCCTGGTAGAGAGTGGGAAGATGTTTGCGTCATCGTCCGAATTAATTCCAGCAGTCATGAACGGCCTTCCGCGTGGAAGCTTCGGATCCGAATTGAATATTCTCGTCTGGATGTTCTATTTCCTTGACGACTATGCAGCTCACGCCCTGAATGAGGCTATTCTTCACTTCACTGCCTTTTTTGGCATGTTTGTGTTTCTCAAGACTCACATTGTGAAGGGTAAGAATTCTATTCTCGTAGTTCTCCCCGTTTCGGTGCTCTTTGCCCTGCTGCCGTTCTTCCCGTATTTCGGCCTGGCAATAGCAGGTATGCCCTTGTTGTTGTTTTCCTTTCTCAACACAAGAATCGGAAAAGACAAGTGGTATGATTGGATGATCATTTGTGGATTACCGTTCTACTCCTTTTTCCCTTCTGTTGGGGTATTTGTCGTTGTGTCATTAGGAATGATTGTCGCGTACGATCTTCTGCTTAGGAAGAGGTTCCAGTCTAGGTTTGCCGCTGCCATCCTTGTTCATTGTGCTATTAATGTCCTCGTTGAATATAGGCTGGTGTCGGAAATGCTCATTGGAGGCGGTGGGTTCGTATCGCATAGACTCGAGCGCGCATATCAAGAGGGTGCCTCGTTGTCTTCTGTGTGGAACCTGGCCTTTGACATGTTCTGGAACGGACAGTACCATGCCGCTTCCTCTCACACTCTGTTCCTTCCCATTATTCTACTAAGTGTCGTCGTAGGTTTCCGTGACCGAGGATTGCGATACGTAAAGATCCTCGGTCTTGCTGTCGTGGTTGTTGCGGCGATCGCACTGGGCCATGGGCTGTGGTTCTGGAGTGGGCTCGATCCCCTGAAACAACACGTGGAGATCATGAGGACATTCCAGTTCAATCGGTTTTACGTTCTAAACCCCGTTTTGTGGTTTGTCTCATTGGCGTGCGCCCTTTGCATCATAAACGGTTCACTTCCTCGACTCGGCAAATACATCTCCGTCGTTGCAGTCTTAGTTGTCGGCGGAGTGCTCTTTGGCCAGAACCAGGCCTATGCACCGATCGAACATAAGGCAAAGGCTATCTTACTGAATCGCGAGGAACGTCCATACTCGGATGTCCCCTCGTACGCGCAGTTCTTCAGTAGTTCTCTCTTTCACCATATCGAGCAATATATTGGGAGACCGAAACAGAACTACCGGGTTGTGTGCATAGGATTCCATCCTGCTATTGCACAGTACAATGGGTTCTATACTCTGGATGGCTATTTTGGAAACTACCCGCTTGCCTACAAGCATCAGTTTAGAAGGATCATCGAGGGTGAATTGGCGAAGAGTGAGAAATGGCGGAAGTATTTCGATAAATGGGGGAACAGAGCATACGTCTTTGTAAATGAATTGGAAGACAGCGACCGTCCGTTCATGCAAAGGAAGGATGACAACGTCACAGTGGAGAACCTGTCCCTTAATCCAGAAGCTTTGAGAGATCTCAAATGCGCCTATGTCTTTTCGGCCGTTCGGATAAAGAACGTTGCCGATAATGACCTTCAGCTTGAACAGGTCTTCGAAGAGCCGGATTCGTTCTGGAGGGTCTATCTCTATGGGCTCACATCTTCTGCGAATATAGGAAGTGAGAACCGGAACCTTGGAGCAAACAAGACACAACGAACGCCAATTCTGCGGCCCTTGAAAACCGGCAGTGAAGCCCTTATTGCAGAGCACACGAGCTTTTAGAGAGAAACTACGATGACAACAAAGCAGCAACAAGATGCGGTGCTCTATTTCAGAGAACATGCAGAAGACTGGGCGCGCAAAGCTGCCAGTAGCAGACCCGGAAAGGTCAATGTAATACAACAACGCAATGACTTTGTGCTTCACATGATAGGAAATCGTAAGGAGACTCACGTTACGCTGGATGTTGGATGTGGGACGGGCGACCTGGTCTGTGACATTGCACGCCGGGGGATTCACGCAATTGGGGTAGACTTTGCTGCTGAGATGATTGAGATCGCTCGTTCACGGGCACGCAAGGAGTCGCTTGAGAAGGCGCGATTCCAGTGTTGTTCGGTCTTCGAAATGGAATTCTCAGGACGGAAGTACGACATGATCTCGGCAAATGGATTCATTGAGTACATCTCCTTCGATGAGTTGGATCGATTCCTGGGAATAGCAAGCCAGGCGTTGAGCACGGGAGGATCCCTTGTTCTGGGGTCGAGAAACCGCCTGTTCAATCTGTTCTCGCTCAATTCATTCACAATAGAAGAAGTCGAGAGTGGAGTCGCCGATCTTCTGGTTCGAGAAGCGGTCTCACTGGCTTCCGGGATCGACATCATGGAACTTGCAAAAATGGAAGCAGCTCCTCTTCAGAAGCCGGGTCTCCGGCATGCAAATACTGGGATCAATGTTTCGACAAGATATCAATTCACGCCCGTTCAACTCATCAGACTGTTAAAGGCCAAGGGTCTCTCAACGACTCATGTGTACCCTATCCATGTTCATGGTGTCCCGTCGGCGTTCAAGGATAGGAATCCTGAAATCCATGCGGGTATTTCAAATCTGTTACAGGCCTACGCCGCTGAGTACAGGTCCCTTGTGCCGTACTCATCTTCGTTCATGCTGCACGCGGAGAAGACAGGGTAAATGGCCATGAAGATCACGATCGTCATGTACCACTACGTACGAGATCTGAAGAGCACTCCATTTCCCGAGCTGAAAGGATTATCGGTGGAGCAGTTCAACGATCAAATCGACTATATCAAAAAGCATTACAACGTGATTAGTGGCGATGCGCTGCTGGACGCAGCCGATTCGGGTTCGCTGGACGAATTGCCGCCACGAGCGCTGCTTCTGACTTTCGATGATGGGTACATGGATCATTTCACGGAGGTTTTCCCCGTTCTTCAACGAGAAGGATTGCCAGGTTGTTTCTTCCCACCGGCCAAATGCATCCTTGAAAATCACGTTTTGGATGTAAACAAGATCCACTTCGTCCTTGCGTGCGAACCGGTCAAGCAGGTGATAGTTGACTATATTTTCCAAATGTTGGCAGAGCATGGACAACAATATCAGGCACAAAGTAAAGACTATTACTGGGCTAAACTGGCTGTCGCAAACCGCTTTGACCCAAAGGAAGTAGTGTTCATTAAACGCATTCTTCAACGCGAGTTACCCGAGAGGCTTAGACAGATCATCATCAATGGTCTCTTTAAAGAGTACGTCACTTCTGATGAAGCTTCTTTTGCGCGAGAATTGTACATGGACATAGATCATCTCGCTGGCATGCGTGCGAGCGGCATGTATGTAGGCAGTCACGGTTATGGTCACTACTGGCTTAACAGTATTGAGCCAGGTGCTCAGTCGCTGGAAATCGAACGTGCTCTTGAGTTTCTCAACCGCATCGGTGCTCGGGCTGATAGTTGGATCATGTGCTATCCGTACGGTGCCTATGACGATTCCTTGCTTTCCCTCTTGAGGAAAGCCAATTGCAAGATCGGCCTTACAACCAGGGTCGGCATTGTGGATACGCGGCGAGATCACCTCCTGACTCTGCCGAGGTTAGACACAAACGACTTGCCCAGGCACTCAAGTGCCAAGCCGAATGAGTGGGCCCTTCAGGCCGAAGAGAGAAGACAAGGGTGATGAATCATGCTCTCTTCAATGGATACATCGGAGTCAGCCATTCTTGACCTTCGAAAGCGGCCATCTCGAAACGTGGTTTTTTGGGTGATATCCACGATGATTTTTACTGCACTCGTTTACTCGACGTCGTGTGTGTCCGTGTTGGGACCCGAAAGAACCATTACGCTCACGTATTTTACCAATCCCCTAGCCGATTCAATGAAGAATAGCGCTTACTCCATTGAGTTTTTTGATAGAGGGTCACTGCGGAACACTGGTTTAGAGTCAATTGGTGAGAATCATTGGAAGCTCGCGAGATTTCCCTTGGATGCCGGAAGCTATGTTCTGCAAGCGCGATCGAATGACCTTTCGATGGCTCCTTACAAGTATCGGTTTCTTCCCACCATGATCGTGGGATACGTAAGCAGACTTACGGGTAAAACCATTCCCATTGCCTTTGCATTGTTCAATTTCGCCATCACGGTTCTGACTGCAACTCTCTTCACTCATTACCTCATTCGAGATATGGGATTCTCTCGAATCATATCTCTCCTTGGCGGTGTCCTTTTCGTGACGATGGTGGCAAATGTCCAGACTGTTCCGTATCCCATGGTTGAACCTGCAAGTTTTTTCTTCTGCATTCTCATCTTCATCTCGATAGCAAGGAAGAGTCTGGTGCTGTTTGTTCTTTCATCGGTATTGGGTGTTGCAACAAAGGAGATCCTTGCTTTCTCCTCATTGCTCTGGATTGTGAACAGCTTCCCCTTGGCAAATCGATCCTTCAGAAGCATCCTCACCACCGCACTCATTAGCATGGCGCCGATCTTTGCTTTTGTACTCATTCGAGTAGTGTTGGGCGGGAGCGCTTTTGAAGTTAACTATGGCTATGATATGTTGAAGGGGGAATTCCCGGGCTATGGCTCACGCCTTCTTAGTGTTGGAGGAATCTTGGATCTCTGTACCAAAGTGTTCTTGTCGTTTTCATTCTTGTGGTTTGGATTGATAAATCTGAAAAAAAGCAAGATTCTGTGGGAGAATTCGATAGCCATTCCGGTAGTCGTACTGGCGGCGATCCTCCTATCGTCTCAGATCATGAGGGTGGTAGGGGTAGTGTTTCCTATTGTCATTCCGGCGTTCCTCTTTTTCCTGAGGGGGTTTGAACCGGGACATGGTCACAAAACGATCGGTCTTTCTGGTGTTGCTCCAGAAAGTGTGTCGTAACCCACATGATATAATTCCTGTAATTGTTAGGATCTATGCACATTCTCGTTGATTCCGGTGATTTCGTCGGCAGCAATCTTGGCGACGTTGCGATGTTGCAGGTTGCGGTCCGACGGCTGCGCACCATGTGGCGCGATGCATCCATCAAAGTCCTTTCCGAAAATCGGGATGCCCTTGCAATTCACTGCCCTGGTACAAAGGCGGTAGCTGAGTCTGGTCGGCGGGCCTGGTTTGCTGACGGGGATTTGTTTGGACGGGTGCACAGTGTCCTGCCAATGACGGTATCGCGACAAGTGTTTCGTATACAGGATGCCTTTCGTCAACGATGGCCAAGATCATTCGCGTGGGTGCTCCAGGCTAAAATGCAAATGAGAAACAATGGTGCCATTGATCTTAGGGATTTCCTCAGTGCGATGGATGAAGCAGACTTGCTCATCGTATCTGGTGCCGGCGGGCTCACCGACCATGCGCGACCTTGGGCTTTTGAGATTCTGAATACAATTGAAATGGCAACCCGGCGTGGTGTTCCAACCGCGCTGTTCGGACAGGGCATAGGCCCCATCAAAGATCCTGAATTTCATTGCAATTCGGGAGAATCGGGCCGGCCTTTCGCTCTTGGAATCACTTGGGGTTCCCCTGGACCGGATCATGACTACCGGCGACGACGCAATTGAGCTGGCGTACGAAAAGCGACCGTTGAGTCTGGGTAGGGCGCTCGGCATAAATCTCCGGGTGCAGCCATCATCGGGTGTGGACGAAAGCGTTATTAAAAGAGTCAGGCCCGCGCTTCACGAATCTGCCCGTTCCTTTGGCGCTCCGCTTAAACCGATACCTATTTCGATAAGTTCGGCATACAATGATTCGGAGACAATACGAGGAATCTTGAAAGGCCATGACGAATCATCGGATGGCGGGAGAAGTATTGATACCCCGCTCAAGGTGATCGAGGAAGTAGGCCATTGCAGGGTAGTTGTGACGGGTGCATATCACGGGGCAGTGTTTGCACTTGCTCAGGGGATACCTGTTGTGTGTTTGGCAAAATCCCAGTACTTTCTTGACAAGTTTTACGGCCTTGCGGATCAATTTGGCCTACACCCTCGTGGAGGGGCAGGCTGCGAGATTGTCGAACTCGAAGCCCCCGATCTGCCACAACGTCTGATGGGTGCTCTTAGGACTGCGTGGGATTCGGCAGAAGAGATGCGGGGAGTTCTTCTGGACTCTGCGGCTCGACAAGTAGAGTTGAGTTGGTGTGCGTACCGACGCGTGAAGGAATTGATTGACCACCGTTTCATCTATGAACATGAACACAACGTATAACCCTCGCAACATTCTCATTCTCATTCCGAACTACGTTCGAGACCTTGAGGGTCACGCCTTGGTAGGCTACCACCTTGAAAGGAGTTTTGGGCACAAGGTCCACTATTGTAATATGCATGAGATCAGATCGTCCCTGTTGCAGTACACGGTGGATGCAGTGATCCTGGACTATTTAGCTGCTGGTGGCAGAGTGAGAGCAGCCCGTCTGGCGAAGGAGCATGGTGCGAAAGTCGTGTTGCTGCCGACGGCAGGATTCTACCAGAGCAAGGCCGACGAGCTGAGAAGGGTGGGGAGCTATGCCGATCTTGACCGGATTCTCGATTGCGTTCTGTCCTGGGG
>Ga0326597_10004264_pt1 | contig 20165 bp, 18 predicted proteins | sample RVTome_12_FD_203789 | JGI IMG/M metagenome (GOLD analysis project Ga0326597, IMG submission 203789) | Soil microbial communities from uranium-contaminated site in the Upper Colorado River Basin, Wyoming, United States - RVT100D185 | ecosystem: Environmental > Terrestrial > Soil > Contaminated >...
GCCGCGTTACGGCATCGACTTAATTGAAGCGCCAATCGATTTCGCCCGCCTTTATGGACGCAGCGCACCCGTTATCCTTGAGATCGGATTTGGAAACGGTGAAGCCTTGCTGGCTTCCGCCAAGGCTCACCCCGAAATGAATTATCTCGGCATTGAGGTACACCGGCCCGGCGTCGGCGGCTTGTTGCGCCACCTCGAGGCGGAAGCTCTGGATAATGTGCGGGTAATCCTGGCAGACGCGAAGGATGTGCTGGCGAAACATATACCGGATGGATCACTCGCGGCCATGCATCTTTTTTTCCCCGATCCCTGGCCAAAGAAACGGCACCACAAGCGCCGGCTGGTGCAGCCGGATTTTGCCGCGCTGATGGCGCGCAAGCTGAAACCCGGAGGGTATATCCATCTGGCCACCGACTGGCCGGATTATGCCACGCAGATGGCAACCGTGCTGACGCAGACACCGGGAATGAAGGGTGCAAGCCGGAATGGCTTTGCTCAGGAATACTCAGGCAGCCGGTCGGTCACAAAATTTGAAACGCGCGGTAAAAAACTCGGCCATGAAGTATGGGATATGGTTTTTTATCGTTCGCGTTAGCCCCAGGCAACCCGGGCTCGGGATTCCGGTTTATTCTTTTTCTTGCGAGAGACGATGGTTCGTGGATCGCGGGTGAACCGCACTGGTAACCGAGAACAGCCGGCCTTGCGAGGCTATTTATTTTGCGCGACCAGCGCCTCTTTTTCCTTGCGTGAAAGCAGCCGCAATGCGCATTCACGGATCAGCGCATCGGTGCGGCTGCAGCAGGCTTCCTTATAACGGAGCACAACGGGCCGGCGACTGCGAGTGTAGCGCGAAGCGGTCCCTTCGTTGTGTTGCAGCTGACGTCGCTCGATATCATTGGTGATGCCGGTGTAAAACGATCCGTCCTGGCATTCCATGATATATACCGTCCAGGGTTTTTCCGTATCGGCAGCATCATTAACCCTGGCTGAGGCAGGGTGGTTTTCATCGTTCATGGAGGTCAATTGAGACAAGCGACGATTTGTTTCAACTCGGCAATCCGCCGGTGCACATCCGGGGCGTCGCCTGAGCTGGGCCGCAAGGCCAGGTAGGACTGGAAATTTTCCAGTGCCGCGCGGAAACATTCCAGACGCTCATAAATGCAGCCACGGTCGCGCACCTCATCCGGCTGATCGGGTTGTATCAGCAATATCCGGTCGACCACGGTAAGCGCTTTGTCAAACTGCTCACGGCGCAAGTACGTTCCTTTGAGATTGCGCAGCATGCGCACCAAGATCTCCCTTGTCCCGGCCGTTGTGAGCAGGCGCTCAAGCGGAGCGTGCCCGGTGTCGGTTGTTCCGCCATAAGTTTCTTCGAGCATTTCCATTAAATCTTCCTTGCTCATCAGGTTGCCGCCGGAAAAGGGATCCAGCACCACCTCACCCTCGCGGGTGGAGAATTTGACGAGGAAATGGCCCGGGAAGGAGACGCCTTTGAGCGGGATTCCGAGCCGACGGCCGACTTCCATGTAAATAATTGAAAGCGTGATCGGGATGCCACGTTTGCGGTCCAGCACTTCGTTTAAGAAGTTATTGCGCGGATCGTCATAATTCTCGGTATCCCCGGAAAATCCTTGTTCTACGAACAGGAACTGGTTGAGCGTCAGGAGGGTTTCCTCCAGGCCGACCTGCGCCGGAAGCCGCTGCTGAACACCCGCCGCGAGTTCATCAAGCTTGCGAAGGTAGGAATCTATGTCCAGGCCAGGGTATTCTTCCATGGCGATGAGCAATGCCGCTTCCGCCAGGTTCAGATCCTGATCCAAAACTTCGGCGATTTTCGCCAGTCGTTCGTTCATGGTAATTCCGTAACCGGCCCGTTCGTTTTCGATTCAATGGGCATCGTTAATGCTAAGGCTAAGAATAGCAGACAGGTGCGACGACGGACGGTAGCAGCAATTTTCTCGAAACACATGGCCATTCATGGAGTTGAAGATGGTTTTTGGCGTGTCGTCGAAAGAAGTCGCGTGAATAAATGTTGCCATCACGATTGAATTGGCGATAATCCCGTTTGCTTGGGCTGGGATTTTACAGTGCGAGTGAACGGGCAGGCCGGCGCATGCTTTGAAATAATTTAATTCATTGCTGGCACGCTGTTTTCTGCTAGTTATATGAGTTTCGGCATTGGGAATAACAGTACGCCCACTGACGCTGTAAAGTAGGCGACGGGGAGCACCCGCGATAAATAGCGTTAAAAAATGTTAAAACCCGAAGTGCAACTATGGGCGCGACCGGATTTCATGGGTGAGCCAAGGCGGTGGACGCTCTGCACATTACTGTATGTCGAATAGGGAAGAATGAACGTAGCGCGGTAACAGGCAAAAAAATAAATTGGCACCATTGGTCATGGTTGGCCGAACATGATGAAAATCCTGTTTGTCGTCAATCGATAGCAATCGTGTTTGTGGATCAGGATAAGGATGTCTCGAAGGAGATGCTCCGTGCATCCTGTATTGATAATCGAGAAATCGGCCCCGTTACTTCAGCGCCTGCGCCGGCATTTGAAGACACATGGTTTTACTGTCGTCGTGGCACATACTTATGACGACGGCTTGCAGCAACTGAGGAACAGCGGCGCATCGCCCCGGTACGCCGCGGTAGTCATCGGTCATCCCGTTTCCCCTGACCGACATGCCGCTGAAGTCTTATCGCTTCTTTGCCGGCCTAAATACCTCAACTTTCCCGTTATGGTGATGACGCATGACCCGGACCCCGACTTGTTGGACTGGACCGAGCGACGTGCGCATACGGCGCTGCTGTCGTGGAACGATTGCACCCATGGGGTGAAATGTCTCACAAAATTATTGCTGGCGTCATCGCAGGACGAGCCGGCGGAGAATGGACACCAGAAAATCCGGGTGCTGCTGGTTGATGATTCGCCAACGGCCCGCGTTTCGTACAAGCGATTAATGCGCCGGTATGGCTTCGATGTGGATACCGCCCCTTCCGCGGGCAAAGCGATGGAGATGGCAAAACAACATCCATATGATATTGCCATTGTTGATTATTATATGCCCGAAGAAAATGGCGACGTGCTTTGCCGCCGCCTGCGCAAGCATCCGCAGACGAAGAACATAACAGTGGCAATTATCACAGACGCCTATGAGAAGAAAGTGATCCGGGATTCCTTGAATGCCGGCGCCGCCGAATGCATGTTCAAAAACGAGGCGCCAACATTGTTTACCGCGCGTCTGGCCGCGATCACCCGGTTGATTCGCACCCGCAGAACAATGGAGGCCGAGCACGAGCGGCTTTTGGGTATCCTGAGTTCTGTGGGCGATGGCGTCTATGGTGTTAACCGGACCGGTGAAATAACCTTTATTAATCCGGGTGCGTGCAATATTCTCGGATATTCCGAGGACCATCAACTGATTGGCCGGTCGGCTCACAAGCTTTTCCATTTTGCGCACGAAGACAAAACGCCGATTCCCCGCAAGTCTTGTCTGCTCCAGCAAGCGTATCGGGACGGAAATGAAATGCATAATTGGTCCACTGTTTTCTGGCACCGATCCGGCATGCCGATCCCGGTGGAGTGCACGGTCTACCCCCTGGAAATCGAAGGGCAGTTCGAAGGTACCGTGGTCGCCTTCCGCGACATCACGGAGCGACGGATACTGGAACGCGAACTCTTGTGGCAGGCGAACCACGATTCGCTCACGAAGCTGTGCAATCGGGGGGTCCTGGAAAAAGACTTGGAAAACGAGGTCAATCGCCTGAAACGCAGTACCGAAACGAGCGCTTTGCTCTATCTGGATCTGGACCGGTTCAAGTATGTCAACGATACCGCCGGACATGCCGCCGGTGACCGGCTGCTCATTGAGATCAGTCAGCAATTACAAACACGTATCAGGGATTCTGATTTGCTCGCACGCCTGGGTGGTGATGAATTCGCCATCCTCATGCGCAACATCGACAGGGATCATATTCATGCAACTGCAGAGGGCCTGCGCGAAATTCTGGAAACACACACCTTTATTCACGAAGGAAGAAAATTCAAGGTAAACGGCAGCATCGGTGTGGCGCTATTCAATCAGCATACGCTCTCGCCCGGAGACGTGCTCGCCAATGCCGACGTCGCCTGTCGAGTGGCCAAAGGCAAGGGGCGCAATCAGACACATCTTTACAGCGCGGAGCGCGACGAGCGAATCGCCTTGGATTTGGAAATCGGCTGGTCGGGACGGCTGCAAGATGCCCTGCGCGACGGAAATTTTGTCCTGCATTACCAACCGATCCTCGCGATGAACGACATCGATGCGGAAAATGCGAACGCACCCAGCGGCGAGCTCTGGAAACATATCAGCAGGACACTCCCCCAGTCCTCGTGGCGATACGAGGTCCTCGTTCGACTGTTGAATCCGCGCGGCGATATTGTCTACCCGGGCACCTTCCTGCCGACGGCCGAGCGTTTCGGACTCATGCATCAGATAGATACCTGGGTTTTGACACACGTTGTGGAAAAATTGTCCGCACTGAACCGGCAAGGCGCCGGAGCCACTTTTACGATCAATATCTCAGGCCATTCCCTGGATGCCGATCATATGGTTCCTCTGATACGCGATTTGCTCGGCAAGCATAAATTCGAGGCCAGTTCGCTGGTGTTTGAGATTAGCGAGGCAAACGCCATCGCCAATATCGATGCGGCCAAAAAACTCATCGGTGAATTGCGCGAGTTCGGTTGTCGCTTCGCGCTCGATGATTTCGGAAGCGGCTTCAGCTCCTTCTTTCATTTAAAGCACCTCCCGGTCGATTTCGTGAAAATCGACGGGCACTTCGTTCAGGGTATGAAAAATTGCGCCGCCGACCGGGCGATCGTGTCGTCGATCAACGACATCGCGCATTCGTTCGGGAAGCGAACCATCGCCGAGTTCGTTGAAAATGCCGAAGTTCTCCGCGTACTGCGGGAATCCGGTGTGGATTTCGTGCAGGGTTACCATATCTCCCGCCCCAGCAGTGATCTCCCGGAATTCGGTCTGTTACGTACGACAACCGCGGCCCTGGCCTGAGCACCTGGCGAATCAGGGAGTAAAGCATTCCAGATTAACTGCGGCCGCGAACGATTGCGCCACGTTATTATCGCTTGCTTCATCCATCGCGGAATCCGGCTCCTGCTTGCGTGGCGCGCGCGCGAGCACGACGTGTTTTACCCCTGTGGCCTCGACCAGACCGGCAATTTCCGCCGAAATCAGGGGGGATGCTCGATCCGATTCCCGCGCCGTAACCGGTTGTTGCAGCACGAATAAATCCGCTCCCTTGGCCAGCTGTTCCAGGCTGCCGTTGTCTGAACCGGCGTCCCGGCTGAAAACAACGCTTTTATTGCCGGCATCTACCCGCCATGCGAGCACGGGCGATGTTGCACGGGCAAGATAGAGCGACGCGACACTCAAACGCGCATTGGTAAAGGGCTGATGGAACGCGGACCCCGACAATCTACGGGACCCGAGACGTGACCGCTCTTGGCCCACATCGTGCGGGTTTAATTTATAAGCATCCCGGGCGAGCGGGTTGAGTAACACACCGAGATGGCGGTATGCGCCGCGGGTGCCATCAAATAAAGCGCGTATGAAAGTTACCGTCGAAGGCGAGAACTTATTGCCGGACGGACCGTAAATCGGGAGCGCCCGATTACGGCCTTGCGCCAACGATAACTGCAGTAACGCCGGTAAGTCGGTGGTATGTTCCGCCTGCAGGCTGGTCAGCAGAATGACATCCAGGTCAGCCGCGTTGGCTCCGGCTTCGAGAAAACGCCGGCTGGCGCCGCTGCCGACATCGATCAAGGCGCGTGTCCGGCCGTCGATCCAGACAAGATAGCTGTTTGCGGCGCAGTGTCCGTTTGGCGTCGTAGAAACCGAGCACAACAACTGTACTTGCAGGGGCGCCGTGCCGCATGTCTGGGCCGCCGCAGCGGTAAGCCAGACGAGACCCAGCGTACAAACAGTCAGACGCGCGATCAAACCGGTTTCATACTGCGAATGCGGTCAAGGCGAATCGTCAGCATTTCACCGGCATCGTTACGACAGATAAGAAATTCTTCATGCTTGTCTGTTTTCAAATCCAGCGGCCGGACCATCTGATCGTAATGAACATTGGTTACGTGCCAGCGCAGCCGCAGCTTCCGCCGGTGCAGTATCGCCTGTTCATACTCCGAATAGCGCGCGCAGGCGATGGGCACGTAGGGGTCGAGGTTTTGGGGCTCACTCATTTTCACGCCGCGTATCGATCGCCATCAGCACGCCGTCCGCGCTTACATCAATCCGGAACACGATCGGCCGGCAACAGATCTGGCAATCTTCGACATATTCCTGGCTCCCGGCCGAGGCGTCTATCTCCGTCTCGAAGGTTTCGCCGCAGTAAGGGCACGCAACGCTGTGCAGTTGGCTCATCGTCCCCAGTCTACAGGGTTTTCCACGGCCCTTCAGGAGGGGATGACAGCCCGGTTGCGTCGGGCCGGGGAAAGGCCTATGCTGGGTGAGAACAAAAGGAGAACATTTGTGCCGTCCGATCGCCCCCGCCAGGTGTATGACTTTGTCCGCGCGTACACGGCCCGTTACGGTTATGCCCCCAAGCTGCGCGAGATCGCGAGCCATCTCGGCATCGCTTCGCGCGGCGTGGTGCACCGGTACCTGCGCGCGCTGGAGGAAGAGCGGCTGATTCGCATCGAGCCGGACCGCGCGCGCGGTATCCGCCTGCTCAAGGGCCGGGCGACCGCGGCGCGTCCGTTTCGCGTCCTCGGCTCCGTCAGCGCGCCATCCCTGGCGCACTTCTCCCTGCCGTTGCTCGGGCGCATCGCCGCCGGCCGGCCGATCGAGGCCATACCCGGAGAAGATGAGATTAATCTGTCCGAATTTTTCGTCAACCGCAACCGCTTCGTGCTGCGCGTGGCGGGCGACTCCATGATCGAGGACGGCATCCTCCATGGCGACATAGTGGTGGTGGAGAAGCGCGACACCGCCGAGAACGGCGAGATCGTGGTGGCGCTGATTGACGGCGCGGAGGCGACGCTCAAGCGCCTGCAAAAAAATCGCGATGGCACCATCACGTTGCGGCCGGCCAACCGCGATATCCCGCCGATGCGTTACGCCGCCGCGCGCGTGCGCGTGCAGGGCGTGGTTGTCGGCCAATTCCGTTCATATCGCTAAAAACCGGTCTTTTACCCGATTACTTCGTTGCGTCGCTTGTTCAAATGCTCATTAAATTGTTCAGTCAACTCTGCGGCACGGGATGGGCGAATGCCGCAAGCGCAGGGATGCGCAGGAGCGGCCGCTTTTCGCAAGCTCCGTGCCTCGTGCTCGGCCAAAATCTCCAGTTTTTGGGGTTGCAATTTGATACGACATGACTGCATTAACGCGCTTCTGGCCGCGGGCCATTCTGCACATCGACATGAACGCGTTTTTTGCGTCGGTGGAACAACGCGACGTTCCCGGGTTGCGCGGGAAGCCGGTTGGCGTCACCAACGGTGAAGTCGGCACCACGCTGATCACCTGCTCGTACGAAGCGCGCGCCTTCGGCGTCAAAACCGGGATGCGCGTTTATGAAGCGCGCCGGCTCTGCCCCGGACTCATTCAGCGCCCGGCGCGGCCCAAGGTCTACGCCGCTGTCTCTACGCGCATCATGCATGCACTCCGGGACATCAGCCCGGATGTCGAGGTATTCAGCGTGGACGAGGCGTTTATCGATGTCACGCATTGTCAGCGTCTGCACGGCAGCCCCGAGCGCATCGCGCATCTCGCGCGATGTCGCATCCACGCGGTCAGCGGTGGCTTGCCCTGTTCCATCGGCGTGGCCGGGAACAAATCCGCCGCCAAGATCGCTTCGGACATGAAAAAACCGAACGGCCTGACCGTCATCCCGCCGTGGGAGGCGAGGGGGCGTCTGGCGAAGGTGCCGATGGAAAAACTCTGCGGCCTGGGCCCGCACATCGCCGAATTTTTGTCCTTGTACGGCGCGCGTACCTGCGGGGACGTCGCGCGCCTGCCCATGACCGTGCTGGCACGCCGCTACGGCGTGACCGGAAAATACCTGTGGCTCGCCTGTCAGGGGAAAGACGCCGAACCCGTGGTCACCGCCGTGGCGCCGCCCCAATCCGTCGGCCACGGCAAGGTGCTGCCGCCGCACACGGCGTCGGCGCGCGTGATCGAGGTTTACCTGCGGCACATGTGCGAGAAGGTGGCGGCACGCCTGCGCCGCTACGACAGGCAGGCAGGGCAGTTGTACGTCGGTTTGCGGCTGGAGTCGTCGTCTGGGGATGTCGACCAGCTGTTCCGGCTGCCATACGGGCCACCCGACGGAAAACGCCTGTTCGAACTGGCGTTGAAGTTTCTCAAATGCCGTTGGCGTGGCGAGGCGGTGACCCATGTACAGGTCACGGCCTCGCAGCTGCGCACCGCTTCCGGCCAGCTTGAACTTTTCCCCGCCGAAAATACCCGCATCCTGTGCCGTACCGCTGCCATCGATCGCATCAACCGGCGCTACGGCGAGTTCACCGTTGCCCCGGCCACGCTGCTGGAACGATCCACCATGCCGAATGTGATCGCGCCCGCTTGGCGGCCGGACGGCCACCGGCAGCATATTCCGGATTGATTGACCGCACCCGGAGGGACTGCCTACGGCGGCGCTCGGTCGGGAGACGGTCGAGAACATGCCGATGAATGCTTTATCCGCGGATACTTAAACAAAAACAGGACATGGCGGTGTTCAGAATACCTGTCTGGCATGAAACTTGAAGCAATAAACAATAAAACAGTGGCCCGGGGTGCCGGCAATGAGTCCCATTATCCTCCTGCTCGACGACCGCAGGGAGAATCTCGATGTGATGCAGCGGATGCTCAAGCGACTTCCGGGAATGGACATCGACGTGGTGAGCTTCACGACCGGCGATGCAGCGCTCGCCTGGTGCCGTGAACACGAACCCGATATTTGCGTGGTGGATTACAACATGCCGTTCATGGACGGCATCGAGTTTATTTCCACCGTGCGCCAGCAGACGAAATACAAAGGGATCCCCATCATCATGGTTACCGGTTCGGCAGACCGCGAACTTCGGCAGCGTGCGCTCGCGAGCGGGGCCAATGATTTCATGACACGGCCGGTCAATACCGATGAATTTCTGGCCCGGGTGTACAACCTGCTGACGTTGCGCATGAGTCTTGTCAATCCGGCCGAGAGACTGGAAAAACTGGCGCTCGACGTCGAGCTTCTGGCGCAACAAATGCTCGAGCGCGAGCACGAACAGATCATTTTCAAGTTGCACCTGCTCAGTACCGCGCGCGATGAGGAAACGGGCAATCATATGCACCGTGTGGCGCATGTCTCGCGACTCATTGCGCAGGAACTCAGCTATGACGAACAGTTCTGCGACATGATTTATCTCGCCGCACCCATGCACGATATCGGCAAAGTCGGAATTCCGGACAGGATACTGCTGAAATCCGGAAAACTTACTCATGACGAGTGGGAAATAATGAAAACCCACACCATCATCGGCTATGAAGTGCTGAAGGACTCGAGTTCGCCGCTGTTGCGCATGGGGGCGGAAATCGCACATTCACATCATGAAAAATACAACGGCCTGGGTTACCCCCGGGGACTGGCCGGTGAAAAAATACCGGACGCGGGACGCATTGTGGCCGTGGCCGACGAGCTGGACGCGCTGTTATCCGTACGCCCTTACAAGTTGGCATGGAATATTACGGATGCGCTGGCGCATTTGCGCAAAATCCGCGGCGTGCATTTCGACCCCGCTTGCACGGATGCTTTGCTGCGGCAGACCGATGCACTCTTCGCGATTTACCAAAAGTTTGCAGACGATCTCGATGCGTTAGCGGCGGCTGCACCCCTGGTACAACGCGGAGCCGCCTAGCCCCGGGGATAATCGCGGCTGAGGGATCAGCATCCCGCGGACATGGATATTGCGTCAGCCGCTTCCCTGCTTCCGTATTTATATTTGTACCACACCAGTCCGAGACGTTCGCGCAACGCGGTACTGCTGCGGTACAAGCCGTCAATCGACGGGAAATATCCCAAGGCATCGCGTTCCTGCTTGTCGAGCGTGGTGAATCCCACGGGCGCCGGACGAGTGGCGATGCCTGTGGCTTCGAACGCCCACACCGCGCGCGGCATGTGGGAGGCGTGTGTTACCAGGTATACGCATTTCACGCCCGCGGGCTCCAGGATCGTTTTCGTGCGCCTGGCATTCTCATAGGTCGTGCCGGAATTGCTTTCCACCCATTTGGCCTTTACTCGAAAGTCTTGCGCCAGCGCCGCCTGCATCAAGGCCGCCTCCGGGACAGCCTCGCCGTAGGGCGCGCCGCCGGTCACCAGAATCGGGAGCCCCGTGCGTCGATGCAGACGGGCTCCGTAACGCAAGCGCTCGAGGGTTGGCCGGTTCACGCTGTCACCGACGCCGTATTCCGCGGCATCGGTGTAACGGCCTCCCCCGAGAATGACGATGGCGCCCGCCTGTTTTCCGGGTTCCTTCAGGTCGACCGGTGGAAACCGGGATTCGATTTCTTCCGTGAGCTGATCTCCCGTGAATGGCAAGCTCAGAATCAGCAGCGCAACGACACTGAGCGCCACCATGACATTGCCTGTGATTGCCCAGCGGATCTGGATGATGAAGCCGAGCAGCGCGACGACAATGATGACACCCGGAGGCAACAGCAACAAAGCGATGATCTTGGTGGTGATGTCCACCATGAACGTCAGATGGAGACTCCCGCCGCCTGTTGTTCGGCGTGGTAGGAGGAACGCACCATGGGTCCGCTGGCGGCATTGCGGTAACCCATTTCGCGCGCCGCCAGCCCGAATCGTTCGAATTCCTCGGGCGTGACGAAGCGCGCCACCGGGAGATGGTGTCGGCTCGGCTGGAGGTATTGGCCAATGGTAAGCAGGTCGCATCCGTGGGCGCGCAGGTCGCGCATCACCTCGAGGATTTCATCGTTCGTTTCCCCGAGTCCCACCATCAAGCCGGATTTCGTGGGAACTGCCGGGTGGCGTTCCTTGAACCGCCTCAGCAATTCCAGCGAATGCCGGTAATCGGCGCCCGGGCGCGCGGCCGGGTACAGGCGCGGAACGGTTTCCAGGTTGTGATTGAACACATCCGGCACAGCCTCGCCGAGAATATCAAGCGCCGCTTCCATGCGGCCGCGAAAATCCGGCACCAGGATTTCGATCGAGGTCCGCGGCGTGCGCCGCCGAACTGCCCGGATGCAGGCAGCGAAATGCGCCGCCCCCCCGTCGCGCAGATCGTCGCGATCCACCGAGGTGATCACGACAAATTTCAGTTTCATTTCCGCGATGGCGCGCGCCAGGTTTTCAGGTTCCTGATTGTCCAGGGGAAAGGGGCGGCCGTGCGCGACGTCGCAGAATGGGCAACGGCGCGTGCACAGCCTGCCCATGATCATGAACGTGGCCGTGCCGTGGCTGAAACATTCGCCGAGATTCGGACAGGTCGCTTCTTCGCAAACCGTGTGCAATGCGCGCGCGCGCAGCAGGGCCTTGAGCCTCCCGACCTCGGGATGAGTCGGGGCCTTGGCGCGGATCCACGCCGGTTTGCGCGGCAACTCGGTTGTCGCGACGATCTTGATCGGTATGCGCGCCGTTTTGGCCGCTCCTTTTTGATCGATGGCGGCGAGCGGGCGCGGCTTGTCGTTAATCCGGTCGTTCACCTGGGTCCGAAGGAAAGGTGGCATGAAGCCGGTATCCGCACAGTATAACCCAGTTCGCGAACCAGCTCGTCGAGCAGGATTCGGCCGGCCGCGGTCGTGTTCCGGCGGACACCGAGGTCAACCAGTTGCGTCACGGGCTGACCGGGATAACCACAGGGTGCGATGTAGGAAAACGGTGCGAGGTCCATGTCGACATTCAACGCTAGACCGTGGTAACTCGCTCCCTGGCGCACGCGCAAACCCAATGAGGCGATCTTTGCCTCACCGGCGTAAACGCCGGGCGCGCCCGCGCGCCGTTCTGCACGGATATGGTGTGCGGCCAGCAAATTGATCACCGCCTGTTCCAGGGCCGTGACCAGGTGTTTCGCTCCCCAACCGCGACGGGTCATGTCCATCAGGACGTAAGCCACCAGCTGCCCCGGTCCGTGATACGTCATGTCGCCGCCGCGATCGGTATACACCACGGGGATATCCTGGATGTGCGTGAGCGTGCCGCCGCGGCCTTTGAGGCCCATGGTGAAAACAGGCGGGTGCTCGAGCAGCCAGATTTCATCGGGCGTGTCCGGTTTGCGCGCGCCGGTGAAATCCTGCATGGCACGAAACGTGGGAAGGTAATCGACCCGACCCGGAAAACGGAGCAGAACCTCTTCGTTCAGGATGGATTGGTGCGCCAGCCGCGTCATTCCACTTCTCCCCGGATGAACGCCTGCTTGTATTGCTGGTAAAGCGCGAACACGCGCACATGCATGGGTCCCTGCTTGCCGTCTCCCACCGGCCGGCCGTCGATGCGGGTGATGGGGAGGATTTCCTTGGTTGAACTCGTCATCCATACTTCATTCGCGGATCGCAGCGACTCGATCGGCACGGGCTGTTCGACACAATCGATGTCATGGGAATGCGCGATTTCCACCACCAGGTCGCGCGTAATGCCCGGCAGGATGTACGGGCCTTTCGGCGGTGTGATGACCCGATCGCCACTGACGATAAAAATATTGCTGGCCGCGCCTTCGGTCATCAGGCCATCGCGCACGAGAATGGCCTCGGCCGCTCCTTGTTCAACGGCCTGTTGACGCAGCAAGGCATTGGCCAGCAGTGCGATGGATTTGATGTCGCATCGCTGCCACCGGTTATCCGCGGTGGTAATCGCCGCCACCCCCTTGGCCAGTTGTTCGGCGGGAGGGTAGTTCAATGGCGAGGCATAAGCGAACACCGTAGGTGAAACATTGGGCGGGAACGCATGATCACGCGCAGCCACGCCGCGGGTGATCTGAAGATAAACCGACTGGTCGGCAGCCCCGCTATTTGCCAACAGGCGCGTAAAAATATCTTTCCATTGCCGGGCGGTATGCGGGTTGCGCAGTTGTATGGCAGCCAGGCTTGCCTCCAGGCGCGCAAGGTGATGCGGCAGCCTAAACATGCGGCCGCCGAAGACCGGGATGACTTCGTAGACACCGTCGCCAAAAATAAAACCGCGATCGAAAACCGAAACCTTCGCCTGGTCCGGCGGAATGAATTCTCCATTGAGGTAAACGAGTGACATGGTCGGTTTCGTCAAGGCGGGGAAATCATGGTGATCCCCCGGCTGTTGTCCTTTGGTCTGTACAGACCTTTACTTTAGCCAGAGTTGGAACTTGTCGATAGCTCGCTGAAAAAGATTGCCTTTGCTGATTTCCTTGAGCGCCACGAGGGGATATTCCGCATACGGCTCCTGATCCAGTTCGAGCGCCAGCGTTCCCACCGTTGCTCCCGCGCGCACCGGGGCGTGCGGTGTTGCTTCCAATATCAGCCGTGCCTGCAATTTGTCGTGCCAGCCGCGAGGCAGGGTCAGATACAGATTATGCCGTACGCCTAGCGGCACGGTGGACTGACTTCCCGACCGGACACGCACATAAACCGCGGGGACATTCGCCGCCTGAATCAGCCGTGTTTCGAAATATCGATACCCGTGATCCAATAGTTTTTGTACCGCCCCGAAACGGGCGGTCTCGCTTTGTGTCCCCAGCACCACCGCAATAAGTCGCATCCCGTCGCGGACGGAGGAGGCCAGGATGCAATAACCCGCATTCCGGGTCTGTCCGGTTTTTACACCGTCAACGCTCCGATCCCGCCACAGCAGCGCGTTACGATTATACTGCGTGATGCCGAGATAGGTGAATTCCTTCTCGGCAAACAACCGGTATTGATCCGGGTAATCACGTATTATCGCAGAGGCCAGGTGCGCGAGATCGCGCGCACTGGCCGCGTGCCCCGGTTGATCATGGCCGGTGACATTCTCAAAGTGGCTCAGCGTAAGGCCGAGTGAATTTGCGGCGTCATTCATATCGGCCACGAAGCCGGCTTCGTTTCCCGACGCCTTTTCCGCGAGTGCGATGGCGGCGTCGTTGGCCGAGAACACGATCATGCCCCGGAGCAGTTCGTCAACGCGAGCCTTCGTCCCCGGCCGCAAGAACAGGCGCGCGCCTTTGGCATTCCATACTTGCCGGGTGATGTTTACTATGTCATCCGGGTGCAGTTTCCCGCTTTTCATTTTTCCAAATAATACGTAGGCGGCCATGAGCTTGGAGAGGCTGGCGGGCGGCATGGGCAAGTCGGCATTTTTTTCCGCCAGCAGCCGTCCGCTGTCATGATCCATCAACACCCAGGATTTTGCCGCGATGGTCGGGTTCGGGATGCTGGACGGCGTGGCGGCCGTGGCGTGGCCGCAACCCAGTCCGAAAACCAGCAGACCGGGTAATATCCTAAGCAGTTTTGAAAAGGAAGGTGATTCGTGGGGCACGATCACTCGACCACGATTCGGGTATCCGTAATACCGAGTTTTGTCACGCGCTCCGACAGCAGGTCTCCTTCCTGCACATCCGCCAGCGGCCCGATGCGCACGCGGTAGAGGCGTACCGCCGGCGCGCGATCATTCGGAACCAGTGCCGATAGAATGAAGATGGGACGTTCGGTTTCACGCTGGAGACGAGTGCGTAAATTGATGGCGTTATCCCATTGACTGAACGCCCCCACCTGGAGATAGAGCTTCGGACTTGAAAGGGAGGCGGGTCGGGGCGGGCTGTCGGACGCCACCGCGGCAGGAATGATTTCAATAACCGGTTTTTGGGATTGAGCGACTTGCGCCGATGGGTCTTCAGGCCGGATGGCCTCGACTTCAACAATACCCGTGCCGGTGCCGAGAATGCCAAGTTTGGCCGCTCCGGCATAAGACAGATCGATGAGCCGATCATGGAGGAAGGGGCCGCGGTCATTGACACGCACGATAATCGCGCGACCATTTTGTAAATTTCTAACCCGCACGTAAGAAGGAAGCGGCAGTGTTTTGTGCGCCGCAGTCATGGCGTACATGTCGTATGGCTCGCCGCTCGAGGTGCGTTTGCCGTGAAATTTCTTTCCGTACCATGAAGCAATGCCACGCTCGCGGTAACCGGTCATGTCAAAGAGCGGCGTATATGTCTTGCCGTAAACGGCATAGGGTTTATTTCCGGAAGCGGCCGGCGGTTCCGATTTCGGCACGGCATCCGGAATGCCGGCGATGTCCACCGGCGGACGTTCCTCGGGCCCATCGTCATCAAAATAACCTCCGCTTCGTGGAAGCGTGCCACAGGCAGAGAGCAGAACAAGCAGCGATAACGGCGGAATCCACCGAAGGTCCATCATGACTTCTCCGCGCGTTTGCGTATCATTTCACTCAGCTCATAGACAGCCAGAGCGTATTGCTTGCTGTGATTATAACGCGTGATGACGTAAAAATTGTTGTAACCCAGTCGGTAATTTGGGCCGTATTCTCCTTCGAACGAAACCAGCGCGGCGCGCCGTGACGCATTCTCCATGCGGCGCGGAAAAATACCGTAATGGGTCAACTGATTCACCGGCAAGGCCGGCTTCAATCCGAGTTTCTCAATCCAGAAATACAAAGTTCCTTCGAGATGCACGTCTTCGATCACGGGAGCGCCGGCTTCCCAGCCGTGTTTTTTCAAGTAGTGACCAATGCTTCCGATGGCATCGTCGGAACTCGAGAGCAGATTGCGTTGGCCATCGGCATCGAAATCCACAGCGTACTGGCGATAGCTGCTGGGTATGAATTGCGGCAGGCCCATGGCCCCGGCATAGGAACCCTTGAGTTCGCATGGATTAATATCGAGCTCGCGGGTAAGCAACAGGAATTCAGCCAGTTCCTGGCGGAAGAATGCAGAACGCGGCGGATAGTCCAGCATCAGCGTGGCCAGCGCATCGAGTATGGGATAGTTGCCCAGGTTCCGGCCAAAATGGGTTTCGACCCCGAGGATGGCGATGACAATCTCGGGCGACACGCCGTACTGTTTCTGCGCGCGCCTCAAAACCTCCGCGTGTTTTTTCCAGAACTCAACGCCGCGACGCACGTTTTCGTCGGTGAGAAATATTTTTTTGTATTCATACCAAGGCAACAATTCCTTGGGACGCTCCATCGCGCTCACAATCTCGGGGCGGATACGGGCACATTGAAAGGTTTTTTCAAGTTGATTACGGGAAAATCCGTGTTTCTCGATCATCTCGGCCGAAAGATTACGAAGCGCCGGGTATTGCTCGAATTCGAGGGCATGGCCAACCGGCGCCGCCGCGAGCGACAGACCGCAGATCGCCAGTATTATTGGAAGGGATAGTCGCATGGGAATTTATTCAGTAATTTTGCGGTGGGTGTGGATGCTCATGAGGATGCCAAAACCGGCCATGATCGTAACAATGGAGCTTCCACCGTAACTCATTATAGGCAGCGGAATGCCCACGATCGGGAGAATGCCGGTGACCATACCCATATTCACGAAAAAATAAAAGAAGAAGGTGAGGCTCAGGCTTCCCGCCAGCAGGCGCGTGTAGGTGTCCTTGGCGAGGTAGGCGATGAGTATCCCGCGGGTGACGATGATGGCGTAAATTACCACCAGCAGCAGGCTGCCGATCAGGCCGAATTCTTCGGCGAACACGGCAAATATGAAGTCGGTGGATGATTCGGGAAGGTAATCCAGATGCGCCTGACTGGAGTTGAGCCAGCCCTTGCCGTAGACACCTCCCGAACCCACGGCGATCATGGATTGAATGGTGTGATAACCGGAGCCGAGGGGATCGGCTTCCGGATCGATCAATGTGAGGACACGCTGTCGTTGATAATCGTGCAGATAATTCCAGGCGAATGGCGCCGCAACCGCGACCCCGGCAAGCAGCAGAACGATTATCCGCCAACGCATGCCCGCGAGAAAAAGCACGAAAATTCCCGCGCTGAATACCAGCAACGCCGTCCCCAGGTCGGGTTGTTTGATAATCATATAGGCCGGAATCGCCATCATGATGAAAGCCGCCGCCAGGCGCGAAAGCGTGGGTGGCAGGGCGTTCCGCGCCAGATACCATGAAAGCATCATGGGTACGGCGAGTTTCATGATTTCGGCCGGCTGGAACTTGATGAAGCCGAGATGCAACCAGCGTTGCGCGCCCTTGCCGATGACGCCCATCGCGAGCACCGCAAGGAGCAGGATCATGCCGCCGACGAAGATGTACGGCGACCAGCGCTCGAGGTTTTCCGGACGTATCTGGGCAACCACGAACAGCACGGTAAAACCGATCAGCAAGCGCATCAGGTGATTCAGGGTCGCGCCGAGATCCGCGGCGCTGGCGCTGTACACCACGAACAGACTGATCATCGCCAGGCTGACCAGGGCAAAGAACAAGCTTTTATCGATGTGCATCCGTTCCCAATTCATGTCGATTGCCCGTTAGCCGCGATAGATGGTTGATAGGTTATTCGATATTTTCCTGCAGCGGGGTGGCAGCGGGCGGCGTAGCGGTGATTTTGCCCAGAACCACGTAATCCATGATTTTTCTCGCAACGGGCGCGGCGGCGGAACTTCCGTGACCGCCGTTTTCGACGACCACGGCCACGGCGACCTTGGGTTCATCGGCCGGCGCGAACGACACAAACAACGCATGATCGCGGAGTCGCTCCGGGGTGGTCTTTTCGCTGTACGTCTGGCCTTGGGGCACGCTCATTACCTGCGCCGTCCCGGTTTTGCCGGCAATTTTGTACGGCGCATTGTGACCGATGCCGTACGCAGTTCCCTTGTTGGTGTGTACCGCGTCAATCAGGTTTTGAATCTGAACCGCGAGATGGCGTTTGTCATTGAGCGGTATCGGTTTAAAGGCCTCCGGAGCGATTGTGCGCTCGGCCTGTGTTTTCGCATCCACGATGGCGTGGACCAGTTGCGGTTTCATGCGGATGCCCTGATTCGCCAATGCCGAAGTCGCCGAAGCGAGCTGCAGCGGGGTCGCGAGAATCGGACCCTGGCCGATGCCGGAGACGACGGTTTCGCCGGGATACCATTTTTCCCCTCGCGCGGCGCGCCATTCCCGCGAAGGCAAAATGCCTTCGCTTTCGTTCATCAGGTCCACGCCGGTTTTGGAGCCGAAACCGAACGGCGCGAGGAATCGCTTTATACCATCGATGTCCATGGCAACGGCCAGCTTGTAAAAATATACGTCGCACGATTGCACCACCGCATCGTGCAGATTTACCGCGCCATGCCCTCTCTTTTTCCAATCGCGAAAGACGTGTGAGTTGGGCGGCAGGGTGAACCACCCGGGGCAGATGACCGGCGCATCGGGCTCGAATCCGTCGAGCTCCAGCGCCGCCAGGCCGAGAAAGGCTTTGATGGTCGAGCCCGGTGCATATTGCCCGTTGATTCCGCGGTTGATCAGCGGCTTGTCTGGATCGTTGGTCAAGGCCTGGTAGGATTCCTGGTCGATTCCCTTGATAAAAGGATTAGGATCGTAGACAGGGGTACTGGCGAACGCGAGCACGGCGCCGGTAGCCGGATTCAACGCGATGACCGCCCCGCGCCGCTTGCCCAGCGCTCGTTCCGCCAGTGCCTGAAGTTTAGCGTCGATGTTCAGAATAAGGTTTTTACCCGCGATCGGGTTGATACGTTCCAGAATGCGCAGAGAACGCCCGTGCGCATTGGTTTCGACTTTTTCAAAACCAACCTGTCCGAGGAGTTGTTTTTCGTAACTCGCCTCGATTCCCAATTTGCCGATGTAATCGACGCCGCGGTAGGACGCTTTGTCAATCTTCTCCAGTTCCTGTTCGTTGATTCGGCCGACGTAACCCAGAAAATGCACGCCGAGACCGGCAAGCGGGTAATGACGTCGCAGGCGCGCCTCGAGTTCGACTCCGTTGAAATACGGACGTTTGACAGCCAGCCGGGCCGCCTCTTCTTCGGTCAAATGAGAACGCAACACGATATTTTCGAATTGCGGCCGTTCGCGCAGCAGCTTGCGGAAATTTTTGAGGTCCGCCTCGTTCAAGTTCACGACTCGGCCCAGCTCCCCAAGCAGTGCATTCATGTCATCGACCTGTTCAGGAATGATCTCCAGCGTATACACCGGATAATTCTGCGCGAGAATCACCCCGTTGCGGTCAAAAATCATGCCCCGGGGCGGTTGAATCGGAACCGGCTTGACGCGGTTGGCCTGAGACAGCGTTTCATAATGGCGGTGTGCGAATATTTGCAGGTAAACCAGGCGCACCAGCAGCGCCAGGATCAGCGTTATGACAATTATCCCGACTATCGAAAGCCGCGCGTTGAACAGCCGGGATTCCCGGAAATGGTCCTTGATCGGGATGTTAAGCATGTGTCAGGAAATGCCGCCCCGCCGACGCAAATCGCGCAAGATAATGAACAGCCACGGCCACAACAACGCGCCGACGATGCTCGGTGTCCAGTAGCTGAACGTTTCCGGTGCCTGGCCGATCGCCCCGCGAATCCACAGCACCAGCAATTGATTGGTGATCAGCAGTCCGAAGACCGAAACGGCCTGTTGCCAGCGCGGGAACATCCGCAGTTGTAGATGCAGTCTCACCGCCAGAAACGCAACGAGCGTTTTTCCAATCGCATTGCTTCCCAGCAGGGAGCCGTAGAGGACGTCCTGGAGAAAACCCAGCAGCCACCCGGTGCCCACGGAAATCCGTTCCGGAATCGCGAGACACCAGTAAATCAGCACCAGTCCGACCCAGTCAGGGCGAAACGGTTCGGCCCAAACTGGAAAGGGCATGGTTGTCAGAATCAGGGCCGCGGAAAAAGTGCTGATCAGCGTAACGCGGCGGCGCTTGTCGGGACTCCAGGTCATTTTTGCCTGTCTCTGGATTGCGCCGGCCTGTTTCCCCAGATGAGCATGACCTGCTTGCCGTGGTTGAGTTGCGCCGTCGGCTTCCCGGTAACGGTGAGAAACGCTTCGTTCGGGTCGTTAATAATCTTTACGACGTGTGCCACGGGGTATCCAGGCTGGAATGTTCCGCCCATTCCGGAACTCACGAGGAGATCGCCTTCCTTGATGTCGGCCGAGGCGGTGAGATAAGGAATTTTCAACTTGTCCGGATCCCCCGTTCCGAAAACCAGCATCCGCAGTCCGCTGCGATTATCGAACACG
>Ga0326597_10004265_pt1 | contig 20160 bp, 14 predicted proteins | sample RVTome_12_FD_203789 | JGI IMG/M metagenome (GOLD analysis project Ga0326597, IMG submission 203789) | Soil microbial communities from uranium-contaminated site in the Upper Colorado River Basin, Wyoming, United States - RVT100D185 | ecosystem: Environmental > Terrestrial > Soil > Contaminated >...
CGTGCTGAACCGCAAGGCGTCCGCTCAGTTCGTCCGAGATCGGACCCGAGACATAGCCGCGCACATCGTAGCCGCTGCGGCTGAAATTGTAGGACCCGGTTACGCCACCCTCGAAGGTGTCGGTCGGGCTGGCCGTGATGATGCTGAGAGCGCCGGCCGCGGTGTTCTTGCCGAGCAACGCGCCCTGCGGACCACGCATGATTTCTATTCGTTCCACGTCGAAGAACGGCGCCATGAACTGCCGGTTGCGGCCGCCATAGATGCCATCGATGTAAAGGCTGACCGACTGATCGAAGGCGTAGTTCGCCGCCTGCGAACCGAAGCCGCGGATGAAAATGGCGTCGTTGCCCGGCGACGGCTGGATCAGGAGGTTGGGAACGTAATTCTGAAGCGCCTTAAAGTCACGGATTTGCAACGCTTCGAGTTCCGCACCCGTCTTGACGTCGATCGACATCGAGACGTCCTGGATGTTCTCGGCGCGCTTCGATGCCGTAACCGTGATCGTCTCGATCTGCGCCGTCGCCATCGTGGTCGAGGCCGCAAACGCGACGGCGACCGCAGCCGACGTGAACAACAGTCCGGATTTCAGATTCCTCATGACGCTTTCCTCCCCGTGATCGCATTCATGGCCGGCTGCGCGGCCGCCTTAGGGTGTTTTGACGCGGCGCCGCGCCGGCGATGTCGATCCCCGTTTGCTCATCTTGTAAAATGTTTTTACAAACGTCAACGTGGAAAGCCACCTCTTGCGCGGCATCTTTGCAACACTTCGAATACGAAGCATTAGCCGGGGAAGGAAGCCTGCGCGCGCACATCCTCGACGTGCACTTTTGCGCTGGAAAGCTTGCCCGTGCAGCGCGTCGCGACGGCGGCGCAAGGAAAAATCGGCTGCCGATGGAGGGCATTGGCGGTTGACACGTTCGGCCACACTTGTAAAATATTTTAACAAATTAACCGACCGCGGAGAGCGTGCGTGTCCGGCAAGTATCCCTTTCTTCTGTCGCCGGGGCGCGTCGGTGATCTCGAACTTGCCAATCGGATGCTGATGTCTCCGATGACGCGCTTTCGCGTTACGGAAACCGGAATTCCGACCGATCTCAACATCGTCTATTACGGTCAGCGCGCTTCGGCCGGGCTGATCGTCACCGAAGGCACGTACAGCGAACCGCGCGGCAGGCTCACTCCGCGCACGGCGGGGCTGTATAGCGGCGACCATATACGAGCCTGGCGCAAGGTCACCGATGTCGTTCACCAGAAGCAAGGCCGCATATTCGTGCAATTGTGCCATGGCGGCCGGGTGTCGCACCCGGTCCTGCAACCCGACGGCGCATTGCCGGTGGCGCCGTCGGCGATCGCCAAGACGGGTCAGGTCCGCGTGACCGAGAGCGAAGAGGAGGGCGTGCGCAAGGTCGATGCGCCGGTTCCCCGCGCGCTCGAGCCTTCGGAAATCCCGGAGATCATCGCCGAATTCAAGCGCGCCGCCGAGCGCGCTGTGGCAGCGGGCTTCGACGGCGTGGAGTTGCATGCGGGCAGCGGATTGCTGCACCAGCAATTCCTGACCACGACGGCCAATCGGCGTACGGATCGCTATGGCGGCACCGCGCGCAATCGTTGCCGCTTCGTCCTCGAAACGCTCGAGGCGATGTCCGAGGTGCGCGGCTCCGGCCGGGTCGGCGTCAAGATCGCACCCAATTTCGCCTATAACGGCACCGACATGGCGACGGACGACGTCGTCGAGACCTACACGATCCTCGCCCGCGAAATGTCGCGGCTCGACCTGGGCTATGTGCACGTCCAATATCCGCCTTGGGGCCTGTTCCTGGGGCCGAAAGACTTCAACCCGATCGATTTCATCCGACCGCTCTACCGAGGGACGCTCGCTGGTGCCGGAGAATTCGACCGTCACACGGCAGAGGCCATGCTGGCCGCCGGGCGCTGCGACTTAATCGCCTTCGGCAGGCGCTTCATCGCCAATCCCGATCTTCCCGAACGCATTCGCCAGGATGCCGAAGAAAACGGTTGGGACGAATCGACGCTTTACGGACCCACGCCCGAGGGGTTCATCGACTATCCGACGCTCGACGAGGTGCGCGAGCGGGCCTCGCATGCCGCGCGGAGCGGCTCGTGAACGCGCTTGCGGAATTTGCGACCACCCACTTTGTCGTATTCAAGACGATTCATGTCCTGGCGGCCACGCTTTGGGCGTTCAGCACGATCGGACCCATGCGATTCTATGTCCGCCCCACTCTCGCCGCCGCCGAACGCGATCCGGAGAACGAGGAGTTACAGCGTCGGCGCGACTGGGTACTGGAACAATTCGACCGGACCGTCATGCTGGAACACGTTGCCTTCGCGGCGATCCTGCTGACCGGGCCTATGCTCTATATCACGGGTGCCGCCATGCTCGACCAGACATGGTTCGCAATCAAGATTGCCGTCGTCGTGGCCATCTTTATTCCGCTCGAAATATACGACGTCTGGCTTTCCCATATCGCCGCGCCCAAGGAAACGTCGGCGAAGCACGACAATCCGCTCCGATACGCCGCGTTCCGCAGGCGTTACGTGGCCTTTCTGAAGGGCGTTACGCCGCTGATCCTGCTCACCGTGCCCGCGGTTCTGATCCTGGCGCTCGCCAAACCGTTCTGAGGGGGCTCAACGATTTGCCGCGCGGCTGACCATGGCCGGCAATTCGTCCAATCCGAGGCGCGGCGCCAGCCATGGCGCCATCGCGCTCAGCTTCGCAAGATCGAAACCGGTTCGAATGCCGGATTTTTCCAGCATGTAAACCAGATCTTCGGTCCCGATATTGCCCGTCGCGCGCGGCGCAAACGGGCAGCCGCCGATACCGCCCACGCTCGCGTCCAGCCGACCAATACCCGCATCGAACGCGGCCATCGCGTTGGCGATGCCGGTGTTGCGGGTGTTGTGGAAATGACAGCGCAGCGGAATTCGGCCGACAGCCCTTCGCACGGTGGCGATCATGGCGCGCACCTGGACCGGAACGCCGACGCCCACCGTATCGGCGAGAGCAATCTCGAGCGGCTCGGCCTCGGCGAGCTGCCGCGCCAGGGAAACGACGCGGTCGAGAGGCACTTCGCCCTCGAACGGGCAGCCGAAAGCAACCGAAAGTGTGACCTGCGCGCGTCGCCCCGCGGCTTTGGCGCGCGCGATACAGGTCCTGGCCATCGCGACGGATTGTGCCGCCGTCTGCTTTTGGTTGCGGATGCCGAACGTATCGGTGGCGACGGCAACAATGCCGATCTCGTCGACGTCCGTCGCAAGCGCGCGCTCCAGCCCGCGTTCGTTCAGCACCAATCCGATCGTGACGACATCGTCGCGCGCCGGCAATGCGGAAACCACCGCTTCGGCATCCGCCATTTGGGGCACGCGTGCGGGGTTGACGAAGCTTGCGACTTCGATGCGCCGCGCGCCGGCATCGATCAGGCGTCCGATCAAAGCGATCTTGTCGGCCGTCGAGAGCACGGCGCTCTGATTTTGCAGCCCGTCGCGCGGCCCGACCTCGATGATCTCGACTTCATTGCGCGTCATGCGCCCTCCGGCAGGCCGACGACGCCCCTCCGGGCCAGCCCATCGATCGCCGCGTCGTCGCAGCCCAGGAACTCCCGGAGCACCGGCCGTGTGTGCCCGCCCAGTTCCGGTGGAGCAGTATAACGCTCTTCATGCGTATCGGAGAGCTTGATCGGATTGCCGGGTTCCTCCACCCAATCGCCGTCTATGAGCGGCACGCGAACCTTCATACCCCGCGCCAAGGCCTGGGGATCCGCGAAGGCGGCCGCAAGATCGTTCACCGGCGCGGCGGGAATGGCGTGGCTGGCAAGCGCATCGAGCCAGTATTCGCAAGTTTCTCTTTCGAACGCGCGCTGCACACGTTCCTCGATGAAATCCTTGTTCGCGAGCCGGCCCGGCTGACCGCGGAATTCTGGCCTTGCGAGCGCGTCGTCGTTCAGCAGCGCCACCAGTTTCTCCCAGAAATTGTCGGTGATGACGGCGACGATAAGATAGCGCGTCTTTGTGCGGAACGTATTGTAGGGCACATGCACGAAGTGACCGTTTCCTGACCGCGGCGGCGACTTTCCCGACATCAGATACATCGTCGCTATATAGTTAAGCAGCGATATCTGGCAATCGAACATCGAGATATCGACATGTTGGCCGCGCCCCGTGGTCTGGCGTGCCTGCAGCGCGGATAAGATGCCGATCACGCCGAACAATCCGCCGGCCAGGTCGCCAATGGGGATGCCGGCGCGAAGCGGCTCGGCGTCGGGATAGCCGGTAAGCGACATGCCGCCGCCCATGCCCTGCGCCACGAGATCGAAGGCGGGGCGGTTGGGAAACGGTCCCGTTTCTCCGAAACCGCTGACCGAGCATGTAATGATCCGCGCGTTCACCGCCGAGAGATGCGCATGATCGATGCGAAGGCGCCGCGTGACGCCGGCGCCGAAATTGCTCACCACGATGTCCGCCTTGCGAACGAGACCGAGGAAGAGTTCGTGGCCTTCCTCATTCTTCAAATCGATGGCAACGCTTTCCTTGTTGCGGCACAGAGTCAAAAAATATGCACCCATTCCGCCGCGCGCGTAGTCGGGAGAGTGCTCCAGAAGACGCCGTGTTCCCTCGCCGCTTCCCGGCGGCTCGATCTTGATCGTGCGCGCACCCATGTCGGCGAGCAGCATGGTCCCATAAGGACCGGAGAGCATGTGGGTCAGATCGAGGACCGTTATTCCTTCCAACGCGCGCACGGATCAATCCCCGGGGCTGTTCGGCGATACAGTTTAGCAGGACATATCCCGCGGAACGACGATCGCTCCGCAGGCAGTTCCGGCCTCATCTTGACCATTGTGAAATTATTTTACAATGTGACGATCTCGAGGGCGCCGGGGCGGGCGATGGCAGGAGGGCAGCACGTGATCGAGCTTTACACCGCCTCCACGCCGAACGGCTGGAAGATTTCCACGCTGCTCGAAGAACTCGAACTGCCTTACACCGTGCATGCTGTCGACACGAGGGCGATGGAGCACAAATCGCCCTGGTTCATGAAGATCAACCCCAATGGCCGGATCCCGGCAATCATCGACCATGAAGCCGGGGATTTCGCCGTCTTCGAATCGGGCGCGATCATGATCTATCTCGCCGAAAAGACCGGAAAGCTGATGCCTCGCGATACGCTCGGCCGCTCGCGCGTCGTCCAGTGGCTGATGTTCCAGATGGCGGGCGTCGGCCCGATGATGGGCCAAGCCAATACGTTCCATCGCTACTGGCCGGAGAAGATACCTTCCGTCATCGAGCGCTATCAGAGCGAATCCCGCCGGCTGTTCGAGGTGATGGATCGCCGGTTGAAGCAAAGCGCGTACCTCGCTGGCGACTATTCGATCGCCGATATCGCCAATTGGGCATGGGTGCGCATTCATCGCTGGGCCGGCGTCTCGATCGAGGGGCTCGACGCGCTCGACCGCTGGCTGGAAGCCATCGAAGCGAGGCCCGCCGCCCGGCGCGGGGTCAAGATACCCGTCGAACGCCCATTCTTGCGCGAGGGCAAGGCCGACAACATGGAGGAGATCGTGACGCACGCACGGCGCGTGCTCGGGAGCGATACATACGCACGAAAACTGAGCTAGTGGATCGGATCGGACGGATGAATCCCTCATCCGTCTGGGACCTGATCCACGAAACTATTGAACCACTAGTGAACCACTAGGCGCTCGCGGGCCGCTCGTCGTGCCCCGGAGTGCCGCGGGAGAATCCGGACCGGCCGTGGACGGGAAACAAGCATACGATATCATTGTCATAGGCGGCGGCGGCGCGGGACTGGCGGCGGCGATCGAGGCCGCGCAATCCGACGCCCGCGTGCTGATCGTCGATGCGGATTCCAAGCTTGGCGGAACCACGGCGCGCTCGACCGGCGTCTATTACGCCGCCGGCACGAGCGTCCAGCGCGCGGCCGGCATCGAGGACGACGCCCGGCGCATGTACGACTACTACATGACGCTCAATCAGTATAACGCCGAGCCCAGCATCGTGCGCGTGCTATGCGACGGGGCCGAGCCCGGCTTCAACTGGCTTGCGGCGCTGGGCGTCAAATTCGATCCCAAGGATCTCTATCAATCCGGCGTCGACGGCGTGGCGCGCGGCCACAAACCCGTCGAGGGCGGGTCGGGAATCGTGCGCAAGCTACGCGGGGCGCTCGACGGGCGCGACAACGTCGCGATCATGCTCCATACGCGCGTCGAACGCTTGATCGTCGAGAACGGCGCCGTCACGGGCATCGCCACCGGGGGCCGGACGATCCGCGCGCGCACCGTCATCGTCACGACCGGCGGCCTCGGCCAAAGCAAGGCGATGTGGGGCCGTTACTATCCCAAGGCGACGGCTTTGGGGGATTGGGTGTGGGCGATGGCCACGCAGCATTGCCGGGGCGACGGCCTCAATCTCTGCGCGGCCGCGGGTGCCGCGATCCAGGGCTGGAATGCCGGGCATCTGATGATGACGGCGAATTTCGACCACAGGATCGAAGTGGGCCGCTGCAATTGGGCGGTCTGCGTGAATCGCGAGGGACGGCGCTTCGCCGACGAGGCGATGTCGAGCTACGTCTTTTCCAATGTCGTGGGAAAGCAGACGGGCGGAAGCTGCTTTGCCGTGTTCGACGAGGCGGCGCGCCTGGCTGCCAAGCGTCCGCCGGGGACGGCGCATGTGAGCGGCCTCTATGCCGACAATTGGTGCGACACGGCGATCGCCAAGCACGCCGACGCCGGCAAGATCGTGCGCGAGGATTCCATCGAGGAGCTCGCGAACGCAATCGGGATCTTCAATCCGGCGGCGCTGGCGAACACGCTCTCGCAATTCAACCGTGACGTGGAGATGGGCCATGACAGCCGGTTCTTCAAGAATCCGTCCCTGCTCCGTTCGGTAAGCACGCCGCCTTTCTATGCGGTGGAAATGAAGCCCGCGATTATCGGCATGACGTTCGCGGGGCCGCGCGTCGACAAGGCCGCGCGCGTCATCGGTGAAGACGAAAAACCGATCGGCGGCCTGTACGCGGCCGGCGAATGCGTCGGCAACGTAATCGGCGAGCAATATGTCGGGGGCGGCATATCGATCACCAACGCGATCGTGTTCGGCCGCATCGCGGGCGCGGAGGCTGCGCGCTATGCCCGCGGCGTCCCCCGCGAAGGCGCGTCCGCATGAACCGAGCAGACGGCCGGATCGACGGCACGGCGGACGCCCAGCCATGGCCGAAGCCCGCCTATGCCTGGTATGTCGTGATCGTCCTGATGATGGCTTATGCCGTCGCCTATCTCGATCGGATGATCCTGAGCCTCCTGATCGAGCCGATAAAACGCGATCTGGAGATTTCGGACACGCAGGTCAGCCTGCTGATCGGGTTTGCGTTCGCCGCATTCTACACGCTGATGGGCCTGCCTCTCGGCCTCATGTCCGACCGCTATAACCGCCGCAGGCTCATTGCGGCAGGCCTTACGCTATGGAGCCTGATGACGGCGGCATGCGGTGTGGCGACGAATTTCTGGTCATTGTTTTTGGCGCGCGTCGGCGTCGGCGTCGGCGAGGCGACGTTGAGCCCGGCTGCGTATTCGATGATGAGCGACTATTTCCCGAAGGATCGCCTGGCACGCGTTTTCGCGGTCTATTCGCTGGGCGCCACGCTCGGGGTCGGGCTTGCGATGCTGGTCGGCGGTATCGTGACGAACGCCGTCGCAAACAGCCCTCCCGTGGAGCTGCCTCTTTTCGGCCCGGTGCGCGCCTGGCAGCTCACCTTCTTCTGGGTTGCGCTTCCTGGCCTCGTCATTGCGCTTCTCATGATAACGGTGCGCGAACCGGTCCGGCGGGGTCGGACGCTGGAATCCGCGGTGCACCGCCTGCCTTTCGCGGAACTGGCGCGCTTCGTCGGGCGCAACGGACGCCTCGTCTTCTTCCATTTCGCGGGAATCACGTTCCTCGTATTTCCGGTTTTTGCCTGGATGGCCTGGCTGCCGGCCTTTTTCGTGCGCACCTATGGCATGAACGCGGGCGATGTCGGCATCTATTATGGACTGATCTTCGCGGGAGCGGGCTCGATCGGGCTCGTGCTGGGAGGGTTTTGCGCCGACTATCTGTTCGCGCGGAAGAGGGCGGACGCCCATATGCTCACCGTGCTTGGCTCGGTCGTCGCGATGCTGCCGCTCTTCGTCGCCATGCCGCTGATGCCGACGCCCGAGTTGGCGTTTCTGTTCGTCGTGCCGGCGACGCTGCTGTCGTCGGTCCAGGGCGGCGTCGCAGGCGCGGCGTTGCAGCTCATCACGCCAAACCAGCTTCGGGCGCAAATCATCGCGCTGTACTTTCTGGTGGTGAACCTGATCGGCTTGGGTTTGGGCCCGACGGCAACCGCGCTGATCACGGACTACGTCTTCGCCGATACTTTGGCGTTGCGTTACTCGCTGGCCATCGTCGCGGCGGTCTGCCTGCCGTTGGCGGTTCTTTCGCTCGGCCTCTCGCTCAAACCTTATCGCCAATGCATCGGCGCCCTCGCACCGCCGTGAACGGCGATCGGGCTTGCCATTCCAAACCGAAGGGAGAACGCATAATGGTCGAACTGAGATCGCAATTCCTATGCCGCTATAGCGCTTCGATCGACTGGCCCCAGCAGGATTTGGGCCCGGCGCATTTCGGCAGGCGCTTGATCGCCGTCGTGACCGGTGGCGTGGTCGAAGGCAACAGGCTGCATGGCAAGGTTCTATATGGCGGCGGGGATTGGGCGTTGATCGACGACGCGCGCGATGTGCTGAGGCTCGATGCCCGCATCACCTTCGAGACGCATGACGGTGCGAAGATCTTCGTTTCGTATCGCGGCGTCCTGCGGCCACGCGCCGAGGGCGGGCGCCAACGGAAAAAGGGCGGCACGACCACCGAGGAGGACTACAGGACCTTCTACTTCCGCACGGTGCCGATTTTCGAAACGGGCGATGAACGCTATCTGTGGCTCAACGACATCGTCTGCGTCGGCGTCGGCGGCGTCACGACCGACGGGATCAAATACGAGGTCTTCGAGATCCTTTGACGGTTCAGTGCCGATAGCTCGGATCGAGCCTGTCGAGCTTGCGCAGCAGCGCCGGCCACGCCAGGTCGGGCAATTCGCCGCCGAAACCCTCCCGTCCCTGGCCGCCCGCCTTTTCGGCAACGCCCTGGACGGTGCGGTTGATCGGCACGTTTCCGGCGAGCGCGCGGACCTGCACCGAGCACGCGCGTTCCAAATAGTACATCCGCATGAACGCGTCCGCGCAGGAGCGGCCGACCGCAAGCGTTCCGTGATTGCGGAGGATCATCCAGTACTTCGTTCCTAGATCGGTGATCAAGCGTTCGCGTTCGTCCAAATCCAGGGCCACGCCTTCATAGTCGTGGTAAGCGATCGCGTCCATCACCATCGCTTGCTGGCTTATGGGCGATAGACCGCCGGCCTGCGACGCGACAGCGACGCCGTCCACGGTGTGAAGGTGGATTACGCATTGCGCATCGGGCCGCGCGCTATGCACGGCGCTATGGATCGTGAAGCCGGCGGGATTCACGCGATATGGCGAATCCCCGACCTTGTTGCCGTCGAGGTCGATCTTCACGAGGCTCGATGCGGTGATCTCCTCGAACAGCAAGCCGTAGGGATTGATCAAGAAATGGTGCTCGGGTCCCGGTACGCGCGCCGAGATGTGCGTGAAGATCAGATCGTCCCAGCCGTAGAGCGCTATCAACCGATACGTAGCGGCGAGTTCGACCCTCACTTGCCATTCGTCGTCCGATATCCGCCCGTGCACGTGGCCGGCGGCACCCGTCGATTGCTGCGACATCGGCAAGCTCCAACACGCGATTTCCGGGCGCAACGTGCCATGGCTTGGCGTTTTATGTAAAGAATTTTTACAATCTTCACGGCGACAATTGAATGGGACGCGGCAGGACTCCCGGAACGGCGGGAATTCGGCGGTCTGCATTCGGTCGAGACTGCTCCAGCCGAAGCCGGAGGTCGTGCTCACGGCGGCTTCGACGCGCGCCGGTCTTCGCGAGACCGAACCGGCATGGCGCTTTGGAAACAGGCGCTCTCGACCACGGTTGCGACTATCGCGGCGGCTTGTAGAGGTCGTCGCCGCCTCGCAAGCCCGTGCTCGCTCGCGCGCGTTTCGATGACCGATCTCCCATGCGCCAAACGGCAAGATCGAACGGCAAGTCCGGCACCAAATACACGCGGCAATTGCAATATTAGGAACTTTCCTTATAAATTGTACTTGGCGCCTACATCGTACGGCCTTGCCGTAGGGAGCAATCTCGTGAGCCATCATCCTGCACAGTTCAAAACAGCCATCGTCGCGGCGTATGTGTTCCTCGCGCTGCTCTCGGCGTCGGGGAATGCCGCAGCGGCCGAAGCGTGGGGCGACGCCGACCGCGCGGCGCTCGCGCATCTGCGCGAGGTCAGCGCCGGCAAGGACACTTTCGTCGTCGACTTCCGCGACAAGCAACTGCAGCGCATCTACCGCCGCCAAGCCGAGCGCGCGGGCTTGAGCCAAGAGCGCTATCCCGGCTTCGCCAAGCTTCTGGACGACATCGCCGCGCGGCATGTGCGCGGCAAGGTCGATCAGCCGAAGCTCGACGAGGTCAGCGACGAAATCATCCATCTCAATCTCGCCACGCAGCTCCTGGCCGTCTATCCGGCGACGCAGGCCGGCCTGGATCCGACGATCCAGTATCTCGCCTCGGCGGTCGCGAGCCTGCAGACGTCGGCGCTTCCGACCTTCGCCGCGACCTATGCGAGCCTGTGTTTCTACGATCAGCAGAACAACCCGATCGGAACCTGTCAGGTACTGACGAGCTTTTCCAATGAGGCCTACATTCCCGTCGACAATTCCCTGTCGACCAGCCTGACGGCCTTCACGACGGTTTTTCAAGCGACTTATTACGACTCGTCAAATCACACCTCCTATCCCACGATGGTGACCCGCTCGCTCGACGAGATCGACGAGCCTCTGGCGCAGACGATCGCCGATCCGGTAATTCTGCATCAGGGCAATCCGGAAACGCTGGTCTGCGTGACGCGCGGCCAGGGTGCCGCGGCCAACCCCGGAACTTGCGATTACGGCACCTACCAGCAGACCGACATCGTCATTCCGGTCGTCGGAAGCGAAACGTTCGCGCCGTCCCAAAACCCGCAAACGAACGAACAGGGCCAGCTTGTGGGCGTCGGCACGCTTTCCATCGTCAATCAGACGGCCGGCGGACAGTGCCGTTTCTCGCCGTCCATTTCCGGTTCGGAGTTCTTCGCCCAGCCGCAGGTCGCCTATGACGCCTCGATCAAGAAGCTGACATGGAATTTCCCGTCCCTGGACTTCGGAACGGCGGGAGGCCTGATCTGCGGCAATCAAGGCGACGGCCTGACTTTTTCGCTCCAGCTTTCGGTGAATGATTCGACCACCGGCAACACGATCTCCGCTTCGCAAATATCGCAATCGGGCGTCACGGCGCCGCATTACGACGGTGCGTCCAAGATCGTACTCCTCATCCCCCCGCTCTACGCGGTCAATGGCTGCCTGGCGCCCGACACCAAGATCGCCATGGCGGACGGAACCACCGTCGCTATTGACACGATTACAGGCGTCGACGAGCAGGTGCTGTCGGCGGGCGGCGTCAAAAATGCGGTGCAGGGCGTCACGCGCGGAACCGACGCCACACTCTATCTCATCGAGGCCGCCAACGACCACAAGATCCGTGCGACCGCAGAGCATCCCTTTGTCCTCGAAGGCGGGGAGGTCCGCGCGGCGAAGGCGCTCAAGGCCGGCGACAGCGTGCTGACGGCGAAAGGGCCGAGCGCGCTCGTCTCCGTCAAGAAGACGAAATATGGCGGCGAGATCTTCAATCTGGTGCTCGCTGGCACCGGCGACTTCAATCACACTTTTTACGCCGATGGCTTCCTGGTCGGCGACAACGTCATGCAGGCCGAACTGATGGCGCGCGAGCGCGCCCGGCCGGAAGTCGCTCGCGCCGACATCCCCAAGCAATACCGTATCGATTACGACAGCGCCCTGGCCGACCGCCGGCTCTATCGGCCGAAGCGCTAACCCAAGGAGCATCCCCATGATGCGCAAGTTCGCAGTCGCGGCAGCGTTGCTGATATCCCTCGCGCCACTCACGGGCGTCAACGCCCAATCGACCGTCGTCGGCATCGCCGTCGACAATCGGGGCAATGTCGGCATTGGCACCCAGACACCGCAAAAAAAACTCGATGTGACCGGCGACGCACTGGTCCAGGGCACCGTCTTCGGCACGGGAGGCGGCGGGCAGTTCGGCCAGGCTGCGACCGTGGCCGGTTTCGATTATGTCTACGGCACGCGCGGCTTCGTTCTCGCCTTCAACCCGCAAGGTGCGACTCCCAATGAGCAAATTCAAATCTACGCCTTGTCGCCCACCGATCCGGGGCAATCGAGTTACAAGACCTTCGTCATCCCTCACCCCGAGGATTCCGGGCGCTATCTCGTTCATGCCACGCTGGAAGGGCCGGAGGCCGCCGTCTATTACCGGGGCAGCGCCAAGCTCGAAGGCGGCCGCGCGGTCGTGCGCCTGCCGCATTATTTCGAGGCGTTGACGCGCGCGGAAGGCCGCACGATCCAGCTTACCAATATCGGCGGCTTCGACCGGCTGGCCGTGGAGACGCGTAATGGCATGAAGATCGCCGACGGCACCTTCGCGGTGATCTCGGACAATCCCCATTCGGCGCAGGGCTTCGACTGGGAGGTCAAGGCGGTGCGCAGCGACGGCGCGCAGCTCGAAGTCGAACCACGGAAGTCCGAGCGCGTCGTGGCAGGGATCGGTCCTTACACTTATTCCTATCCGGCGCAGGCCGAGCCGTAACCGGCCGGGGGAAGGGCGCCATGCCATCTCTTGCTTCCAAGCGCACGCTACACATGCTCTTGCGCGCTAGCGCAATCGCGTTCGTCAGTTCGGCGTTGGTCGCCGCCTGCGCCCAGATCTCGAACCGTTTCGAGAGAGCGCTCTTCGCCGAGGATGACGATGTCGATGAAACGCCCAGCTATTGGAGCGATCCGGCCACGATGGCCGATATCGACGCGGGGTGGGAAAACTGGCCCGACTGGGAAGCCGGAACCGATTTGACGCCCGATGCGGATTGCGCGGGCGGCGACGACGCATCGGACGCGATCGTCCTACCGCCGAGCGGCGCGGGCACGCTGTCGTCTGCGGCGCGGCCCGCTTCGCCGCAGAACGCCGCACAGGGCTCCGACATTTTCTGGGAAGTGACGGTCGCGAGCTGGAACATCCTCAATTTCGGAACGTCCAAGGCCTATTACAACAAGGATCCCAACGTTCCGCGGACCCAGCTCCTCGACAAGATCGCGGAAATTTCGGCGCCTTACGACATCGTCTTCTTTCAGGAAATCCTGCAGGATTGGAACGATGTCTTTCCGGCCGCCATTGCCACGCGCCTGCCCGAATTCACCTGCGCGCTGATCGGGCCGGAATTGGGCTGGGCCGGACGCAAGGAATATTATGCTGTCTGCGCCAAACCCGACAATGCGACCGTCGAATCGATCATGTTGGGCGTGGCCTCGACGGCCAATCAGTGCATGGGTGGCGGCGTTTGCAACTATGTCGAACCCGCGACCGGCCAGCCCACCTGCCCGCGCAAGATCTGGATGCGCCCGCCCGGCGTCGCCAACGTGACGATCATCCCCAAGGACGATCCCACGCCGCGCATCTTCACCTTGATCGTCAATCATCTGAAGCCATCCTACAACCGCAGCTATCTGCCGGGCGGCGGCAAGAATCCGGTGACGCCGAACTGGTATCCAGCGGCGCGGCCGCCGGGCTTCCCCGCACCGCCCGCAGGCGCGGCGCGCTGGCCGCTGGAAACGGCCGCGGTCTATTACGAGCTCCAGGCAATCAACGCGAACGCGGGCGTCATGCCCGGCGCCTCAGCCAACACGATCATCCTCGGCGATCTCAACGCCGATTGCGCCTATCTGCCGCCCTATCTCAAGAACGCGGCACTTCCCATCGGCTGGAACTGGTTGATCACGGACGCCACCAATACCGGCCGCGTGCTGGCAGCCGGTGGCACGACCGAGGCCGGCACGGCCTGCACCTATGATCGGTTCATCCTCAATGCCGGCGCGCAACAATACGACCGTGGCAAGGAGGCCGTGTTCCGCACCGGCATCGCCAACCGTCTCAACGGCAAGCAGATCTCGGATCACTATCTGATCCACATGACGCTGGGCGAACAGCGCAACAAGAAGCGTAGCGCCGCGGGCATGCTGGTTGCCGTCGCCGACGGCGTGGCGGAGGCCGCGGTCAAGAAGAGGCGCACAGGTCAGACAAAATCGCTCGGTCTCGACGGCCAGGGCGTGAGCATATCGCCGGCGCCGGCGACGCCCTACTTCTTCGTAACGCAGGCGGCCCAGGGGCTCGTCTATGCGGGAAGCGCGCATATCCCGCTCCACGACGTGCGCCCGGACGGCCCGACGCCGGTGACGATCCAACCCGACGGCACGCTGATCGCGATCTACCCCACGCAACACCCGCTTTCCTGGACGATCGACGACCAGACCCAGGGCACGTTCAAATTCGTGCTGGACGCGAATGGCGACGGCTATTTCGACGCCGACGAGAACGATCTGGTCAACAGTCCGACCGGCTACGACTTTCTGGTCTACGCCGATCAGGATGTCGTGCTGGACGCGCCGATAGGAGAGATCGGCGATAATGGCCGCACGCGCGATTTCTTCAGCGCGGGCCAGGCCGATGGAGTCTACACCCTGTCCGAGAGCGTCACGCTGCCCTCTTGGAGCCAAGGTCTGGTAGACGTCTATATCGTCTCCGACAAGCTTCTCAAACAGGTCTATCCCTGGTTCACGACCTGGGCCGAGGCGCTCGGCGACGAAGGTATCGTCCTCAACAATCGCGGCGTCACGGTGCCGTTCCGTCATGTGGGGCCGATCACCGATCCGACGGGGTTGCCGGCGCACGAATTCGTGAGCCAGCTCCAGGTCGCGAGCGATGGATCGCTGTTCTTCAATGCCTGGGACACGATCGAGGACCTGATGCGCACGACGGTCACGGTGACCAATCCGCCGCCGCCGCCCGCCACGATACCGACCGAATATGACGACGACATGATCGCCATCGTCGGAGACGGCTGCGCCACATTGACACCCGGCGTCACCGTCGATGTGACGTGGAACGCCTTCGTCGCGGCCTGCAAGGGCGCCAACACCTTCGCCGATTACTATGGCAATGCCTTTAACGTCGTGTTCGATACGAATCTGAACGGCGTCTTCGACGACACCGACATGGTCGACGCGGCCGACACGAGCGCGCTGGCCGGCTGGTTCCAGTCGCATGCGACGCTCGGTCCCTCATCCGGCGCGAGCGCAACGGTGATCACGCAGTATCAGAACATCCTGCTGTCGAAGCTCAACTACCCCTCGTCGATTGCGATCACCAAGGGCACCTACGATACGGCGACGGCCGGCATGTCGATCGTGCAGTTCTGCGAGGCCGAACTCACGCGGGACACGTTCAACGAACGCGTGGTGCCCGAAGCGCAAGTGGGTTTCGTCGTGCTCGACGAGACCGAATATCAGATCGATCGCGCCCATCGGCGCTACGTCAACATGGAACTTTCCGGCGTCACCTATGACGGGACGGACGATGGCTGCCTCTATGCCGAGGAGACCGTCTACCTCAACAACATCACCTATGTGGGTGCCGGACAGTTCACGGCCGGGCAGGGCATGGTCATCGCTGGCACGCATTCGGTTTCTGGCAACGCCACGGTCACCAACATCGTCGCGCCGCCGCCGGCGCCGCCCGAACCGTTGCCCGCGCCGCCGCCCGCCGTGATGATCGAGCCGGGCACGAGCCTGCTGGTGACGCAATCGACGATCTACGCAATCGGCATCGCCGTCTTGATCCTGCTGTAGTGGCGGCGATGGGCGCATCGACGCTCCGCGGTGGTCTTGGCTGGACCGCGCGGGGCGCATGACGCCCGCCCGAAGTCCGACACCGGGGGTCCGTACTCGAACGCCGGACCGATTCGCCAGCGAATTCGCACCATCGTGGCGCGACGCCGGCGCGATGAGCGACACCCGGGCGCAGGCATCGCATCGCTAGTGCGTTTTTTTGTTTCGAGGGGATCGGGCGCGCGCCCTTCGAGGGGCCGCGCGTCATGCTGAGGCGCCCGCCGAAGGCGGGCCTCGAAGCACGCGCGGCCCACCTCAGGGTGACGCGCGCGAATATCTCCTTTCCAAAACCGCCCTAGTGGAACGAATTCGACATTCGATACGTGGCCGATACGAATGGGAGGCAAATGTTGGAAACGGACCACTAGCCCCGGAGCACGGAGCGAATCATCCGGGCCAATTCGTTGTAGCGATAAGGTTTGCTCAGAACCGGAGAAAGGTTCTCCGGGTCCGAGCCGTTCTGCAACGAAGCTTCCGCGAAGCCGGACGTGAAGAGCACCTTGAGGCCGGGCCGCTCGTCCGCGATCTTCTTTGCCAAATCGATGCCGCTCATCCCGCCCGGCATTACGACGTCGGTGAACAGAAGATCGATCGGCCGCCCGCTGCGCAGGACATCGAGCGCCCTGGCGCCCGTCTCCGCCTCGAGCACCGTGTATCCGAGATCGCAGAGCTGACGCACGGCCAGCTCGCGCACCATCGCATCGTCCTCGACGATCAGGATCGTCTCGCTACCTCTGGGCATCTCCGCATCGCTCTTGCCGGTTGCAACGAGCGCCTGGGCGGCTTGGGCGGCCCTCGGCAGATAGAGGCGCACGGTGGTTCCGCGCCCTTGCTCGCTGTAAATCTTGATGTGGCCGCCGCATTGCTTGACGAAGCCGTAGACCATGCTGAGCCCGAGGCCCGAGCCCTTGCCCACTTCCTTTGTCGTGTAGAAGGGCTCGAAGACGCGCGCGAGCACGTCGGGCGCCATGCCCGAGCCCGTATCGGTGATGGCGATCATCGTGTACTCGCCCGCCGTCACTTCGGCTTCGTGGGACGCGTAGATCTCGTCGAGTACCTTGTTGGCCGTCTCGATCGTGATCGTGCCGCCCTCGGGCATGGCGTCGCGCGCGTTGATCGCGAGGTTCGCGATGGCGGATTCGATCTGCGCCGGATCGGTATGCACGGGCCGAAGGCCGTCGCCGAGATGGCGGCGGATTTCTATGTTGCCGCGTAGCGTGCGCCCGAGCAGGGCGGTGGCATGCTCGACGATCTCGTTGACGTCGCAGGGCTGCAATTTTAGCTGCTGCTTGCGCGAGAAGGCGAGAAGCTGGCGGATCAGATCCGCGCCGCGCAGGCTCGCCGCCAGCGCCATTTCGACGCGCTGGCGGCTGTCGCCGGTGAGGTCGGCGCGACCACACAACGCATCGAGATTGCCCACGACGACCGTGAGAAGATTGTTGAAGTCGTGCGCGATTCCGCCAGTCAGCTGACCGACGGCCTCCATCTTCTGTGCTTGGCGGAGCTGCTTTTCCACCGCCTTCGTGTCGGTGATGTCCTGGCAGAAACCGACCAGCAACTCCGCGCCGGCGTCGTGCTTGCGCCAGCCTTGCCAGCGGCACTGGCGGGTCTCGCCGCCCCGAAGGACGACGCGCGTTTCGCAATTGATGGAAGCACCGCCCGGCAGTTCCTTATCGAACAAATCCTCGGCCGCTTCGCGATCATCCGGATGGATGATCGAAAAGACGCTCCGGAGCCGCGGATCGAACGTTTCGCGCTCGACGCCGCAAATCCTGTACATCTCGTCGGACCATTCGAAGATCTCGGAATCGAGCGCCCAGCGCCAACTGCCGATGTGGGCGATGGCCTGAGCGTCGTCGAGAAGGCGTTTCTGCTCGCTGAGTTCGGCCGTGCGTTCCTCGACACGACGCTCGAGACTCTGCGCATAGGTTTCGATCTGCGCTTTCGCGGCGGCGAGTTCGGTCTTGCTCTGCTGGAGGCCGCGATTCGTGCGCACGATGTCTTCGAAGGTCGACATCAGCAGGTCGAGAATCTGTTCCTTGTCGGACGTGACGGTGAACGTGCGATCGAGAAATATGACCTCGACGCCGATCCTGAGCTTCGACTCGGCGCGAACCTTGCGGCTCTCGAGCACGGTCTCGATCCGCTGGGCGATCTGCTCGGGCTCATAGGGCTTGGTGACGAAATTGTCGGCGCCGCATTCGAGCCCGGAAATTATATCCATCGGATCGCCGAGCGTCGAAAGCAGGATGACGGGCGTGTCCTTGTGCGCCGGATCCGCCTTGATGTGCCGGCATAGATCGTAGCCCGTCTCACCCGGCATGATGATATCGGAGATCACGAGGTCGAACTTCGTCTCCGAAAGAAGCGCGCGAGCGGTGGGTACGTCCGTCGCCGACTCCGTTCCGTATTCATAAGCCTCGAGGATCAGACGCAGCTTCTCGGCTTGCGTCGGGCTGTCCTCCACGATGAGGATTTTCGTCATATCGGGCCTCATGCCGGTTCCGCCGCAAGAGCCGATAGTCCCGCGGCGATGGAAAGTAAGGGCAGGATCTCGTTCGCCAGCCCCTCGTCGCGCGCAGCTTTGGGCATGCCGTCCACGGCCGCGCTTGCCTGGTCCTGCGCGATGATGCGCCCCCCGCACGCGCGAACTTTGCGAAGACCGCGCACGCCGTCGCATCCCATCCCGGTCAGCATGACCGCGGTGAGCCCGGCGCCCAAGGCCTGAGCGGCCGTATCGAAAAGGACGTCGGCGGACGGGCGGAAGTTGTCGACCGGTGGATCGTCGGTCAGCATGACGCGGCCGCTCGGGGATAGACCGAGGTGATGCCCGTCGGGCGCGACATAGACCGTGTCCGCTTGCAGCATGTCGCCTTGGCGCGCGAGCCTCACGTCGAGCCGACTCTCCTCATCCAGCCATTGCACCAAGCCGTCGATATAGCCTTCGGCGATATGCTGAACGATGAGGATCGGAGGCAAACGATCGGGCACCAGGTCGGATAGGATCCGTTGAAGCGCGGCCGGGCCGCCGGTCGAAGCCGCAATGGCGATCGCACGGCGGGTGACGGGGCCCGCAGCCGGCGCCGGCACCGCGACCACGGGCGCGCCCGGACGCGCGCGCCAACGGCGCACGAGCTTCACTTCGGACATCGCGCGCAGCGAGGCGATGAAACGCCGACGCGCGAAAGCCGCGGCCTCGCCTTCAACGGCCGGAGGAAGCGACATCACCGTCAGCGCGCCGTCGCGCAAGGCAAGCATGGTGGCCTCGACATCGCGCGCTGCGCGTCCGTCGGTGACGAGCACGATTGGCGTGGGCCGCTCGATCATGATGCGCTGAACGGTTTCGGAAGGCGGTCGCGACGGTTCGTCGATTCCGATCGCGATCACGTCCGGGGCCAGCCGTTCGACGGCGCGCACCACGTCGCCGCGAGCGCCCGCTTCGCCGGAGACGGCAATCCCGCTCCCGGCCGGCAGGAGTTGGGCGAGCGCCGAGGCCGAGCGAACCGGAATGTCGAGAAGAAGTAGTCGAATCGCGGTTCTCATGGTTCACAGGATCTGCTGGATCGTGGCGAGAAGATCGCGCTGATCGAACGCGCTCTTGGTAAGATAGGCGTTGGCGCCCGCGCGCAATCCGCGCGCCTTGTCCTCTTCGGTTTCGAGGGCGGTCATGAGAACCACCGGCAGATCATGGAATTGCATCGAACTGCGAATGGTCTCGGTGAGCGAGAAGCCGTCCATGATCGGCATCTCGACGTCGGTCACCACGAGATCCGCGCCGCCGTCCTGCAGGAGGCGCCAGGCCTCCGAGCCGTCGGCGGCGGCGAAGACGTCATAGCCCGCCCCTTCGAGAATCGTCTTCATGAGAGTGCGCGTCGTCATGGAATCGTCGACGATCACAAGGCGCCGCCTGGGTTTCGCGCGTTGGACCTGCTCGGGCGCGAAGCGCTTGTCGGACGCGCCCGCGATCGCGCGGCGCACGAGATCGGCGCTGTGCAAGATGAGCGCGATCCGCCCACTCGGAAGGACCGTGCCGCCCGCGATGCAGTCCACATGCTTGAGACGCGGACCGAGGCTGCGAACCAGCAGCTCCTGCTCGCCGAGAAGTTCGTCGACCAGGATCGCGGCCTCGCGATCCCCAATG
>Ga0326597_10004266_pt1 | contig 20157 bp, 17 predicted proteins | sample RVTome_12_FD_203789 | JGI IMG/M metagenome (GOLD analysis project Ga0326597, IMG submission 203789) | Soil microbial communities from uranium-contaminated site in the Upper Colorado River Basin, Wyoming, United States - RVT100D185 | ecosystem: Environmental > Terrestrial > Soil > Contaminated >...
GCCCAACGCGGCCAGCTCGTCGCCGGCCGGGAACAGGAAATGGGGCGCCGCGTTCAGTCCGACCAGCGCATACTGGCCCTGGCTGTCGAGCTTCGCGATCGCCGCCGAGAGCGTTCGCGTGAGGGGCCCGACTGCTTCCACGGCCACCAGCCGCCCGTTGGTGATCGTCTCCACGCCGGGCGGTCTCAACACCTCGCCCTGCACCGGACGCGCCGGCATCAGCTCGAGCCGCAGCAGCCGGTCCGCGGAACGGAGATCCAGGTCGGGAACCAGCACGCCGCCGTACCCCCGGCACAGGGCGTAGGCGGCGTAGAGTCCGGGCGCCAGATCGTCCAGCCGATAGGCACCCTCCGCATCGGTCTGGGTGGTGGCCACGGCGTTTTTCAACAGCCCGTCGGCCAGCCGCGCCGCCCGGCGCAGCGGATCCGGAGTCGGTTCGGGTGCCGCCAGCGGAAACAGGCTGACCACGCACTCGCCGACCGGCGCGCCGTCCGCGTCGCGGACCCGGCCGCTCAGGCTGCGCAACGGTTCGAGGGCGACCAGACCCAGCTCGATGACCGAGCGCGCCCGGCTGCGCAGCCTCGTGAATCGCCTTGACTGGTAGCCGTCGCATTCCACCAGCAAACCAAACGAAATCGAGGGCGGGAGGTCCTCGACCTGCAGCCGGCCATCCTCCGACAGCGACAGCGATGGATCGGCGATGTCATCGATGTCGAGCACCTGGGCCCGCGCTTGCGGGAGTGGCCGGCCGTTGACCGCGTCGCAGAACCACGCGGTCAGTCCGACCATGCGCCGCTTGGATTCGCGGTTTGAGTCGCTTTTGGGCTCCGGGTCCGGCGCGGCGGCGTCCTGTGCTCCCGGTGCCACCGGAGTCGGTTCGGCGACTTCCGCCACTTCCAAAAGAACCGGCTTCAACACGAACAGATAGAACAGACCGGCCGCCACCGTGAACAGCAGCAGCAGGAGCAGCGCATTGCGTTCTTCTCGGATCACGGCACGATTGACCGGTTGAAGGCCTGGTCTCTGGAGTTCCCTGAAGCGATCTCTCGCCCGCCTCGCTGCTCGTCGAGCTGGGTCCGGGGTACTTTGCCATCTTAGAGACCGGAGAAGGGGGCACCAGACCAAATGGATGTCCGGATGGCGAGTCGGTCCCGGCTAGAATCAGCAGTGCCCGAAGGTGCCCGGAAGTTGCCGCGAGGAGCCGGCCGTTGAGGTTGAGCATCCTGTTATTGCCGTTCCTGATGCAGACGCCGGCCGCGACCGAGCGGCCGGTGGCGATCGTCGGCGTGCGGGTCTTCACCGGGGATGCTGACCTCACCGTACTGGAGAACGTGACGGTCGTCGTGCGGGATGGGATCATCGCGGAGTTGGGTCCGGCGGACGAGCTCCCGCCGCCGCCCGAGGCGGTCGTGCTTTCGGGGACCGGCCGCACGCTGCTGCCGGGACTGATCGACCTGCATGTCCATCTGGGCGGATCGGGAACGCGTTTCGACCGGCCGCTGCGGGGCGATGCGGTGCTGCGCGCGGAGCAGACCGTGGCCTGTGGGGTAACGTCGGTGCTCGACCTGAACGCTCCGGAGTCGTTCATCCTGAGATTGCGGGAAGCGGAGCGCCGGGGAGCGCTTCAGGGAGTGCCCCGCATCTTCACCGCCGGGGCGGCCATCACCGCGCCGGGCGGTCATGGGAGCGAACTCGGATTCCCCTGCCGGATCCTGTTCGATCCGGCCCGGGCGGAACAGGAGGTCCGGAGTCTTTCGGCCCTGAGGCCGGACGTGGTCAAGCTGATGTTCGACCATGGCGGCTGGGGCGATCTGCCGGCGGTTCCGTCCCTCGGCCCGGTCGGCCTGTCCGCGCTGATCCGGGCGATCCACGAGCAGGAGCTGAAAGCGGTGGTCCACGTGGTCGAGCGCGAGCACGCCAAAGTCGCCCTGCGGGCCGGTGCGGACGCTCTGGCGCATTATCCACTTGAAGGCGGCGTGGATGAGGAGCTGCTCCAACTGCTGCTCGATTCCGGCGCCGCGGTGATTCCCACCCTGGCGGTCTTCGAGGCCAATCAATCCGAGGTGGACGATCCGTCGTTCTTGAGCGGGCCGCTGGTAGAGCGCTTCGTCGATCCGCGGGTGGTGGCGCTCCTGCGGGACGAGGAGTCGCGCTGGCGCGACTCGACCCGGGCCAGGTATTTCGACGAGGCCTATCCCGAGGCGCTCGAGGGCGTCGCGCGCCTGCACCGGGCCGGCGTGCGCCTGCTGCTGGGAACGGACGCGGGCAATCCGGGGACCTTTCACGGGGTCTCGGTTCATCGGGAGCTGGCGGCGCTGGTCCGGGCCGGCATCGCTCCGGCCGAGGCGCTGGCCATGGCCACCCGGGACGCCGCCGCGTTCCTGGGCCTGTCGGCGAAGCTCGGGCAGGTGCGCCCGGATTTTTTCGCCGATCTCGTGCTGGTCGACGGCAACCCGCTGCTGCGCATCGGCGAGACCCGCCAGCTGGTCGCCGTGATTCGGGATGGCGTCGTGATCGATCGGGATGTGATCGCCAGCGCGACTCGGCTACTTGCCGCCTCGGTGCCGGTGCGGCTTTTGGCCGACGGTTCAGAGCTGCCGCGGACGCAGGTGATCTTCGACTTCGAAGACCGGCGTGGAGAACTGCCGCAGCACCAGTTGGTCCGCGACCGCAATGCCGAGGAGGCTTCGCGCTGCGTGGCGCGCTGCATTCTGGATTACGGCGAGGGGAACGACACCTGCTTCCTGCGGATCACCGGCGAGGTGGTCTTCCGCCCGCCCAGCGGAGGCTTCGCCGGCGTGGCCCTGCCGCCGGCCGAGGGCCTCTCCGACTTCTCGGTCTACAGCGGCATTCGATTCCGCGCCCGTTCCGACCAGGAGCGCAACTTCCGGATCCTGCTGCGCACCAGGAACGTGCGGGACTTCGACTACTTCGGCGCCTCATTCCGGGTCGAGGAGAATTGGCGACCGTATCGGATTCCATTCGACCAGCTGCGCCAGATCGGTTTCGGCAAGCGCGTCCGCCTGGACACTTCAAAGGTGACCGAAGTCGAATTCGTGACGGACACCGGCACCGAGGGCCCGTTCAGGCTGGATGTGGACGACGTTCAGTTGTTTCGCTGAGAGACCCTGGTGCCGCCGGTGCCGCCGGTGCCGCCGGTGCCATGGACGGAGCGAAGACCTGCAGTTCGTGTCGCACCATTTCCTCCGCTCTTCGCGCACGGGACGCGCTACGTGTAAGTTTGAACCGGGTCTGAACTCAGTCGTTGGCCGCCCGAAGCATCCATGAGTCGGCGCCACCCAGGTTCATCGGACGTGCACTCCGTCTTCTGTGTGTGGCAGACGAAGAGGATTGCGCCATCCCCCACGAGTTGCTGCACGAGGCCCGCCAGCCGGGGCAACTCACGACCCCGCGTTCCCTCGCCGGCGCGCGCCCCTCCCAGGATCTCCCGCTCACCGTTCCACGTGCCCCAGGATGGTCGCATCCACCGGCACGAAGGAGTTCTCGAGGGCCATCGATGCTTCCCGCCCTCCGATCCAGAAGACCAGGTCGCCGGGGCCGGCCTGCTGGGAGTCGCAGGCGACCAGGGCTGCGCCTTCGGGTTCGAGCTTTGCGTCGAGCGGTTGGAGCCAGAGCAGGCGAACGGCTTCCAGGCCTTCGTAGCGGCGGGTGCAGACGACGCGCCCGATGACCCTCCCCAGTCTCATTCCGGAACCGGTTCCTGGCGGGAATAGATCAGGCGGTCGTCCACGTCCCAGGAGTCGATCACGGCCATGATCACCGCGTCCGCCGGCTTGCCGTCGGTCAGCACCGTCTGGCGGGCGGAAGAACCGGTGGCGAAGAGCACGTGGTCGCCGCGCCCGGCGCCGACCGCATCCACCGCAACCACCGACTTGCCGGTGGGGCGATTGCGTTCATCGACCTCGCGAACGATCTGGAGTTTCAGCCCGACCAGTTTCTCGTCCTTCTGGGTCGCGACCACGGTTCCGACGACTTCACCGATCAGCACTGGTGTCTCCCCGCACGAGGTTCACTTCGCCTTTCAACTCCTCGAATAGCGCGCCGGCGGCGTGGGCCAGCACCTCGTCCTGGATCTCCGCGTACCCCGGCTTCTCGCGGCGTGACAACACCTCGAACAGGTAGACCCCCTCCGCGGTGCGCACCGGTCCGAGCGGCGCGCGCCGCTCTTCCGCCTCCAGCCCGACCCGGGCCAGCTCGCCCAGCTGCGGATGGGCCTCGTTGACGAAGCCGAGATCGCCGTCCTTCGCGCGGCTCGGATGCTCGGAACGCTGGCCGGCCAGGTCGGCCAGGGTCGCCTTCCCGCAGACGATGCGTTCGCGCAGGGCCGACAATTCCGCCTCCGCATCCTCATACAGGCGCGGCACGAAGCCCTGGGAGAAGGCGCCCTCATAACCCGCCTTCAAGAAGATTCCCCGAAGGTGCACGGACGGCCCATACAGCCGGTCGAACTCCCCCTGGTGGTCCAGGTAGTACCGTTCGAGCCGGCCGTCGGGATACCGTTCGCGCAGCATGCGCTCGAGCAGGACCTGCGACTGGAATTCATGGCTGGTCCTGAACCAGCTCAGGCTGCGCCCCGTCTTCTCGAGCAGTTCCCGGAGCGTCGCTCCCCCGTAGCGCGGATCCTCGAGCACCTGGCGCTCCCGCTCCCGGATCCCCGCGTCGATCTCGGCCGGTCCCACTTCGATCCCCCGGTTTGAAGCCGCCTGGAAGATGATCCGCGAGTCGATGAACTCCTCCAGCCAGTTCAACCGGCGGGCCTTCTGGTCCACGAGATAGCGCCGGCCGAACTCGACCTCGTCGATTCGCTCTCCATCGACCTCGGCCAGGACCGGAAGCGGCAGTCCGGCGGTCCGGATGGACGCATGCTCCAGGCAATCCTCGATCCAGAGCTGGGTCTTCTCGTACGGCACGTCCTGCCGGTCCGCAATGCCGAATGCTTGCCGCGCCAGCTTCTCGGCCAACAGCGACGTCCGCAAGGACGGCAGGAACTCCTCGCGCGTGATGCCCTGTTCGTCGAGCATCGCCTGCAGGTTCCTGGCTCCGTTGGTCTGGCGGGTGGTCTCCCGGTCCAGCGCTGCCAGGCGAGACTTCAGTTCGCCGTCCGTCACCGCGAGCGCCTTCCGCTCCGCCGCCGCACGGATCACCGTCTGCTGGATCATCAGCTGCAGCAGCTCGGCGGCCCGGGCCTCGAAGCGGTATTCGCGTCCGATGTATGCGTGGAACTCCGTTTCGGTCAGCGGCCGTCCGTCCAACACCGCCACGGCTCCCTCCGGAAGGCGATCGTCGGCCCGGCTCGCGGGCAGCAGCCAGAACGCCACCGCCAACGTGACCATTCCTCGGTTCAGGTTCATGCGGTCCGGACTCCATGCGGTTCAGGTCGCAATGCGAATTGGCCAGCCTACCCGGTCGCGGTCACGGCGGAAGACTTGAGCGTGGAAACAGATCGAACTTCAAAACACCGCCGCCGGAAGCTGCGGGTTCTCATGGGGTTGCGGACCGGCCCCGAGAATCCCTTCACGCCGACCCGCCGCGGGTCAAGAAGCAGTCGAAGAGATCTTCCGTGAAGCACGGTCTCACGCCGAACGGGCACGGCGAGGGACAAGGGCCGGTGAGAGCGGTTCTCACCGGCCCTTCTTTCACCACCGGCACCATCGGCACGATCGGGAGGCTTCGCGCATGCGCCAGCGACGTCAGATTCTGCTTCCCGCGGCTCTGACCGCCGCGCTGTTGTTGCTCCACGTCTTCACCCGCAGTCCGGATCCGGTCGGTCAGGCCAGTTCGCCCGGTCCGCCCGGTGCCACCGCGGCTCCAGATGGCCGGCAACTCGGGGACGACCGTCGCGAGCCGCAGAAGGATCACCTCGCCCCATCCGTTCTCGACGTGGGCCCCGGAACGGCGGGGTTCGAGTTCTACCGCCGGATGAAGACGCTCCGGTCGAACCCGGCCGGAATTTCGGAAGTCCTCCGCCGCCCGTGACTCACCGGGATCAGCATGTATCGTGCAACTTTCCGGTCAACCTTCCGGCTCGGGCGATTCGGGCGGTTCGGGCGGTTCGGGCGCGTCACAGGCGGTTCACATGGTTTCAGACGGGGAGTTCATCGAGTTGCCCCGCGGAGTGCGCATCCCGCTCTCGGAACTCGAACTGGAGGTTTCGCGGGCCGGCGGCCCGGGCGGGCAGAACGTCAACAAGGTGAACACCCGAGTGACCCTGCGCTTCGACGTGCGCAACTCGCCCTCGCTCGAGGACGGCCCGCGGCGCGTGCTGCTCGCGGGCTTGAAGTCCCGCCTGACCAACGAGGGGGTGCTGATCCTGCACGCCTCGGAGCATCGCGAACAGAACCGCAACCGGACGGCCGTCTTCCTGCGATTCGAGCGGCTCCTCCGGGAGGTGCTGACGCCGAGGAAGAAGCGCCGGCCGACCCGGCCGACAAAAGGCTCGGTGGAACGGCGGATCGCCGAACACAAGCGCCGGGGTCAGATCAAGAAGTGGCGCCGCAAGCCGAAGGGTGAGGACTGATCAGCGCCGGTCGCGTGGAATCCGGCTGCCGGTCAGCCGTCTCAAGGCGGCGTCGAGCCGCGACGACTCCAATCCGTCGAGCACCTCGATCGCGCCCTCCAGGACCGCCTTGGCTTCCGGATCCGTTTCCAGCAGGGCGCGGTCCGCGAGCGGCTCCCTGAACTCGGTCTCCCGGCGCACGGCGATCACGTAGGCCGCGGCCGCCCGCACCGCCGCCTGTTCGTCGACCAGCGCCTCCTTGGCCAGCGCGAGCACCGCCTCGCGATCGTCGAGCGCGGCGGCGGCGATCACGGCGCAAACGCGCAGGTCCAGTGACTTCCCCTTGCGCGCCAGATCCTCGACCAGCGCCGACGCCTTCCGGTCGTCCGATCCGACCCGCGCGATGGCCCGGATCAGTTCCTTCCGGCCTTGCGGTTCCTGCTCCCGCCGCCACTGCTTCAAGAGCGCCGAAAGCGAGGCCGGCTCGGCCAGTTGTTCCAGCGCCACGGCCGCTTCAGAGCGCACCGGCAGGCGGTGGTCGGAAAGAAACGGCTCGACCACGCGCCACCAGGCCGAAGGCGACGACTGGCCGATGCCATGGAGGCAGAGCTCGAGCCGACGGCCGTCGCCGAGCGAGAAGTACTGGGATTTCAACATCGACGCCACGTAGTCCATGGCGCGCTTGTCCTCGCTCCGGATCAGCCGGCTCATCTGCCCCAGCACCCCGGGCGCCAGCTGGCCCCGGCCGACCTTCTTCAGCTCCTCCAGGATCGCGGTCACCTCGTCCCGATCCGGAATCAGGCCCAGCTCCTCGTCGTCCGCCTCCGCCAGGCCCTGGATCACCAGCCGGTGCGGTGCGCGGGCCGGCCCCGAGAGCTTCCAGGAGAACTCCGGGTCGACCTTCTTCAGCGCCCGAACCAGGCACCATTCCAGCTCGCCGACCGAGATCTGGTAGGGCACCGAGTGGAGCAGCACTCCTTCATCGCTCACGAACAGGTGTTGCGGCGCGATCACGTTCTGGCGGGCCTCGCCCTCCAGGAATAGGTTCCGCACCTCCTTTTCGACGAGCATGTGCTCCGCGCAGGAGATGCTCCCGGCCCTCGGGCAGGGATTCGTTCCGGAACCGTGGTCGAACCTCGAGGCGAACAGGTTGACGGTGTGACCGGTCAGCTCGCGGATGAGCGCATGCTGGTAGTGGATCGCGACCATCTCGTTGTTGGCGCGCTCGCCGTCCATGTTGATCGCGATGAAGATCGGCTTCGACTCGCGGCGGGCCTGCTCGAGCGCCGACTCCACGCTGGCGCTCCAGACGACCATGTCGGCCGGAGCGGGAGCGGGAGCGAACAACAGGGCGGCGAGCGTGAGTGCGAGCATGCGGAGAATCCCGATGGGGGGGGTGGTAGCGTCCGCAATGATAGGCCGCCTCGGCGGAAGCCGGCCCGGAGTTTTCCGCGCCTATTCCATCCGGGGCAGCACGAAGCGCGCCTCGGCCTTGATTCCCGCCTCGAGCGTGAACGTCCGCCGGGCGGACTCATGGCCAGCGGAGGACAGCTCGATCTCGACCTGGCCGAGCGGGAGCCGGCCGAGGAAGAATCGGCCGGCCTCTCGATCCAGGATCGACCAGGGCGGCACGAGATGGCCGTTGCCGCGAATCTCGAGCTCCGTGACCGGTCGTCCCTGCTCGTCGACGGCCGTCAGCTCGAGCACGCCGCAGGGATCGAGGGCGATGCGGCCGAGATCGACATTTCCGGTTCCGGGATGATGGAAGACGCCGCTCCGGTACTCCGCGTGGCCGTAGGCCAGTGCCAGGAGGCGATAATCCCCCTGGGGGACACCAGGCAATTCGAATGCGGGTCCCAGCTTCTTCTGTTCGCTCGCAGAGACCGCCCGGTGGCTTTGTTCGTCAACCAGATGAATCCACCAAGCTGGGCCCGCGGCCCCGAACGGCTGCCCGGTCCGCCGGTCGAAGAGTGCTCCGCTGACGGTTCCAGCCGGAACGTGCAACTCGAGCAAGAGCTGATCAGGCGCATCGGAGCGGATCACGAGGTCGTCGAAGGTCAGGACGGGTCCCCCGGGCAATCGCGCCGAGAGCCTCCATCGCCCAGGCCTCAGGCCGTCCACCGAAAACCGGCCGGTTGCATCGGTCGCCGCCGACTTCTCCCGATCGGATGCCGCGAGATCCGCCGCCCAAACAGCGGAGAGGTCGACGGTCGCCGAAGACAGCGGCCGGCCATCGTCCCAGGCCAGGGTCCCTTCGAGCCGGACCGTCCTCTTCAACGTCAGCAGATCGTTCGGCCGGAAGACGACCTCGGTGAGCGCGCCGGAGCGGATCTCGAACGGCCGTGCGGCGCTCTCCCGCTCGCCGATCACGAGCCGCGCCGTCCAGGCGGCCGCCCGCAGGGCCGTGGTCGTTTCATAGCTCCCGTTCTCGGGGATCCTTCCGGACAATGCCTGCCCGAACTCATCGGGCGCTGCCTCGAGATCGACGGCGAACTCATGCGGCGCGTTCTGGGAGAAGCCCTGAAGGCTCAGCCGAAGCTGGCCGCCGGCCGGAATCTCCATCCGCAGGTCTCGGACGTGCTCACCCCTGGACAGGACCACCCACGCGCTCGCCGGAGGGCGGCCGCCGACAGTGGCGCTGAGGGAATAGTCGCCAGGCGGAAGATCCGCGAAGTGGAAGCGGCCCTGGTCGTCCAGGCGCGCGGTGTAATTCGCGGAGTCCGATGCGACCCGGTAGGCCTGGACGAAGGCACCTTCCGTGATGGGTTGCAAGCTGCCGGCATCCAGAACGATTCCCTCGATCTCAGCCGATCTCTCCGGTGCAGCGGGCGGGACGACGTGGATGTCGCGTTCCACCAGGCCCGGCAGGTCAAACTCGACTTCGGACGTGGTCAGGAAATCCTTCTCGGTCGTCGAGTACACTTGCAACCGGTACCTCCCCAGGGGCACCTTCTCGAACTGGAAGTGGCCCTGCGGGTCGCCGTCCGCGACTCTGAGACGGGAGCGAAGCCTCACGCGCGTCTGGCGCCCCTGCAGAGAGAGCTGAGACAGCAGGACCATCGAGTTCGGCACTCCCCGTCCGTCCGCCCCGAGGACCGTGCCGGTCCAGGTGACGAAACTCGAGGTCACGCCGAAGTCGACCCGCAGGTCGCTGTCCCCAACGGTGACCACCTGCCATTCCTTGGAGAACCCGACTTCCTCCTGGTTGCCAACCCAGGGAGGGTGCGCAAGCAACTCGACCAGCCCGGGGCGCAGGGGCGGCGTGCGGTACGATCCACCGGGTCCCGTGATCACGTGCCGTTCCATCGGGATCTCATCCCCTTGAAGCGTGATCCAGACTCCCTGCTGGGGCTGGCCGGCGTCGTTGAACACGGTGCCCTCGATGCGCGCGCCTGATTTCAGCCGGATCTCGGTCGTCGCGCCCGGTCCCGGCACGACCTGTTGCCACCCTTCCGCATAATCGGGGTGCAGCGCCGCGATCTCCTGGCTGTCGGCGGCGAGGCCGGAGAGCTGAAAGCGGCCGTCCACTCCGGTCGTGTCGTGATGACAGGTGTCCTCCTTGGAAACGAGCATCCAAGTCGCGAGGCGGGCATCCACGACGCCGTGTGTCGTTCCCACGACCGCTCCTTCGATCGGGAGGCCCGTGCGGTCGTCGACCACGCGGCCGGCGACGACACCGCCGCGATCGAGCAGCACGTGCAGATCGGCGAGACCGTCCCGCGGATCGATCTGGAGGTCGTCCAAAGTCGTGTCCAAGTGGCGCGCGCTTTGGACGCGGAGCCGGTAGATTCCGCCCTGATCGAGCATGAGGCGGAAGACGCCGTCCGGATCGCGAACCATGTTCCGCACGGCCGCTTCGAGCGGGTACCGCGCGGAACCGGGAGCGCCGTCCTCGAGCTTGCGGTAGAGCGCGGCGCTGAAGACGGTCACCGCCTCGCCGGTGACCCGATCCGTGACCCGCCCGGAAACGGCTGGCCCGGCTGTGGGCACGGCCTGTCGCTCGAGCCGATCCGCACCGGGTGGCTCCGGCGCGGACTTGACCAGGGAGCGGTCATCCGCGGCGACTTCGCTCCGCGGCGCGTCTGCCGCTGATTCCCGCACCGGTGAAGCGGGGTCCTGGTTTGCCTCGAATCGGGTCGCCACCCAGAAGCTCCCGGCGAAGATCGCGCCCGCCGCGACGAACAGGCTGATGAGAAGTTTGGAATGCATGGCGAGAACTCCCAGGGACACGGTCGAACTCGCGGTCAAGGCGGCCGCGGGCGCAGGCAGTCGGGGGAGGAGCAAGCCGAGCCACACGCCGCGGTTCTCGCGCTGCTCCCCACGAAAGCGCTCCCTGAGCTGATCGATGCCGCGCTTCAGGCGCGACCGCACCGTCGCCGCCGAGACTCCCTCGCGCGCCCCGATCTCGTCCGCCGACAGCTCGCCGAAGTAGCGCTGCAGCAGCGTGGAGCGGTACGGCTCCCTCAGTTCGAGCAGCGCTCCCACGATGCGGCGCTGCAGCTCCGCCCGGGCCGCCAGATCATCGGTCGACTCACCCGGTTCGGGACGCGGGAGGGACCGTTCGCGCAGGGCGCGTCGGCGCTCGGCCCGATTCGTCGCGCTGGCCGCGTTGCGGACCACGCGGGCCAGCCAGGCCCGCGGATGGCGGATCGAGGAGCGCCGCTGGCAGGCCTGAAGCAAGGCACCCTGCGCCACGTCCTCGGAGAGGTGCGGATCGCTGACCAGCCGGGCCGCCAGCTCCCGGACCCAGTTCGCCTGGGGCAGCAGGTCCTCGATCTCGAAGGGCGTCGTGCGGTCTTCCATGGCTCTCGCTGGAAGACATAGAGTATTCCGCGGCGCCCGCGTTGCACGGTTCTTCGAAGTTCCCCAGCGCCCTCAGCTCTGCAGCGTCTCCGTCGGAGCCGGCAGCGCGATCTGCTTCTGGCCGCGGGCGCGGCGGGACTTCTTGTCCTTGACGGCGGCGAACTGCACCTTGCCCCGGCGCAGATTCACCTGCACCGTGTCGCCCGGGCCATAGGTCCCCTTCAGCAGCAGTTCGGCGAGCGGGGCCTCGATCTCCGACTTGATGATCCGGCGCAGCTCGCGGGCGCCGTACTCTTCGCTGTAGCCGGCGCCCGAGATGTAGGCGTCGATCCGCGGCGAGAAGCAGAGCTTCACGCCGGTCGCGCCCAGGTAGCGGCTGACCTCCAGAAGCTGCAGCCTGGCGATGCGCTGGCAATCCTGCTCGGTGAGCGTGTTGAAGATGATCACCTCGTCCAGCCGGTTCAGGAACTCCGGCGAGAACGTGTTCTTCATGGCCATCTGGAAGGCCTCGGTCTGCTCCGCGTGGGAGAGCGAGGCGCGCCGGGCGGAGTCGAATCCGCAGCGGTTCTTGACCGCCTGGATCTCGTGGACCCCGAGGTTCGAGGTCAGGAGCACCAGCGTGTTGTTGAACTGGACCAGGTTGCCCTTGCCGTCGGTCAGCGTGCCCTCGTCCATCAACTGCAATAAAAGGTTGTGGATCTTGTGGTGGGCCTTCTCGATCTCGTCGAACAGCACCACGCAGGAGTTCCGGTTGCGGACCGCCTCGGTCAGGAAGCCGCCTTCGTTGTGCCCGATGTATCCGGGCGGGGCGCCGATCAGCTTGGCGTACTCGTGGGGCAGGGCGAACTCGGAACAATCGACGCGGACCAGGTTGGAGGTCTTGTCGAACAGCCGTTCGGTGACCACCTTGGCCAATTCGGTCTTGCCGCTGCCGGTGGAGCCGATCATCAGGAAAACGCCGATCGGTTTGCGCGGATCCTTGAGGCCCACCGCGGCCTTCTTGACCGCCCGGGCGATCGTGTGGACGGCTCCTTGCTGGCCGATCACCCGGCCCATCAGCTCGCGCTCGAGACCGAAGACCCGCTCCGCGAGCGCGCGCCTTAGAGCGCTGCTCTCGTCCTGCAGGCTTTCCTCGCCGCCGTCCATGGGCAGGCTGACCTGGTGGATCTCCAGGTGCGGATTGACCTCGACGCAGATCTGGTAGAGCACGTCCTCGAGCGCTTCCGGCTTGTAGATCCTGTTGAACTTCTTGAAGAGCGGCAGGACCGTCTCCTGGTAGTCGAGCACCGTGGCCTCGACCACCGAGCGCTGATACGCCCTGCGATTGGTCACTTCCTCCGGATTGACCAGCAGGCCTGCCTCCTCGTCTGCGAACACGCGCACCTTGATGAACTCATCGATCACCTCGCAGTACTTGAGAACGATCTGCGCTTCGCTCCGGCTGGGCATTTGGTTCGATCCTCGGTGTTTTCGGCCAGGAATGGCTTGTCACAAGCATCGGCGCCGCGGCGGAAATCGCTTGAGAAGAGTTTGAAACAAACTGTCTCATGTGTCGGAGGGGACGAGGAGACGGATTTCTAGAACGGTCCACCGGGCCGGCGGGTCCTTGACCGTGCGCTCGCCGGAGCGGTAAGGTTCGCTCTTCTTCCACCAAGGGAGTCTCGATGCTCGAACAGGCGGAGGTCCGGTTCCTCGCCGTGCTTGTCCAGAAAGGTCATTTGCAGAAGACCGACGCCGAGCGGGTCTTCGCGGCGGCCGGGCGGGGCGGGCGTCTCGACGATCTGCTCGACCAGCTCGGGCTGATGGACGCCGAGCGGGTCGCCTATCTTCGCTCGACCGGCGGCGAGGACGTTCCACCGGTGCCGGGTTATGACTACGTCGGCCAGGCCGGCTTCGGCGGCACATCGGTGGTCTTCAAGGGCCGGCAGCGCGCGACCGGCAAACTGGTCGCGCTGAAGATCATGCACCGCGAGCTGCATCAGGACCCGCTCCAGAAGCAGCGCTTCGTGCATGAGGCCAAACTGCTCATGAAGCTCGATTTTCCGAACGTCGTCAAGGGCTACCGCGTGGGGCACGTCAAGGCGAGCGACGGTTCCGAGCGGCTGGTCTTCATCCTGGAGTGGGTCGACGGCAAGACGGTGCTCGAACTGCTCCGCGAGGGCCGGCAGTTCGAGGAGGATCTGGCGCTCAGCATCATCCTGCAGACCGCGAAGTCGCTGCGATACATGCATGGCCAGGGCGTGCTGCACCGGGACGTGAAGCCGGACAACATCATTCTCACCCCCGACGACACCGTGAAGCTGATCGACCTCGGATTCGCCACCATGCTGGACGAATCGAGGAAGGAGGGGCCGGCCACCACGCTCGGCACGGCCGCCTACATGTCTCCCGAACAGGCGCGCGGCCTGGGAGACCTGGATGCGCGCTCCGACATCTATTCGCTCGGCGCCACGCTCTATCAGATGATGGTGGGGGAGCTGCCGTTTTCCGGCGAGGGCACCCAGGAGCAGCTGGCGGCGAGGATCCTGGAGGCGCTGTCCTCCCCCGAGCTGCAGTCGCGGCGCATCTCCCCGCACATGAACTACTTCGTGCGCAAGATGATGGAGCAGGATCGGGACTTCCGTTATGCGACCATGGCCGATCTGATCGCCGACGTCGAGAAGCAGATTCGAGGCAAGAAGACGCTCAGCTTCGAGACCCGGGAGGATTCCGGAAGTCATCCGCTGGCTCCCGATCCAGGTCCACCAGGTCCTCAAAAGCCGTCGCTGCCGCCCAAGTTTCCCAAGCGCCGCCGCCGGCGATGAAACTCGCACCGGAAACATTCGATGCGCTCGCGCATCGCGAGGCCCTCCTGGAGTTGAAGGAGGTCTACCGGCAGCTCGAGCAGGAGCTCGGGACGCTCCCGGTGCGCTGCGACCTGCGCGGACTGTGCTGCGATTTCGAGAAGTTCGGCCACGTGCTCATGGCGACCGGACTGGAGCTGGAACATGCCCGGCAAACGGATGCCGGACCGTTTCCCGAGGAGCCGGCGAATTCCTGCCCTCACTTCCGGTCCGGCCTGTGCGAGCTTCGCGAGGGGCGACCGCTGGGCTGCCGGGTCTACTTTTGTGACCCCGCGTATGCCGATCAGATGCAGGAGATCGCCGAACGCTATCATCGGCGGATCGTGGAGATTCACGAGCGGCATGGCTTGAGCTATCGCTATGAACGGTTCGTCGAAGCGCTCCGCCGCCCCCGATCGCCCTGATTGCCCCGATCGCAAGGATCGCAAGGACCGCAAGGATCGCAAGGATCGAACGAATGAAGCCGTCCCGTGCGTGGTTGCTCTGGTTGCCGCTCTTGCTTGGCGCCGCCGGCGGAAGCGATCCGGTCGAGCTGAACCAGCAGGCCGTGGAACTGCTCGAGCGAGGCGAGTTCGATGAGGCGATCGGACTGCTCAAACGGGCGGCGGTGGACAGCGACAACGACCCGGTGATCGTCCGCAACCTCGCGGTGGCGCGCAACAACCGCGGCCTGCAGCTCCTCCGGGAGGCGCGCTACAGCCGGGCGATCGTCGATTTCGACGCGGCCTACCGCCTGGTGGAGGGGAAGAACCCGCTGTTCGAGGTGCATCTGGGGTACGCCTACCTGCTGAGCCGGGACTTCTCGCGGGCCGAGGCGGCCCTGCTGCACGCGCGCTCGCAACACCCGGAGGAACCCAAGGTCTACGATTTCCTGGGCTTCCTCTACTACACGCGGGACGAATTGAAGAAGTCGGTCGAGATGTTCGAGACCCGGCTACGGCTGGAACCGGACGAGTGGGCCAAGGGCCAGTTGGAGAAGGCCCGCCGCGAGCTCGAGGTCTCGGGCGACTTCGTCGATCGCTCCTCGAACGACTTCACCCTGAAGTTCCTGGGGAACGAATCGAACTACGACATCGCCGACGATCTGCTTTCGATCCTCGACGCCGCGCGGGCGCGGATCTGCTCCGATCTGGGCCACTACCCCCAGGGTCGGACCACGGTGCTGCTCTACAGCAACTCGGACTTCAAGAAGGCCACCGGCGCGCACAGTTGGGTGGGCGGGCTGTACGACGGCAAGATCCGCCTGCCGCTGTCGAACTTCCAGCGCGACCGGGAGACGATCGTCCGCACCGTGCACCATGAATACACCCACCGGGTGGTGGCCGAGATGGCGCCGAGCTGCCCGATCTGGGTCAATGAGGGGCTGGCAGAGTGGTTCGAGGAGGGCGGCGCGGAGTCGCACCGGGACATCCGGGAGCTGGTCGCCGCGGGCCAGCCGGCGCCGCGTTTCGCGGAGATGCCGAAATCCCTGGCGTCGCAGACGAACGTCACCTTGGTCCGGAGCCAGTACGCCGCCTCGCGGTCGTTCATGGGTTTTCTCAGGCAGCGGTATGGCCTCGGGGCGGTGCGTTCGTTCCTGCTCTCGCTGGGGCGCAACGAGGAACTGGACCACGCGCTGGAGAAGAACTTCGGTGACTCGCTGGACGAACTGGAAGCGCTGTGGAAGCGGGAGATCCTGAACTGAATCAGGAGGCGACCCTGCGGCTGGCGATCAGCTCGGGCGATCCCGCCGGGATCGGGCCGGAGGTCATCGCCAAGGCGCTCGCCGCGCCCGATCTATTCGAGCTGGGGGCCGATCCATCCGATCTGGGGGGCGCCTCGCGGCTGGAATTCCTGTTGGTGGGCGATCCGCGGGTCTTCGCTGCCGCGGGCCTGGGCCCGGGCGGGGCGGTCTCGCTGCTGCCCGCCGGCGAGTACGATCCCGATCGAGAGCCGCTTGGCGCAGCGAGCGCCCGGTCGGGCCGGGCCGCCGTGGCCGCCCTGGAAGCCGCCACCGACGAGGTGCTTTCAGGCCGGGCCGACGCGCTGGTGACGGCGCCGCTCTCCAAGCACGCCATGGCCGAGGCGGGCTTCGCCTGGCCCGGTCAGACGGAGCTGATCGCGGAACGTTCGGGCGCTGCCCCCGCGCTCGATCCGGTGATGCTGTTCGTGGCCGGCCGCCTGAAGGTCGCGCTGTTCACCCGGCACGTGCCGCTCCGGGACGTCGCATCAAGACTCGCGGCCGCGCCGCTGGTCGCCTGTCTGCGGACGCTCGAGGCCGGGCTGCGCCAGGATTTCGCGATTCAGTCGCCGCGCATCGCCGTGGCCGGTCTGAATCCGCACGCCGGCGAGCAGGGCCTGTTCGGGTCGGAGGAGGAGCAGTCCGTGATCCCGGCGGTGCATGCGGCGCGGGATCAGGGACTGCTGGTCGAGGGGCCGCTGCCGGCGGACACCCTGTTCTGCAAGCTGCGGGATGGCGCCTTCGACGCGGTGCTGGCGCTCTATCACGATCAGGGCCTGATCCCGGTCAAGCTGCTGTCGTTCGGCCGGGCCACGAATGTCAGCCTGGGCCTGCCGCTCGTGCGCACGTCGCCGGACCATGGAACTGCTTACGACATTGCCGGCAAAGGGATTGCGGATGCATCGTCGATGCGAGCGGCGATCCTGACGGCGGTCGAGATGGTCCGGAATCGGCGATCATTCTTGAACCGGGGCGGCTGATTCGATTGAATCCATCGATTCGAGCGGTCCCGTGGTGTCCGCTCTGCACGTCGCCCCGCCGGCCGGAAGATCCGAAGATCCGAGGAACAGGCCCAGGAACGAGATTCGATGAGCGGAGGAAAGAAACACCCGCTGGAGATCTTCAAGTCCAGTGGGCGCTCCCTCGGCGGCCGGAGGCCGAATGGGACGGAGGATACGGGCGACGAGGAGTCCCCGGCCGCTCCGGTCGCCCCGGCACGTAAGGCACGTGATCCGGCCGGCGCGCAAATCCCGCGGGGCGCGATGCAGAGCGATCCGGCCCGGCCGGTGTCGGAGTTCGAGTTGCGGCTGAGCCTTCCCGGCGCGCTGGTCCTGCTGTTCAGCTGGGTCATCCTGATGGGCGGCGCCTACCTCTATGGTCACTCGCGAGGCCGGGACGGATTCCTGGAAGAGCGCGACCAGGCCGCGCTGGCGCTCGGCCGCCAGATCGAAAGCAGACCGGCAGCGCCCGCGTCGACCGACGCGGGGAGCGGGCGGGACAACTCGGAGGCGGGAGCCCGGCCAAGACCCTGGGGCGTGCTGCTCGTGACCTACAACGGGTATCAGGGGGAGAACGCCCGGGAGATCGATGAACGCATCAACGCGATGGCTCGGATCCTGCGGGAGCGCTATCACATCACGGCCCCGCTGCAGTCCTGGCAACACAAGCAGAAGGGACAGCTCGAGGTCTTCGCCGGCGTGTTCGACTCGGACGAGGATCCTGAACTCAAGAAACTGGCAAGCAGCCTGCGGCTCATCCAGGACTGGCCGTTCGGCAAGGACAAGAAGCCGTTCAAGACTGCCTATCCAAGGAGGCACCCTGATGTGCCCTCCGATCCGACCACCCCTCCCGGGAACTGAACCGACGACTGGAGAGAACCGATGTCCGTGCACAAGAGCCTGAAACTGAAGAACACCCTGACGCGGGCCCGCAATGTCTTCACCCGGGTCGAGCGTCTGGAGATCCTCCTGAAGGACGAGCGGCGCACCAAGGAGGAGTCGGTCTACGGCTTGCCCAAGGTGCGGACCCGCTTCAAGGTGATCTCCAAGAAGAAGGGGCCGGCCAAGGAAGACGAGAAGGCCGAAGCCGAGGGGAGCAAGAGCGAAGGCTGATCCCATTCGGGATGTCTTCGCCGATCGGGTGACCATGCTGGCGGATCGAACACTACGCGTACAACCCAGCGGGATCCGCAAGATCTTCGAGCTGGTGGCGAGCCTCGAGGACCCGGTCGATTTTTCCATCGGGCAGGCCGACTTCGACGTTCCGGAGCCGGTCAAGGAGGCCGCGATCCGGGCCATCCGGGAGGGCTTCAACCGCTACAGCGTCACTCAGGGGGACGCCGAGCTGAACGAGCGCATCCGGCAGCGCGTCAAGCTCAGCTACGGATTCGACCCGGGCGCCAGTCTGGTCACCGCCGGCGTTTCGGGCGGACTGCTGCTGGCCTATCTGGTGCTGCTGAATCCGGAAGACGAGATCCTGATCCCCGATCCGCACTTCGTCATGTACCGGGTGCTGGCGGACATCATCGGGGCCCGGGCCGTGACCTACGACATGTACCCGGACTTCAAGATCCGCCGCGAGGCGCTGGAGCGCGCGGTGACGAAAAAGACGCGGGCACTGCTCCTCAATTCGCCGTCCAATCCGACCGGACGGGTCTGTTCGCCGGAGGAACTGCAACTGGTGGCCGAGTTCGCCCGGGAACACGACCTGATCGTGATCAGCGACGAGATCTACGACGCCTTCGTCTACGACGAGCCGTTCCGGAGCATCTCCGAGTGGTATGAGCGGACCGTCCTGCTGTCCGGATTCTCCAAGACCTATGGCATGCCGGGCTGGCGCATCGGCTACGCGGTCGGACCGGAGGAGATCCTGGACGCGATGAAGACCTTCCAGCAGTTCACCTTCGTGTGCGCCAACACGGTGGCTCAGCAGGCGGCGTTGTACGCGCTGGCGCACGACTGCACCGAGCAGGTCCAGGGCTACCGCAAGAAGCGCGACCGGGTGGTGGAGCGGCTGTCCGGGAGCTATGAGCTGGTCCCGCCGCAGGGTTCGTTCTATGCCTTCCCGCGGCTGCCGGCCGGATTGTCCGGCGTGGACTTCGTGCAGCAGGCGCTGGCCGAGAAGGTGCTGGTGGTTCCCGGCACGGCCTTTTCGGCGCGGGACACCCACTTCCGGCTGTCGTTCGCCGCGTCCGACGAACATCTCGAGCGCGGGCTCGACGTGCTCGAGCGGGTCGCCGCCCGGGCGAGTCAGAAGCAGGCCGGCGCCTCCACTTGAGGCGTGCTCGCTGAGAGTGAACGCCGCTGATGGTCAAAGCCCCGCACAGAACCAGCTCCGCCACCGCCCGGATCACGGAAGTCTTCCCGTCGATCCAGGGTGAGGGCGCCTACGTCGGCCGGCGCCAGTTATTCGTGCGGTTGGCCGGCTGCACCATCGGATGCCGCTTCTGCGACACGCCCGATTCGCTCCGGCCGGGGGCTGCGTATCGCGTCCTGCGGCCCGGCCCCGGCGGAGAGTTGACTGCAACGAGTGCCCGCAATCCGATCGGCGCCGCTTCGCTTGATGATCTGATCGCGGAGTTCGTTCGCGAGCACGGGCCGTTCCAGGCGCTGGCCGTCACCGGCGGCGAACCGCTGGAGCAGGTCGAGTTCCTGGAAGACTGGCTGCCCGGAGTGGAACTGCCGGTGCTGCTGGAGACGGCCGGCACGCTGCCCGAGGCGCTCGCGCGGGTGATCGATCGGGTGGCGATCGTCTCGATGGACATCAAGCTGCCGTCCGTGGCGCGAGTGCCGGATCAGTTCGAAGCGCACCGCCGCTTCCTCCGGATCGCGGCCCGTAAGGACGCCTACGTCAAGGTCGTGGTCAACCGGCGGGTCGACCGCGCGGAATGGGACCTTGCGACGGCGCTGGTGGCCGAGGTCGCGCCGCGGGCGCCCTTCTTCATACAGCCCGAGACCGATCGGTCCGGCGGGCCGCGGGTCGGATTCGCGCTGCTTTCCGAACTGGCCGCGCGGGCGGCCCGGGCGGGACTCGAGGATGTGCGCATCCTGCCGCAGATCCATCCCTTCCTGGGTGCCCCGTGAGCGAGCGGACGATCGTCATCTGCGGGCGGCCGAACGTCGGCAAGTCGTCCCTGTTCAACGCCCTGCTGAAACGACGGGTGGCCATCGTCGATCCGACGGCGGGCGTCACGCGGGACCGGGTGGTGGCCGAGGTGGAGCGGCCGTTCGGCAGTTTCCTGGCGGTCGACACCGGCGGCATGGGTTTGTTCGACG
>Ga0326597_10004267_pt1 | contig 20153 bp, 17 predicted proteins | sample RVTome_12_FD_203789 | JGI IMG/M metagenome (GOLD analysis project Ga0326597, IMG submission 203789) | Soil microbial communities from uranium-contaminated site in the Upper Colorado River Basin, Wyoming, United States - RVT100D185 | ecosystem: Environmental > Terrestrial > Soil > Contaminated >...
GTAAGCGCAAGGCATCACCACGAGAATCTTATGGGACTTTCGCGTAGGCAACCCATTGTTTGGGTAAGCGGAATGGAGCAGGCGCACGGCGCGGGCGGAGCACTTCTCGTGCCGGTGCTTATATCGAGTGTGCAATGAGACGGTGACTTAGCCGTTTTGATGGATGGAAGAATGCTACATCCGGACGAGCTTACTTCGATTGTTCGGGGTGCCCAAAGGCTGGAGGACAAGGCCTTCGAGCGCCTGGTAGACCTGTATTCGCCACGGCTCTATGGGTTTCTGCTGCGCATTACCGGAAACCGCGAAGACGCCGAGGACTTGGTCCAGGAGGTGTTTGTGCGCGTCGTTCGCACTATTCGCGACTATTCCCACAACGGCAGGTTCGAAGGGTGGCTGTTTAGAATCGCGACGAACCTCGGCCGGGACAGGATCCGGCACCTTCGCCGCCACTGCGACGTCGGGCCATTCGCGGAACGGACGGGAGACGACGCGACTGCGGGGAATGGGTCAAACCCGGATGTGCAAGAACTCGCGGCGCCGCAACGGCGGATGGAGTTTGCCGAGGACTTGGACCGCCTCCAGGCGGCGATACAGAGGTTGTCCGAAGACGAGCGCTATGTGATTTTACTGCGTCATTACGGCCACATGAGCTTTCCGGATATCGCCGAATTGTTGGAGGCGCCTTTGGGCACCGTCTTGGCGCGGGCCCATCGAGGGCTGGGCAAGCTCCGCCAATGGATGGAGCCGGACGCATGACGGGGAATGACGAACTTATGCGCGAAATCGAAGAGGCCGAAGGCTGGCTGTGCGAAGTTTGCAAGGACCCCGCGGGTCCCGACGTGTACGGCCTGAAGCGACGGCTCGCCATCGAGCTCCACGAGCACTGGCTGAGAAACAGAATCCAAGACAGGCCGCCGCAGGGTCTTCGCGGCCGCGTGATGCGGTGCGTTCACGACTTGCTTGGCGAGCGTCAAGATTGCGGGGAGGCGTCGCAAGCGCCGCGCGGCCGGGTGAGAGCCGGCGCGGGAATTTATCCCTGGCTCGGTGCGGCGCTGGCGGCGGCCTGCCTGGTGCTTGCCTTCGGTCTGCGCACGCGCCCGAGCACGGAGGGAGAGTATTCCGCCCTCGACGCGTTCGAGCGCTACGAGCGGGACGATTTCGGCGGATCGCTGTCCGACCTGGATGAGAACCTCGACGCGCTCGAACGGGACATCGAGGCCTTGGGCGCCGAGTGGGAAGCGGATTCAGCTTATGACGAACTGTTCGAAGACGGCGATGACTTGACCATCGGTTGACCGGCGCCGAACGACTTTACAACTCTGCCTCGCGCCACGGTCGGCCTCGGAGCACTTGAATGAAGACGAAGACACGATCGCAACCAACGCTTGAATTCAGATCGACTCTGATTGTCGCTGCGTCGCTTGCACTGCTCGCGATTACGCCGCCTGCCGAGGTCCATGGCGCTCACGAGCACCCTGGCCAGGCGGACCCGGCCGCGGAATCCGATGGGCCCATAACGAATCGGCCCGACGAAGCGCGGATCGAGCCGCGCACGAGGCGCGCCGACGGGCGCCGTCCCGGTGCCGGCGGCCCGCTGGGGAACCGCCTGGACCCCGCCCAGCGCGAACTTCTGCGGAGATTCATAGAAGAGCACTTTCCGCAGATGCACGTCGAGCTCGAGAGACTGCGCAGCGAAGATCCGCAGAAGTTCATGATGCGCATGCGGCGGATCGCGCCCGAGATGCGGAGAACGATGGAGGTCATGGAGCACGACCCCGAGCGCGGGGCCCTGATGATACACGAGCGCCGCCTCGACATGGATCTGCGGCGTCTTGCGCGGCGCTATCGACACGCACAAGGAGATGCGCAACGCGAACGCCTGCGGCAGAGGTTCCGTGAGGTTTGCGAAGAGGCCATTGATTGCAGGCATCGCCGCCGGGCGATGGAGATTCGCGAGCTCGAAGAACGGATCACGGAGCTCAAACAACGTCACGCGGAGGCGGACCGCCTGCGCGACCGGCTCGTGCGCGAGATGGTCGAGGAGCGCCTCGAACGGGGCGAGCGCAGGCCCGGCAGTCCTGACGGCGCTCCGTGAGCGCGTCTGGATGAGCGTCTACCGCGCGAAGAAGCCTCCGGGGTGCGCGCGGTGCCAGCGCCAGGCCGTTGCAATTGTCTCGCGGATGTCGGTGTAGCGGGGGCGCCATCCCAATTCTTCGATCACTTTGGCGGGGTTGGCGACGAGCTCCGGCGGATCGCCCTGCCGGCGATCAGATTCGACTGCGGGAATGCCGTGACCCGTGACGTCGCGGGCGGAGTCAAGCAATTCCTGCACGCTTACGCCCGCTCCCGTACCGACATTGTAGGCCCGGAACCGCCCCGTTTCCTGGCTTTCGATTGCCATGCGGTGGACACCGGCAAGGTCTTCGACGTGAACGTAATCGCGAACGCAAGTTCCATCCCGCGTGGGATAGTCGGTGCCAAAGATCGTCAACCGATCGGACAGACCGAGGGCGACCTTTAGCACACGCGGTATCAAGTGGCACTCCGGGTGATGGTCCTCTCCGATGCTGCCGTCCTCGGCGGCCCCCGCGGCGTTGAAGTAGCGCAAAGCGGTCGCGCCCAGGCCCCATGCCGCGGCGCAGTCGCAGAGCGCCCACTCAATCGCGACCTTGGTGCGGCCGTAGGGGTTGATGGGGACGCGCGGCATGTCCTCGGTGATGGGCACCGCGGCGGGAACGCCGTACACGGCGCAACTGGAGCTGAACACGATGTTCTTGATGTCGTTTTCGCGCATCAATTCCAACAGGGAGACGCTGTTGACGACGTTGTTGCGATAGTAGAGCAGCGGCTCAATGGTGGATTGATAAACGTCGAGCGCGGCCGCGAAGTGCATAACTGCGTCGAAGTGAACGCCGGCCAGCGAGTCGGCGAGGAGGCCGGTGTCGGCAAGGTCGCCCACGATCAACGTCGCTCGTGGGTCAACCGCCGCCGCATGACCGCCGCTGACGAGGTTGTCATAGACCGCTACGGTGTGGCCGGCGGCGCACAACTCCCGTACGCAGTGGCTTCCCACGTAACCGGCGCCGCCCGTGACGAAAACGTTCATGCTTCTCCTACGCCGACGCGCGCGCGAACCCACCGACGACGCGTAAGCAATGGCCGGCAGGCGCTACTGTACCACGATATCGGATAACCGCGACACGCTGATAATCGCGGAGCGCATCACGACTACGCGGCGCCGGTTGACGGCTATCTCGCCCGTGCGCGCCTCGGCCAGATATTGCTCCTTGTTCGCGTGCCCGTCCCGGCAGTCGTGCACGTCGGCGTCCGTCAACACGAAGGTGCGTTCGGTCACCTCGGTGAGCGTTCCGAGGTAGACGATCGGAGTTTCGGTATCGAGCACGACCTGGTCGTTGAGCATGTTACGCACGGGGCCGCACATACGAATTCATCCTTTCCCTGAGCGATTCATGCGCTCACCGCGCCGGGGGTTCGTGTCCGGCCGGCCTGCAAAGCCGCCGGCCTTCCGGCATTGGGCTGCCTCATCGCGCGGCGTTTGGCATCGGAAGGCGGCTGTGCAGAAACAACCGCGCTTACGCCCGGGGTGTGGATGGCGGCACTTACTTGAACGCACGCTCGATGAATCCCGTGTCTATGGCACCGCTAGCGAAATCGGGATGTGCCAACACTCGGGCCAGGAACGGCACCGTCGTACTTATGGGCTCGATGACGAACTCGTGGAGACAGCGCTGCATGGACCTTATGGCCTCGGCGCGCGTGGGCTGGTGTACGATGAGCTTGGCGAGCAGCGAATCGTAGCGCGAGGAGACGCGGTAGCCGTCATGCCCGACCGAGTCTACCCGTACTCCGAATCCCCCGGGCGGGCGGAACTTAGTGACCGTGCCCGGACAGGGCCGGAAATCATGGGTCGGGTCCTCGGCGTTTATGCGGCACTCAATGGCGTGTCCGCGCGGGTCGATGTTTCTTTGGTTGAAGGGCAGGGGCTCGCCGGCGGCCACCTTGATCTGCGCCTTGATGAGGTCGATCCCAGTGGTCATCTCGGTCACGGGGTGTTCCACCTGGATGCGTGTGTTGGCCTCCATGAAATAGTACTTGCCCTTCATGTCCAGGAGGTACTCGATGGTGCCGGCATTCGTATAGCCCGCGGCCTTCGCCAGGCGTACGGCCGCGTTGCAGATGTCCTTCCGCGTACGCGCGTCGAGCGCCGGCGATGGTGACTCTTCCACGAGCTTCTGATACCGGCGCTGAATCGTGCAATCACGCTCGGCGAGATGCACGGTGTTGCCGTGATGGTCGGCGATGATCTGAACCTCCACGTGGCGTGGCTGTTCGATGTACTTTTCGAAGTATACGTCTTCCCTGCCGAACGCGGCCTTGGCCTCCTGCCGCGCCTGCCCCACGGCCGGGACCAATCCCGCCTTGTCGCGGACGATCCGCATTCCGCGCCCGCCCCCGCCCGCGGACGCCTTTATCATCAGTGGAAATCCGATCTCTTCCGCGGCCTCCTTGCAAGCGTTTTCGTCTTCCAGTATTCCGTTGCTGCCGGGGACGACCGCCAGCTTCGACTTCTTGGCCAGCGCGCGGGCGGTGGCCTTGTCGCCGAGGAGCCTCATCGCCTCCGCGCTGGGGCCGATGAACTCGAGATTGGACGCCCGGCACTTCTCCGCAAATGCGGCGTTCTCCGCCAGGAATCCATACCCCGGATGGATGGCCTCGGCCCCCGTGACCTCGGCCGCGGCGATGATTCGATCGCTCTTCAGATAGCTGTCTTGGGCGGGCGGCCCGCCGATGCACACGGCGCGGTCGGCGGCCTGGAGGTAGGCCGCGCCGCGGTCCTCCTCCGAGAAGACTACGACCGTCTCGATGTTGAGCTCGCGGCAGGCGCGGAGAATACGCAGGGCGATCTCACCGCGGTTGGCCACCAGAATCCGTCGAAACATCACAGGGTCACCGGCGCGAATTACGTCAGGTACCAGATCTCTTAAATTGCACGCTTATCAGCGTGTTGAAGAACTCTGCACTCATGTGGGACCGACTTTCCGGTCGGTCATTCCGCCGGCACCAGAGCCGCTTGACGGACTGGAAAGTCCGTCCCACAGACTTCTTCAACAGGCTGCTATGCGAGCCGCAGACTTCGGCCTGCGCGAACGCGCGTGGAGCGAAAATCCTACGGAACTTAGCGTGATGATGGTTGCACAATCCGTGAAACACGGCACCGGCGCAGCACGCGCGTTCCCTCAACTTGCCCGCGCCGATAATTGCCCACTACCTGGACATTCGGTGACGAGCAACTCGTACCGGTCACGATTCGCGCCGGCCAATGCCCGCGCCGCGCGGACCGTTGAATTCCGGCATTAACGGAGCGCACATTCAACTCGGCCGCACGAGCATGAGCGGCTGGCCGAACTCGACCGCTTCGGCGTTCTTCACCAGGATCCTCTCGATCGTTCCGGCAACCTCGGACTTGATCTCGTTGAACACCTTCATCGCCTCCAGAATGCACACTACCATCCCTACTTGAATCGGCTGTCCAACTTTCGCAAACGGCGGAGACTCCGGATCGGACGAGGCGTAGTAGGTCCCGACCATCGGCGACACGATCTCGACCCACCCTGATTCCTGGTCTTCTTCACTTCCCCGCACGGCCGGTTGCGGTGGGGGTGAAACGCCCTGCGGAGGCGCCCCAACGGCGGCGTTGTTGTGCGCAGCCGCGCCGGACAGGTTGGCGGGCAGCGCCGGGCCCGGACGACGCAGGTTGACCTCCTCTTCGCCGTCGCGCAGAGAAATCTCCACGAGGTCGTTCGAGACCATCATTTCGATCAGTTGCTTGATTTTTTCGATGTCAAGCACCGCCAGAACTCCAGATGGGCTGTCACCAGGCCGCATGTCGACGCGGAAAAGGGCCGTTAAATCACCGACTCCTCGATTTTCTTGCTGAGTCGGCTCAATACTGTACGGCCCGTTGCGGTTACCAGGATGTCATCTTCGATACGCACGCCACCTACACCGGGAAGATATATTCCGGGCTCCACGGTGACCAGCATCCCGGCTTTGAGCTTCGCGTCGGATCGCCAGCTCAAAGACGGGGCCTCGTGTATGTCGAGCCCCAAGCCGTGGCCCAGCCCATGGTTGAACTCCTCACCGAAACCGGCCTGCTTCACGTAGTCACGAGCGACGGCATCTACGTCACACATGCGCCGGCCGAGCTGGACCGCTTTGATGGCCTGCAACTGGGCCTCAAGCACGACTTCATAGATTTCACGGATTTTGGGTGGAATGCTACCTACGAAGACCATACGGGTCAAATCGCTACAGTACATCCCGCAGCGCGCGCCCCAGTCGAACAATATCGCGCTTCCTTGCTTGACCTTCCGGGTACCGGGATGAGCGTGCGGTAAGGCGGCGTTGGGCCCCTCGGCGCAGATGGTCGCAAAGGACGGGCCGGAGGCTCCCCGTCTTTTCATCTCATATTCAATCCGCCCGGCCATCTCCAGCTCGGTCTGCCCTACACAGATTGTATTTCGCACCGCAAGGAAGGCCTCTTCCGCGATGCGGATGGCACGCCGCGTGGCCGTAAGCTCCGCATCATCCTTTCCGCAGCGCATTTCCGTGAGTATAGATGGGGCACTCGTGATGCGTACGCCCTTGCACAGCTTCTTAATCTCGTTGTGATCGGCCAGAGACAAATGCTCCGGCTGCACCGCCAGTGACTTGATGTTAAGCTCTTTGCACGCCTTGGTGATCTCCGCGTTGAGCATTCCCTTGCGCATCCAGCGCGTCACCCAGGGGCACTCGCGGTTGATCGCCTCGTCGAACCGGCCGTCGCTGAGCAAGTGTACTTCGTTGGGGCGTAACAGTAGCGCCGAATCCTCGCCGGTGAACCCGGTCAAGTAGAAGTAGTCCATGGGATTAGACACGAGAAACGCAGCAATACGATTTTTCTTCATCTGGCGCCTGCACCGCGCCAGCCGCTTGCGAAGCACCGGCGAAGGACCGCGAACCTTCGAGTTGGAGCTTATCTTTGCCATTCTACCTTCTTCCCTGCGAAGCCAAGTCTCGCGCCGCCCGCACGATTTGCCCCTCGAGCAAAGCCGGCGGGCGGCCTGTCAAAAGCGGCGAGCATCTTCGCCGATGCGCCGGCACGTGTCAAAAAGCCTTCCGTCTATGCGCCTGCGAATCAAGCGGGGGCGGGCAAAATTCCTCGTTGCCCGAATCCCCAAACGGGCACGCTGGGCGTGCCCTTGCGCCGATGATCTCAAGGCGTGGACGGGTAATCGACCCGACGGGCGGCTTCAATAGGCTGCCAAGCGTTGACTGCTTCGCGATCGGCAATTAGCGTAATTCACCATGGAGCGTTGCGAGACAGCCCGGATCGGGCCGATCAGCATCGGCCTCAGCTTCCGCAAAGATGCAACCGGCGCGTCTATGAGCCGGCTGCGCGAACCGCTCGCCGTGATAGCCGGCCCGTGCGTCATCGAGTCGCGCGACCACACGCTTTTCCTGGCCGAATCGCTGCGGGCGATCTGCGCGAAGCGAAACGTGCCATTCATCTTCAAGGCCAGCTTCGACAAGGCCAACCGCTCGAGCATCAAGAGCTTTCGCGGACCGGGAATCGACGAGGGGCTGGCGATACTCTCCGACGTGCGCCGCTCGCTCGACGTTGCGGTTACTTCCGACATCCACGGGCCGGATCAGGCCCGGCCGGCCGGCGAGGTTCTCGACTGCGTGCAGGTTCCCGCCTTTCTCTGCCGCCAGACCGATCTGCTCGCCGCCGCGGCCGCGACCGGCCGTTGCGTGAACGTCAAGAAGGGCCAGTTCATGTCGCCCGAGGAAATGGCCAACGTGGCCGCCAAGCTCCGCGAGTCCGGCTGCGAAAACTTCCTGCTGACCGAGCGCGGCACGTTCTTCGGCTACAACCGGCTGGTAAACGACATGACCTCGATCCCGATGATGGCTGCTTACGCTCCGGTGGTGTTCGACGCGACGCATAGCTGCCAGTTCCCCGGCGGCGCGGGAACGATGAGCGGCGGCCAACGCGAGTACGTCGGCACGCTCGCTCGGGCCGCGGTGGCCGCCGGCGCCGACGCGGTCTTCATGGAAGTGCACGATGACCCCGACAAGGCCAAGAGCGACCCGTCAACGGTTTATCCGCTTAATGAACTGGATGAGATGTTGTGCGGACTGCTGCGAATCGCCGAGGTCGTGCGTTCGAGTTGACCGGGGGTTGTCCGGTGCTTTTTAGATATGGGGGACGCGGTTGAAGTTGTCAGTTTTCAGTTTGGGGAGCCGTCTGCCGTCGAGAATAGTAAAGGCAGGTGCAAGCACCTGCCCTACGCAACTGTGCGCGCAGAGTGACAAGACTGGCCGCCGTCTCCGAAAGTCCATGCATTCGAACTTCTACATCGGCATGTCGAAACCCAGGCCCGGGGCGGGGTTGGGGAAGAGCACTCCGCGCCGCAACTGCACCGCGCCGGCCGAGGGGTCGCCGATTAGATCAAGGTGCCCGTCGAGATCGGCGTAGGCCACGTTTCTTCGCGACAACGCAAAGTGCAGGCCCGCCGCAATCGCGAGCGCCGCCTCGTCCATGCACCCCACCATGACCTCCAGCCGCGCCGCGCGGGCCACGCCGTTTATGTGAATCGCCTCGAAGATCCCCCCGACCTTCATGAGCTTTATGTTGACCATGTCGGCCAGGTCTCTCCGCGCCAGGCGGAACGCGTCGCGCAAGGACATCAAGCTCTCGTCCGCCATTACCGGCAGGCATACCGACTGGCAGACTCGGCCGAGCAGGTCCGGCTGGTCGCGGCGGGTGGGCTGCTCGAGGAGTTCGAGCTTCGCGCTCCGTACACGCTCGACGAACACGCGCGACTCTTCGACCGACCAGCCTTGATTCGCGTCGAAGCGCAGCTCGATCTTCGGCCCGACCGCGGCACGAACGGCAAGCACACGCCGGGCGTCGTCGTCTGCATCAAGCCCTCCCTTGAGCTTGAGCGCGCGAAATCCTTCCGCCGTTAACGCGAGCGCGCGGCTGATCGTGTCTTCCTGCGCCATTACGCCGATGGTCACGCTGGTCTTGATGCGGTCGCGGAAACCGCCGAGCAGTTTCCAAACCGGGAGCCCGGCCAGCTTGCCGAGAATATCGAACAGCGCCATGTCGACGGCGGCCCGCGCGGCGGGTGCGGTCGGAAGGGCGACAAAGAGCTTCTCCAACAACAGGGCGTAGCGAGTCGGGTCGCCGCCCTTCAGAAGCGGCGCGGCAACGTCGCGAAGGTCGCCCAGACATCCTTCGGGCGTTTCCCCGGTAACGCCCACGTCCGGCGCCGCGCAGCCATATCCGGTGACGCCGCGATCGGTCTCGATTCGCAAGAAGACATTAGTGGCCTCGTCGACCGTTTCGTAGGCGATGGTGTAGGGCTCGCGGAGCTTCATGGTGACGGGCCATGCTTCGATCTGGGTGATGCGCACGGCGTTCGCCCTAGTATCGGTTACGCTGATGGATCTCGTCGAGGCTCAGGCTCTTGAGGTGCTCAACGAACTCGACGAGGTTGTTGATCATCACATCCCACATTTTCTCTCCCTTTTCCCGGCTCGCCTTGGTCGGGTCCCCCATTACTCCACTGCGTGACAGCCTCGCCGTGCGCGCGTACCAGTCGACGCTGTGCTTGGAGCTGAAGTCCAGGTAGCGGCTCGAGAAACGAGGCACGTACTTGCGGGCCTTGTCCATACGGACCAACTCGGGACGGGTGGCAAGGGTGGTGCTGGTCTCGATTTCACCTGCGTGAATGTCGGCCGGCGTCTCGGCCAGCCGGTCAATGTCGGCGTCGCTGGTTTCACCCGTGTCTACGCAGGTGAAGATGCGGGCGTCGCGATTGATCATCTGGGCGGCGAAATGGAGGCTGGCGGCGTTGCCGCCGTGTCCGTTCAGTATTATCAGTTTGACGATGCCGTTGCGCGCGGCGCTGAGGCCGAGGTCGTAGACAATTCTGGCCAGCGATTCGTTGCCCACACTTAGAGTGCCGCTGAAATCATCGTGGTGGTATGAAACACCGTAGGGAATCAGCGGCAGCACAAAGGGCTTCGGGTCGCTGCACGCGGCCCCCACGCGCTCCGCAAGGTAGTTTGCGTCGAACGCGTCCGTATCGAGGGGAAGGTGCGGACCGTGCTGCTCCACCGCGCCCACCGGAAGCAAGGCGATGTCAACTTCCTTCAGACGGGCCTGCGCCTCGGGCCAGGTGAGCTCTCCCCAAATGTATTTGCGGCGTGCGTTACGGCCTGAAACGCCGCTCCGGCCGGGCGCGTCCGCCGCACCGTTCAGCGCGCCTGACTTGACGCCGGTGCCGACCGCGGCCTTCGCCCGCTTGCCGGCCTGCGGCCTGTCGAACGGATAAGCCGATGCCTTCGCCGACTCTGAAAACGGATCAAAGCGGACCCACATGCGCCCGCTGCGCTCCACGGCGCCGTCGGAATGCTGGAGCAGCAACGGAATCAAGCGCCCGCGCAGGTCTGCCGGTATCGAGCCCACGGGCGACCGTTCGGCATCGAAACGCAGCCGCAATACCTCCGGATGCTCCTTGGGCACGCGCTGTGAACCACGCAACCCGTCCAGCAGTCCCCGTTCCCGTAACATGAACATCATGTGTTCGGCGCCTTCGCGTTCTTGATGAACTCCTTTCATCGTCAGGTCCGCGAGGCAAGCGGGTATGCATTCTGGAGAATAGCCGCAAAGAGCGGGGTCACCGCCGACCGCCTTGAGCATTCCCACGATGCGCCTGCACTTTTCGCATTTGCCGCAGGGCCGCACGCGCGCGCCGTCTTTGTGCGCGGCGTGGCACGACACTTGCAATTCGAGCAGATCCGCAAAGCGCTCCACGAGAATCTTCTCGATGAGCAGCTCCGACAGGGGCCTCAAGATCGAGAACTGGCAAATGGGCCAGCCCTTCCGCGCGTAATAACGAGACATTGCGTTGTCGAAGTGGCGGCTCTGGTCGAAAAGCCCATCGTAATGTGTAATGCCCTTGAAGCTTGTGCGCTCCGTGGTGTCGTATTCGTCTCCGATAATAATCCGCCCGGCTCCGCGCTTGAGCGCCAGCGGCAAGGCCCCAAAGAGGAAGACCGCCACGGTCCAGAGCCGGACAGGGTATTCATCCGACCTTAAGCTCTGAAAGTCCTTTCTGATAAACGGGAAGTGCCGCAACATCCACGAAAACACTCGATCCGCGTTCGTCCACACGCGTGACGTGTTGGCGACGTGCGCGCTGAAATGGCGATGTGCGTTGAGGGCCGTGAACCAGTGCCGTCCCGACTCGTTTATGAAGACCGGGTGTGTCTCCAGGCCGAGTTCACGAAGCAGTCCGAAGCTGAGGAGGCTGTCCTTTCCGCCGCTGGAAAGGACCACGTGGCACGCGCGGTCGTGCGCCGCGCTCCGGCTTGCGGAAAGCCCCTCATAGTTGTCGCTTGCGGACTCCGAATCGGGAAAGACAAGCCGTGCGTGAAGAAAGCTGTCCAGCTTGACGGCGGGCAGGTTGGCGGCCGGCCCAATCAGAAAGGGGTTGGGCTCCAGGAATTTCTTGACATAGATTTCCCGCGCGGTGTTTTCGGCCATCTCGAGCAAGAGGCGGCGGTCGGCTGCGTCATAAGGCCCGTGAAAGACGATCTCGTCGGAGAACAGCCCGTAATTCAAGGCGACCTGCGCCGCAATCATGGCCCCGACGTTGCGACAGACGCGATCGGAAGTGTCGAACACGTCTTCTTCCCAGCGATAGATCAGGTCTAGGGCGTCACTCCTGGCGCCGCGTACCACTTTGTACGTCGCGCTGATCCGGTTCGGGAGAATCTGCACCGGACCGACCTCGATCCGACGCAGGACTCTAAGCGGGCCGAGCCCGTCCACGGAAGCGGCCTTGGACGCCTGCCGCCCGACGGACGGGCTCACCTGGGAGCGGTTTCCACTCCTGCGGCGCGCTGGTGCCATCAAATTGTCCCTTTTCGACGGTGACCTTTAAGGACGTCCACGATCGGCCCCGGTCCCTCCATGAGCACGTCGTGTGCGGGGAGCCCCGTCCGCGCGGAGAGATCCGCGGACGCGGCGCGCAGGCCGGCGTCGTCCAGCCCTTCGTGGTTGATCGTGATCGCCACCACCGGCTTACCGGATATCAGCTCTATGGCCTGGATTTGCCGCTCGATAGGATGCATTGCGTAGCCCGGAAAACCGTCGTATTCGCGGCGCGTAGGGGCGTGCTGCATGATCACGACGTCCGGACGCCCCGCCGCCAGGATCTCATACCCCCCGGGGTACGCCGGGTTCATTATGCTCCCCTGTCCCTCGATGACGATTACGTCCGGCTTTACATCGTTCCACGCGCTCCACACGGCATGCTCGATCTCGCCCGCGAGAAAATCGTTGATCAGCGTATCCAGAACGATCGAGTACCGCGCCCCTTGCAGCCAGGCCGTCTGACCCGTCCCAACCAGCTCCGCCGAGTTGTCCGCGGCGCGCAAGCCGTCAACGATCTGCCAGGCCGTGGTCCGCTTGCCCACGGCCGAGTCCGTGCCCAGCACGGCAACCTTCAGCGACGTAACCTGCTCTATCTTTCCGCTGAAAAAGTGCAGCTCGCTGCGCGGCGGAGGCTTGCGGACGTCGCGCAAGATCACGTGGTGTTCGTCGGCCAGGCGACGCAGCTCCGCGTCCTCGTTGAGGTAGTCGTGCAGCCCGCTGTCGACGTTGAGACCGAGGCGTATCGCCGTCTTGACGTCGTCGCGGGCCGAAGACGGCAGCCTCCCGCCGTCGGGCGCTAGGCCCATCACCATATGCGTCGCCGCTTGCCCCGCTTTCCGCGCCGATTCCGCCGCAGACGCGACGTCCGGCTCGATCCGGATTCCATTGGGCCTCCCCTCGAGCAACGCCCCCGCGTCCGCGCCCGCCTGCCGCGAATCCACGACGCTTCGCAGGCGATACCGCTTTGATCGACGAACCAGCCCATGCGCCGTCTTACCGTTCGTCGTCGCGAAGGCACCTTCGCAGTAAACGATTGCATCTCCCTCCGTAGCGTCCATCACGACTTCTTCCCCGTCAGCACGGCGACGTAGCGGTCACCCGGCAGCGACTCCCTGCGGTGCTGCTCGATAAGCACCAGCAGCCCGGCCGTCGATGCGGGCAACACGCTCAGGCCTTCGCGCTCGCGCAACGTCTTGGACAGGCTCAGCATGTTCTTGTCGCTCGCGTTGTCCGCCCAGCCGCGGGTGCTGCGGATTGCGTCCAGGGCCAGGTCGCCGTCGATGGAGTGCCAGTTGATGAGCGGCTCGTTTACGTGCGTCTCTTTGATCCGCTCGGGTGCGAGGTCGTCACAGGTTGCAGCGTTCTTGAGGAACGACCTTATTATGGGGTTCTTTCCGAACGACGATCCCGCCACCATGCGCGGGATGCGCGAGGTCTTGCCCCTGCGATAGAGGCTGACGAATCCTTTACAAATTCCAGCCAGCGTGGTCCCGTTTGACACCGGCACGGCGACGGCGGCCGGCGCATCGCGCAGCTCGTCATAAATCTCGTAAGCGATCTCGCCGTAGGCGCGCAACTGGATGGCTGTGTTGGCACCGCCCGGGTTCGCATCGTAGATTTCCTCGCGCTCGGCACGTTGTCTCGAGGCCAATACCGCGCTTTCGTAGTCTCCGTCCGCACGCACGATTTCCGTGGCGTAGCTTTCCATTTCCTTCAGTCGCTTGGTGCGGTACGCCGCGGGCACGTAGAGAACACAGCGAATGCCCGCCAGCGACGCGGCCAGCGCGATGGCCACGCCGTAATTGCCGCACGTCGCCACCGTGATCGCGTCGAATCCGCGGCGGACCGCGTCCATCGTTTGGGCGAACGCGATGCGGTCCTTCTGTGTTCCGCTGGGGTTTCCACCTTCGAATTTCAAGTATATCTGCCGAAGCCCGAACTCCCTTTCGACGTTACGAGCGCGCGCAAGTCCCGTGTCTCCGACCTCCGAGTCGATGATGTCCTCGTAAGCCTCCAGGCGGTCCGCAATCGGCTGCGACTTATCTGCGGCCTTCGTCTTCTGACCTGCGAGATCCAGCGAAATCGGCGTCGTTTGCGACGAGGCGCCGTCGAGCAACTGAACGGGGACGAATTCCGCCGGTATGTCGGCCGAATCGGTTACTGCCCCAATCCTGTCGGTCATTCCCAAATCCTCCTATCAAACTCCATCTGCCCGCCAAGCGTGACAGCATACCGCGCGCCGGTCCGCCACGCACGATACGTGCCCCGGCCGGCGTCAACCTCGCGCTCTGCGCACCGGCCGCGCTCCGCAAACCCTGACGCGCGGGCCATCCCGTTGATCTTCCGCGCGCATTCATACCGCGCGCCAGGCCTTGACATCACTTCACAAGTTAGGTATAAGTTAGGTACGACTCGCGGGCTAGTTTATGGGCCGGTCTCCGGAGTACGCAATGGAAAAGAAGCAAATCGCGCAAGTGCCTCTGACGCCCGAGCAGTGCACACTCGTCCGCGAAAACCTGGGGCTGGTCGCCGTTCATCTGCGGCGCTACGTCCCCGGCCTCTCAAAATCGCGGCGCCACCGCGAGTGGGACGACCTCTTTCAGGAAGGTTGCCTCGGCCTGATCGCCGCCGCACGCCGGTTTCGGCCCGAGCGGGGAATTCCGTTTGCCGCGTTTGCACTTCCCAGGATTCACAACGCAGTCACCCGGGCGCTGCAGCGCAATTTCAGCATAATTCGTGTCCCGCCGCGGTGTGCCCACGGGAGCGGTTCGTCCGCAACCGGACGCGGCCGTGACGCATTGGCCTCCCCGAGGGTGCGTTCTCTTACCGGTGCGAAGCAACTGAAGGTCGTCGCGCACCGCTCGAGCTCGCCGCATGACCCGTCCGTGGAGACCATCGGCGAACGCCTTCGCGACAAGTATGAGCGCGCCGTGCGCACGGCCGGCGCCGAACTCGCGGCCGCGGCCTCGAAGCGCACCGACCGCGCCAAGCTCATTGGCATTCTGGCTGAGGAGCGTTTTCTCATCCCCCAGGAAGATCAGCGCCGCCCGCTTCGGAGAATCGCGGACGACACGAAGTCGTCCTGTACGCGCGTTGTCCATTGCGAGAAACAGCTAAGCGCTTCCCTTCGGCGCATCCTCGAAGCCGACCCGGAGTTCCGTGAACTCAGGCGCCGGGCGCGCACTCATCCGCTAGGTGTCAATAGGCCCCTTGACGAGGCGGTGGAGCGCGCCCTGGTATCGGCAAGCGCCGACGAATTCGTAAACAGGTTTCGCCGTGCAGACTCCGACGGCCGCGCCAGGACGCTCCACGCCGTACTTGAAGCGTCCCTGGCCGACGTGGAGGCCCTTGTCCGGAAGCAGTTTAGCGGCCTTAACGAACGGGTGCGCGAGCGGCTGCTGCTGGACACCGATGAGCCGCGGCAACGGCGCCGCAAGAGCCGCCACGATCCCGAGCGCACAGGTAAGGACCGTCACGCCGCAGACGCACGGCCGGGGCGCCACGGGTGAATCAAGGCCGCGACCGGTAATTCCGAGCCGCGACGGTCAGGGAGCGGATATGGGATAGTGCCGGCTTATGCGCGTTCGGTAATTAGCGGGCACGGCAGGCGACGGGCCTTTCACACGTACTTATGGGAAATATTCGCCGTTCGCCTGCGAATCCCAGTGCGTCAGACGACGGATTCCGTGTCGGCATGGGGTTCGGCCGGTTCGCGTCGTCCCAGCTTGGATGCAATTGCCATGAACGTGCGTACACACATGTCGCCCTGGACAGCCCTGTTTCTGGGTCTGTTTGCGCTCGGCGCGGTCACTATCTCATCGGCATCGGCCTTGATTCTGTACGGCATGCGGATCATCGACGGAAGGGCCGGAGGCGTGCTCACCTTCGCCGCCGATACGGTCAGCGGCCTGCCGCAGTTGATCGATGCCATGCCTCCCGGAGTTGACGACCTGCTCAGCCTGCGCCGCGATCCGAGCTATGCGGCCAACGTATCCGCGAAGGCAACGCTGGTCTCCGGCGACCGATCCGGAAGACTGCGCCCGGTCTTGGAGATTACCAACCGCGGAGACTCGGTGATCTCGTTGCTGGTGGTGCGCGTCGCGGCGATGGATGAGCACAACATCCCCGTCGGCGAGTGGACCGAGGTGGTTGCGACGCCGGTGGCGGTGGAAGGGCCGTGGCGCGGGCCGATCATGCCCCACGCGACGAGAAACGTCGTGATGCACGGCGGCTGGCGCGTTTTCGCCGATGACACGAACGCTACACTCAGACCGGCGGTCGAGATCTCCGACGTCTTCGTCTGGCGGCCGGCCGAGCGCATCGCCTCCGCGGGAAGCGGATAGATGCCGGGCGCGGCACCTCGACGGATTCCTCTTGACCTCCGCCGCCGGGAGCTTGCGCAAGCAATCCCGTTGACTCTGTACACGCGACGTCTACGCGCGCGAACCCCTACTCATCGTCGCTTTGCGCAGCCGCGGTGCTTGGGGAGCGATTCCGCGCTCGAGACGGTCCGGATAATCGGGGGCACGTTGACAGGGCTGCCGCTCCGCTGGTAGGCTATGCCCGTTGGAACTCGCCATGCGGGTGTAGCTCAGTGGTAGAGCGTCACGTTGCCAACGTGAATGTCGAGGGTTCAAGTCCCTTCACCCGCTTTCCTTGACCAGCGTTGCCCACCAACGACAACGGCGCACAACTCTTGACCCGGGCGCTAGTTACGATGACTCCGTGGCGCGCTCCGCGGCACCGCGAAACAGCGTTCGATTTGCCAGCAAGTGACCAGAATTGACGCTCGTGGACGGGCGTACGTGCAAGGTTTAGTGCAAGGTCAACTGATGGGCACGTCCGGATCGGGCACGGACGACCGTACTCGTTCAGCTATAACACCTCGGCGCTTTATCTCAGTGCACGGAGGTCACATAATACAACGATATCCGTACGACGAGCCAACGAAAAAGGGGTGGAAGTCGTATCCAATCCCGCTGACCACGCCACGTGTCTTCAATTGTCATTGCAAGCCACAAATACTCGTTCAGAGCATGGCGGGCGAATTCGTGACTGCTAACTGTATGGGATGCGGAGCAGGGAACACGCTGAGTGAAATCGAGTTTCGCGGGCTCGGAGTGCTCGTCGTCTGCCCGCAGTGCAAGAATCCAATGACTGCGGAATTCGTGCCGGGTAGCAGCGGAAAGCCGGTCAATTACGGGTAACAGTGTGAAGATTGCCAAATCGACCTTTGGCTTGCCGTAGCAAGGATATTACCACGGCGACTTGATCGGAAGTACGCGGGCGACGTCGGGAGGCGTCGTCGGTAGCGTGCCTGGGTGAACGGCGCCAACACGCCTCAACCGAGCTTCGTACCGGTCACAGTCGGGTTCTACGAATTCGCGTTGACCGTGACCGATGGCCGGGGCGGAAGCGCTCTCGACGATCTCGTGGAGGAGCTTTTGCAGCGACGGAAAGAGCAGAATCAGGGCGGCGTTCATGCTCGCCATGAACCGGTCCGCGGGCTCGCTTTCATCCGCTGCCATCGGAGCAACTCCGCCGATAGATTACCGCTCCCTGGCGGGACGATCCACTTTTGATTCGAGCAATCCAGCTTTGGGCCGGGCGATCCACCCTTGATTCGGGCGAAATGCGGGCCTGCTGGTGCAGGTAGGCCCTTGAGTTGCGTCGGAACCGCAGGGCATCGTGATCCATCACGCTTCCGAAGCGGAACGGCCCTCCTGGAAAATCCAGGTGTGGACCATGTCGGCAACCTCTGCGATACGAACCCAACGACGCAAACAACACGCGCACTGAACCGCAGGATATACTACCTTCGCGGAGCAGACACGGCCAGTGAAGCGCGAAACGCGGGGCGGATCGACGCGGCGGCAGGTAGCCCGGCCTCGACGCGAGGAGGCTGCTGTAAGATTGCTATTGCAGGCAGTCCAGGCTCAAGTCCGGCGTTGCGCCCTCCGATGGATTGGTTTGAAAAGCTTTCCGGCGGTCAGGAGGAGCAGGGACAAGATAATGACGCCCCAGGTGGAGACGGCCGGGATGGCGTCGGTGCAATCGGGGGCGTAGACGGCGTCGTCGATGCCCGGGCACTCATCGTCGCAGTCGGAGATTCCGTCACCGTCGGAGTCGGCGAGATCATCGACGCCGCAGCCGCACAGGCCGGGGTCAGTCTTGTTCGGATCGAACGGGCAGCCGTCGTCGGAGTCGCACACGCCGTCGCCGTCGGTGTCGTTGGGATTGTCGAGCGGGCACGGATCGCAGCCATCGACCTTGCCGTCGTTGTCGGAATCGTCTCCGCAGAATCCGCCAAGGAACTCGCCACCGGCGGCCTCACACTCTCCTTCGAGAAGAATCTCGCACGAATTGTCCGAAAGGCAGCACGCCCCGCCGATTGTAAGTTGACCATCAATGACCGCTGTGGGAATATACAGTATTTCGGGTGTCGTAAGTGCAGTCAAATCCGGGTGCCGGAGAAACATAATCGTGTACGTGCCCCTGGCGTCCGCGGGGACGATGAGGCGCAGGTTGCCTGCGAGGAACTTAGTCACGCCGTCTGGATCCTCTCTCCCCGGCTCTACGGCATTTATCCACGGAAGTCCCAGCCACTGAAACGAGTTTCCGCCACGGTAGATCACGCCCAAGAGCGGATCGAATTCGGAGGGGAATATGAAGCGCGGGTTATCGACGCACGACGCCGAACCGAAACAGTCGGCGTTCGTCCGGCACGGCGCGAACGGATCGTTAGAACAGACCGTGGGAAGGAAGAACGCCGCCCCAATGTCATCACAGAAGCCGGGGAAGATCATCCCACACGTTCCGCTTTCGGTAACCGGAGGCGGCGTCGGCGCGGGGCAATCCGACGCGGTTGCGCACTCTACATAGACAGTTGTTGCCAGATCGACGCCGGGATTGGGCGGGTCGGCGTTCGAACCGCGTGTGCTTTCGTCCGTCAGGACCATGTCGTACCCGCCCACTAAGGGACTGCCCGGTGCGTTGCCCCAGCCGGAGACGAGGATTTCGTACTCCACCTGCAAGCCACCTTCGGGGATGATCATCTCCTTGCCGTCGATCTCGAACGGCCCGGTGCTTCCGCGCGGGGCGAACTCGATCACGGCGCAGGGCAATGTGATGCCGTCGGCCAGTTCGCACTCATCGGGCACGCCGCTGTGATCGCAGTCGGTGCTTACCGGGCCAACGACGCCCGGTGGATCGGCTATGTCGCACGAATCCGCGACGCCGTTTCCGTTGCAGTCCGGCTCGCACTCGTCCGGGACGCCGTTGCTCGTGCAGTCTTCGCTCGTTCCGGCCGCAATGTCGCAGGAATCGGCGACGCCGTTTCCGTTGCAGTCCGGCTCGCACTCGTCGGGGACGCCGTTGCTTGTGCAATCGTCGCTGGTGCCGTCGAGTATGTCGCAGGAGTCACCGACGCCGTTTCCGTTGCAGTCCGCCTCGCACTCGTCGGGGACGCCGTTGCCCGTGCAATCGTCACTCGTACCGCTCGCGATATCGCAGTCGTCGGGGACGCCGTTGTTGTTGCAGTCAGTCTCGCATTCGTCGGGAATTACATTGCCGTTGCAATCGTCGCTCGCGCCGTCGGCGATGTCGCACTCGTCGGCCAGGCCGTTTTCGTTACAGTCGTTCTCGCACTCGTCGGGAACGCCGGTCGAGTTGCAGTCCTGGCTGGCCCCGGCCGCAAGGTCGCACTCGTCGGGAACGCCATTGCCGTTACAATCCTCGGCCATCCCCCGGACGATCTCGCAATCATCCGGTATCCCGTTGGGTTGGCAATCCGGGGCGCCGATTTGGCACTTGAGATCAAGGGCGATATCCACCGGGTTTTCAAGCCCTACGACAATATCTTCTATTTGGTTCCCATTGAGATTGGCCCGTCGGATTCGCCCTGCGCTGATCTCTGCCCAGTAGAGTTTACCCGCGGGCACGTCGAGCGCAATTCCTCGTACACCGCTGACGGCCTCGTCAAGCAGGAGCTCGATGTTGGAGCCATCCAGATTAGCACGTTGTATTCTGCCACCGGTCGACTCTGTCCAGTACATTTTTCCTTCACTGGTGTCGAGGGCGATTCGACCGGGGGCAAGCAAACCGATTGTGATAAGATCCTCTAGGTCTGATCCGTCCA
>Ga0326597_10004268_pt1 | contig 20150 bp, 20 predicted proteins | sample RVTome_12_FD_203789 | JGI IMG/M metagenome (GOLD analysis project Ga0326597, IMG submission 203789) | Soil microbial communities from uranium-contaminated site in the Upper Colorado River Basin, Wyoming, United States - RVT100D185 | ecosystem: Environmental > Terrestrial > Soil > Contaminated >...
GAGCGGGCGCGCGCGCTCCTGGCGCTGGTCGGCCTCGGCGGCAACGAGGACAAGTATCCCTACGAGCTCTCCGGCGGCATGCAGCAGCGCGCGGCCATCGCGCGCGCGCTGGTGCACGACCCGAAGCTGGTGCTGATGGACGAGCCCTTCGGTGCCCTCGACGCGCTGACGCGCGAGAAGATGAACCTCGAGCTGCTGCGCATCTGGCGCGAGTCGAAGAAGACCATCGTCTTCGTCACGCACGGCATTTCCGAGGCGGTGTTTCTCGGCTCGCGCGTCGTCGTGCTGACCGCGGGCCCGGCGAAGATGGCCGACAACTTCGCCATCGAGCTGCCGTACCCGCGCACGCTCGACATGAAGACGCACGAGCGCTTCGGCGAGTACACGCGGCGCATCTACCGCCTGCTCGGGATGGAGTAGAGGATGCACGGCCGGATGCCGCCCCCGCTGCCGCAGCGCTTCGCCGACGTCGAGGCGCTCGAGGACTTCATGACGGCGCCGGGCCCCGAGCTCGCGGCCGACCTCGCGCGCGCGCCGGGCGACCTGATGGTGCTCGGCGTCGGCGGCAAGATGGGCCCGACGCTCGCGCGCATGGCGAAGCGCGCCGACCCGGCGCGGCGCGTGCTTGGCGTGGCGCGCTTCTCGGAGCAGGGTCTGCGGGAGAAACTCGAAGCCTGGGGCATCGAGTGCATCGCCTGCGACCTGCTCGATCGCGCCGCGCTCGAGCGGCTGCCGCGCGCGCCGAATCTGGTGTACATGGCCGGCTACAAGTTCGGCGCGGTCGGCAATCCCGAGCTCACCTGGGCGATGAACGCGGGCGTGCCGCTGCGGGTCGCCGAGACCTTCCGCGAATCGCGCATCGTCGCCTTTTCCACCATCTGCGTATATCCCTATGCCGCGACGAGCGGCAACGGCGCGACCGAAGCGACGCCGCCGCAGCCGCCCGCCGGCGACTACGCCTGGTCCTGCGTCGGGCGCGAGCAGATGTTCGCCTTCGGCTCGCGCCGCTGGGGCACGCCGGGGCGGCTGCTGCGGCTCTCCTACGCCATCGACATGCGCTACGGGGTGCTGCACGACATCGCCTCCAGCGTCGCGGCGGGGCGCGTGCTCGACGTCACCATGGGCCACGTCAACGTCATCTGGCAGGGAGACGCCAACGAGCAGGCGCTGCGGCTGCTCGCGCACTGCACGGCGCCGACCAGCCCGCTCAACGTCACCGGCCCGCGCAAGATCAGCGTGCGCTGGCTGGCGGGCGAGCTCGGCAAGCGCCTGGGCAGGACGGTGCACCTCAGCGGCCGCGAGGCGGAAAGCGCCTGGATCGTCGACACCACGGCGGCGCAGCGGCTCCTCGGCGCGCCGCGCGTGCCGCTCGAGGCGATGCTCGACTGGACCGCCGGCTGGGTGGCGCGCGGCGGCCCGAGCCTGGGCAGGGAAACGCACTTCGAAGTGCGCGACGGGAAGTACTGAGGCCGTGGCGCTGCACTGGCGACAGCTTCCCGCCGAGGTGCTCGCGGTCCTGCGCCGCGGCACCGTGATCCCCGCGCACCCGCTCGCGCTCAATGCCGAACGCAGGCTCGACGAGCGCCGCCAGCGCGCGCTGGCGCGCTACTACCTGGACGCCGGCTCGGGCGGCCTGGCGGTGGGCGTGCACGCCACGCAGTTCGCGATCCGCGAAGCAGGCCTGTACGAGCCGGTGCTGCGCATCGCGATGCAGGAGGCGACCGGATGGGCGCGGCGCCCCCTGGCCATGATCGCGGGCCTCGCCGGGCGCACCGCGCAGGCGAAGGCGGAAGCGGTGCTCGCGCGCAGCCTCGGCTACTCGGCGGGGCTGCTGTCGCTCGCGCCGATGCGGGCCGCCGGCATCGACGAGCTGATCGAGCACTGCGCCGCCGTGGCGCGCGAGATCCCGCTGGTGGGCTTCTACCTGCAGAAGGCGGTCGGCGGCCCCGAGCTGCCGTTCGAGTTCTGGCGGCGCTTTGCCGCCATCGACAACGTGGTGGCGATCAAGATCGCGCCCTTCAACCGCTACCGCACGCTCGACGTGCTGCGCGGCGTGCTCGAGGCGCGCGCCGAGGAGCGCATCACGCTGTACACCGGCAACGACGATCACATCGTGCTCGACCTCGCCACGCCGTTCCGGCTGCGCCGCGACGGCCGCGACGTGACGCTGCGCATCAAGGGCGGGCTGCTCGGGCACTGGAGCGTGTGGACCAAGCGCGCGGTCGAGCAGCTCGCGCGCATCCACGACGCGGTCGAGGCGGAGCGGGTGGACGCGGGGCTCATCGCGCTCGACGCGCGCGTCACCGACGCCAACGGCGCGTTCTTCGACGTGGCGCACGATTTCGCCGGCTGCATCCCGGGCTGCCACGAGGTGCTGCGCCGCCAGGGCCTGCTCGAGGGCATCTGGTGCCTCGACCCGCGCGAGACGCTGTCGCCGGGCCAGAGCGCGGAGATCGACCGCGTCTACGCCGCCTACCCGGAGCTGAACGACGACGACTTCGTGCGCGCCAACCTGGAGCGCTGGCTGGGATGAAAGGAGAACGCCGCACGCCGCGTAACGGCCGCCGCAACCCCGTCCGCAACCAGGAACGCATCCTCAAGGCGGCGGTGGCCGAGTTCGCGCGTTACGGCCTGGGCGGTGCGCGCGTGGACCGCATCGCGGCGCGCGCCGGCGCCAACAAGCGCATGCTGTACTACTACTTCGGCAACAAGGACGACCTGTTCCTCGCGGTGCTGGAGGACAGCTACGCGCGCATCCGCACCGCGGAGCGCGCGCTGCATCTCACCGACCTCGACCCGCGGGAGGCCATGCGGCGCCTGGTCGAGTTCACCTGGAACTATTACCTCGAGCATCCGGAATTCCTGACGCTGCTCAACAGCGAAAACCTGCATCGCGGGCGGCACATCCGGCGCTCGCGCAACATCATCGCCATGCATTCGCCGTTCGTCGCCATGATCCAGCAGGTGCTGGAGCGCGGCGCGCGCGCCGGCGAGTTCCGCCGCGGCGTCGATCCGGTGCAGCTCTACATCTCGATCGCGGCGCTGGGCTATTTCTATCTCTCCAACCGGCATACCCTGTCCACCATCTTCGAGCGCGACCTGATGCTGCCGCGGCACATGCGCGCGCGCCTGCAGCACATGGTGGACCTGGTACTGGGCTATCTGCGAAAGTAGCGCCATGCGCATCGCGCTGTGCAACGAGGTGATCGCGCCGATGCCATTCCCGCAGCAATGCGAGTACGCGGCGAAGCTCGGCTACGACGGGCTGGAGATCGCGCCCTACACGCTGTCGGAGGAGCCGCAGCGCCTGGGCAGCGCGCAGCTCGCCGCGGCGCGCGCCGCCGCCGAGGACGCGGGCATCGCCGTCACCGGGCTGCACTGGCTGCTGCTCAAGCCGGCGGGCCTGTCGATCTCCACGCGCGACGACGCGGTGCGCAGGAAGACCCTGGACGTCATGTTCGCGCTGGTCGACCAATGCGCCGAGCTCGGCGGGCGCTATCTCGTGCACGGCTCGCCGCACCAGCGGCGCATCGATCCCGGCGACACGCGCGCGGCGGCGCTCGCGCGCGCGCAGGCGTGCTTCGCCGCCGCCGGCGAGCGCGCCGAGAAGGCGGGCCTCCTGTACTGCATCGAGCCGCTCGCCTCCGAGCAGACGCCGCTCATCAACACCCTGAAGGAGGCGGCGCTGATGGTGGAGGCGATCGGCAGCCGCGCCGTGCGCAGCATGCTCGATTGCAGCGCCGCGGGGCGGATGGAATCGGCGCCGCTCGCCGCGCTCGTCGATCGCTGGCTGCCGAGCGGCATGATCGCGCACGTGCAGGTGAACGACCGCAACCGCCGCGGTCCGGGGCAGGGCGAGCTGCGTTTCGCGCCGCTGTTCGCGGCGCTCAAGCGCCACGGCTACGCCGGCGACATCGCGGTGGAGCCCTTCGACTACGTGCCCGACGGCCCCGGCGCGGCGGCGCGCGCCATCGGCTACGTGCGCGGCATCCTGGAAGCGCTGCCGTGACGCCGCGGCTGCCCTGCCCGCGCCCCGCGCGCGTCGTGCTGGAAGGGCGCTATGCGCGGCTGGAGCCGCTCGCGGCTGCGCACGCCGACGGGCTGATGGCGGCCTCGGCCGAGGCGTCGAGCTTCGACTACCTGTTCGACGTGCCGCCCAGGGATCGCGCGGATCTTTCGGGCTGGATCGAGTCGAGGATGACGTCGGAGGATCCCCTGTTTCACGCGGTCGTGGACAAGGCCACCGGCGTCGCCGGCGGACGCCAGACCTTCATGCGCATCACGCCCGAGCACGGCGTGATCGAGATCGGCAACATCCTCTGGGGGCCGGCGATTGCGCGCACGCGCATCGCCACCGAGGCGCTGTATCTGGCGGCGCGGTACGTCTTCGACGATCTCGGTTACCGGCGCTTCGAGTGGAAGTGCAACGAACTGAACGAGCCCTCGAAGCGCGCCGCGCGGCGCTTCGGCTTCGCGTTCGAAGGCGTGTTCCGCCAGCACATGTGGGTGAAAGGCGCGAGCCGCGACACCGCCTGGTTCGCGATGCTCGACAAGGACTGGCCGCGCCTGCGCGCGGCCTACGAGCGCTGGCTCGAGCCGTCGAACTTCGACGCCGCCGGCCGCCAGCGGCAGAAGCTTCAGACCGGCCCTTGACTCTGTCTCGTCGCTCCGTCGAAAATTAACGAGCCGGTTAATTCCTTGGGGGTCCCCGCTGCCGTCGCGTCAAGCCGCGCCGCGCTTCCGCGTCGCAGACATCGAGTTGCGCGAGCGCGACGTGCGCCTGCGCATGCCGTTCCGCTTCGGCGTGGTGACCCTGACCGAGTCGCCGCAGGCCTTCGTGCGCGCGCGCATCCGGCTCGAGGACGGGCGCGAGGCGTGGGGCGCCGCCGCCGAGCTGCTGGCGCCGAAGTGGTTCGACAAGAACCCGGTGCTCTCGAACGAGGACAACTTCGAGCAGCTGCGCCGCTCGCTCGGCCTGGCGGGCGATGCCTATCTCGCCCACGAGCCGCGCACCGCCTGGGCGCACGCCGCGCCCGCGCGCGGCCTGGTCGAGAACTACGGGCCGGCGCTGATCGACCGCGCGCTCCTGGACGCGCTGTGCCGCGCGCTCGGCGTGTCCTTCTATCGCGCGGTGCAGGCGAACCTCGTCGGCGCCGGCAGCTTCGAGGGCATGGACCTCGGCGGCTTTTTCGGCACGCTGCGGCCGCGCGCTTCGGTCGCCGCGCGGCATACGGTGGGACTGGTGGATCCGATCACGGCGGCCGACCAGGGGCAGCGGGTGAACGACGGGCTGCCGGAGACGCTGGAAGAGGTGATCGCGCGCTACCGGCACCGCTATTTCAAGCTCAAGGTCGCGGGCGACGCGCGCGCCGACATCGAGCGCCTGGCGGCGATTGCCGCCGTGCTCGAGCGCATCGACGGCGCCTACCACGTTTCGCTGGACGGCAACGAGCAGTACGAAGACATGCGGGGCGTGGCCGACCTCTGGGCGCGGATGAAGGGCGACGTGCGCCTCGCGCGCCTGGTGCAAAGCGTGCTCTTCATCGAGCAGCCGGTGAAGCGCCAGAAGGCCCTCGCCGCGCGGATCGAGGGCATCGACAAGCCGGTGATCATCGACGAGTCCGACGACGCGCTCGACGCCTTTCCGCGCGCCAGGGCGCTGGGCTATCGCGGCGTGTCCTCGAAGACCTGCAAGGGCCTCTACAAGTCGCTGGTGAATCGCGCGCGCTGCGCGGCGTGGGGCGAGGGCTACTTCATGTCCGGCGAGGACCTGACGATCCAGCCCGGCCTCGCGCTGCAGCAGGACCTGGCGCTGGTGTCGCTTCTCGGCCTGACGCACGTGGAGAGAAACGGCCACCACTACGTGAACGGCATGGCCGCGCTGCCGCAGGCGGAGCAGGACGCGTTCCTCGCCGCGCATGCCGACCTGTACGAGCAAAGCCACGGCGCAGTGCGCGTGAGGATCGAGGACGGCGTGCTCGCCATCGGTTCGCTCGATTGCGCGGGCTATGCCAGCCGGGCGATGCCGGACTGGAACTCGATGAAGGAGATGTCATGGGCTTCCGTGTCCTAGGCACCAACCACACCAGCTTCACCGTGTCGAGCCTCGATCGCTCGCTCGGCTTCTTCCGCGACTGCCTCGGCTTCGAGCTCGTCTCGCGCGCGCCGCGCGACCCGGCCATCGTGCAGCGGATCACCGGCGTCGACGGCGCCGACATGGAGATCGCGTTCCTCCGGGGCCCGGGACACACGGTGGAGCTGATCGAGTACAAGGCGCCGGCGGCCAAGGGCCGGGTCGAGGCGCGGCCCTGCGACACGGGCTTCGCGCACCTGGCGCTGAACGTGGACGACGCCGAGGCCGCGGTCGCGGCGGCGGCGTCTTTCGGCGTGCGCGCCATCGCGCCGCCGGTGGCGATCAACGCCGGGCCCAACAAGGGCCGCAAGGTGGTGTACGTGAGGGACTGGGACGGCGTGACGCTCGAATTCATCGAGGCGGCGAGGAAATGACGCAGCGGCGCATCGGCATCATCATGCACGGCGTCACCGGGCGCATGGGCATGAACCAGCACCTCATCCGCTCGATCCTCGAGATCCGCAGGCAGGGCGGCGTGGCGCTCGCGGACGGCGCGCGCCTCATGCCCGACCCGCTCCTCGTCGGGCGCAACGCCGCCAAGGTCGAGGCGCTCGCGCGCGCGCACGGCGTCACGCGCTGGACCACGGATCTCGACGCGGCGCTCGCCTCGGGCGACGACGAGATTTTCTTCGACGCCGCGTCCACGCAGCTGCGCCCCGGGCTGCTCAGGCGCGCGATCCGCGCCGGCAAGCATGTCTACTGCGAGAAGCCCGTCTCGACCACGCTCGCCGCGGCGCTGGGCCTGTACCGGGCGGCGAAGCAGGCGAAAGTGAAGCACGGCGTGGTGCAGGACAAGCTGTGGCTTCCCGGGCTGCTGAAGCTCGGCAAGCTGCGCGAGCAGGGGTTCTTCGGCAAGATCCTGTCGGTGCGCGGCGAGTTCGGCTACTGGGTCTTCGAGGGCGATCCGCAGTCCGGCCGGCCGCCCGCGCAGCGCCCGTCGTGGAACTACCGCAAGGAAGACGGCGGCGGCATCATCCTCGACATGCTGTGCCACTGGCGCTACGTGCTCGACAACCTCTTCGGCGAAGTGCGGGCGGTGAGTTGCCTTGGCGCGACCCACATCCCCTGGCGCTGGGACGAGAACGGGAGGAAGTACAAGGCCACGGCGGACGACGCGGCCTATGCGACGTTCCAGCTCGCCGGCGGCGCGATCGCGCATTTCAACTCGTCGTGGACGGTGCGCGTGCGCCGCGACGACCTGCTCACGCTGCAGGTCGACGGCACGCAGGGCAGTGCCGTGGCGGGCCTGCGCAAGTGCCTCGTGCAGTCGTACGACGAAACGCCGAAACCGGTCTGGAATCCGGACGTTCCGCAGCCGATCGACTTCTTCCAGGACTGGAAGGAGGTGCCTGACGATGCTTACGACAACGCTTTCAAGGCGCAATGGGAGCTCTTCCTGCGCCACGTGGCGGGCGAGGGGCCGTTCCGCTGGGGCCTGCTCGAAGCCGCCAAGGGCGTGCAGCTCGCCGAGCTCGGACTGAAAAGCTGGAAGCAGAGAAAATGGATCGACATCCCCAAGCTGATGGCCTGAGTCTCGAGCTGCCGGTCGCCGGCGGCAGGCTCGAAACCTACCGCCTCCTCGGCCCACGCCCCTTCGAGCGGCCAGCGAAGCCGTTCACGCGCATCGCGCTCGCCGCGGCGCACGTGGTCGCCGATCCATTCTCCACGCGCGCGCCCTGGCTGGAAACCGCGATCGACTGGGAGGCGACGCTCGCCTACCGGCGCCATCTGTGGTCCTGGGGGTTCGGCGTGGCCGAAGCCATGGACACCGCGCAGCGCGGCATGGGCCTGGACTGGTCGAGCTCGCTCGAGCTGATCGGCCGCACGCTCGACGCGGCGAAGGACGTGAAAGGCGCCGTGGTGTTCTCGGGCGCGGGCACCGACCACGTGGCGAAGGCGGACGTCGCGGGCGTCATTGCCGCCTACGAGGAGCAGTGCGCGGCGATCGAGAAGCTCGGCGGGCGCATCATCCTCATGGCGAGCCGCGCGCTCGCCGCCGGCGCGCGCTCGCCCGAAGACTACGGCAAGGTCTACAACCGCATCCTCGGCCAGGTGAAGGCGCCGGTGATCATCCACTGGCTGGGCGAGATGTTCGACCCCGCGCTCGAGGGCTACTGGGGCGCGAAGGACCACGCGGTGGCGATGGACGTGTGCCTCGACGTCATGCGCCGAAACGCGGACAAGGTGGACGGCATCAAGATCTCGCTCCTCGACAAGGACAAGGAGATCGCCCTGCGCCGCCGGCTGCCCAAGGGCGTGCGCATGTACACGGGCGACGACTTCAATTTCGCCGAGCTGATCGAGGGCGACGCCGAAGGCCACTCGGACGCATTGCTCGGCATCTTCGACGCGATCGCTCCCGCCGCTTCCGCCGCGCTTTCGGCGCTCGCCGCGGGCGAGCGCGCGGCCTACCACGACTTGCTCGCGCCCACGGTGCCGCTCTCGCGCCACGTCTTCATGGCGCCGACGCGCTTCTACAAGACGGGCGTCGTGTTCATGGCCTGGCTGAGCGGCCACCAGGAGCACTTCGTCATGGTGGGCGGGCAGCAGAGCGCGCGCCACATCCTGCATCTCGCGGAGCTCTTTCGCCTCGCCGACGCGGCGGGGCTGCTGCAGGACCCGCCGCGCGCCTGCGCGCGCATGAAACAGCTGCTGGCGGTGAACGGATGCGGCTGAGAAAGCTCGCCGCCGGCTACGGCGCCGAGACCGAGGAATTCGGCGCCCCGTTCCAGGAGGTCTGGGACGCGTTCTTCGCGTCGCAGGTGCTGGTGTTCCGGGGGCTGGAGCTCACGGCGGGCCGGTTTCTATCCTTTGCGCGCCAGTTCGGCCGGCCCGAGCCGCACGTGATCGACCAGTTCCACCATCCCGAGCACGCCGACATCCTGATCCTGTCCAACCGCAAGAAGGACGGCGCGCCGGTGGGACTCGCCGACGCGGGCACCTACTTCCACACCGACTACTCCTACCTCGACGTCCCGGCGCGCTGCACGATGCTCTACTCCATCGAGGTGCCGAAAAAGGGCGGCGATACGCTGTTTGCCGACCAGTACGCCGCCTACGACGACCTGCCGCAGCCGATGAAAGAGCGCATCGACGGCCTGGTTGCGCTGCACCACTACGGCAACCGCGACGACCTCGACGAGGCCTCGCGCACGGTGGCCTCGGTGCTCAACGAGGGGCAGGAGAGGAAGATGGCCTGGGTGCGGCACCCCGTCGTGCGGCGCCACCCCGTGACCGGGCGCAAGGCGCTGTATGCGGTGTCGGGCAGCTCCTTCGGCATCGAGGGCATGCCGCGGGACGAATCCCACGCGCTGCTCGACGAGCTCAAGCGCCATGCCACGCAGGACAAGTACCGGCTGCGCCTGAAATACGGCGTCGGCGACCTCGTAATCTGGGACAATGCGTCGCTGCTGCACTCGGCGACGCTGACCGATCCGGAAGATCCGCGCACCCTGTGGCGCATTACCGTAAAGGAGGAGAGGCAATCATGAAACGCAGACTGTTCCTGGCCGCCGTCGCGGCCGCATTCGCGCTGCCCGCCGGCGCGCAGACCATCACGCTGCAAGGCGCATCCCAGTTCAGCGACGAGCACGCCTTCACCAAGGCGATGATGAAGTTCGAGGAGCTGGTGAAGAAGTACTACGGCAAGCCGGTGAACTTCGTGCTGCACAAGAACTCCGAGCTCGGCCTGGAGAAGCAGTACTTCGAGTACATGGCCCAGGGCAAGGCGGTGGACTACGCGATCGTGTCGCCGGCGCACATGTCGACGTTCTCGAAGGCGGCGCCGTTCATCGACGCGCCGTTCCTGTTCCGCGACCTCAAGCACTGGAACAAGGTGCTCGACCAGGACGTGCTCAAGCCGGTCGCCGACGAGATCGCGCAGAAGGCCGACGTCATGCTGATCGGCTACGCCGGCGGCGGCACGCGCAACATCTTCGTCAACAAGCCGGTGAAGAACATGGCCGAGCTGAAGGGCCTCAAGGTGCGCGTGCAGGGCGCGCCGATCTGGTCGAAGACTTTCGCCGCGGCCGGCATGGCGCCGACCGTGATCGCCTACAACGAGGTCTACAACGCCATCCAGAACGGCGTCATCGCCGCGGGCGAGAACGAGGCCGCGGGCGTGGAGCAGATGAAGTTCTACGAGGTCGCGCCGCACCTGTCGATGACGCAACACGCAATCACCATCCGGCCGCTCGCCTTCTCGGGCAAGACCTTCAGGCAGCTCGACAAGGCGCTGCAGGCGGCGGTGCTGAAGGCGGGCAAGGAGGCGGGCGCCTACGGTCGCAAGATCGAGTCGGGCGAGGACGAGCAGAAGCTCGTCGCCATGGAGAAGGCCGGCAAGCTGAAGCGCGTGCCCTTCGCCGGGCGCGACCGCATGAAGAAGCTGGTCGACCCGGTGATGAAGGAGTACGCCAAGGAGATCGGCGCCGAGAGAATCCTGGCGAAGATCAACGCCATCAAGTAACGCATTGACGGTGGAGACGCGGCGGCGCTGAAGCGCCGCCGCTTTTTTATGTTCAAGAAATTGACCCGCTGGTACGCATCAGTGCTCTCGTGGCTGCTGGTCACTTCGGTGGCTATCCTCATCATCCCGGTTTCCCTGCAGATATTCTCGCGCTACACCGCGCTGATCCCGTCCTACATCTGGACCGAGGAGATGGCGCGCTTCTTCTTCATCTGGTCGATCATGCTCGGCGCCATGGTCGGCATCCGCGAGGGCACGCACTTCATGGTGGACCTGTGGCCGCCGATGGGCGCGCGCGCGCAGGCGGCGCTGCGCCTCGTATCGAGCGTCTTCGTGCTGGCGTTCGCCGCGGTGTTCCTGTGGTGGGGCATCGACTTCACGCGCTTCGCCTTCAACCGCATCTCCGAGCTCGCCGAGCTGCCGCTCTGGGTCATCCACGTCGCCTGGCCGCTGGCGGGCGCGACCTGGATCCTGTTCCAGGGCGAGCACGCCTGGAACGACCTGCGCGTGCTGGCGCGCGGCAGCCGATGACCGGCGCGGCGCTCGATCCGGGCACCGCCAGCCTGATGCTGTTCGGCGCGTTCTTCGCGCTGCTCGCGCTGCGCGTGCCCGTCGCGTTCGCGCTGGGACTTGCCTGCCTGCCGGTGTTCCTCATCGAGGACCGGCTCACGCCGCAGAACCTGGTGCAGGAGACCTTCAACGCCTACAACTCCTTCATCCTGCTGGCGGTGCCGTTCTTCCTGCTCACCGCCAACCTGATGAACGTGGGCGGCATCACCACCCGCCTCGTGCGCCTGTCGCGCGACCTGGTGGGGCACTTCCCGGGCGGCCTGGCGCAGGTGAACGTGGTGCTGTCGCTGTTCTTTGCCGGCATCTCCGGTTCCTCCACCGCCGACGCGGCAAGCCAGTCGAAGATCTTCATCGAGGCGCAGAGGAAGGAAGGCTACGACGACAGCTTCTCGGTAGCGATCACCGCGGTCTCGGCGGTGCTGGCGGTGATCGTCCCACCCTCGATCCTGATGATCGTGTGGGGCGGGCTGCTCACGGTTTCCATCGGCGGCCTGTTCCTCGCCGGCATCGTCCCCGGGGTGCTGATCGCACTGGTGCAGATGGGCACGGTGCACGTCTACGCGAAGATGCGCAACTATCCGACGTACGCGCGCGTCACGCTCATCGAGACCATCAAGGCGATCGGCGTTGCCCTACCGGCGCTCATGACGCCGGTGATCATCATCGGCGGCAAGATTTTCGGCTGGTTCACCGCGACCGAGTCGGCCGCGATTGCCGTGCTGTACGCGACCGGGCTCACCATGCTGGTGTACCGGGAAATGGACCTGAAGGGCCTGCACCATGCGCTGCTCGAAACCGGGCGGCTCACCGGGGTGGCGCTGTTCGCGGTCGGCACGGCGTCCGCGTTCGGCTGGCTGCTCGCTTACTACCAGATTCCCAAGACGCTGCTCGAGGGCGTGGCAACCTGGGGAATGAGCCCGATCGCCACCGGCTTCTTCATCGCGGGCGTGTTCCTTGTGGTAGGCGCCTTCCTCGACGCGATTCCCGCCATCGTGATCGTCGGCACGGTGCTCGAGCCGCTGGCGAAAAGCGCCGGCTTGGACCCGATCCACTTCGCCATGATCGGCATCGTCTCGCTCGCCTTCGGCCTGGTGACGCCGCCCTACGGGCTGTGCCTGATGATCTCGGCGCACATCGCCGGCATCCGCATCCTGGACGCCCTGAAGGACGTCTTCCTCATGCTGCTGCCGATGTTCGCCGTGCTCGCCCTGGTGATCATGTGGCCGGACCTGGTGCTGTTCCTGCCCAAGCTGTTCCCGCCGGGGACGCTGTGACATGAAGATCGCCGGCGTCCGCGCCCATTGCCTGGCAAGCGCGCTCGCCACGCCGTTCGCCTTTTCGCAGGGCTGGGTGAAGTCGCGCGGCGCCTGCTTGGTCGAAGTGCAGACCGACGCAGGGCTGACCGGCTGGGGCGAGGCGCTGTGCCAGGGTCTGCAGCCGCCGCAGATCGCCGCGGCGGCGATCGATTCGGCGCTCGCGCCGCTGCTCGTCGGGGCCGATCCCCTGCAGGTCGAACCGCTGTGGCACCGCATGTACCTGCACTCGCGCGACTACGGCATGAAGGGGGCGGTGATCGCCGCCCTCAGCGGCGTGGACATCGCGCTGTGGGACATCGCCGGCAAGAGCCTCGGCCAGCCGGTATGGAAGCTGCTCGGGGGCGCGTTCCGCGAGCGGGTGCAGGTGTACGCCACCGGCTTCTATCGCATCGCGGGGCAGGGTGAGGCAGCGCGCCTGGCCGATGAGGCGCGGCAGCGCGCCGCGGAAGGGTTCCGGTTCCTCAAGGTGAAGCTCGGCTTCGGCGTGGCGGACGATCTGGCCGTGATGCAGGCGGTGGCGCGCGCGATCGAGGGGCAGGGTTTGCGCATGATGATCGACACCAATCACGCCTACGGCGTGGCCGACGCGGTACGCCTCGGGCGCGCGCTCGCGCCGCTCGACCTGCGCTGGTACGAGGAGCCGGTCGCGGCCGAGGATCTCGCCGGCTACGGCGAGTTGCGCGCGAAGCTCGACGTGCCCATCGCCGGCGGCGAGAACGAGTTCACCGTCTTCGGCTTCCGGCGCCTGCTCGAAGCGCGCGCGGTGGACATCGCGCAGCCCGACGTGTGCGCGGCGGGCGGCTTCACCGCCTGCCGCCACATCGCGGCGCTCGCGCTGGCGCACGGCGTGCAGGTCAATCCGCACGTGTGGGGATCGTCGGTCGGGCAGGCGGCGTCGCTGCACCTCATCTGCGCTCTGCCTACCGCGAATCCCTCGCTTTTCGCCGAGGCGCCGGTCTTCGAGTACGACTGCTCGTCGCACCCGTTCCGCGAAGCGCTGATCGACAAGCCGCTGCGCCAGCGCGAAGGCTGGCTGGCGCGGCCCGAGGGGCCGGGGCTCGGCATCGAGATCGATCGGCAGGCGCTGGAGCGCTTTCGTGCCTGAGGTGCCGGCCGCGGCGCGGCTTTCGCTCAACACGGCGACGGTGAAGGTGCAATGGTCCTTGGCGCAGGCGATTGAAGGCTGCGCGCGGCACGGCATCCGCGGCATCGCGCCCTGGCGCGACAAGCTCGCGGAGATGGGCGTGAAGCAGGCGGCGAGCGCGATCAAGACTCACGGGTTGACCGTGACGGGCCTGTGCCGCGGCGGCTTTTTCACCGCGAAGGACTGGAAGGACGACAACCTGCGCGCGATCGAGGAGGCGCACGCGCTCGGCGCGCAGTGCCTGGTGCTGGTGGTGGGCGGGCTGCAGCCCGGATCAAAGGACCTGGCGGGCGCCAGGGAGCGGGTGAGGGAAGGCATTGCGGAAATCCTTCCTGAAGCGAGGAAGGCGGGAGTCCCGCTCGCCATCGAGCCGCTGCACCCGATGCAGGCGGCGGATCGCGCCTGCATCAACACGCTGGAGCAGGCGCTCGATCTCTGCGATGCGCTCGGCGACGGCCTGGGCGTGGCGGTGGACGTCTACCACGTGTGGTGGGATCCGAAGCTCGAGCAGCAGATTCGCCGCGCCGGGAAGCAGCGGCTCCTCGCCTACCACATCTGCGACTGGCTGGTGCCCACGCGCGATACTCTGAACGACCGCGGCATGATGGGCGACGGCGTCATCGACCTGCCGAAGATCCGCGGCTGGATGCAGGGCGCGGGCTACGACGGCGCGCACGAGGTCGAGATCTTCTCCGCGCGCGACTGGTGGCGGCGCGATGCCGACGAGGTGCTCGCCGTATGCAGGGAGCGCCATCGCGCCACATGAGGCTGGGCTACTTCACCATGCCGCTGCACCCGGTCGGCAAGGACTGGCGCCAGACGCTCGCCGAGGACCGCGAGGCGGTGCTGCTCGCCGATCGCCTCGGCTACGAAGAGGCGTTCATCGGCGAGCACGTCACCGATCTCGCAGAGACCATCACCTCCTGCCTCATCTTCATCGCCACCCTGGCGCGCGACACGCAGCGCATCCGCCTGGGCAGCGGCACCGTGAACCTCGCCAACCGCCATCCGGCGGCGACCGCGGCCGAAATCGCCATGGTCGACACGCTGCTCGAAGGCCGCTTCATCCTCGGCGTCGGGCCGGGCGGGCTGCGCTCGGACGCCGAGATGATGGGCAACTTCGACATCGACAGGAACGCGATGTTCGTCGAAGCGCTCGAGCACATGATCGCGCTGTGGACGCAGGAGCCGCCGTACCGGCTGCAGGGGAAGTTCTGGAACCTGACGACCGAGCGCACCTGGATCCCGGACCTCGGGCAGGGGGCGCTGCTGAGGCCCTTCCAGCGCCCGCACCCGCCCATCGTCGTCACCGCCATCCTGCCGCATTCCAACGGCATCGCCGCGGCCGCGGCGCGCGGCTGGACGCCGATCTCGGCCAACTTCGTGCAGCCGTGGGTGGTCGCGACCCACTGGCCGAAGTACGTCGAGGGCTGCGCGCGCGGCGGCCGCGAGGCGCGCGGCGAGGACTGGCGCGTGGCGCGCAGCATCTTCGTCGCCGATGACGAGGCGACGCTCAAGCGCATGACGCGCGCGCCGGGGAACACCTTCGCGCAGTACTTCCGCAACCTGCAGCGCAAGTCGGCCGCGGGCCGCGGCAACGCCGTCTTCAAGCACGACCCGGCGCTCCCCGACGAGGGCCTCACCGACGAGTACCTGGTCGACACCATGCTGACGAGCGGCACGGTGAACGAGGTGGTGGAAAAAGTGCTTGCCTTTCGCGAGGCGGTCGGTCCCTTCGGGACCCTGCTGTATTGCGGGCACGACTGGGGCGACCCGGCCGCCATGCGCCGCTCGATGCAGCTGATGGCCGAAGAGGTGCTGCCGCGCGTCAATCGCGCGTTGGGCGAGACTTGACCGGGATCAAAGCGCCGGGCGCGGCGCCGGGTAACGTGCAGGCATGAAAGCCGCCGACATCATGGTGAAGGACGTGGTCACCGCCGGCCCCGAGGCCTCGGTGCAGGAGCTCGCCGCGATCATGCTCGAGCGACGCATCAGCGGCATGCCGGTGGTCGACGGCGCGGGTCGCCTCCTCGGCATCGTCAGCGAGGGCGATCTCATCCGCCGGCCCGAGATCGACACCGATCGCGTCAAGCTGGGCTGGCTGCGGCTGCTGCTCTCGGACGAGGCGCGCGCGCTCGACTTCGTCAAGTCGCACGGGCGCAAGGCGCGTGAGGTGATGACGCAGCCCGCGATCTGCGTCGCCGCGGACACGCCGCTCGTCGAGGTCGTGCGGCTCATGGAGCGGCACCGCGTCAAGCGCCTGCCGGTCATGGAGCGCGGCAAGCTCGCCGGCCTGGTGACGCGCGCCGACCTGCTGCGCGCGCTGGTGGCGCGCCAGGCGGCGCCGGCGCCCAAGCGCAGCGACGAAGACCTGCGCCAGCGCATCGTTTCGATGCTGCGCGGCGAGGACTGGGCGGCGAGCGCCGTGGTCCACGTCCAGGTGGAGAACGGCGTGGCCCTGCTCTGGGGCACGGTGGAATCCGGTGAGCAGCGCGAAGCGCTCCTCGTCGCGGTGCGCGGCGTGCCCGGCGTGAAGGACGTGCAGCCGCACCTGGGAGGCACCCTGCCGGGCTGAAGCGGCGCGCCGATGCGCGCCTCGGATACGATAGCGGCGTGAGCGCGGATTTTCCGATCGCAGACGCGCACCAGCATTTCTGGGATCCGCGCGTCAATTACCACCCCTGGCTTTGCGACGAGACGCCGATCGCGTTCCGCTACGGCGACTATGCGGCATTGCGACGCCCGTACCTGCCCGCCGATTACTTCGCCGACGCGGGTGCGCACCAGGTGGTTAAGACGGTCTACGTCGAGGCGGAATGGGACCCGCGCGATCCGCTGGGCGAGACGGCGTGGGTCGGGCGGCTGCGGCGCGAGACGGGTTTGCCGACGGTCATGGTGGCGCAGGCCTGGCTCGACCGCGACGACATCGCATCCGTGCTCGAGCGCCAGGCGGCGCACGAGTTCGTGCGCGGCGTGCGCCACAAGCCGCCGCGCGGGGCGATGCGCGATGCGCGCTGGCGCGCGGGCTTCGCCCGGCTCGCGCGCCACGGGCTGCGCTTCGACCTGCAGGCGCCCTGGACGGCACTCGCCGATGCGGCGGCACTGTGCCGCGACTTCCCCGACACGCAAGTCGTGCTCAACCACACCGGCCTGCCCGCCGATCGCAGCGCCGCGGGCATCGCCGGCTGGAAGGCCGCGTTGCGCTCGCTCGCCGCCTGCCCGAACGCCGCGATCAAGATCTCCGGCCTCGGCGTGCCCGGCGCGCGCTGGACGGCACGGGGCAACCGCGAGATCGTGCTCTCGGCGATCGAGATCTTCGGCGTGCCGCGGGCGATGTTCGCGAGCAATTTTCCCGTCGACAGCCTGTGCGCGAGCTTCGACGAGATCTACTCGGGCTTCCGCGACATCACGGGTTCGCTCTGCGCGCTGGAGCAGCGCGCGCTGTTCCACGATAATGCGCTGCGCATCTACGCCATGGAGTGACGCGTGCCCGCCAAACACCGCATCGGATACGTCGGCGTCGGCCTGATGGGGCTGCCGATGGTGAAGCGACTGGTATCACTGCAGTACGCCGTGCGCGCGTACGACGTGCTTGCCGAGAAGACCGCCGCCGCGGCGGCCGCCGGGGCGCAGGCCGCGGCTTCACCCGCCGACGCGGTACCGGGCGCGGACCTGGTGCTGCTCAACCTGCCCACCACCGACGCGGTGGAGCTGGCGGTGTTCGGCGAGGCGGGCGTCGCGAGCGCGCTGCGCCCGCCGCAGCTCGTCGTCGATTTCTCCACCATCAAGGTCGACAAGTGCAAGGCGTTCGCGCGGAAGCTGCGCGCGGCGAGCGGCTGCGGCTGGATCGACGCGCCGGTCTCGGGGGGGCCGCCCGCCTCCGGTAGCGGCACGCTCACCCTCATGGCGGGGGGCGAAGCGGCGGAGATCGAGCGCGCGCAGCCGCTGTTTGCCGACATCGCCGGTCGCTTCACGCACATGGGGCCCTCGGGCGCGGGCATGGCGGCGAAGATGCTGAACCAGCTCATCGTCGGCTGCGGCCACGCGGTGATGGCCGAAGCCGTGGTGCTCGCCGAGGCCGCGGGCATCGACGCGGCGCGGCTGCCCGAATGCATCGCCGGGGGGCTGGGCGACAGCGCGCTGCTGCAGAAGCTCTACCCGCGCATGCAGCGGCGCGAGTTCGCGCCGCAGGGCTACGCGCGCCAGCTGCTGAAGGACCTCGACATGGTGCACGAGTACGCGGCGGCGCTGAAGGCGCCGACGCCGATGATGAGCGAGGCGCTCTCGCTCTACCGGATCCTCGTGCACCTGGGGCACGCGGAGCTCGATACCGGCGCCATCCTGAAGGTCTACGACCGGAAGGCGACGTGAAGATCACGCGTGTCGAGGCGGTGCCGCTCTCGATCCCGAGCCGCTACGGCGCCGACTCCTGGGCGCTCGGCACCGGCGGCTGGAACGCGCTCGATTTCTGCCTGGTGCGCGTCGACACGGACGCGGGGCTCACGGGCTGGGGCGAGGCGTTTTCCTACTCGTGCCGGCGCGCCGTGGCCGCGGCGGTGCGCGACATGATCGCGCCGATCGCGCTCGGGCACGATGCCGCGGACATCGCGGGGCTGCATGCGGCGATCCAGAAGCGGCTGCACATCTTCGGCCGCTTCGGCATCACCGCCTTCGCGCTCTCGGGCCTCGACATCGCGCTCTGGGATCTCGCCGGCAAGGCGGCCGGGAAACCCTTGCACGCGCTGCTGGGAGGCGCTCGCAGCGATCGCTTGGGCTGCTACGCGAGCCTGCTGCGCTATGCCGACCCCGCGCGGGTGGCGCGCTACTGCGAACAGGCGCTGGGCGAGGGCTACGGCGCGATCAAGCTGCACGAGGTGAGCGAGCCGGTGATCGCGGCCGCGCGCGCGGCGCTGCCGCGCGAGGTGGCGCTCATGCTCGACGTGAATTGCGAGTGGAGCGTCGCGGACGCGATCGCGGCGGGCAGGCGGCTCGCGCCTCTGGGACTGGCATGGTTCGAGGAGCCGGTGTTCCCGCCCGAGGACGGCGCGGGGCTGCGCGCGGTGGGCGAGGCCTGCGGCATGCCCATCGCGGCGGGGGAGAACTGCTGCTTCACGACGCAGTTCGCGGCGCTGTTCGACGCGCGCGCGGTGCAGTTCGCGCAACCCTCGGTGACCAAGGTGGGCGGCGTCACGGAATTCCGCCGCGTCGCGGCGCTTGCCGCCGAGCGCAAGGTCGGGCTCGCGCCACACTCGCCGTATTTCGGCCCGGGCGCGCTCGCCACGCTGCACCTCCTCGCCGCGCTCGCCGAGGAAGCGCGCTTCGAATACTTTTACCTGCAGGTCGACGCAACGCTCTTCGGCGAGGCGCTCGCACCGAAAAAGGGCGAGTTGCCGGTACCGCAGGGCGCCGGGCTGGGGATCGATCCGGATCCGGAAGTGATCCGGCGCTATCGCAAAGACTGACGAAAGGGGCATCCGACATGCGCGGGGCAGTGTTTCTCGGCAATCGCAGGATCGAAATCCGCAACTTTCCCGATCCGACGCCGGGGCCCGGCGAAGTGGTGCTGCGCATGAGAGCGTCGGGCATGTGCGGCAGCGACTTGAAGTTCTACCGCTCGGCGCCGGGCGAGGCGCAGAAGGCGCTGGGGCTCGGCGGCGACGCCGAGCCCTTCATCGCCGGGCACGAGCCCTGCGGCGAGGTGGTGGCGCGCGGCCCCGGCGTGTCGGAGCGCGAGGCGCCGACCGGGCAGCGGGTGATGGATCACCACTACGCGGGCTGCGGCGTGTGCAAGCACTGCCGGCTCGGCTGGTCGCAGCTATGCCGTGCCGGGATCACGGTGTACGGCGTCACCGCGCACGGCGGGCACGCGGAGTATCTGAAAGTGCCGGTGCGCACCATAGTCCCGCTGCCGGAGGAGCTGTCGTTTGCCGAAGGCGCGGCAGTGGCCTGCGGCACGGGCACGGCCTACGCGGCGCTGCGCCGCATGAACCTCGCGGGCGGCTCGACGCTCGCCGTGTTCGGGCAGGGCCCGGTGGGCATCAGCGCGACGCTCCTCGGCTCGAAGATGGGCGCGCGCGTCATCGCGGTGGAATCGAACCCCGAGCGACTCGCGCTGGCGAAGCATTACGGCGCGGATGCGCTCGTCGATGCGTCGAAGGAGGACGCGGAGAAGGTGTTGAAGGAGATGACGAAGGGCGAAGGCGTAGACCTCGCACTCGACTGCACGGGCGTGGCCGCGGCGCGCCTTGCTGCGGTGCGCGCGGCGAAGACCTGGGGCACGGTGTGCTTCGTGGGCGAGGGCGGCGACGTGACGCTGGACGTCTCGCGCGACATGCTGAGAAAGCAGCTCACGCTCGTCGGCTCGTGGACCTTCAGCGCCATGGGCATGGGCGAGTGCGCGCGCTTCGTGGCGGACAACAGGATCGAGCTCGAGCGCATCTTCACGCACCGCTGGAAGCTGGATCAGGCAGACGAGGCCTACCGGAAATTCGACGAGCAGTCTTCGGGCAAAGGCGTGATCGA
>Ga0326597_10004269_pt1 | contig 20148 bp, 17 predicted proteins | sample RVTome_12_FD_203789 | JGI IMG/M metagenome (GOLD analysis project Ga0326597, IMG submission 203789) | Soil microbial communities from uranium-contaminated site in the Upper Colorado River Basin, Wyoming, United States - RVT100D185 | ecosystem: Environmental > Terrestrial > Soil > Contaminated >...
CACAGGCTTTCCGGAGCCGGGGGGGCGGATCCGACATCGAGACCAGCACCGTCCGGGCGCCCAGCATCCGGGCCCGGGAGAGAGCCGCCCGCACGAACGGCGTGGTTCCGCTCGCCGCGATGCCCACGACCACGTCGGTGGGGCCCACCCGGCGGGCATCCATCTCCCCCTTCCCGGCGTCGACATCGTCCTCAGCGCCCTCGACCGATCGAACCAGGGCGGGAAGCCCGCCGGCGATGATCCCGACGACCATCTCAGGCGGCGTGCCGAAGGTCGGAGGGCACTCGGCGGCATCCAGCACTCCCAGCCTTCCGCTGGTCCCGGCCCCGACATAGAGGAGCCTACCCCCCGACCGAAACGCCGTCTCGATGAGGTCGATAGCACGCGCCAACTCGCTCGCCGCCCGCGCGACCGCGCCGGGCACGCTGGCGTCTTCGGCACCGATGACATCGACGATTTCCCGGGCGGACGCGGTGTCGATGGTGGAACTGCGGGGGTTGCGCCGCTCGGTCTGCCGTGGATCGAGGTAGTCGTCAGCCACGAATGTAGGGGAAGGAAGGAGTCTGCCGGCGTTCGCCTGGGCTAAATTAGGGGCGATCGCCGGTGAACGGCAACCTCCCGCGTCCCCCGGGGCGCCACCCTTCGAGCAAACCATGCGACGACAACGGACCGTCTTGCTGCCAACGCTGCTGCTCCTGTCGTGCGCCGCGCCGCACCACCAGGGGATCCCGGCGCCGGCACGGCAGTGGCCGCCAGCGGGGCGGGCCGGCGTCACCGAAGGCTCCCGGGCGATGGTCGTGTCCGGCCATCCGATCGCGAGCGAAGTGGGGAGTGAGATACTCCGCCGGGGGGGCAACGCGGTGGACGCCGCCGTCGCGGTCGGGTTCGCGCTGGCCGTGGTCCACCCGGAGGCGGGCAACATCGGGGGAGGTGGGTTCATGATGATCCGGCTCCGGGACGGGACGGTCCTGGCGCTCGATTACCGGGAGACCGCTCCCGCCCGAGCCACTCGCGACATGTATCTCGACGCCGGCGGCGAGCCGACCGAGCAGAGCATCACCGGACATCTGGCTGCGGGGGTTCCCGGAACAGTAGCCGGACTGACGGAAGCCCACCGGCGCTACGGCCGCATGCCGTTGGTGGCCGTCATGGCGGCGGCGATCCGCCTGGCTCGAGACGGCTTCGTGGTCGATGATTACCGCAGCCGGTCGATCCGGGGCGAGAGCGCACGGCTAGGCCGGTTTCCCGCATCTCGAGCGAGCTTTCTGCCAGGTGGTCTGCCCCCGGCACCCGGTGCCACTCTCCGGCAGCCCGACCTTGCGTCAACCCTGGAGGCGATCCGGGACAGCGGGGCGGCCGGGTTCTATCGCGGGCGGGTAGCGGACCTGATCGTGGCGGAGATGGGGCGGGGCGGCGGGATCATTTCCCGGGAAGATCTCGCCGGCTACCGCCCGGTGTGGCGCGAGCCGATCCGCCTCGCGTACCGCGGCCACGTCGTGTATTCCGCGCCACCCGCTTCTTCGGGTGGAGTCACCCTGGGCGAGATCCTCAACATCATGGAGGGCTATTCTCCGCCGCCCTGCTTCGGATCGGCCGATCTGCTCCACCGGGAAGCCGAGGCGATGCGTCGTGCCTTCACCGACCGGAACAGCTACCTGGGAGATCCGGCCTTCGTGGAAAACCCGCTCGGGCGGCTGCTGTCCAAGCAGTATGCCGACGAGCTTCGCCACGGGATCGGCGACCGAGCCACACCCACGCCGGCCGCTGAGCCCGCGCCGAGGCAAGGCACATCGACGACTCACTTCTCCGTGGTGGACATGGAGGGGAACGCGGTGAGCAACACCACGACCCTAAACGACGGCTATGGCAGCGCGGTGACGGTGACGGGGGCGGGCTTCCTCCTGAACAACGAGATGGATGACTTCGCCACCGCCCCGGGCAGGCCGAACCTGTACGGCCTGGTCCAGGGAGAATCGAATGCGATTGCTCCCGGCAAGCGGATGCTCTCGTCGATGACTCCGACGATCGTCCTCGACCCCAACGGCCGACTACAACTCCTGCTCGGCACCCCCGGAGGACCCCGCATCATCACGACGGTATACCACGTCATCTCGAACCTGATCGATCACGGTATGTCCCTGCCGGACGCGGTCGCCGCGCCGCGGACGCACCATCAGGGACTCCCCGACAAGCTGCAGGTCGAGGCCGGGGGGGTCGGCACCGAGACCCTCGATAGCCTGCGAGCCCGGGGCCACCTGATCGAAGCCCGGCCCCAGTGGGGAGACGTCGAGGCGATCATCCGCACGCCGAAGGGGTGGCAAGGTGTGAGCGACCCCAGGAGGGGCGGCGGCGGGGCCGGCTATTAGCCATTCGCCGCCGCCCCGCCCACACCGAGTCCTACGGCTCGAAGCCGCCGTCCAGCGTAATGGTGACCGCAGAGCCCTGCGGGAGGACCACATCCCGGTCCTTGGTCTCGATGGCCCGCTGGGTGCCGACCGCTCCGCCTATGACCCCGCCGATCACGGCTCCCCTGGTGTTGCCGCCGATGACCCGCCCGACGACCGCTCCGATGCCGGTGCCGGCACCGACCTTGGCGATGTCACCCGCGTTGGTTCCCCTCCCCTCCAGGTGGGTCTGCAACCCCGAAGCCGAGGCCACCAGCGGATAGCTGTTGCCATTGATGGAAACCGAGCTCGGCTCGAGGGCCAGGGTCCCGGTGTCATCGCCCTTGTTCTCCGACTCCTTTATGGCGGTCACCTGAAGGGTCACCACCGACCCCGCCGGAATGACGACCCGTCCGGCGGCGTCCCGCACGTCGCTGGCCACCCTGGCGGTCACCTGATCTCCCACCTTGTTCTTGTGCGACCGGATCTCCGCTTCCGTGGTCGCCGACAGCCGGACCCCGGCCGCCAGGATCCTGGGCGTGGGCGCCGGCTCCGGAGCGGGGGCGGGTTCGCTCACCGCCGGAGCGGGAGCAGCTGGGGCCGGCCTGGGCTTCGGGGCCGCGGCCGGCTTCTTGGCGGGCGCGGGGCGGGGAGCCGGGGCGGGCGCCGGGACAGCCGCCGGCTGATCGCTGAGCGCTGCCGTGGTATCGACGGGGGCCAGCTGGAGATCGCGACTCAGGCTATCGGCCGTCGCGAGATCCTGTTTCTCACCGCGGCCACAGGCGGCAACGGCGGCCAGGGCCAGCGTCGCGAGTGTTAGTTTCGACATTCCTGCCTCCTCCTCATGGTGACTTGCCTGCGCCAAACGATGCAGTGACATTCCGTCCAACAATTATGAACGAGCTGCGGGCACTCCTACCGTACCTCAGGCCGTATCGCCGCTCGTACGCGGTCGGCCTCGCCCTGGTGGTTCTGTCCAATCTCCTGTACACCCTCGGCCCCCGCTTTCTGGAGCGCGGGATCGATGCGATCCGACTGGGGGCGTCCTTCGGCGACGTGCGACGCGCCGTGGCCCTTCTGGTTACCGTCGCCCTGTTGGGCGGGGTGGCGCGATATGGCATGCGCCAACTGCTCAACAGCGAAAGCCGGCGGGTGGAGACCGACCTGCGCGACCGGCTGTACCGGCACCTGCAGCGGATGTCGGCCGAATTCTATGACCGATACCCCACCGGGGACGTCATGGCCCGCGCGACCAACGATCTCCTGGCGGTCCGGATGGTCGCCGGCCCTGCGCTGATGTACCTGATGGATACTATCACCCGGGCGCTCCTTATTGCACCCGCGATGCTCGCCATCAGCCCGCGGCTGACCCTGTTGACCCTCTGCCCGCTGGCGGGACTCCCGGCTGCCATGATCGTCCTGGGCCGGCGGATTCACCGGCGCTCGGAGGCCATCCAGGCCCAGTTCAGCACCCTCACCAGCCAGGCCCACGAGAATCTCTCCGGCGTTCGGGTGGTGCGGGCCTACCGCCAGGAGGCGGCGGAGATCGGCGTCTTCCAGCGCATGAGCGAGGAATACCTGAGGAGAAACCTGGCCCTGGCCCGGCTGCAGGGGCTCTTCTACCCCCTGCTCGCGCTGCTGGGCGGCGTGAGCGCCCTGGCCGTGCTCTACACCGGTGGCCGCCTGGTGATGACGGGCGACGTCTCCGTCGGCGCCTTCGTCGCCTTCGGGGTGTATCTCGCCATGCTGGTGTGGCCGATGGTCGCGCTCGGTTGGGGCTTCAACCTGATCCAGCGGGGTGCCGCCTCGATGGCCCGGATCAACGAGATGTTCCGGCAGGAGCCGGCCATCACCACTCCCCCCGACCCAGTTCGACTGCCACCCGCGCGGGCCGGCCGCTCGGTCGAGTTCCGCGGTGTGTGGTTCACCTATCCGGGCGCCCGCGAGCGAGGCTGGGTCCTCCAGGACGTGTCGTTCCGGGTCGAGGCGGGACGATCTCTGGCGATCGTAGGAGCGACGGGCGCCGGAAAATCCACGGTGGTCGACCTGCTGGGGCGAGCGTACGACCCCGACCGCGGCGACATCCTGATCGACGGAGTGGACCTGCGAAGGCTGTCGCTCGACGACCTGCACCGGGAGCTGGGCCTGGTGCCGCAGGAAACCTTTCTGTTCAGCGAAACGCTGCGGGACAACGTGCTCCTGGGCGCCCCCGACGACGGGCGACTGGAACGGGTAGCGGAGGTGGCACAACTGAGCGAAGCGCTCCCCGCCCTGCCGGACGGCTTCGACACCGTACTCGGCGAGCGGGGGGTCAATCTGTCGGGCGGGCAGAAGCAACGCGCCGCGATCGCGCGGGCCCTGGCCCAGGACCCACCGGTGTTCGTGTTGGACGACGCCTTGAGCGCGGTCGACGCGCAGACCGAAGCGAAGATCCTGGCCGCGCTCCGGGGAGCGTTGCAGGACCGAACCAGCGTGATCGTGTCCCACCGCCTCGCGGCGGTGAGGGATGCCGACTGGATCGTGGTCCTCGACGGTGGCAGAGTGGTGGAGCAGGGTGTGCACGCTCACCTCATCTCGCGCAGAGGGCGGTACTGGGAGTTGCTGCAGCGACAGCAGCTCGAGGCCGAGCTCGAGCAGGAGGACGGGGTGGAGGCTAGAGCTGCTGGCGGAGAAACTCCGGGGTGAGCGACTGCAGCCATCCGGCCAGCCGGGTGAACTCACCGCTCACCAGCAGCACCCCGACCACGATCAGGAGGACGCCGCTGAGCCGCATCACCCATGGTAAGTACTGGCGGAAGCGCTGGAACCATTCCAGAAACGACTCGAGCGCCCAGGCCGCCGCCAGGAACGGCACGGCCAGGCCCGCGGAATAGAAACCCAGGAGCACCATGCCGCGGGATACGTCCGTCGAGGTCGCGGCCAGACCCAGGATGGCTCCAAGCACCGGCCCAATGCAGGGAGTCCAGCCGGCGGCGAAGGCCATTCCCACCAGGCCCGATCCGAGATAGCCAACCGGTTTCTGCTCCATCTGGACCCGACGCTCCCGGGCCAGGGCGCCCACTCTGATCACCCCCAGACAGACCAGGCCGAAGCCGATGATCAGGACGCCGCCGATGCGTTGCAGCCAGACCTGGTAGTAGTTGAGGGCCCGGCCCAGCGCCGTGGCGCTCGCCCCGAGCAGCATGAAGACCAGGGAGAACCCCAGTACGAAGAGCAAGGCATGAACCATCGCAACCCGCCGCCGCCCCGACATCTCCGGCAAGCTCATCCCGGTGAGGAAGCCCAGGTAGGACGGCACCAGCGGCAAGACGCAAGGGGACAGGAAGCTCAGTAGGCCGGCGGCGAACGCGACGAGCAGTCCCAGGTTGGATGGCTCACTCATAGAGGGCTCAACTCCCGCTGGCGGCAGGCGCGGCACACGCCGTAGATCTCGACGCGGTGGCGTTGATGTTGGAACCCGTGCTCGTCGGCGAGCACCGGGAGCATCCGCTCGAGCCGCTCGTTTTGGAATTCCACCACGCCACCGCAGCGCTCACAGACAAGGTGCTCGTGATGGGTCGGCCCCGCCACCGGTTCATAGCGTTTGAATCCCTCGCCGAAGTCATGCGCCCGGACCAGTCCGCTCTCCACCAACACATCTAACGTCCGATAGACCGTCGCCGTTCCCACGTGGAGGCCGCGATCCCGGAGCACGCGGCGAATGGCCTGGACCGAGGGGTGACCTTCGGACTGGAAGACGATCTGCGCGATCAGATCCCGCGGGCGGGTAACCGGCTGGCGATGATCACGAAGATACCTGCGGAAGCGGTCCAGGAGCGCCGCGCCCTCGCCCCTATTGAGCTGCGCCATCGGCGGGGGAAAGGAACCAGCTCTCAGGCGAGACCGGAATCGGCGGCTCCTCATCATCGATGCGCCGCCGGGCTTCCTGGAGGAGCCGGGCGAGCGCACCCACGGGACCGCTTCCCACCTCCCGGACCTCGGCCTCGAAGCGACCCCGATCCTTCCCTTTGACGGCCAGCATGTACCTGGCGGTGTAAATCCGCCGGCGCTCACCGTCGATTCGGGAGAGCACCGCGGTGCCCCATTCCCTCCCCTCCCGCCGACGAGGGCTGAAGACCCAGACGGCGTCGACCTCCGGGGGAGGGACCCGCTCCGCCACCTGCTGGGCCAACCGCTGCCACCCGGGTCCGGCCGCCGGCTGGCTCACGTGAGGCCCGCCTCCCATCGCTCGGTGTAGAACCGGAGAACGTGCATGAAGTCCTGCGCGTTGGTGACCACCCCGTAGGCCTGATGGGTACCCCGATCCCTCAGCTTGTTGACGACGAACTCGGTCTGATCGACGCAGATCGTCATGAGCGGCGACGGCGCGCGATCCTTGAGGTAGAACGCCGGCAGCATGTTGCCGACGGCGATCGCATGCAGGGCGGTGGCGACGAAAATGGCCCCGGTGGCCTTGACGGTGTACTCACGCATGGCGTCCTGGGCGGCCAGCATATCGGTGTAGACACCCGGCAACGGCCCGTCGTCGCGAATGGAGCCGGCCAGGACGAAGGGTATTCCGTTGGTCACCAGGGCGTGCATGATGCCGCTCTGGATCAGCCCTTCCCCCACCGCCTGTTGGATGGAGCCGGCCGCCCTCACCCGGTTAATAGCCCGCATGTGGAGTCCGTGACCCCCATCCGTCGGCTGGCCGGTATTGGTCATCCCGAGGGTGGTGCCGAAGATGGCGGCCTCGATGTCATGGACGGCCACCGCGTTGCCGGCAAGCACCGCCTGGACGTAGCCGTGGCGAATGAACCACTCGAAGTCGGTCCTGGCTCGTGAATGCACCAGGGCGGGACCGATGACCCACACGAGATAGCCCCCTCGTCGCTTTTCCTCGCCCACCCGGGCGGCGAGCTCATCGTAGTTGACCGGCCGCTCCCGACTCACTGCGGTGGACATGAATCGGAACTCGTTGGCGCCATGGCCGCCGCCCAGGAATCCCTCGCCGTACACCACGATGCCCTCGGTTCCATCCTCGGCCTCACCCATGGCCACGAGGTCGCCCTGCTTCAGTCGTCGGGGCTCGATCGTCTCCAGCCCCTGCGACCGCCACACCACGACGCAATCCATTCGCGGGCGGCTGGGAGCCAGCCAGCGGCCCCCGACATTGAGGTACGTCGGCAGGTTCGACGTGGAGAAGAAGCCCTCGGGAAGCACCCCGTCGGCGGGGAGCGGCTCGAAGCGCGCCTCGGGAGCGCCGCTGAACGGGGGCCGCGAGAAATCGGGGCCGGAGGATGGGGTCTGGGACATACGCGGGTAGAAGCTAGGGGCCTCCCGCAGGGTATTCAAGCCGAGTCGGCATCGCCCTGGAAGACGCGACAGAACCGGCCGAAGAAACTCGGGGATTCCCCGACCGGTCAGGTAACCCGGCCCTGGTGGGGGAAAAGACCCGATTGGGTGAAACCATCCAATTTCACTCCGGCAGCGGAAGGGAGTCAACCGGCGAAATAGGGACCATAAGTAATTTTTCCATAACACGTTGTGCCGCATGATACAGCTTCGTATCGTCTCCGGCACGTGTCCTGCTTGTCCGGGGTGTGGCCGGGTCGAGGGGGCTCGCGAAAGCGGGCCCCTTGGTGTGTTCGGGGCCCATCGCCGGCGGTGGCGCCCGAGCCAAAAGGCTGCCTCCCTCCATCAATTGGAGACCCCATGCGCCATACCGTGGTCTGGTATCTCATCCCCCTGCTGGTTTCCGGCGTGGCGGCGGCCCAGGAGCCCTCCCGGCCGGACAGCGCGAGTCAGGACACTAGTCAGGCCGCCCACCTGCCCGAGATCAACGTCACCGTCACCCGAACCGAGGAGCCTCTCAGCCGGGTCCCTTACGCGGTGGGCGTCCTGAACCGGGGTGACCTTCGGCGGGGCCGGCAGACCATCGGCTTGGACGAGGCGCTCAACGACCTCCCGGGGGTGGTCGTGGCCAACCGGTATAACTTTTCGCTCGACCAGCGGATTTCGATTCGGGGGTTTGGCAGCAGAGCGAATTTCGGGGTCCGGGGGGTCAAGGTGTTGCTGGACGGGGTCCCCCAGACGCTCCCGGACGGGCAGAGTCAGCTCACCAACGTCGAGTTCGGCGTTATCGATCGGGCCGAGGTGCTGCGAGGCTCCAGCTCGTCCCTGTACGGCAACGCCTCGGGCGGGGTGATCGCGTTCCATACTGAGGCCGCGGCGCCGGCGCCAGTCGCCCAGCGCGTCCGGGTACAAGGGGGCACGGGCAAGAGGGACAACGACGATTTCTACAAATGGCAGAGCTGGTCCTCCGGGCGCTCGGGGCCGGTGAGCGGGACCCTGTCCATCTCCCAGTTCAAGACCGATGGATTCCGCCAGCACAGCGCCGCGGAAACCCGCCAGTTGAACGTCGGCATCGACTATGCCGCCACCGGTGCTACGCTCGCTACCCTCCGCTTCAGCGCCGCCGACGCTCCTCGGGCCGAGAATCCCGGCGCGCTGACCGCGGCGGAATACGCCGTCAACGCCGATTCCGCCGCGGCGAACAACCTTCGCCGGGGCGCGGACAAGGATGTCCAGCAGCAGCAGCTGGCGCTTGGGCTCCGCCATTTCGACGCGGCAGGGAACGAGTACGCCATCACGCTGTTCGGGCTTCTCCGCGACCTCGCGAACCCGCTGGCGGCTCCTCCACCGGATGGCTTCGGGCCCACAGTCGGCACCTACGTCGGCATCGACCGCGCCGTGGCCGGACTCCGGATGAGCGGCACCCGTCGCTTGGGCCTCAGTACCCGGGCGCCGAGGCTCACGGTCGGCGCGGACCTCCAGCGTATGCGGGACGACCGGGAGAATTTCCGGGCCGTCGCCGGAGTACCCACCGACAGTGTGTTGATCGACCAGCGGGAGAAGATCACCGAGGTCGGTCCCTTCGCGCAGCTAGTATGGGCTCCGGACCAGCGGGTCCTGCTGAGCACGGGAGGCCGGTACGACTGGGTGCGGTTCGACGTGGCCGACCGGCACCTCACCGACGGCGTGGACAACAGCGGAGTCCGCACCATGTCGTCGGCCAGCGGCAACCTGGGCGTGAGCTACGCGGTCGGAGAGCACTTGGTGCCCTACGCGAACATCTCCACGTCGTTCGAGACGCCGACCACCACCGAGCTGGCCAATCAGCCCAACAGCGCCGGCGGGTTCAACACCCAGCTCAAGCCACAGCACGCGGTGAACTACGAGATCGGCGCCCGGGGCCAGCCGACAGCCGGAGTGTCCTATACGGTGGCGTTCTTTCTCGGCCGAATCACCGACGCGATCGTTCAGCAGCAGGAGATCGGGGGACGAGCCTTCTTCATGAACGCCGGCAAGACCCACAACGATGGGGCGGAGGTGGGGCTCAGCGTGACTCCCACCCGGGGGCTCACGCTACGGGGCGCCTACACCTACTCGCGCTTCCGCTTCTCCGACTACAAGATCGCGAGGGGGACCACGGTGGACACCCTCGATGGCAACCGCCTTCCCGGGGTGCCCGAACATTTCTGGCGCTTCGGCCTGCGGACGGCGCTCCCCGCAGGGTTCTATGCCGACGCCGACCACACCATCTCCTCGTCGGTGGTGGCCGATGACCTCAACAGCCAGTTCGTCGACGCGTGGGGGGCCGGGGTCACCAATCTTCGGGTGGGCTGGAACGGTGCCATCGGCGAGCTGCAGGCGGCGCCGTTCCTGGGGCTCAACAACCTCTGGGACCGGCGGTACGTGGGGTCGGTGACCCTCAACGCGGTTGGCGGCCGGGTGCTGGAGCCGGCCCCTCGACGGGTGATCTACGTCGGCACCGAGATCGGACTCCGCAGCTCGCCCTGAGATCGGCCCCGGCCGCACCAGTCAGAGCAGACTCACCGGGTCGCGGTCGATCGCGACCCGGCTCTCGCCGCCCCGGGGAAGGTGCTGAGCCGCGTACCGGACGATCCGGCCGAGTGATTCCGACGGCCCCTTGAGCACCACGTGCCATCGCCAGCGGTCCTTGATTCGGGCGAGCGGACAGGGCGCCGGCCCCAGCACCGTGATGGGGAGCCGGTGCCGGTCACGGAGCCGCTCACTCCACTCCGCCAGCTCGGCCGCACGGCGCCCGACGGCGCCTTCGTCGAGGCCGCTCACCACCAGGTTGACCAGCGCCGTCGCCGGCGGATACGGCGGCGACTCCCGCAGCGCGCGCTCCTGCTCTAGGAACCCTTCCGCGTCATGGGTCGCGGCCCACCGGAGCGCGTGGTGCTGGGGATGCCTCGTCTGCACCAGCACCCGACCCCCTTTGGGCCCCCGTCCGGCACGGCCCGCCACCTGGGCCAGGAGTTGGAAGGTTCGTTCGGCGGACCGGAAATCGGGCAGGTAGAGCCCGGTGTCGGCGTCCACCACTCCCACCACCGTTACGTTGGGAAAGTCGAGACCCTTGGCGATCATCTGGGTCCCGATGAGGAGATCGACCGTGCCGGACTCCACCGCGTCCAGAATCCGCTGATGCGACCACTTGGTGCTGGTGGTATCGAGATCCATTCGGGCGATGCGTGCGGCGGGGTACCGGGCCAGCAGCACCTGCTCCACCTGCTGGGTGCCGACACCGCGCATCTTCTGGACCGGGTGAGCGCACACCCGGCATCGGTCTGGAACCGGCTGCTGGTGAGAGCAATAGTGACAGCGAAGCGTCGAAGGGGCGCGGTGGACCGTGAGGGAGATGCTGCACCGGGGGCATTGCCAGACGTCGCCGCAGTCGGGACACTGGAGAAAGGCGGCGAACCCCCGCCGGTTGAGCAGCAGCAGCGCCTGCTCCCGGCGACCCAGCGCGCCCTCGATTGCGGCATCGAGCGCCACCGACCAGGGCACTGCCCCGGTGTCCTCGATCCTGGGGGCGCTGCGAAGGTCGATGAGCTCCACCGGCGGGAGCGGCCGGTCGCCCACCCGGCAGGGAAGCCGGAGCAGCTGCAACCGATCTCCGGTGCGTACCATCGTCTCCAGCGAAGGGGTCGCGCTGCCGAGCAGGAGGCGAGCCCCCTCCACGCGGGCCCGGACCGCGGCAACGTCCCGAGCGTGGTACCGAGGCGTCTCCCCGTTCTTATAGCTGGCCTCGTGCTCCTCGTCCACCACGATCACGCCCAGGTCGGCCACCGGCGCGAAGACGGCCGATCGGGCGCCGACCGCCACCCGCCGCTCGCCTCGGCGCAGGAGCCGCCAGGCATCGGCGCGCTCACCGTCGGACAGCGCACTGTGGAGGACCGCGACCTGATCTCCGAACACCCCGCGCAGCCGGCTGACGGCCTGGGGGGTGAGACCGATCTCCGGGACCAGGACGATGGCGCCTCGCCCCCGGGCAAGCGCGCGGCGCACCGCCTCCAGGTACACCAGTGTCTTGCCGCTTCCCGTCACGCCGAACAGCACGGCGCCGTGCCCCGGGCCGAGGTTCTCGATGACCGACAGGGCCGCCGCCTGGGCCTCGGTCAGCGTCGTGGGCGGAGCGACGCCGACGATCGCTGAAAACGGATCCCGCAGCCGTTCCGCCATCTCAAAGCCGACCAGCCCGCGGTCGACCAACGACCGGAGTAGCGAGGAGCTGAAGCCGAGGCGCTCGGTGAGATGTCGAGCCTGGGCGCTCCCGCCCAATTGCTCCAAGGCTTCGTAGAGATGGCGCTGCCGGGGGGCGCGCCGGAAGAGTGCTTCCCGCTCCAGGAGGGTCGGGGCGTCCCGCAGGATCGTCACGATTCTCTCGGTGGCCCTCCTTGCTCCCGTGGCGGGCGGCTCCACCCTCAATGCCACCGCTCCCACCCGGCTGAGCCGGTCGACCACGTCCCACAGCGGTCGCCGCAAGGCCCGGGCGGCCGTTGCGACCGCCGCTTCCCCTCCGCGTCGCTCGAGCCAGGCCAGGAGGTCGCCCGCGAGGCCGCCCCGGGGTTGGGCGCCCGAGGCGAGCGATACCACCACCCGGGAGGCACCCCAGAGAGCGGATGGGAGCATGGCCTTCAGGGTCAGTCCGAGGGGTGCTCCGTAGTACTGCGCTATCCAGTTTCCCGTCGCCAGCAGCGCACCAGACAGCGCGGCCTCCGGATCGGCGACGGCCAGGATGTCTCTAGGTGCCGCCTTCGGCGGATCGGCATCGGGAGCGACGACGACGCCGATCAGCTCACGCCGCCGAACGGAGACTACGACCCGAGCGCCGGCTTGGATCCGGTCGCCGAGCGACTCGGGAACCCGGTAGGTGTACGGAGTGTCGAGCGGAAGCGGGAGGGCGACCTGGGCAAAGCGGTCGGTCATCGCGCCCGGACGCCGAGTCCGGGCCCTTCGGGAAGCGCGACGTGTCCGCCGGCGATGGTGGCGCCCACGAAGGGGTCGTTTGAGAGAAGGGCCGCTCCATCGAGGTCCACGAGATCGACCAGCGGAGTGAGATGGGCCGCGGCGGTGATGCCCAGGGAGCTCTCGATCATGCACCCGACCATGACCAACATCCCGTGGGCGCGGGCCACCGCGACCATCCGGAGAGCCTCGCGGAGACTGCCGCACTTGGCCAGCTTGATGTTGATCCCGTCGACTTTTCCGACCAGCGGAGGAATGTCCTCCACCGTCAGGCAGCTCTCGTCGGCGATCACCGGCATCCGCGCGTGACGGGTGACCGCCGCCAGGCCCTCCAAGTCGCTCGGTGGCAGCGGCTGCTCCAGGACGGTGACGTTGAACTCCTCCAACAGCGGGAGCATGCGGATTGCCCGTTTGACGGTCCAGCCGCCGTTGGCGTCGACCCGGAGTTCCTTATCGGTCGCTTCCCGGATCGTCTCCAGAATGCGCCGATCACGGTCGGTGCCGAGCTTCACTTTGAGAATCGGGTACTCTACCGCCTCGTGGACCTTGGCGCGGATGCGCTCGTCCGTGTCGAGCCCGATGGTGAAGGTCGACCGGGGCGCCTTGGCCGGGTCGAGTCCCCACAGCCGGTAGAGTGGAACGCCGAGGCGTTTGCCGACCAGGTCATGGAGAGCCGCGGAGAGCGCGGCTCGCGCCGCGGCGTTGCGCCCCAGAGTGGTTACCCACCGGCGCTCCGTGTCCTCCAGGTCGAACGGGTCGGTCGGCATACCTGACACGTAGACGTTGAGCGCCGAGAGCACGGATTCCGGCGTCTCGCCGTAGTACCGCGACGCGGCGGCCTCGCCCCACCCCTCCAGACCGTCTCGGTCTCGCAGCCGGACCCAGATGGTCCGGTCGTCACTCTGACCGCCGCGGGCGATGACGAAGGGATGGGTGGTCCGAAGATCGAGGATCTCGGCTTCCAGATGCAGATGTTGGGACACGAATACCTCGGTGACGAAAGCGGGGACCTCGGCGGAATCCAGCGGCCTGTAGACTAGGCGAGCGCGGCCAGGTGCGCCAGCACCCCGTCCGCCAGCCGGGCGGCTACATATCCGCCCTCGAGGAGCCCCACGATCGGAGTCTCCGGCAGCCGATCCCGAAGACGGTGCGTGAGGTCGGCGTAGTCGGGAGGCTCCAGGGTGAAGCCCCCGAGCGGGTCGCCGCGCAGGGCATCGAACCCGGCGGAGATGAGCAGGATATCCGGCGTCCAGTCGGTCGTGGCGGCGACGATCGCCGCCCACAGGTCGCGCACATAGAGGTCCGCCGCGAAGCCCGGTCCCCTCGGTACGTTGAAGATATTGCCCACCCCTCGCTCATCCGCCATGCCCGTCCCCGGGTACCACGGATGCTGGTGGAGCGACACATAGCGTACGCGGGCATCAGTCTCGACCAGGGCCTGGGTGCCATTGCCGTGATGGACGTCCCAGTCCACGATCAACACCCGCTCGCTCCCGGCCCGCTGGGCGTGCCGCGCGGCGACCACGGCGTTGTTCACCAGACAGAAACCCATCCCCCGCGCCGCGAGCGCGTGATGGCCCGGCGGGCGAACAGCGGCAAAAGCGTGCCCCCGGCCGGCCAGGGCATGGTCCACGGCCTCCAGCACCGCCCCGGTGGCTCCGAGGACCGCCGCCCAGCTGGCCCCGTTCAAGACCGTATCGAGGAAGAGCGTCCCACCGCCCCCGGCACTCAACTGTTCCAGGAGGGCCAGGTAGGACTCCGGATGCACCGGGTGGAGGTCGCGCCGGGAGCCGGGAGCCGCCAGCCGGAGCTGGACCGTCGGGGTATGCTGGATGCGATCGAGCAGGACCCGCAGCCGTACGGGGGACTCGGGGTGGCCGGCTCCGGGATCATGCCGCAGGCAATCGGGATGGGAGAAGACCGGGACCGCCATCACAGACCTCGGCCTCATCGAGGACAGGCTATCGCTATCTCAACGTCGGACTCGCTCCCCTAGAGAACCGGCCGGCGACGTCGCGGGAGCACGATGAGCGCGCCATTGGGAACCACTCCCACCTCCGACAACGACCGGGTCTCATCCCCCAGCTCGGCTCCACGATACTTGAGCAGGTATTGATCCGGGCTACGGGTGACCCGGGTCGCGGCCAACGCCCGCCGCTTCACCTCGGCCAGTGTCGTCGTGGGAGCCAGCGACAGCATGACCTCGTCCCAACTGTCCTGGACCATGACCCGGAACTGCAACGGCGCGGTCATGCCGGAACCTCCGGCGGCCGCGGCAGCGTCGACAGGAACCGGTCCACCGGCTGGTCGAACAGGAGGGTGGAGGCGCGCACCCGGGTACCCACGGCGGCGGGAAGGGTGGCGATGGCGATCTCTTCGCCGCCCTGGCCCCGCAGTATCAGGTAGGTGGGGCCTTCCTTTTCCGGGAACGCGGCGTACAGCGGCACCCGCTCGGCAAAGAAGTCCTTGGCGCGGCGAAGCACCTCCGGGCCGTCGAGCGTGGTGAGGATGTCGTAGACCATGAAGACTCAGCGCGCTGGGGTGTTCGATCTCGGTGCCAGAACAGCGATGCCGGTCGGCTGACCTGGAATCGAGACGCTGGCCACTCGCGAATGGGACCGGAGATCGATGACATCGACCGACCCGGGGTCGGCGCCGATGGATTCGCAGGAAATATACGCCAGGCGGCCATCGGGCGAATAGGCGATACCGTGCACGATCGGCTTGCTGGTGGGCACGCGGGCGATCTCGGTGAACGACCGGGCGTCCACCAGGCTCACGCTTCGGTCTTTCTTGTTGGTCACCACGACGATCGTGCCGTCGGGCGAGGGCTCCACGTTGTAGGCCCCCTTCCCCACGGCCACTTCCCCGACCAGGGAGAGGGTAGCCGCGTCCCACACCTGGAGCGTGTTTCTGTTGTTACAGGCGACGTAGAGGCGCTTATCGTCGGGAGACACCGACACGAAGGTAGGCGCACAGGGGGGCATCGCTGACCCGGGCGCCGGGTGCGACATGGCGGCGTGACCCGTCCCGGCGGGTGCCCGGCGGGCGATGCTGACGGTCCCGACGGAGAGCTCGAGAATCTCATCACTGTGCATGCAGGAGACGTATACCCGGTTTCCCGCATGGTTCGGCTTGACCCCGTGAGGCATGTCGCACGCCTCGAGGTCGGTGAGCCGCCGCATCGTCGGGGTGTGGACGACCGAGACGACGTTAGTACGCGGATGGTCGCCATGGAAGTCGGAGTTGGCGACAAAGGCGAACTGGCCATCCGGGGTGATGCCGATCGTCGTTGGAAAGAGCTCCACCTGGGAGCGGCCCAGCAGGGTGTCGGAGGCGGCATCCAGCTTCCACAACGACCCGTAGGGGGTGCCGTGCGCGATGGTGACGTAGTAGCTCCGCTGGTCCGGCGCGATCGCGAGGTGGTGGGGCCCGTCGATGTCGACCGGCATGAGGCCAACTGGCACCACGTGATCGACCACCAGACTGTCGCCGGCAGGTCGGAGCCAGGTGACGATGTCACCGGACTCGCTGACGACCCCGACCCGGTACCCCGGGTCGGGGGTCTGCGCCTCGGAGGCCCCCGCGAAGAGCAGGCCCGCCACGGTGAGCTGACGGATCATTCCGGACCTCCCTTCGCTGGTGGGGCGGGAAAATGATCGGGCGCGTCCACGTCCACCGCCTCCAAGGTCGCCTGGAAGACCCGGGCGGGGCGCAGAAGGGCCAGGATGCCGGGCTTGCGGCGCAGGACCACGATGAGATCGCCGGGCGGAGGCTCCGCGATCCCGTCGAGGGTCAGGAAGGCGGGGAGAGTGGCGCCGGGGGGGACGTCCACCCGGTAGCTGCGATCCGCCCAACGGAAGTCGATCGTGGCCGGCACAGCCCCCACCATCCGATCGAGGAAGACGTCGTCCTCCACCCGCCACGCCCCCTGGGCGATATGCTCCCCCTCGAGGTAAAACCCGGGATCGAACGGCTCGCCGTCGTGCCGAGCGAAGTTCTGCTCTACCGCCCAGTCGAGGTTCTCGAGATCGGGTGCCCGCGCGCGCCACTCGAGGTGGTGGCGGAGCTCGTGGGTGAGCGTCTCCCAGGCTTCCTCCCGCCAGTCGAAGCCGGGAGTCATCTGTGCCAGCGCCATGAACGAGCCATGATAGAGCACCACGCGGCTCTGCACCTCGGCCGCCCGACCGCCCTCGCCACCGGGCAGCGGGACGCACTCGCCAAGGGTGAAGATGCCGGGCCGGTGAGGATGGGGGACGCTGCGGGGTGAGACGACCACCTCAGCGACGCCGTCGAAGAAGTGCGCGGGGACCGCTTGGGAGAGCCGGCGGACCATGGCTTCGAAATCGGAAAGGCGCATCGAGCGAAGCGGCCAAGGTCAAGGGATGAATCACTATCTGCCCAGGATCACACCGCATCCAGCGCCTGCTGGAGGTCGGTGAGGATGTCCTCGAAGTGCTCGACACCGACCGACAGCCTGACCAGTCCGGAGGTGATACCCATCCGCCGCTGGTCCTCCGCCGGAACATCGGCGTGCGTCATGCTCGCCGGATGCTCAGCGAGGGACTCGGTGCCGCCCAGGCTCACCGCGAGCTTGACCAGGCGGAGCGCGTTCAGGAAGCGGAACGCCGCCGGCTCCCCACCCTTCAGCTCGAAGGAGATGAGCGACCCGGCCGACCCGCACTGCTTGCGGTACACGGCGTACATCGGATCGGTTTCGGGCAGCAGTCCCAGGTAATGTACCCGCTCGACCAGGGGGTGGTCGCTGAGCAGATCGGCGACGTACCGCGCGTTCTTCATCTGCGCCGTCATCCGCATCTTGAGCGTCTCCAGGCTGCGCAGGAGCAGCCAGCCGGTCCAGGGGCCCGCCATGGTCCCGGTGAAGGTGCGCAGCGCCCGCACCTGCCGCAGCAACTCCTGCGAGCCCAAGCAGGCGCCCGCGATCAGATCGCTGTGGCCACCGAGGAACTTGGTGGCCGAGTAGAGGACGAGGTCGGCCCCGTGCTTGAGCGGCTGTTGCCAGAGCGGCCCCAGAAAGGTGTTGTCCACCATCACGACCGGTTTCTTGCCCGGCGCCCCGATGCGAGCGGCGAGGGCGGCCACCGCCGCGATGTCCACCAGCGCGTTGGTCGGATTGGCCGGCGTCTCGATCAGCACCGCGCCGACCGGGCGGCCGGCGACCTGCTCCCGGAGACCGGCCTCGAGCGGGGCCAGGTCCACGCCGGCCTGGAATCCGATCGGGCTGACACCGAAGTCCGGGAAGAAGTGCTTGAGGAGGTGGTGGGAGCCGCCGTAGATCGGCTCGCTGCGCAACACCACGTCGCCGGGCCGGACGAAGGTCAGCAGACTGGTGGCGATCGCTGCCATCCCGCTCTCGAACACGGCACACGCCTCGGCCTGGTCCCAGAGCGTCAGCCGGTCCTCGAGGATCTCGAGATCGGGATTGTTCAGCCGGCTGTAGATCAACCCTTGGCGCTCTCCCGGAAGCGCCTCCCGCAGGCCGTACGCCACCTCGAAGAACGCCTTCCCCGCCTCGGCGCTCTCGAAGACGAACGCCGACGTCTGAAAAATCGGGCACTTGATCGCACCCTCGGAGCGCCTCGGCTCGTAGCCGTAGCTCATCATCAGGCTTTCGGGCCGCAGCGGGCGGCCCGCGAGGGTCTTGCTGCCAACCTTCCGGGGAGTCACGCGGAACCTCCTGAGACGGGGGGAGCGCCAGGCACAGGGACCCGCCACGCCGGAAATCTACCGTGGCGGGCGGTACGGTCCCGGGCTCAGCCGGCCAGGCGCTCCGCGAGGAAGCTTCCCAGCCGGTCGATGCCGATGCGGTCCTGCCGCATGGCGTCGCGGTGGCGCACGGTGACGGTCCGGTCGCTCTGGGTCTGGCCGTCCACCGTGATGCCGAACGGGGTGCCAGCCTCGTCCATTCGCCGATAGCGGCGACCGATCGCTCCGCTGTCGTCATAGAAGCAGGGAAGCTGCTTCCGGAGGTCGTGGTAGAGCTCGGTCGCGACCTCCGGCATGCCGTCTTTCTTGACCAGGGGAAATACGCCCGCTTTGATCGGGGCGATGGCGGGGTGGAGTCCGAGGACCACGCGGGTCTCGCCTTCCACCTCTTCCTCGCGGTAGGCATCGACCAGCAGCGTCAGCGCGACCCGGTCCGCGCCGGCCGAGGTTTCAACGATATAGGGGAGAAACCGCGCGTTGGCGGCTTGATCGAAGTAGTCCAGCTTCTTCCCGGAAAACTGCTGGTGGCGGCCGAGATCGAAGTCACCCCGGTTGTGAATGCCCTCGATCTCCTGCCATCCGAAGGGGAACTGGTACTCGATGTCGAACGCGGCGCGGGCGTAGTGCGCCAGCTCGTCCGGGCCGTGCTGCTGCCACCGGAGCTTGGACGGCGTGAGGCCCAGGGCGTGGTGCCATTGCATGCGCCACTCGCGCCAGCGCTCGAACCATTCGACGTCGGTGCCGGGCTGCACGAAGAACTGCATCTCCATCTGCTCGAACTCCCGGGTCCGGAAGATGAAGTTCCCGGGGGTAATTTCGTTGCGGAACGCCTTGCCGATCTGAGCGATCCCGAAGGGGATCTTCTGCCGCGAGCTCTGCAAGACATTGAGATAGTTGACGTAGATCCCCTGGGCGGTTTCGGGCCGGAGGTAGACGATGGCGGCTTGCTCCTCGACCGGCCCCATGAAGGTCTTGAACATCAGGTTGAACATCCGCGGCTCGGTGAGCGTCCCCCGGGAGCCGCAGACCGGGCACTGCGCGTCGGGCTGCCCCGCTGTTCCCTTGATCCTGGGGTCATCCGCCCGGAAGCGGTTCTTGCACTGCCGGCAGTCAACCAGGGGATCGGCGAACCCGGAGACGTGGCCGGAGGCTTCCCAGACCCGGGGATGCATGAGGATTGCGGCATCGAGGCCCTCGATGTCATCCCGGGCATGGACCATCGCGCGCCACCACCGGTCCTTGACGTTCTTCTTGAGCTCCACGCCGAGCGGCCCGTAGTCCCAGACCGAGCCGAGACCGCCGTAGATCTCGGAGGACTGGAAGACGAACCCCCGGCGCTTACAGAGGGAGACCAGCTTGTCCATCAGGGCGGTGTCGGCCATGAACCCACGGAGGCATGAGGGTGGAGCGGGGTGACGAGGCCCGCAAGATAGAGGGGGCACTGGGAGAGGGCAAGAAAGAACGCTTGCGGGGCCGCGAGCCGCCAAATATATTTGTGATGTGCAAAAGTCTACCCCCAGAAGGGCCTATCCACGTGCCCGCGCCGACCTCACTTTCCGCCCGGTGGAGGGGCAGTTCGCCCTCACTGACCCGACCGGAAGACGGGCTCAGTTGCTCAACCTAACCGCAGCTCTGGTGTGGACTTACTGCGACGGCCAACACCGCCCGGAGGCCATCGCCGCCGCCATCGCTCAGGCACTTCCCGAGGCGGGCGAGCGCT
>Ga0326597_10004270_pt1 | contig 20145 bp, 22 predicted proteins | sample RVTome_12_FD_203789 | JGI IMG/M metagenome (GOLD analysis project Ga0326597, IMG submission 203789) | Soil microbial communities from uranium-contaminated site in the Upper Colorado River Basin, Wyoming, United States - RVT100D185 | ecosystem: Environmental > Terrestrial > Soil > Contaminated >...
GGGCTCGCCGTCCTGCTCACTGCGTCCGTCTTCTTCGGCTCCGGGGACCCGCTGACCATTGGCCTCATCCTCGCTTTCCTCTTCTGGACGGCAGTTGCGCGAATCGTTCGCGGCCTCTTCCTCTCGCTGCGGGAGAAGGAGTTCGTCGAGGCGGCGAAGGCGGCCGGGGCGAGCGACCTGCGCATCATCGTGCGTCACATGCTCCCGAACTGCGTCGGGCCGATCATCGTCAACACGACGCTCGTCGTCGCCGCCGCGATCCTCGTCGAGGCCGCGCTCTCCTTCCTCGGCTTCGGGATCCAACCGCCGAACGCGGCGCTCGGGAAGCTCATCTCCGACGGGCAGGGCGAGGGGTTCGAGCTCTGGTGGCTCGTCACCTTTCCTGGGCTGGTGATCGTGATCATCGCTCTTTGCATCAATTTCGTTGGCGACGGCCTGCGCGACGCGCTCGATCCTACGCAGCGGAGGATCCGTGCCTGAGCCGATCCTCACGATCCGCGACCTGGCCGTGGAGTTCGACACCGAGGACGGGGTCGTACACGCCGTCGCGAACCTCAGCTACGACCTGCACCTCGGGAGGTGCTCGGAATTGTCGGCGAGTCTGGCTCCGGGAAAGCGTGTCGATGCTCTCGGTGCTCGGGCTGATCCGCGGGCCCCTGGGTCGGATCGTCAGTGGGGAGTCGATCTTCAAAGGGCGAGGACCTGCCGAAAGCTGCAGAAGGACCGGCTCCGCGCGGTCCGCGGCGAGCCGATCGCCATGATCTTCTAGGACCCGATGACAGCGCTGACCCAGTGCTCATCGTCGGGGTGCTGAAGGCCGCCCCGCGGGAGAGGTTCCTCCCTCCAAGATCTCAAGCGCCGCATCAGCTCCGTCCGCCACACGCGGAAGATCACACGCGCCATTGAGCTCGTCTCCGCCGCGAAGCGGCGCCGGGCTGAGCTGCGGATCCGGCGCTCGCTCGTACGCGGAGACGATGAACGAGCTGATCGCGGGCGTGGGGAGGGCTCCCGCATCCGTGAGGCTCCCGCTCCTCGAGCAGCGGGAGAGCGTGGAGACGGTCGCGATCGTGCGCTCAGGGAGATCGCGGCCTCGCGGCGCCTTCAACGCGCAGATCGTTCGGCAGGCGTTCGCGCTCGAGCGCGCTCTCCAGGCCGAAGATAAGGGTGTCCGTTGGGTGGCCGTCGGAAAGAAGGGACGCTCGCGATCTGATCGACTCGCTCACGCTCCGGATGAACTGGGCGCCGCAGGCCGAGATCACGCAGGAGATCCTCCAAAGTGGTCGCAGGAGCCGAAGCGCTGACGTAGTCAGGGGGGGATCAGACCCGTGGCGTCTGACTCCATTCGCTAACAAGAAGCGCCCGCATTCGTAGAAGTACCCGAGTGCCATGACGAGCCCGATCCCGAACACGCCCGTAGATACCATCGCGCCGGTGGAGCCGGTCCTTGCGCAAGCGTCCGAGCCCGAGCGCTGCGAGCGAGCAGGCGCGATCTCGGACCGCCTCGTCGACAACATCGAGACGGTCGTCTACGGGAAGCGGGACGAGATCAAGCTCGTCCTGACGGCGCTCGTCTGTGACGGGCACGTCCTTCTCGAAGACGTGCCGGGAACCGCGAAGACCGTGCTCGCGCGCGCGATCGCCGGCAGCATCGACGGCGCGATCCCACAGCGGATCCAGTGCACGCCCGACCTCCAGCCCACCGATGTCACCGGGCTTTCGGTCTTCGACCAGAGATCGAGGAACTTCGAGTTCCGACCGGGCCCGATCTTCGCGAACGTCGTTCTCGTCGACGAGATCAACCGGGCTACGCCGAAGACGCAGTCGGCGCTGCTCGAGGCGATGGCGGAGCGGCAGGTGACGGTCGACGGCGTGACGCGTGAGCTCCCGTATCCCTTCGTGGTGCTCGCGACAGAGAACCCGATCGAATATGAGGGGACGTTCCCGCTTCCGGAGGCCCAGCTCGACCGCTTCTTTCTGCGGGCCGCGCTCGGCTATCCGGGTCTGGAGGACGAGCTCCGGATCCTCGTCGACCAGCGCTTCTCGCACCCCCTCGACGCGCTGCGTCCCGTCGTCAGCCTCGCGGAGGTGCACGAGCTGCGCGCCGCCGCACAGCACGTGTACGTGGACGACGTTCTCCACCGCTGGGTGGTCGAGCTCGTGCGGACGACCCGTGAGCAGGAGAGCGTGGTTATCGGCAGCTCGGTGCGCGGGAGCCTCGCGCTGGAGCGAGCGGCCCGTGCCTGGGCTCTCCTCGACGGCCGCAGCTACGTGGTCCCGGAGGACATCGAGCGGCTCTTTGTCCCGGTGCTCGTCCACCGCGTGGTGTTCACGCCGGGCTTCGTCGCCCGCGCCCGCGCGGCGAGTTGGGCGGAAGCGCTCGACGAGTTCCGTCTCAGCTGCCTCGAGCTCGCGCCGCGCCCCGGGTCCGAGGAGGACCCGCTCTTCGAGCATCCTCGCCCCGTATAGGGGCATGGGCGCCTGTCCGTGACGAACGCCCGGCTGACCTTCCCGCTCGTCCCCCGCCGCGGCTTCATCGGCATCTCCTTCGGAACGATGCGGAGCCTTCGTCGGGGAGCGGGCGTCGACGTCGCTGGGTCAAGGCCGTACCGTCCGGGTGACGACATGGACGCGATCGACTGGGCGGCGTCGGCCCGACTTTCGACGGCCCGCGGACGCGACGAGTTCATCGTCCGGGAGCGCTTCGCCGAGGAGGCTCCCAAGGTCGTGATCGTGTGCGACCGACGCCCGGAGATGGCGCACTTCTCGTCGCCGTTGCCATGGCTCGACAAACCGCGCGCGATGCGTCACGCGGTGCAGCTGATCCTCGCCAGCGCGGGTGCCGCAGGCGGGTACGTTGGCTATCTCGACTACGCGGACGGAGACCCGCACTGGCGGCCGCCAAAAGGGGAGCGGAAGCTGATCGAGGTCAGGGACCAACGGCTCTGGTCCTCGGAGTTCGGAGGCCCGCCCGACTGGCTCGAGCGCTCCGTGGCCCATCTCGCCGGGCATCAGCGCGCCGTTACGGCGGGCACCTTCGTGTTCGTACTGTCCGACTTCCTCCCGCCGGCGTCTAAGGAGATGTGGCTCACCACGAAAGAGCACCGCTGGGACGTCGTCCCAGTCGTAATCCTGGATCCCACGTGGGAACAGAGCTTCCCTGACGTGAGCGGGATCGTGGTTTCGCTCCGCGACCCGCGTACGGGTCGGGTCACTGCCGTCCGGCTGAGGCCAAAGGAAGCCGCAGCCCGAAGGGCCGCGAATGAGGAGCGCGTTCGCGAGCAGCTCGAAACCTTCCGCGCTCTCGACCTCGACCCGATTCTCGTCTCCTCGAGCGATCGCGCGGAGATCCTATCTGCGTTCCTCGACTGGACGGCGCTTCGGCGCGCCAGGCGCCGGGGACGGAACTGAGTCGTGTCCCGGCGCGCTGCGGCGGCCACTCTCGTACTCGCAGCGGCCGCGATCGTTGGCGCACTCGCCGCGGTGCTCGTGATCGGGAGCGGCGAAGGCGGGCCGGCTGCACGGGTTGGCCAGGAGCCGATCGCAGCCTCCGCCTCGATCTCGCCGCGCGTTGCGCTCTTCGGAGACACCGTGACCGCGCGTGTCGACATCACGGTCGACAACACGGAGCTCGACCCCGAGCTCCTAAGCGTCAAAGGGTCGTTTGCACCGTGGACTCGAGTCGGCGAGCCGACTCTCGTTCGGCAGGACACCGATTCGACGAGCTACCTGCGAACGACCTTCGTGCTCCGTTGCTTGAGCAGCCTCTGCGTGCCGACGAGCGGGTCGACGAGGTTCGACTTCAAGCCGGCGAGAGCGAGGTACGAGGCCCCTGCGGGCGAGGGAACTGAGCTACTGGTCATCGACGCTCAATGGCCCCCGCTCCTCGTTCACTCTCGCCTCGACGGGACGAGCTTCTCGGAGCGGGACCCCCTCGCGGCTCCTTGGCGTGCGGATCTCGTCTCGCTCCCGGCGGTGACGTACCACGTGAGGCCTCGTCTCCTGACCGGCATACTCCTTGCCGGGGGCGTCGTCCTGATCCTCGTCGCGGGCGTGCTCGGCTACCCCGCGCTGCCGCGCCGGCGCGAGCCCGCTCCCGAGCCTGCACCCGCTCCCGCTCCCGAGCCTGCTCTTACCCCGCTCGAGCAGGCGCTTGTCCTGCTCGAGACACCTGCCGCGGCGGACGGTGTCGCGGACCGGCGCCGAGCCCTCGAGCTCGTCGCGGACGAGTTCGCTGGACGGGGCGACCGGCAACTCGAACGCACGGCACGGGCGCTCGCGTGGTCCGAGGAGCCGCCCGCCACGGAAGCGACACGTGCGCTCGCTGCAAGCGTCCGTGCTCGCGCTGGGGAGGGATTGGATGGCCGTGCTTAGTAGGCGTACGCGCGCGATACCGACGATCGAAACTGACGGTTTGCGGAGCGTCGCCCTGCGAACGCGCGCCCTGCGCTGGCCGCTGGCGGCGGCCGCCCTCGGCTTCCTCGCTGCCGGGTTTCTGTTCGCCCGAGGGCTCGACGAGCAAGGAAGCGGGCTGGTCCCGCCGGGGACGAGCGCCGTCGTCGTGCTCGATGTCTCCCTCAGCATCACGGACCGCGACTTTCGCCGTTCCCGGCGGGTCATCGAGCGGTTGATCGCCTCGCGCACCCCGGTCGGGCTGGTCGTCTTCTCGGACGTTCCCTATGAGCTCCTCCCCCCGCGCACGCCGGCGAGAGAGCTCCGCCCACTGCTCCGGCTCCTCACGCCCGAAGGTGGGAGGCTACCTCCGAACCCGTGGCAGACGAGCTTCTCGGCGGGGACCTTGATCTCCGCATCCCTCGACCTCGCACAACGGATGTTGCGCCGGGATCAGGTCGAGCGCGGGTCGATTCTCCTGGTCAGCGACCTCCAGACGGCCCCCGCAGACTACGGCGAGCTCGGCCGCACGCTCCGCCGGCTGCGGCGCTCACCCATCTCGGTGCGCGTCGTGCCGCTCTCCCCGTTGAGCGACGGCGTCAAATTGTTCGAGACACTGCTTGGACGGGAGGCCTTTCTCGACTCGATCGAGCCCAGCGCGGGCGACGTGCCGCGGATCGAGAGCTCACTTCACGGCAGGCTGCCCCTCGGGCTCCTCGTCACAGGTGCGCTTCTCTTCCTGGCGCTCGCATCTCATGAGCGGTACGCAAGCCGGCTCGCCTTACCGCGCGCGAGCGGGAGGGGACTGTGAAGCGCCGCTTCGCCCGGATCGCAGGCGCGCTCGTCTGCTTCGTCGCCGGAATCACTCTCCTGCTTCTCGCGGCGGACGCCGCCCGCTGGCAGGACGCCTTTGCGGCCGACGACGTGCGCTATCGCGGCACGCCGGAGAGCGGCCTCTGGGCGCCGGACCGGCTCGCCCCGCTCGGCCTCGCCGGGACCGCGCTCGGTGTCGAGGACGACGTCGCCTACCGGCGGGCGCTCCGAGCTTTCCGCCTCAGCCACCCCGAGGCACCAAGCATCTCCGACCCGAATCTCGTCGTCTTCCGGAACGAAGCGACCGCGCAACTCACGGATCTCGTCGAGCACGCGAAAGACACGTGGCGCCGATCCGCGGCGGCGAACCTGCTGGGGGTGCTCAGCTACTCGGACGCGGTTTCCGACTACACGAATCGGCAAAGGCTGATCACGAACGCCATCAGCAGGTTCCAGCAAGCGATCACGTTTGACCCAGAGAATGCCGAAGCGAAGTACAACCTGGAGCTGGCGGGCGCGCTTGCGCGCGGGATCGAGCCAACCGAAGGCGGCGGAGGCACGAACCCGTCGCCCGGCGGGAAAGGCTCGAAAGGCGCCGGCGCTGGCGACCCTGGCAGCGGCTACTGACCCTTTGAGTCTGTCGTTCCTCACCCCACTTGCTGCGATCGTCGCTCTCGTCTGCACCGTCCCGCTCGCAGCGCTTCTTCGAGCGCGCAAGACAGCGCAGCGGACGAGGCTGGGGATCAATCTCCCGGACCCCTCGGTGAGGTTCTACCTGGTGCCGGCTAGCGCTATCGCCCTTGCTGCAGGCCTCGTGGGCCTCGCCGGCGCGCAGCCGGTGATTGAGTTCGAGGAGACCCAGCGTGTGCGCACTGACGCAGAGGTGTTCATCGTGCTCGACACGTCTCGGTCAATGCTGGCCAAGGAGAGACCGGGAACACCGTCGCGGATCGCGCGTTCGAAGGCAGCTGCCCAAGCGCTGCGGGATGCGCTACCGGCTCTCCCCGTTGGACTTGCCTCGATCACCGATCGTGCGCTTCCTCATCTGTTCCCGACGGCCACTGGCGAGACGTTCCGCGTAACGCTCGCCCGGGCGATCGGAATCCAGCGGCCCCCGCCCATCGGAACGCTCCAGTCTCGCTCGACGAAATTGGATGCGATCGCGGTCTTCGCGACACGGGGCTTCTACTCGCCCAATGCCCGTAACCGTCTTCTCATCGTGCTCACCGACGGGGAGACCCAACCCTGGCGCGAACGTCTCGATGTCCTCTTTCGACGCCCGCCCGGGGTACAAACCGTATTCGTTCAGTTCGGGAGCCTGGATGAGCGCGTGTTCGCGGGGCACCTCCCGGAGCCCGGCTACCGGCCCGATCCCAGTGCCCGCAAGACGCTGGACCGTTTTGCCGCCGCGGTCGGAGGAGCGGTGTTCTCCGAACGCGAGCTCGCGGCAGCGAAGCGCAGGGTTCGCGTGGTCGTCGGGAGCGGGCCGACGGTGGTTCGGGGAGAGCGGCGGGAGCACGTTGCCCTCGCGCCGTTTCTCGCCGGCGCGGCACTCCTGCCGGTCGCGCTCCTGCTCTGGAGGAGAGACCGCTAGTCGGAGGCAGAACCCCGGTCTGGCCGGACTGACCACGTCTCCGGGAACCACCTCGCGACCGACTCCGGAAAGCCGCTCTCGTCCATGTACGAAATCGCACGACTCGTTATCCAGGCCAACGCGTCCGGACTTGCCTGCGTGAGCGCCGCACGCACCGCAGCGTCGCCGTGCTCCATCGCGCCCCCCGCGCCGGCGCCAGCGCGCCGGAGCCGGCACAACACCAGCGCCGCGAGGTCGACGTCGCTTCCGATGGCGTCGTACCACCCGACGCCCACTGCGCGCTCGAGAAGTGGACCCGCGTCCTGCGCGAGTTGCTCCGCATCGTCAGTTGCAACGAAAAACCCCCCGCTGTCCTTCCTGTCGCCGCCACGGGGCCGCACCATCTCCTCCTCCTAACGAAAATAGATCGAGGACGTCACAGAGTATGATCCTGCACTTGATCATGGCGACGACAGGGCTTTCGGGACGACCCGACTGCGGCCGGCAGTTTGCCGTTCGTCGGGGTCCGATCGCTCCAGTCGGACTGCCGTGGCGGATTCCGCAGGAGTAACTCGGATGGAGGGAACACATGCGTAAACGTTCGATCTTGCTCCTGGCGGGCGCATTCGTGCTCGTCGCGAGCCTCGTGATCGGCCCGGCCGCGACGGCGGGCCCCGATCGGCAGGCGGCCGGGACGGTGATCTTTGGCCACGACCAAGAGCCGTCCACCCTCAACCCCTACATTACGGAGGGGAACAACTATCCGACGCCGCTGGCCATCAATCCGGTCCTCGCGTACGGCATGATCTACAACAACAAGGCAACGCTCGTCGCGTACCTCATGGACGGCGTCGCAAAGATCGTCAAGAAGGAGCCGCTCACCGTCTCGTTTAAGTACAAGCAGAGCGCGGTGTGGAGCGACGGTAAGCCTGTCACGGGGAACGACTTCCTCGTCACCTATCGCACGATCATGGACCCGAACTGGGACATCACCTCCCGTGACGGGTGGCAGGACATCGCGAGCGTGAAGGCAAAAGGCAAGGCTGTTACGGTGACGTGGAAGAAGGGGAAGGCGTACTCCGGCTGGGACGCGCTCGTCGCCACCAGTCCTATGCCTGCCCACAAGGTCGCCGGCCAGAATTTCAACGACCTCTGGCGGGACTCGATGGACATCTCGAGCGGACCCTTCAAGTTCCAGAGTTGGCAGAAGGGGACGCAGCTCACGCTTGTGAAGAACCCTGCCTTCAAGGCGGGCACGTCAGCGAATCTCGACCGCATCGTCTTCAGGTACATTCCCTCGACGCCGTCGGAGTTCCAGGCGCTCAAGTCGGGGGAGATCGACGTCATGGAGCCGCAGCCGCAGCTCCAGATCAAGGACTTCTTCACGGACTCGAAGTTCAAGGTCCAGATCTCGCCGGGGTACCAGTGGCAGCACCTCGACATCCAGACGGGCCCGAAGGGGCACCCGGCTCTCAAGAAGAAGTACGTGCGGCAGGCGCTGGCCCAGGGCATCAATCGGAGACAGATCATCAACGCCCTGTTTGTGACGCCCGGGCTCGTCAAGTCGCCGAAGGACCTCCCGGTGCTCCAGAGCAACATCTTCAAGAACTTCGAGCCGTACTACAAGCCGAACTGGGCCAGGTGGGGATTCAGCCAGAAGAACGTCATCGCGCTGCTGAAGAAGAACGGCTGCACGGGTGGGCCGGACAAGCCGTCGGCCTCGAATAGCGACATCTGGAGCTGCCCGGGCGTCGACAAGCTGTCCTTCCGCTTCACGACGACGAGCGGCAATCAGTTCCGCGCGCTGGCGTTCGAGATCATGCAGAAGCAGCTCAAGAGCGTCGGCATCGAGCTCCTGCCACGGTTCGGCCCGAATACTCTCGTGTTCGGCCAGGTCCTCCCCTCGGGTGACTGGGATCTCTTCCTGTTCACGTGGATCTCGAGCCCCAGCGGCTCGGCCACCAGCTTCACCCAGTACGGCTGCGGGGGAGGCCAGAACTACATGAACTACTGCAACAAGAAGGCGTCCGCTCTCTACAACAAGGCGAACTTCAACGCGGATCCCGTGTCGCGTGCGCAGCAGCTCAACGCGGCCGAGACGATCACGGTCGAGGACGTGAACTCGATCCCACTGTGGATGCCACCCATTTACGTGCTCAACAACAAGAAGGTGTCCGGGACGGTCCTGAACCCGACGCAGCAGGGCTCCACCTGGAACGCCGAAACCTGGAAGGTCACCCGCTAAGAGGGCGGCCATCGTCCTGCTAGGTTCAGCACCTGCACAACCGAGTCCCGCCCCCTCCGCTACGGTGGGGGCGGGACTCGCTTTTCTGACGGAGGTGACGGCCACGTGCTGATCTATGTCGTCCGCAGGCTCCTCTATAGCGTGGTCGTCCTGATCGTGGCGAGCATGTTCGTCTTCTGGGGTATCTCCGCTGTGGCGGATCCGCTCGCGTTCTTGAAGCAGCAGCCGACCGCGTCCCAACAGACGATCGAGAACATCACGAAGCGCAAGCACCTGGACGAGCCGATCCCGGTGCGCTACGTCTACTGGCTCAAGGACGCGACCACGAACGGCTTCGGGACGACGACCATCGGCGACCGGCCGATCATGCCCGATCTCAAGCGGGTGTTGGGACACACGCTGCAGCTCGTCATCGTCGCGGAGCTGCTCGCGATCCTGATCGGGGTCGGGATCGGCGTCTACTCGGCCTTACGCCAGTACAGCGCCGTCGACTACACGGCGACGACGTTCAGCTTCCTCGGGCTCGCCATGCCCGTCTTCTGGCTCGCGCTCATGCTTCAGGTGCTCTTCGTCAACATCTACTTATGGTTCGACGTGCGGATCTTCTACACGGCGAACCTGAGCGGGGTCGACCCGGGGGGCGGTCTCCACTTCGTGCTCGACCGCATCCAGCATCTCGGCCTCCCGTGGCTCGTGCTCATGGTCGCGAGCATCGCCGTCTACTCTCGGTACATGCGGGCCTCGATGCTCGAGGTGGTCAACTCGGACTACGTCCGCACCGCGCGCGCGAAGGGGCTGCCCGAGCGGCGCGTGACCATGAAGCACGCGTTCCGAAATGCGCTGATCCCCCTCGTCACGCTCGTCGCGCTGAACTTCGGCGCGCTCCTGAGCGGGGCCGTCGTGACCGAAACCGTCTTCGGGCTCGACGGGATGGGCTTGTACTTCATCAACGCGCTCAACAGAGGCGATCCCTATCCGATCATGGCTTGGCTCATGATCACGGCGACGATGATCATCGTCTTCAACCTCGTCGCCGACATCGCCTACGGCTATCTCGACCCGCGAGTCCGCTATGACTGATCGCGTACCCGCCGCGGATAGGCTGCCGGAGGAAAGGGAGGAGATCGCCCTCACGGCGGGCAGCGTTGGTCGCCCGGCGGCTGCCACGAGTGCTTCGGGTTCGGTCGCGGTGCCGGAGAGACCGGCTCTCGAGCCTGCGGGCGAGACGCTCACCTATGAGAGCGGCGTCGAGCTCGAGGCTCGCAGTCAGTGGGCGTACGCGCGCATGCGATTCTTCCGGCACCGGCTCGCGGTTGCGAGTCTCGTTGTCCTGATCCTCGTGGCGCTCGTCGGGATCTTCGCCAAGCGCGTCGCTCCCTACGCATTCGACGAGCTCGATCTCAACAACATCACCGCAAAGCCGACGCTCGACGGAAAGCATCTCTTCGGCACCGACCTGCTCGGCCGCGACTACCTGAGCCGCGTCATCTACGGGCTCCGCACGTCGCTGTGGGTGGCGCTCGTCGTCGCAACTCTCTCGACTGCGATCGGAACGACGATCGGCGCGATCGCGGGGTACTACGGCGGCGCGGTCGACAATATGCTCATGCGACTCACCGACCTCTTCCTCGTGCTCCCCTTCCTCGCCGTCCTCCTCGTCCTCTCGGCCTTCCTCGGCCACGGCAAGCCCGTGCGGGTCGCCTTCATCGTGGCACTGCTTCTCTGGACGTTCCTCGCGCGGATCGTTCGCGGCGTTTTCCTCTCGCTGCGGGAGAAAGAGTTCGTCGAGGCGGCGAAGGCGGCTGGCGCGAGCGACCTCCGCATCATCGTTCGGCACATCCTTCCGAACTGCATGGGTCCGATCGTCGTCACGATGACCCTCTTCATCGCCACCGCGATCCTCCTGGAAGCTGCGCTCTCCTTTCTCGGCTTCGGCATCGATCCGCCGACACCCGCGCTCGGAAAGCTGATCGCCGAAGGTGAGAGCCAGGGCCTCGAGTCGTGGTGGCTCGTGACCTTCCCGGGGCTCGTGATCGTGATCATCTGCCTTGCCGTCAACTTCGTCGGCGATGGCCTTCGCGATGCGCTTGACCCGACTCAGCGGAGGACCCGTGCCTAGCGCCGAGCCGATCCTCTCCATCCGGAATCTGACCGTCGAGTTCAACACCGAGGACGGCGTCGTCCATGCCGTCACAGACGTCAGCTATGACCTCGCCCCCGGCGAGGTGCTCGGCATCGTCGGCGAGTCCGGCTCGGGGAAAAGCGTCTCCATGCTCTCGGTCCTCGGGCTGATACCCGCGCCGCCGGGGAAGATCGTGAGTGGCGAGGCGGTTTACAAGGGAGAGGACCTCCTGAAGATGCCCAAGGGCAAGCTCCGGGAGATTCGGGGCGGGGAGATGGCGATGATCTTCCAGGACCCGATGACGTCGTTGAACCCGGTGCTGACGATCGGCAATCAGATCTCGGAGGCAATCCAAACGCACAACCCCAGGACCAGCGACGATGCGGCGCGCGAACGAACGATCCACCTACTCGAGCTCGCCGGCGTGTCGTTCGCGGAGCGCCGGTTCGACCAGTATCCGCACGAGTTCTCCGGCGGCATGCGCCAGCGCGCGATGATCGCGATGGCGATCGCGAACGACCCGAGCGTCCTCATCGCCGACGAGCCCACCACCGCCCTCGACGTGACCATCCAGGCGCAGATCGTCGAGGTTCTCAAGACCGCACAGCGGGAGACGAACGCCTCAACCATCCTGATCACGCACGACCTCGGCCTCATCGCCGAGCTCGCCGACAGGGTCGTCGTCATGTACGCCGGTCGGGTGGTAGAGCTGGGTGACGTCTACACGATCTTCAACTCGCCTCGTCATCCGTACACGGTCGGACTCATGACCAGCCTGGCGCGGGTCGACATGGACCAGGAATGGCTCGAGCCCATTCCCGGCCAGCCCCCGAGCCTGATCACGCCTCCGCCCGGGTGCGCATTCCACCCCCGTTGCACCTTGTCGCAGGGGCGGGCACGCTGCCGCACCGAGGTGCCGGAGCTCCGGTCGTTCTCGGATGGGACCTTGCACCTGTCCGCCTGCCACTTCGCGGAGGAGCTCGCGGCCGCGCCCGTCTTGACCGCTACCGGGTCGGAGAATCGCTGATGAGTGAGACTCAGACGGCGGCGCGATCCAAAGCGCGGGGTGACGCCCCTGCCGTGCCCGACGAGAACGTGATCCTGCGGGTCGAGGGGCTCGTCAAGCACTTCCCGATCAAGGCCGGCCTTTTCAAGCACACGGTCGGGGCCGTACAAGCGGTCGACGGCGTCGACCTCTCCGTGCGCCGCGGAGAGACGCTCGGAATCGTGGGCGAATCCGGGTGCGGCAAGACGACGCTCGGGCGCACGATCATTAAGCTGCTCGAGCCGACCGCGGGGAAGATCGTCTTCGAGGGTCAGGACATCACGAGGTACAAGCGGCGCCAGATGCGACCGGTTCGCCGGGACGTGCAGATCGTCTTTCAGGATCCGTACGCCTCGCTCAATCCGCGGATGACCGTCCGCGAGATCGTCGGCGAGCCGCTGCGGATCCACGGCCTCTACCGGGGCGTCGAGGGGAAGCGCCGGGTCGAGGAACTCCTGCGCACCGTGGGCATGAGCCCGGAGCATGCGAACCGCTTTCCGCACGAGTTCTCCGGCGGCCAGCGCCAGCGGATCGGGGTCGCCCGGGCACTCGCCTTGAACCCGAAGATGATCGTGCTCGACGAGCCTGTCTCGGCACTCGACGTCTCGATCCAGGCTCAGGTCGTCAACCTCATCGCCCAGCTGCAGAAGGAGTTCGGACTCACGTACCTCTTCATCGCCCACGACCTGTCGGTGGTGCGCCACGTCTCCGACCGCGTTGCGGTCATGTATCTTGGCAGGATCGTCGAGGTCGGGACGCGCAGGCAGCTTTACGACACGCCCATGCACCCCTACACTCAGGCCCTGCTCTCGGCCGTCCCGATCGAGACGCCGAACCTGCGCGGGAAGCGACAGCGGATCATCCTCGAGGGCGACGTCCCGAGTCCTGCCAACCCTCCGTCCGGCTGCCGCTTCCGAACCCGCTGCTGGAAGGCTCAGGAGATCTGCGCTCAGGAGGATCCCGCGTTGATCCCGCGGCACGGCGGTGACCACCCCGTCGCTTGCCACTTCGCCGAGGTCGCGAAGCCACTCGATGTCGTCGAGTCGACTCGTCAGGGCTCGAGCTCGTAGACCTAACTCTCGAGGCCATCCGGCGTCAGAACGGAGGTGAGAGCGGTTCTCCCGGGAGTGGTGTGCGAGCGAGTGCGAGCCCAGATCTCGCTCGAGCTCGACGGCGGGTTGTCCGAGCTCGAGCGGAGGATGCTCGCGGCACATCTCGACCGCTGTCCCGAATGTCGCGCGTTCGAGGCAGACGTCTCGGCGTTCACACAAGAGCTGCGGACGGCCCAGCTCCAGGAGCTCGAGCACCCGATCGTCGTGCGCCGTCCTCGACGCGTTTCTCTCGCTCGTGTGCAGGTGGGTGTCGCAGCGGCTGTCGCCGTCGTCGCACTGGGCGTGGTCGGTCAGATCACAGGATCCGAGTCGGATCGTTCGCCTCTCGCGGCGCCGGTCCGGTTCGAGACATCCAGCGATGCGGCGCGAGAGGTGAAGCAGATCCTCGCCGATGCGCGCGCGTTCAAGCACACGCAGGGTCGGGCAATACCCGTCTAGGGCGCGGTGTTGTCAGGAAGCCGCCTCGGCGAGGTCGTCGAGGGAGGCGCGTCAGGAGAAGGTGCGGAGCGGCCGATCCATCCGCGCGGCGCCGGCTGCGCACCAAGCGCGGGCGTGTGGGTTTCCGAGCCGCGGGCAGCCGATGCGCTGGAACCGGCCGTCGGTAACGACCGCTAGCGTTCGCCCGAACCACCCAAAGCAGCGGGAGCGCGTCGACTTCGGGAGGTTCGCGCACGTCCGGATGAGACGAAGTCGCTCGAACGGCTGGTTGGCGACGGTTGGTACGACGACGCCGCGCAGGCAGTCGATCGTGTCGTTTCCGGCGAGGCCGCCGCACGTTCGGGCGTGGTCGACGGGCTCACGCGCTCGCGACATCTGTAGCGACGCTCCGCCGACGCACCCGGCCCGCTGGAGCGCCACGAGGCCTCGACAGAGCCGCAGGATGTCCGCCGGGTAGTAGACGCGGACGGCGGACCGGCGCTCCCAGAAGAAGCGGAACCAGCAGGGCCGAACGTACGTGAAGCGTGCACAGACCGATCGTGCCGAGGTGTCCGCGTTCTTCGGACGGGTGGTGTTGTCGGCGCCGCTGAGCGAGATCCAGTAATCGTGGAAACCTCCCTGCGAGCAGTCGGGCGTGTACGTAGCACCGAGTGTCCGGCAGGCGCCGACCGCGCTCGTGAGCTGACCATGGAAGCCGCGCATGAACGCGTGCCCGCTGCCATGGATGCACGTGTACTCGCGGAAGCGTGTCGGAAGCCGGGTGCAAGTCCGGAGCACCTCCCGGGGCTCCACGATGAGCTGTGGCCCGAGATACATCGTGAGGCCCATGCCGAATCCGGCGGAGCACCCGGGATCGTTCGACCGAGGTACGAACCGGTAGAGGTTCTCGAGCGTGACGTGGTGGCGGCGCGCCCACGTCCGACCGACCTCGTGCATCAGCCCATGGCATGCGGCCTCGAGGAACCCGCCGGCCGCGTGCACCCTGCGATCGATGCGTGGCAGCTCCCGCGCGGGGTCGGGCGACTTCTCGACGGCCGCCAAGAGCCCGCGGACGTAGCAGCGGACTTGCTTCCTGTCTGGCAGCGCCGAGCACTCGCTGAGGAAGCCCGTCGCCTTTCCGGATATGGGCGCGTCGGGGACCGGCGCGGGGCCGACCGCGCTGGCCTGTGTGCCGAGAAGGGCGCAGGCGGCAGCCACGATCGACGCGGCGAGGAGGATCCGGCGCGCCACTGGTGACTTAGACGGCCTCTCGTCGGTTGGGTTGGGCGGTTCTCATCGAGCCGGGCATCAGTGGCGCGCGAGCGGCTCGACCTCAATCCCCTGCTTCTTCAGGCCCTCGAGGATCCGGTTCACCGCGATCCACTGCTCGAAGCTGAGGCTGTTGATCCCGCTCAGCGTTCCCGCGAAGTTCGGATCGCGCAGCGTTTCCGCGGTTCCCGCGAGCTCGGCGGAGAAGGTATGGAGTGTCCGGACGAGCTTTTTGTGCTCGTCCTCGAAACCCTTCGCCGGGTCGACGCCGTCGAGGTCGTTCCCCACGTCATCCACTGTCTCCGCCGCATCTTCGATTCGGTTTACGAGCTCGTCCGCCGACTGGGACTTTGCGATCCGCTCGAGGGCAAAGTCGACACGGTCGCGGGCGACGACGACATCGGCCTGGTAGTCAACCTTCGAGGAGAAGCCATCGCCTCCGGCGAGCGCGATGCCGATCGCGAGCGCAACCGCAGCAGCAGCGCCGACCCCGACGACGACAAGCACGAGGCTCCACCTCTTCTCCATGTCCGGCCAGGATAGCGGTGGCTATGTTTTTGCCTGCCGCCGCTGAGGGGGCGTGGTAAGCCGGTAACCGATCCGGCTTCGACGCGCCCTTCGATAGACTCCGCGCCCGGCGGAGGTCTCTGCGCCGCCCAGTCCCTCGCCCCAGGAGAACCATGTCCGAGAACGGATCAGAACGCACGAACACGGGCCGGATCATCGAGATCAAGGGCGTCGTCATCGACGCTGTCTTCTCGGACCGGCTACCCGAGATCTACACCGCCATCGCCATCGAGATCGCGGAGCAGGACGGCAGCACGCGGACGTTGATAGCGGAGGTGCAGCAGCATCTCGGCGACGATCGCGTTCGCGCCGTTGCCATGGACTCGACCGACGGGCTCTCCCGCGGCGCGGTGTGCGTCGACACCGAGGGGCCGATCTCGGTTCCGGTCGGCGACCCGACGCTCGGCCGTCTCTGGAACGTCATCGGCGAGCCGATCGACGAGCAGGGCGCGGTTCCTAACGGAACTGAGCGCTGGCCGATCCACCGCAACCCGCCCGCGTTTCGGGATCTCTCACCGAAGGTCGAAACGTTCGAGACGGGGATCAAAGTCATCGACCTCATCGCGCCCTTCGTGAAGGGCGGCAAGGTCGGGTTCTTCGGCGGCGCGGGAACCGGCAAGACGGTCCTCATCCAGGAGCTCATTCACAACGTCGCGCTCCAGCACAGCGGTGTCTCTGTCTTCGCCGGCGTGGGCGAGCGCACGCGCGAGGGGAACGACCTCTGGCTCGAGATGGCCGAGTCGGGCGTCATCGACAAGGTCGCTCTCGTCTTCGGACAGATGAACGAGCCACCGGGCGCGCGCCTTCGCGTCGCACTGTCCGGACTGACGATGGCCGAGTACTTCCGCGACCAGGGCCAGGACGTCCTCCTCTTCATCGACAACATCTTCCGCTTCGTCCAGGCGGGCTCCGAGGTCTCGGCGCTGCTTGGACGCATGCCGAGCGCCGTCGGCTACCAGCCGACGCTCGCCACCGAGATGGGGCAGCTCCAGGAGCGCATCACGTCGACCAGGACGGGCTCGGTGACCTCTGTCCAGGCCATCTACGTACCCGCGGACGACTATACGGACCCCGCGCCGGCAGCCACGTTCGCGCACCTCGACTCCACTGTCGCGCTCGAACGCTCGATCGTCGAGAAGGGCATCTATCCCGCGGTCGACCCACTCACGTCCAACTCGCGCGCGCTCCAGCCCGGAATCGTGTCTGACGACCATTACGAGGTGGCGACGCTCGTCCAGCAGATCCTCCAGCGCTACACGGACCTGCAGGACATCATCGCGATCCTCGGCATGGACGAGCTGACCGACGAGGACAAGATCGTCGTCGCGAGGGCGCGCAGAATCGAGCGCTTCCTTTCGCAGCCGAACTTCGTCGCCGAGCAGTTCACCGGCACGCCGGGCAAGTACGTGAAGCTCGAGGACACCATCCGCAGCTTCCAGGCGATCATCGCCGGGGAGCACGACGAGCTGCCGGAGTCGGCGTTCTACATGGTCGGCACGATCGAGGACGCCGTCGAGAAGGCCCGCGCGGCCGAAGCGGTCGCCGCATAGAGGGCCTGGTATGAGACATCAACACCGCGGCCGCGGAGCGGCCGCCTTCAGGGATTTACGCACGATCAGAATCCGCGGGGCGGAGTTTGATCTGGTGCACTAATGGCTGAGTCCCACCCGAAGTTCGATGTCGCGCTCGTCACGCCGGACGGCGCGGTGTTCGACGGGGATGCAGAGATGATCGTCGTGCCCGGCGCGGCTGGTGAGATCGGCGTGCTCGCGCGGCACGCGCCTCTTGTGGCCACGCTCAAAGCCGGCTCGACGCGCATTCATCTCAGCCCGAACGAGATCCTCGAGTTCGCGACCGGCGCCGGGTTCTTCAAGGTCGAGCTCGATCGTGCGCTCGCGCTCGTCGACGACGCGGTGAGCGTGAAGGAGATCGACGACGAGCGGGCGCGTGGGCAGCTCGAGGCGGCACAGGCTGAGCTCGCGAAGGTCGAGGCCGGCGAGTCGCAGGTCGACCGTTGGCAGCTCGAGCAGCGGATCAAGCACGCCGAGAACCAGCTCGCGGTCTCCGGCCGCACTACCGGATGAAGAGGCAGCAGACATCGCGGCCGCGAAGCGACCGCGTTCAGGGATTTGCGCGCTGCCGGAATCCGCGCCTCAGCGGACTCCGGCTCCGCGCAGAGTCCCGGTAGCGGAACGACGAGGACTTTGTGGCTCAGAGCCACAAGGGAGCTTCCGCTCGTCGCGTCGCCGCGCTTGCCGACGTCCACGGAAACGCTCCCGCGCTCGAGGCCGTGCTGGCGGAGCTCGAGCTCGCCGAGCCCGACCTGATCGTCTTCTGCGGCGATCTCACGTGGGGATCGCTTCCACGCGAGACCCTTGCGCTCGTCCGGGCCCTCGAGATTCCGGCCCGGTTCGTGCGCGGCAACGCAGATCGAGCAGTTGGAACGGATATCGACAGCCGCCGCGGACCGTGGATGGCCTCGATGCACGCCGAGGAGGACCTCGCATTTCTCGCGGGCTTCGAGCAGACCGTCTCCGTCGATGTCGACGGCCTCGGTCCTACGTGCTTCTGCCACGGCTCACCGCGCTCGGACGAGGAGTTGGTCACCGAGAGAACTCCAGTCGAGCGCGTACGCGAGTTCATGACGAGCATCCGCGAGCGGGTCGTCGTCACTGCGCACACCCACGTTCGGTACGACCGGCAGGTGGACGGGATTCGGCTGCTGAATCCCGGCAGCGTGGGGTTGCCGTACGAGGGCAAACAGGGTGCCTACTGGGCGCTCCTCAGGCCGGATGTCGAGTTGCGGCGCACCGACTACGACGTCGGGGCAGCCGTGGAGCAGATGCGTGCGACCGACGATCCGCGGGTGGAGGTAATCGCAGAGCTCATGCTGGAGCCTCGACCGCGCGAGGAGGCGATCGAGCGCGCCGAGCGGCTCGTGTTCTCCGGCTGACCCGGATACGCTGGCGTCGTGGAGGAGATCGCTCCCGGGATCTGGCATTGGACAGCTCTGCATCCCCGCATAGAGATCCGTGTCAGCTCGTACTACCTCGCCGCCGAGCGCGTTCTCATCGACCCGATTGCGCCGGACGATGGGCTCGACTGGTTCGCCGAGCACGGACCTCCGGAACACGTGCTGCTGACGAACCGTCACCACTACCGCTCGAGTGCGGAGTTCGCCGAGCGCTACGGCGTGACGGTGCACTGCGTCCGGGAGGGCATGCACGAGTTCACGGGCGGTGAGCGGGTCGAGCCGTTCGACTTCGGCGACGCTCTCCCGGGCGGCGTCGTCGCGTACGCAGTGGGGGCGATCTGCCCGGACGAGACCGCGCTGCACATTCCGGCTCGCGACGCCCTCGCGCTCGCCGACGGTGCCGTGCGCTGGGAGGCGGGCGGCTCGCTCGCCTTCGTCCCGGATGATCTCATGGACGAGCCCAAGAAGACGAAGGAAGGGCTGCGCGAGGCATATCGCCGGTTGGCGGAGCTGGACTTCCACCATCTCCTCCTCGCGCACGGAGAGCCGTTCGTCGGCACCGGACGCGGCGTGCTCAGGGACTTCGCCGGACCAGACGCGTCCCCGGCATGACCGACGACGCTCTCGCTGCCTCGCTCGCCGCGGGTCCGCATGCTCTGCTTGCTTCGCTCATCGGCGACTGGACCGGCACGACGCAGACGTGGTTCATGCCGAGTGAGCCGAAGGACGAATCCGCGATCACGGGAACGGTGCGATCGATCCTGGACGGCCGGTTCGTGGTGCACGAGTACCGGGGTTCGCTTGCAGGAGAGGCGATGGAGGGCCAGGCGACTCTCGGATTCCACATCGCAGCGAACCGGTTCGTGTGCGCCTGGGTCGACAGCGTTCACAACGGCACGGCGGTCATGCTCTCCGAGGGCGAGCCAGACGTGACCGATGCGATCTCCGTGCTCGGCAGCTACGGCGACGACGACGGACCGCCGTGGGGGTGGCGGACGACATTCGCGCAACCGTCCGCCGACGAGCTCGTGATCTCACACTTCAACATCCCGCCTGGCAGTGACGAGTACCTGGGCGTCGAGACGCGGTACCGGCGAGTCGACTGACGGGCGGCGGCCGGGAGGAATTGCCTCAGCGCGGTTGTATTCGCTAGCCTGAGCCCACCTGGACAGCTTTGAACGGCAGCTTGGCGACCAGGATAAAAAACGCCTAAAGAGCCCGAGGGCCGTCCCGGCTCCCGACCTCTTTAGGTGGGAGTCGATCCGTGAAGGACACCCGCGCACAACTCGAGCAGCTTCTCGCCCAACGGATCCTCGTCCTCGACGGGGCGTGGGGCGTGCTTTATCGCGGAGGAACCCATGGTTCCCCCGCGCGCCCCCTCCTTCATCGCGGTGCGTGCACAACGCTCGCGTGCCTCCCGCCGGGCAAAGCCCGGCTCCGGCGACACACCGCGTCCGCACGGGAGAACGCTTGAACGACCTGACGCGGCTCCGGGATCTGCTCGCCGAGCGAATTCTCGTCCTCGACGGGGCGTGGGGCGTGCTCATCCATCGTCGCGGGTTCTCCGAGGAGGAGTACCGCGGCGAGCGCTTCCGCGACCATCCGCGCGACGTCAAGGG
>Ga0326597_10004271_pt1 | contig 20144 bp, 17 predicted proteins | sample RVTome_12_FD_203789 | JGI IMG/M metagenome (GOLD analysis project Ga0326597, IMG submission 203789) | Soil microbial communities from uranium-contaminated site in the Upper Colorado River Basin, Wyoming, United States - RVT100D185 | ecosystem: Environmental > Terrestrial > Soil > Contaminated >...
CGCAGAAGAACAGGTCGGCGCCCCAGGCCAGCTTGACGATCTTTTCGGCATTCTCAGGCGAGTGGACCACATCCGTGACGTATGCGAGCTTTTGGCCGGGGCTCGCCCGCACTACGGATCGTCGCAGATATCCCAGGGGCAGATGCCGCTCGACCCGTTGTCCCCGTTCCGACCACGCGATGTGAACCGGATGGTCGTCCACCTCCCCGGCGCGAATCGCCCGCTTCAGATCCATGAGCCAGGGCCCCACCGGCAGTCCCAGGCCCTCGAGCGCCGCCTTGTCCACGTTCAGGTGAACCGCCTCCTCCAAGGCAAAGCCAAGGCACGGGATCCGGTGATCCAGGTGGACCGTCCGAACCCGAAACTGTGGCTCCTCCAGAAGCACGCCCTCAAAGGGATACGGGGTCGGGTCGTCGCGGCGGACAAACCCCTCTGGGCAGGCGAAGCGGGCCTTGACGATCCGGTCGGGGTGGACCTCGTGAACCTCGAGCAGCAGGCTGTAGCCTTCGACCAGGTTCCACGTGTACCCGCGCAGCTTCCCCTCGACGCGGCCGATAAAATCCGGGGGGCCGAACAGCCGGAGGCCCTTCGGCCGGCCGATCAGGACGCGGAGCAGATGGTCAAACCCGACGAAGTGATCGAGGTGGGCGTGAGAGACGAAGACGTCCGTAATCTTGAGAAGACGCCCCGCCGAGAGGGTGCCAACGTCCCCGAGATCGAACAGGAGGGCCCGCCGCTCCCAGGGAAGCGCCACGTACAGGGCCGGGTCCCCGAACAGGTCGTTGACGAGGGAGGCGCGAAAGCTGCTCGCCATCCGTCCACCACTGTCACTGCTACGAAGATCCCCCCCACCCTCCCCCACGATGGGGGGAGGGCTAGGGAGGGGGAGGGTTCTCATTCGCCGTGGTGGCTGTGGTCCGTCATTGCGACTGCGGTGGAATTTCAAATGCAAAACCGACAACCGACAACCGGCCAACGGCCACACGGAAGCCAATTGTTCGGTTCTCAATTCCTCGCTTTCGGTTGTCCGTAGTCTGTGGTCAGTAGTCTGTGGTCTGTTGTCCGCTTTCAGTTGCTCAGTCCCCGCCGAAGGCGGGGCTACTGTCCGGCTGCCTGATTCGCGTCCTGAACCCGCTTTCGCTCCTGCTCCAGAATCGGCGACAGGCGGCGCTCGATCCCGCGCCTCGTCAGGTCCGCGGGCTGGCTCGATTGGGTGGCGCTGGGAGCGCCAGGGACGCTCTGCAGCGTTTCCTGGATCTTGGTTCCCTCTTGCAGGTACGAGACCACCAGGTACCCGACGATAGCCAGCGCCAGGACCAATCCTGCAATGCCGAGAATCCTCATGGCACACCTTTCTTCCGGAGGCTGCGGGGACCCGGGTTCAGACGAGCCTCGCGTGGCGAGATCGGACCCGGTGGACAGCCGGCAGAAAAGGATGGGACGGGGAAGCAAAAGCGGCGCCGAGAGGGCGCCGCGTGATAGTCAGATGCGGGCGGGCGAGTCTGCACGGCTACTTTTCGACGGGAAACCCCTTGGCCGCCCATTCGATGATCCCGCCTTCCAGGTTGTAGACCTTGGTGAGACCCACGGCGGCAGCCACCTCACAGGCGACCGCGCTCCGGATTCCTTGAGCGCAGTAGAACACCACGTTATCCTTCGTGAGATGCTGCCGGGGGGACAGGAGCAGGGTGTTCAGCGGAACCAATGTGGATCCCGGGATGCGCCCTTCCTTCCATTCTCCCGGCTCCCGCACGTCAATCCAGACGGTGTTCTGACTATCGTATAGGTCTTTCCCCTGTGTTGCATCCACACGGTCAAATGGTTCCTTCAGTGGTTGCTGGGTCATGACGCACTCTCCCCTCCCGCCTCGTCTTCTAAAATTCGCAGGCAGTGCATCCACTGCCCTGCCTGGATAGGACCTCGTCGTGGTTGGCATACTAGCGGAGCAGTTCAGCCAGGTCAAGCGGGACAGGCTGGCCTCACGGGCCCCCGACCCTACCCCGGCCTTGCCAGAACCAAACAGGACCCACGCTCAGCAAGTATCGAATGACGAATAGCGAATCATGAATTTCGAAGGATCAACATTCCCGGAGCGGGTTCCTCGGGCCTTCATCATTCGAAATTCCCTTGTTCAATATTCGACATTTGGTAGTGAACGTCAAGAAGCTGGACCCCCCCGAGGGGTCGGTGGTATGGTGCAGAGCCGACTGCGATTCCAGACAAGGAACAACGAATGCCCACCCCCACAGGGACGCGGCGTCATCCTCGATACGAGACCTCGTCACCCGTGAAACTCATCCCGCCCCAGGGTGAGCCGATCTCGGGAACCATGCTCAACGTGAGTCGCTGGGGGATGCTCGTGGCCATCCCCGTTGAGCTGGACCTCACCTGGATCTATCAGATCGAGGTCAGCGATTCTCGCGGCGTGTTTCGTCTGCACGGAGAGGCACTGCGGCTTCACCTTCCCCGCCGGAGCGCAAGTGGGACCGACGCCCTCTTCAAGGTCGGATTCGAATTCGTCGGAATGGATGCCGCCGCCGGCCAGCGGCTGGACCAACTGCTGGCCGAACTCTCAGCCTCGCCTCCGGGAGTTCATACCGAACCATGTAGATAGAATCAGCCCTGTTTTATCTTCCGTCCCTACCCAGATAGGGACTTGACTTTTCCGACAGGCCCTTTCTAGATTGCACTCACCGAATTTCCTCCGGTATTCATTGGCGCGGTAACGCCGCGTCTCGTCTCAATACCCACCTGCTCTGACTGATGTTGCGCTGGGGCCCGGACCGGCCGCAGGGCGAACGTCCCCATGGCCAGGAAGCCCTTCCATCGGAGTCTGCGCTTTAAGATGACCTTTGGGGTGATCCTCATCCTTTTGGTCGTCATGAGCGCGGTGTTCCTCGTCCAGTACACCTGGTTCCGCCGCGAAATGATCGAGCGGCTCGGGCTGTCTTCCACGCCCCTCAGTGACGTGATCAAAGGGAGCCTGAAACACGCCATGGCCACGCGGAACCTGGATGAGGTCAACCACATCGTGGCCAACGTCAGCAGGCAGAAAGGCGTGATCAAGGTCTTCGTCGTGGACAAGCAAGGCGTCATCCGGATCTCTCCAGAGGCGGGAGATATCGGGCAGCGCCTGAGGCTGGAGGATGCCACCTGCCAGATCTGCCATCGTGTCCAGGCCGAGAACCGCAACAAGACGGTCATCTTCAGCGCGGCCCCGGGCCCGCGGATCTTCCGCAACGTGAATCCCATCGCCAACGAACCTGAGTGTTACGGATGTCACGGCAGCCGCGACAAGATCATCGGGGTGCTGATCAGCGACTTCTCCATGGCCGAGGTGGATCAACGCCTGACCTCCACCTTGCGGGAGATGCTCGTGTCCCTGGGCATCACCATCCTGGTGTGCGTGGCCACCATCTCCATCACCATCAACCGGCTGGTTATCAACCGGCTGGAGCGCTTTGTCCGCGCGACGAAGCTTCTGGGCGGCGGTCGGCTGGATCAGGAGGTGCATACCGAGGGCAGCGACGAGATTGGCGAGTTGGCCGCCTCGTTCAATGAGATGCTGGAGAACCTCCGCCGCGCCACCGATGTCCGCCGGCGTAAGGAGCTGCTGGAGAACGTCTTGGAGAAGGTCAAAGAGGCCATCATCGTCTACGACCCGGACGGCACGATCCTGTCCTTCAGCCGGGGGGCCGAGGAGACGTTTCGGGTGCCCGCGAGCGAGGTCCTGGGGAAGCCCTTCACCGTTCTGGGGGGCGAGCGAGATGCCGTCTTCAAACGGGTTCGCGCCGGGACTTTTCCCCCGGGCGAGGTGCGCCTCCGCAGTCGGGACGGACGCTATTTTCCGGCCCTCATGTCCGTATTCCCGCTCCGGGACGAACGACACGAACTCTTGGCCTTCGTGGAGATCACGCAGGACCTCACCGAGGAGCGCCTCAAGGAACGCCTGCAGCAGCAGCTCATGCAATCGGAGAAGCTCGCGGCCACCGGGCAACTCGCGGCCGGTGTGGCCCATGAGCTGAACAATCCCCTGGGCAATATCCTGCTGTACGGGAAGCTGTTGCTGGAGGACCTCCCGCCCGATGATCCAAAGGCCCGCAGCCTTCGCCAGGTCGTGGAGAACACCCTCCGCTGCAAGCGCATCGTGAAAAGCCTGCTGGATTACGCCAAGGAATCCGAGGTGCACATGACCCTGCAGGACGTCAACGAGATCACGCAAAGCTCTGTGCAGATGCTGCAGCATGAGATGCGCCTGCGCGACATTGCCTGCCGGCTTCACCTGGCGCCGGGTCTGCCCCGCGTCCCCTGCGACCGCAACCAGGTGCAACAGGTCCTGATCAATCTGATCCAGAACGCCATCCAGGCGGTTGAGGATCGGGCGCAGATTCAGGTGACGACTAGCCTCGGGCCGGACGGACGGGCCGTCCGGATCACCGTGACGGACAATGGTCCGGGCATCTCCCCCGACGTCCTCTCCCACATCTTCGAACCGTTTTTTACCACCAAACCCGAGGGGACGGGTCTGGGGCTCTCGATCTGCTACGGCATCGTAGAGCGGCATCATGGGCGGATCTGGGCGGAAAGCCCCGTGCCCGCCAATGGCGCAGGCGCGGCCTTCACCCTGGAGCTGCCCGCGGGCTGAGGCGTGCCCGCGACGGGAGGGGGGAAATGGCGGGATTCCGTGACAGGGGGGCGGTGCTGCAGGGCCGGCGCATCCTGCTGGTGGATGACGAGGCCGACACCCTGGACGCCTGCACCCAGATCTTGCGGAAGGACGGCTACCACGTCGAGACGGTTTCCTCGGCCCAGGAGGCCGTCCGGCTCCTCCACACCAAAACCTTCGATCTCACCATCACCGACCTGAAGATGCCCCGCGTGGATGGCTTGGAGCTCCTGAAGGCCGTCAAGCGAATCGACCCAGAGATGGTGGTGGTGATCATCACCGGCTATGCGACGGTGGAGACGGCCGTTGCCTCCATGAAACAGGGTGCCTACGACTACATCCCGAAGCCGTTTGCCCCCGACGAGCTTCGGCTGGTGGTCCAGAACGCCCTCGAACGCCAGGAGCTGGTGAGCGAGAATACCGAGCTGCGTGAGCGTCTCGCGGGTGGCCGAGAACAACTGCTGGTTGGGGTGAGCGGGGCGATGCAGCGCGTTCAGCAGCTGATCGCCCGAGTGGCCGAGACCGACTCCACCGTCCTCATCACCGGGGAAACCGGAACCGGCAAGGAGTTGGTGGCCCGTGCCATCCACGCGCACGGGCCTCGGGCCGCCGCCCCGCTGATCGCCGTCAACTGTGCCGCCATCCCCTCGGAACTCCTCGAGAGCGAGTTGTTCGGTCACGAGCGTGGGGCCTTCACGGGCGCCGTCCGCCGCAAGCGTGGGAGCTTCGAGCTGGCCCACGACGCCTGCCTCTTCCTCGACGAGGTAGGGGCCCTGAGCCCTCCCCTCCAGGCCAAGCTGCTCCGCACGCTGCAGGAGGGGGAGATCACCCCCATCGGGAGCGAGCGGAGCCTCCGCGTGGATGTCCGGATCATCGCCGCTACGAACCGTGATCTGGCGGAAGGGACACGGCAGGGAACCTTCCGGGGCGATCTGTTCTACCGCCTCAACGTGGTCCCGATCCATGTGCCGCCCCTGCGGGATCGCAAGGAGGACCTCTCCCTCCTAGCGGACCACTTCATCGCCCGATACAGCCGCAAGCTTGAGTCCCGGGTCCGGGGCATCAGCCAGGCCGCCCTGGACGTGCTCATGGCCTACGACTGGCCCGGGAATGTTCGCGAGCTGGAGCACTGCATTGAACGGGCGATCATCCTGGCGGAGGGGGAGCAACTCGATTGGGAAAGCTTCGCCCATCTGGGTCCCACCGCAACCGGGAGACCACAAACACGCCGCCCCGTCAGCGAGACCGAAGATCTGGCGGCCCTCCCCAGCTTGGAAAAGGTTGAACGGGACTACATCATGCAGGTCCTCCAGGCCACCCGGTGGAATCGCAAACGCGCCTCCGAGATCCTGGGAATCAGCACCGTGACCCTCTGGCGGAAAGTGCAGAGCGATCGTCAGGAGGGGTGAGTCGCCCCCTTCCCGGATGTCCCCTTTTTGAAATGCTTGCTTACAAACTGAAAGCTCCTCCGAACTCCCTGTCATTGCGACACTTCCCGTAAGCCATTCCACTTTGAAATCCCCCTCGACCGCTCGACCGACTGCTCCTTACAGCTGCCTCGTCGTACCCTAACCGCAAGAAACAAGAGCGCCGCCGGGTCTGGCTCCCCTCCCCCGAGCATCGCGGAACGCGCCTTGCTACCCGTGACCTTCAGCCTCACATCAAGGGGGGATGACAGCGGCATGTCGGGCCTGCAGGATCTTCAGCCAGGTGACGGCAGTCGGGTCATGGTCATAGACGACCATGGCGCCCGCCGCGCCCTGAGCCTGGAGTACCTTCGGTCCCGCGGATACGAGGTCTCGGCCGCCCGCAGCGGCGTTGAGGCCATCGCCCATATTATCCAGCACCGCGTCGATGCCATTCTTATCCAAGGGCACCTCCCCGGGCTGTCCAGCTACGAGACGATCCCCATCTTGAAAAAGATCCACCCGACCCTGCGTGTCGTGCTCATCCTCCCAGACGACGCCGAGCCAGAGCCGCGTCCGACGGAGCACACCGACTTCATCCACTGCTTCCTCGAGCCGATCCGGCTGGAGGAGATCGAGCGGGCGATCCGGGAGCCCGGAGCCGTCCCGCGGGCAGCCAGCCCATAGGAGGGGACCGTGGCCAAGCACAGAGCCTGCTGGGTTCTCGGGTGGCTGGTGTTCCTGGGGCCCGCCGCTGTCCTCGCCGCAGAACAGCCGCGTGTGAACCCAGCGGGCTTCACGTCCAGCCAGGTCTGCGGATCGTGCCACAAGGACATCTACGCGATGTGGAAGCAGTCCAAGCACGCCCGGGCCTTAGAAAATCCCATCTTTGCCGCGGCCTACCGGGATGTTCAACGGGAAGGAGGAGACGCCCGGCGGATGTGCCTGCGATGCCACGCCCCCATCGCCGGTATCACGGGCGACCTCGAGGCACGGCAGGGCATCACTCGGGAGGGAGTGACGTGCGACTTCTGCCACTCGGTGACCGGCGTGGCGATTCGGGACACCGATTCCCCCTTTGTCGTGGAGGTAGGGATGACGAAGCGGGGGCCCAAGGGGGGATCAATCTCCAAGGCCCACGAGATCCAGCCCTCCATCCTCCACAAGAGTTCTCGCCTCTGCGGCGGCTGCCACGAGTTCCGCAACGCGGAGGGCCTGACCACTATCAGCACCTTCACCGAGTGGCGGGGATCTCGCTACCCGGCCGACTTGCGCGCCTGCCAGGATTGCCACTTCCTGCCGGTGAAGGGCCGATCCAGCGTCCAGGCGGCGGCCTCGCCGGATTCCAAGGTCCCGGACCATCGCCTCCAACGCAGCGAGGAGCAACTCCGGCAGGCGGTGCGGCTGGACGTTCAGCGGGTGACCCGGAATGCCGACAAGCTGGAGGTGGCCGTGGCCATCCGCAATGCCGGCTCGGGCCACGCGGTGCCCACGGGGCATCCCTCGCGGCGACTGGTCCTCAAGGTGGAGACCCGTTCTGCCGGCAATGGCACACTCCTGGGAGAGGCCACCCGCACCTATCAGAAGCAGCTTCTGGACGGGGGCGGCCGGGTCCTCCTCCGCGATAGCGAGCTCATGCAGGCACGGAGCGTCCAGGACACCCGGATCGCTGCCCACGAGAATCGCACCGAGACCTTCGGGTTTCTCGTGCCCGCCGGGGAAGCAGTGCGGGTCCGAGTCGAACTGGAGTACCTGTACCGGTCTCATATCCTGGCGGGCAACGAGTGGCGGGTCCAGGTGGCCCGGCACGACAGCCTGATCCCGGTGAACTGAGGTGGACCTGGGCGGGTCCGCATCCATGAGGACAGCCCCCCCATCCACAAGGAGACGGTGAGTGAGAATCCCCGAACAGGTCGAACGGCTTGCGTTGGTCGTCGCGGTTATCATCGGCGGCGTCCTGGTCGCGAGGTTCCTCCTGATCCCCCGGTCCTTGGTTTCGGAGCAGTTGCACCGATCCTCCACCATCCAGCGAGAGCTGGCCAAGCCGGTCAGGTTCGCCGGCTCCACGTTGTGCCAAGGCTGCCACGAGGACGTCGCCAGCCGGGTGAGAAAAGGCTTCCACAAGAACCTCTCGTGCGAGGGCTGTCATGGCCCGGCGGTGAAACACGCGGAGGACCCGGGGGAGGTGAAGCCCTTCGCCCCGCGGGACCGGAAATTCTGCCCCGTCTGCCACGGCTACGATCCGTCCAGGCCGACTGGCTTTCCCCAGATCAACCCCACCGCCCACAATCCGGTAAAGCCCTGCTTTACATGCCACAATCCCCACGATCCAGTGCCACAGAGGCTGCCCGCCTCTTGCTCGGCCTGCCACGCCCAGATCCAGCGGACGACCGCGGTGTCCAGCCACGCCCTCCTCCAGTGCACGACGTGCCATACTGTGCCTGCCCAGCACAAGAGCGCGCCTCGCAGGGTGCTGCCGTCCAAACCCGACACCCGGGAATTCTGCGGGAAGTGCCACGGCCAGGGGGCCGCGCGGAAAGACGCGCCCAAGATCGATCTCACCAGCCACGGAGGGACCTACCTGTGCTGGCAGTGCCATTACCCGCATCTTCCGGAGGGACGCGGATGAGCAAGCGGCAATTCCTGAAAGGCCTCTTGCTCCTTTTCCCCACCGGTGGGTTCCTGGGCATCCTTGCCGGATGGGCAGGCGCCAAAGAGGCCGGCAAGACAGATGTCGCGGCCGGCGTAGCCGGTCGCCAGGACAACAACGCGGAGGGCAACGCGAAGTACGACCCCCGTCGTCACTGGTACGGCATGGGGATCGAGATTGACAAGTGCATCGGGTGTAGCCGCTGCGTGGATGCCTGCAAGGCGGAGAATGCCGTTCCGCGGGAGCCTTTCTTCTTCCGCACCTGGATGGAACGGTACGTGATCGCGAAGAACGGCGAGGCCAGCGTCGAGAGCCTCAACGTAAAACCCAAGGGCGCCAAGGAGGGGGGTCAGGAGGATGGGGAGGTCCTCCGGAGCTTCTTCGTGCCCAAGTTGTGCAACCAGTGCGCCAATCCCCCCTGTGTCCAGGTGTGCCCCGTGGGCGCCACCTTTTCCACGAAGGACGGCGTGGTCCTCGTGGACGCGAACCGGTGCATCGGCTGCCGCTACTGCATTCAGGCGTGCCCCTACGGGGCCCGCTACCTCCATCCCGCGACGAAGACCGCCGACAAGTGCACCTTCTGCTACCACCGGGTCGCGAATGGCCTGCTGCCCGCCTGCGTCGAGGTCTGCCCCACCCAGGCCCGCATCTTCGGCGACTTGAAGAGCAAGGCCAGTCGCCTGGTGCGATTCACGCGGATGAACAAGATCCACGTCCTCAAGCCGTCCCTCAACACGGAGCCGAAGGTCTATTACGCCCAGCTCGATGGAGAGGTGCGATGAGCGCAGAGCAGATGGCGACCCTGACCGAGTTGCTCGACCAGGTGACGGGGTACATCTATCCCAACGAGATCGAGATCCACTGGTCCATCCTGATCGTCGTCTATCCGTACGTCACCGGGCTGGTGGCGGGGGCCTTCATCCTGGCCTCGCTGGTGAAGGTCTTCACCATCAAGGAGGTGGCCCCGACGTACCGTCTGTCCCTCCTGACCGCTCTGGCGTTCCTGCTGGTGGCTCCCCTGCCCCTCCTGCTGCACCTCGGCCATCCGCTGCGATCCTACGAGATCTTCCTGACGCCCAATCTCACCTCGGCCATGGCCATGTTCGGCTTCGTCTATGCCTGGTACCTCATGGCGGTCCTCTTGCTGGAGATCTGGTTCGAGTACCGCCGGGATCTCGTCCTCCTGGGCCGGGAATCCAGCTTCCCGCTGAACTGGATATACCGCGGGCTCTCGCTGTTTTCCACGGACATCAGCGAGGCTGCCCTAGCCTTCGATCGGAAGGCTATCCGGTTCATCACCATCATCGGCATCCCATCGGCCTTCCTGCTCCACGGCTACGTTGGCTTCATCTTCGGATCGGTCAAGGCAAACCCGTGGTGGAGCAGCGTGCTGATGCCGATCGTCTTCCTCATGTCCGCGATCGTGTCCGGGATTGCCCTGGTGATCTTCCTGTACATGGTCCTGATGGCCGTCCGGAACCGGCCGATCGACATGCGCTGTCTGGACACCATCGTGTCCTATCTGTTCTACGCGGTCATCGTGGACTTCTCGCTGGAGGCCCTGGATTTTATCCACCGCCTTTACGAGAGCGAGGAGTCAATCAAGATCCTCGGCAGCCTCATCACCCACAAGCTCTTCATGAGCCTGCTGGTGCTGCAGGTCCTGCTGGGGATGATCATTCCGCTGGGGATCCTGGTCATCGCGCGCGGCTGGAAGCTCAACGATGACATGCGGAAGCTGCTGTATTTCACGTCGGTCATCCTGATCCAGATCGGTATCTTCAGCACCCGCTGGAACGTGGTCGTCGGCGGCCAGCTCTTCTCGAAGAGTCTGCGGGGCCTCATGGCCTACAAGATGGAGGTCATGGGCATCGAGGGGCTCGCGGCTGGCCTGGCGCTGCTGGCATTACCTTTCATCATCCTGTACGTGCTGATCCGGCTGTTGCCGACAGAGCGGCTGGAGGAGCACCGGGGCGTCGCCGGAAGCGCCGTCACCTGAGGGGGCGGATCAGCTGAGAAAGCGAGTACTCGCGTCCTCGATGAAAAGCCTTCAGGTTTTGGTCGAGGACCTCCGGCGCGGTGAACCGGCTGCCGATCGCGGCTTCCCAGTGTGCTACGGAGAGGGGCAGAACGGCGGCGGCGGCCCCGATCAGGATGGTCCCGGCCAGACGGGGGCTTCCCGTTTCGATGGCGAGGGCGGATGCCTCGATTGGCAGGACGGACCCGTTGAAGTCCCGGAGACTCGCCAGCGGATCGTCCGGGTACTTGAACAGACCGAGGTTCACGATGGGCGGCGCGACCCGCAGGCAGTTCACGATCAAGGTGCCGCCCGGGCGGAGTTCGGGACGCCAGCGCAACGCCTCCGCCTCTTCGAAGGCCACCAAGAGATCCACCTCGCCGCTGGAGATGATGGGCGAGTACACCTTCCGCCCGATCCGGACGTGGCTGGTCACCACCCCACCCCGCTGCGCCATCCCGTGGACCTCGCTCTTTTTCACGTCGTGGCCGGCCCGGACGGCCGCCTCCGACAAAATCTGGCTGGCCGTGAGGACTCCCTGTCCTCCGATGCCTGCCAGCAGCACGTTCAACGTCCGCTCGCCCACGTTCATCAGCCGATCCTCTAGCTCTGCGGTGGTGCGGAGGAGGTCACCCGCGCCGCCGAGCCCGCCGGCACGATGGCCTTGGGGCCGCACGTCTGGACGCACAGGTCACAACCGTTGCAGCCCATGGGGTCGATGGTCACGTAGCTCAACTCCTTGTCGCGCCCGTTCGGAAGGCGCACCACTTCGCGCCGGATGACCTGGATCGCGGGGCATCCCGTCTTGAGGCACGCCCCGCAGCCATTGCACAGCTCATCCAGAACCTCAAAGGGCTGGGTCCGATGGAATTCCTCGATCAGGACGCAGGGCTGATTGGTGACGATCACCGAGGGTCCGGGATGGGCGAGGGCTTCCTTCACCGCCTTGTACACATCGGGCAGCCGGTACGGGTCCACGAGCTGCACGTGCTCCACCCCCAGGGCCTTGCACAGGGCGACGAAATCCACCGGCTTGGTCGCCTCTTGCTGGAGGGTGACGCCGGTCCCCGGGTGGTCCTGGCCCCCGGTCATTCCCACCGTTCGATTGTCGAGGATGAAGACCGTCACGTTGCCGCCGTTGTACACGATGTCCAGGAGTCCCGTCATTCCCGAATGGAGGAAGGTGGAGTCGCCGATCATGGCCACGACCTTCTGGTCCTTGTTGGCCATCTTGTAGGCCTTCTCCATCCCCAGGGCGTTTCCCAGGCTGGCACCCATGCAGACGCAGGTGTGGGTCGCGTTCCAGGGGGAGCCCACCCCCAGGGTGTAACACCCGATATCCCCCGCGATGATCAGGTCCTTCATCTTGCCCAGGGTGTAGAACACCCCCATGTGCGGGCAGCCCGCGCAGAGCGTGGGAGGCCGGGGAAAGGGAAGCATCTCCAGATCCGGCGGCGGCGAGGACACCTCGTCCTTCCTCCGGGCGCCACCGTCAAGCGCCGCGCGGACCCGTTGCGGGTTCAGCTCTCCGGTCCGGGGGAGCTTGCCGACGCTGTCCACGCGGATGCCCATGGCCAGGACCTCGGCCTCCACCAGGCCCTCCAGCTCTTCGACGATGTAGAGCCGTTTCACCTGCGAGGCGAATTCGCGGATGAGACGCTCGGGGAGCGGGAAGGAGAAGCCCAGCTTGAGAAAGGAAGCGTCCGGGAAGGCCTCGCGGGCATGGACGTAGGCTGGGCCGCTGGCGATGATTCCGATCTCGCGGCCGCCCCACTCGATGGGGTTCAAGGGGCTCGCCTCCCCGAGCTGCGCCAGATCGGTCAGCCGCTGAAGGATCATCGGTTGCCGCTTCCGCGCGTGCCCGGGGATCATCACGTACTTGCCTGGATCCTTGGCAAAGCCGAGGAACGGCACGGCAGGCCGCTCACCCAAATCCACCAAACCCTTGACGTGGCTGATACGGGTCGTCAGGCGCAGGATGACCGGGGTATCCATCTGCTCGCTCAGCCGGAACCCCTCCTTCACGAATGCCTTTGCCTCCTGGCTGTCGCTGGGCTCCAAGAGGGGGACCTTGGCGAAGCGGGCGAAGTAGCGGGTGTCCTGGGCATTCTGGGAGCTGCCCATCCCCACGTCGTCGGACACCACGACGAGGAATCCGGCCCGCACCCCGATGTAGGACCCGGTCATCAGCGGGTCCGCGGCCACGTTCAGCCCCACGTGCTTCATGGAGACCAGGGATCGCGCCCCAGCCAGCGAAGCGCCCATGGCCACCTCGAAGGCAACTTTCTCGTTGGGGGCCCACTCGGAATAGACATCCGGGTACCGCGCCAGCGCTTCCAGGATCTCGGTCGCGGGGGTGCCCGGGTAACTGGAGGCGACGGTCACACCGGCCTCCCAGGCCCCTCGGGCCACCGCCTCGTTTCCCGACATCAGAATTCGCCCCGTGGTCGGCGGCGCGGTCATCTCTGAGTGTCTGGACATTCGCGTTTCCCTATTCATCCACAGATTGCGCAGATTGCGCAGATTCACCGGACGGAATTGTTCCGAAGAAATCGGTGTAATCTGCGAAATCTGCGGATAATGGTGAAGTTCTGCGGTTCTCTCTGAGCTTACGCCTGGCCTTTCAGCAGTTGGTTCGCGATCACGATCCGCTGGATCTCGCTCGTGCCCTCGTAGATCTGGGTGATCTTGGCATCGCGCATCAGCCGTTCCACCGGGTATTCGCGGATATAGCCGTACCCGCCAAAGATCTGGACTGCGTTCGTGGTCGCGCGCATCGCCACCTCGGAGGCATAGCACTTCGCCACCGCCGCCGGCAGGGTGTAGCGCTCCGATCCGCTGCGGATCAGGTGCGCCGCGTACAGGTAGGACAGTCGCGCCAGGTGAATCTCCATGGCCATGTCGGCCAACATGAACTGGATCGCCTGAAAGCTCCCGATGGGCTGCCCGAACTGTTTTCGAGTCTGGGCGTATACCAGGGAATGGTCGAGGGCGGCCTGGGCGATTCCGACGGCGATTGCCGCAACGCTGGGCCGGGCCCGATCCAGCACCTGCATGGCGATCTTGAAGCCTTGCCCTTCCGCGCCCAGGCGATTCGCGACGGGCACCCGGCAGTCCTGGAACTCCAGGGCGGCCGTCGTGGAGCCCCGAATCCCCATTTTCTTCTCGACCCGTGTCACGCGGAATCCTGGCGTGCCTTCCTCAACCACGAAGACGCTGAGGCCGCGGTGTCCCAGCGAGCGATCCGTCGCGGCGAAGACCGTCAGAACATGAGCCACGTCCCCAGAGGTGATGAAGTGCTTGGCCCCGCTGAGAACGTATGCCGCGCCGTCCAGACGGGCCGTGGTCTGAATCGCCGCGACATCGCTTCCCGCCTCTGGCTCGGTCAGGGCGAAGGCAGCCAGGCGTTCGCCGCGGGCCAGGGCCGGAAGGAAGCGCTGTTTTTGCTCTTCCGTCCCGGCCAGGAGGATCGGATACATCCCGAGGTACTGTCCGGCAAAGATCGTTCCCGTCGCGGCGCATGCCCGGGCGATCTCCTCAACCGCCAGCAGAAAGGCGATGACGCCGGCCCCGCTTCCACCCAGTTCCTCGGGAACGACCAGGCCGAAGAGCCCGTGCTCCGCCAGGAGCTGGACGAGATCGTGCGGGAACTCCTCGCGGGCATCGATCTCCGCCGCGCGGGGCGCGATTTTCTCCTGGGCAAGGCGCCGGGCCAGGCCCTGCACCATCCGCTCTTCGTCGCTGTAGTCAAAATCCATGCGCTATGCCCGAAAGGCGTTCGGCTGTTCCCCTCCCGCGGGAACAATCGAGCCACCGAACAGTCGAACACCCGAACGGTTTTAGTCGAAGTCGCCGATGAACGCCGGCTCCACCGCCACTGCAGGCGCGATCCCGAGTAACTCGAAGACCTCCTCATCCGAGAACACGCGATGGGATTGCTTGGCGGTCCGAAAAATCTTCTCGACCACCTCGCGGGTCGGCTCGATTCCGCGCTTGGCAAGCCAGTAGATCACGTTGGACTCGCCGCTCATGGGTCCAACTTCGATCACCTGCTCCCGGCCCACCAGGCTGGCCGGCACCCCGGAGTACACCCGATCGGCCAGCCAGGCGTGCCCCTTCTTCTCCGCCTTGATAATGGCCGCCGCGTGCACACCGGTTCCCGTCCGGAATGCGTCTCGACCCACGATCATGTAGTTGGGCGCAATGGGCAGGTGGCACACCCGCGAGACGAACCGGCAGTACTCGGTCAGTTTGGAGAGGTCCTGCTCGATGTAGCCCATCATCTTGCAGTTGACCAGGATGACCTCCATCGGCGTGTTGCCGCAGCGCTCGCCGATGCCAAAAGCGGTTCCGTGGATCCGGTCCGCTCCCTCCTCGATCGCCACGAGGGAGTTGATGATCGCCAGTCCCCGGTCCCGGTGTCCGTGCCAGTCCACCTTCACGTCCTTGGCCCCGATCTCCCGGAGCATCTCCCTGACGAACCGCATGAGATGCTTGACCCCGTACGGGGTGGTATGTCCGACCGTATCGGCCAGGCAAATCCGCTTGGCCCCGTAATTGATCGCCGTGGTGTAGATCCTTTGGAGATCCTCGGGATGCGCTCGGGTCGTGTCCTCGGTGACCATCATGACCGGCAGCCCACCCTTCACCGCCAAATCCACCGCCTCTTCCGTGAGCTTGAGGATCCGGTCGATGTCCCACCCTTCCACGTACTGCCGGATCGGGCTGGACCCCAGGAAGGTGCACGCCTCGATGGGGATGCCGACCTTGTTGGAGATTTCAATGATCGGCGTGATGTCGTTCTTGTGGGTCCGCGCGGCGCAGTTCGGCCGGATCGCCAGCTTGGAATTCACGATCTCCCGTGCGAGAGCGATGACGTCCTCGACCGCCCTTGGCCCCGCACCGGGCAAGCCGATGTCGGCCGCCTGGATTCCCAGGTCATTCATCAGGTGCAGGATGCGCTTCTTGTCCTCGATGTGGGGATCCACGACCGACGGGTTCTGCAACCCATCCCGCAGCGTTTCGTCGTCGAACTCCACCCGCCGCCTCAGCGGTTTGACGTCGGCGCCCAGGGTATTCCAGTCGTAGAGCAACTGCTTCTCGTTGAGCTCCATGGCTCCCCCTCCGGTTCACTGGTCCGCGCGTGGTCACCGGCCGGCGACCGACCTGATGCCACGCCTGGGACCGTATCTCCCCTCAATCCAGATTCATCATTCGATATTCGACATTGAGCTCGGGATGCATCCTCGGGAATCAACCCTTCCCGGACACAGGCGGCAGCCCGAGTCGGGCCCGGACAAGGCCCACCATCCCGCCCACCGCCATGATCTGTCGGATCGCCGGGGGAAACGGCTGCGCAGTGAAGGACGCGCCCGTCGTCACGTTGCGGATCCGGCCCGACTCGAGGTCCACCTCGACGTCGTGCCCCTCGGCGATGGCCTCAGCCGCCTCCGGCGACTCCAGGATCGGCAGGCCGATGTTGATGCTGTTGCGATAGAAGATCCGTGCGAACGATTTGGCGATGACGCAGGAGATCTGCGCGCCCTGGATCGCCAGGGGGGCATTCTCGCGCGAGCTCCCGCACCCGAAGTTGTTTCCTGCAACGATGATATCGCCCGGTCGCCGCTTCTTCAGGAAGTCGGGATCCAGGTCTTCCATGCAGTGCTGGGCCAGCTCCTCCGCCCGGAAGCTGGTGCAGTAGCGCGCCGGAATGATGACGTCCGTGTTCACGTCATCTCCGTACTTGATGGCTTTGCCACGCCACATCGGACTGGCCATGCCTCACTCCATTTCAGGAGCGTTCGGTAGTTCGGGGCACCCACGCCACTGCGGTGGTGCACACCGCTGTGCCGTGGGTCCCGGTGCTTCGGTCGTTCGACAGCTCCCGGCGGACGAAATGCCTTTCGCAGAAAGTGAACAACCGAACTGCCGAACCCCCGAACAACCGAACGGTTTTGAGCTATCCCATCAGCGTTCGGGGATCTGTGATGTGTCCCGTGACCGCAGTCGCCGCCGCCACGGCGGGGCCACTGAGGTACACCTCGGATGTCGGGTGGCCGTTTCTGCCTTTGAAGTTCCGGTTGGTCGTAAAAAGCCCTCGCTCGGCCGGCCCCAGGACACCCATGTGCCCCCCGATGCATGGACCGCACGTCGGGGGGGAGACCGTGGCGCCCGCCTCGGCGAGAATGCTGATGATCCCCTCCTTCAGCAACTGGCGGAAGACCGCCTGGCTTCCGGGGATCGCGATCAACCGAACCTTCGGGTGAACGGCACGCGACTTCAGGATCGCCGCGGCGATCCGGAAATCCTCCACCCGTCCGTTGGTGCAGGATCCCAGGACCACCTGGTCCACGGGAAGCCCCTCCACTTGCCCCACCGGCTTCACGTTGGCGGGCGAGTACGGACAGGCCACCAAGGGTTCCAGGTTGCCGATGTCGTAGTCCACCGTTCGCGCGTAGCGGGCATCTGGGTCGGGTCGGTGATACACCCCACTCCGCTCCGTGCGCCCGCGCAGGTAATCCCGGGTGACTTCGTCGGCCGGGATGATCCCGGTCTTGGCGCCCGCCTCGATGGCCATGTTGCATACCGTGAACCGTCCGGCCATGGGCAGGGCTTCGATCGTTTCACCGGAAAACTCCAAGGCCTTGTAGCGGGCCCCCTCCTCGCCGAGGTCCGCCAGCAGGCGCAGGATCAGATCCTTGCCTCCAACCCATTCAGGAAGGCGGCCGCGAAAGATGACGCGAATGGTTTCCGGGACGCGGAACCACGTCTCCCCCAGCGCCCAGGCCGCCGCCATGTCCGTGCTCCCGACCCCGGTCGCGAATGCCCCCACCGCCCCATAGGTGCACGTATGGGAGTCGGCCCCAATCACGAGATCGGCGGGGACGACCAGCCCTTCGTCGGGAATCAGCGTGTGGCAGATGCCCGATCTGCCCAGCTCAAAGTAGTGACGAATCCCGTGGCGCTCCGCGAAGCGCTTCATGGTCTGGGCCAGCGTGGCCGCGGCGATATCCTTGGCGGGCACGAAGTGATCGTTCACCAGCGCGATCTTGTCGGGGTCGAAGACCCGCGTCGCGCCCATCTGGGCAAAGACCTCGGCCGACAGGGCCGTGGTGACGTCGGTCCCCATCACCAGGTCCAGCCTGGCGAAGTGGAGTTCCCCCGGCCTGACCGCGGGAACACCCGCATGCGCCGCCAGGATTTTTTCCGCGATCGTCATGCCCATCTCGCAACCCCAACGACATAAAACGTAAATCGTAAGACGTAAGAGTTCGATTACGTTTTACGCATTACGTTTTGCGTTCACCGATAATAGACCACCTGCAGCGTCCTGGCTTCTCGCCCGTCCAGGGCCTGAAGCCGGTGCGGGCGCTCCGAGTTGAAGTAGGCGCTGTCCCCTTCTTCCAGCACAAAGCTCAACTCGCCCATCAGGAACTCCACCCGGCCCTCCAGGACGAACACCAGCTCGTCTCCGGCGTGGCTGAACAGTTTCCCACCCCTTCGCTCTCCCGGGGCCACCGTGACCACGAATGGTTCCATGGCGTGATCCGGCTTCCCGTAGGCCAGGGATTCATACAGGTAGCCATGCTTGGAGCCCTCACGGAAAACCACCGGTCGCTTGTCCTTCCTGGTGATGACGTAATCCCGGCTCTCGTGGTCACCGTCCTGGAAGAAGTACCCGACTCGCACGCCCAGCGCCTCGCAGATCTTCCACAAGGTCGGTATCGTCGGGGAGATTACGTTGTTCTCCACCTTGGACAGGAGAGCCGTTGAGAGTCCGGCCTTGTCCGCCAGTTGCCGCAACGTCATCCCCCGTTGCTGGCGCAGCTCCCGGATCCGGGGACCCAACCGGACTTCATGCATCCACGCATTGGCCTCGGCCGTCGCCTTCATGTAGCAGACCTCTCAATTCAGCCTTCAACGGAACACGCAAGCTCTTTGTGACGTCGTGCAACAAGCTCAGCCCTTTTCGATATGGTGACAGAGAAAATCACCCACCGCCTTGGTCCCGAGGGCTCCACCCAGGTCATGGGTCACCTTGTCCTGGCGGATCGCCTCGCGGACGGCGGCGTCGATCAACGCGGCCTCTCGCCTCAGGCCCAGATACTCGAGCATCATCCCGGCCGTGAGAACCGCGCCCAGGGGATTTGCGACATCCTTGCCCGCATACTTGGGAGCGGATCCGTGGACCGGCTCGAACAGGGGCGTGCGCTCGGGATTCAAGTTTCCCGATGCCGCCATGCCCAGCCCGCCCTGGAGGGCGGCCCCGAGGTCGGTCAGGATGTCACCGAACATGTTGCAGGTCACGATCACCTGGAAGCGCTGCGGCGCCCGCACCAGTTGCATGCCCAGCGCGTCCACGTACATGTGCTCCGCCTCGATGTCGGGATACCGCCCCGCCACTTCGCGGAACACCCGCTGCCACAGGTCATGGCCGTAGGTCAGGACGTTGGCCTTGTCGCTCATCGTGACCTTGGTGCGTTTGGTCTCGTGCGCGAAGCGGAAGGCGTACTCGATGATGCGCTCAACCCCCTTGCGGGTGTTGACGTCTTCCTGGACGGCGACCTCGTCTGCGGTTCCCTTTTTGAAGAAGCCGCCCATGCCGACGTAGAGGCCTTCCGTGTTCTCCCGGAAGACCACGAGGTCCACGTCGCCCTCCGACCGGTCCTTCAAAGGGCACAGGCGCCGGTCGAGGAGCTTCACCGGGCGCATGTTGACGAACAGGTCGAGCCGGAAGCGAAGTCCGAGGAGGATGTCGGCGGCGTGCTTCATGTCCGGGACGCGCGGATCCCCGAGCGCACCCAGGTAGATGGCGTCGTAGTTGTCGCGGAGGTCTTCGAAGACAGGCTGAGGGAGGGTTTCGCCGGTGCGGAGGTAGCGCTCCGCGCCGAGATCGAAGTGGATGAGGTCAAGGCGTGCCGCGGTCAGCCGGCCGACGGCTTCCAGGACCTTGATGCCCTCGGCAATGACGTCAGGTCCGATGCCATCGCCGGGTATGACAGCGATCCTGGCCATGCCCCCTCCCCGCACGTACCGCGGCCGCGAGAAAGTTTCCTGTGGGGAAACAAATGTGCCGCCAGGGTAACCGAGAGGAAGTCCAGCGTAAATAATGCATGTGCATCATTTCCATGGATCATCTGTACCACTTCCTAGGCGGATTCCGGGTCTTGAATCGATAAGCCTCATCATGGCCCACGGTTTAATCAGAGGAAAGCTGGTTTCCTCTCGTCTGCAACTTGGCCGAGGATGCCCCCGCGTGCTGGCCTTCAGCCCACCCCCATCCGCGGATCCCACCCGCATCCTCTTCCCCGACCTTGGCTGGCCGGCGGACCTGCGCCGGGAGGTGCATCATCGGACGGCCCGTGATATGCTTCGCCGAGATCTCTCGGGCGCAGCCGGTGGAAC
>Ga0326597_10004272_pt1 | contig 20144 bp, 15 predicted proteins | sample RVTome_12_FD_203789 | JGI IMG/M metagenome (GOLD analysis project Ga0326597, IMG submission 203789) | Soil microbial communities from uranium-contaminated site in the Upper Colorado River Basin, Wyoming, United States - RVT100D185 | ecosystem: Environmental > Terrestrial > Soil > Contaminated >...
GCGTGCACGACGTGCAGCGTCGCCCCGAACGTGCGCGCGAGCTCCCGGCCGTAGGACAGCGCGACTGCCGAGGCGTCGCTGAAGTCGGTCGCCACGAGAACGTGTTTGAGTTGAATCATGAGGCCTCCCTTTCGGCGCACGGGCGGGTCGCCTGCCGCATGCGCGGGGCGGGCCGGCAGGCGCGTTCCAGACCACAATACCGCATGGCCCTCGAACGCGCTCATGCGAGGCCGCCGGGCGAGCTTCTCGCCGAGCTTCGGTCCGCGGAGTCCGGACTCTCCGCCGTCGAAGCGGCGCGCCGTCTCTCGAAAGGGGGGCCGAATCGACTGAGCGCCGCGGCGCCGGTGCCGGCGATCCGGATCCTCGGCGACCAGCTCACCGGCATGGTCGTCTGGCTCCTGATCGCCGCCGCCGGCATCTCGGTGTTCCTCGGTGACCTTGTCGAGGCCGCGGCGATCGGCGGCGTGCTCCTGATCAACACGGCCCTGGGCTTCTGGACGGAGCTTGGCGCCCGCCGCGCGATGGAGGCGCTCGCGGCATTCGACGACGGCGCAGCCGTGATCGTCCGCGACGGCGTGCTGCAGCGCATCCCCGCCGAGCACGTGGTCCCCGGGGACGTCGTCGAGCTCCACGCGGGCGAGCGCATCCAGGCGGACGTCCGTCTCATCACGACGACGGACCTCCGCGTGGACGAGGCGCCGCTGACCGGCGAGTCGCTGCCGGTGTCCAAGGACGCCGGCGCCGAGCTGCCACCCGACACCGTGCTGGCCGACCGAAGGACGATGGCCTACAAGGGGACGTCGGTTGTCGCGGGCACGGCGCGCGCCGTGGTGGTGACCACCGGCGCGTCAACCGAGATCGGCCGCATCGGCGCGCTCGTCGGCTCGATGAAGGAGGAGCGCACGCCGCTCGAGCGTCGGCTCGACGCCCTCGGCCGCCGACTCGCATGGCTTGCCCTTGCCGTCGCCGCCGTCGTCTCCGGGCTCGGCGCGCTGCAGGGCGCGCCGCTTGGCCTGGTGCTCGAGCTCGGCATCGCGCTGGCCGTGGCCGCCGTGCCGGAGGCGCTGCCGGTCGTCGCCACGATCGCGCTTGCCGTCGGCCTCCATCGCATGGCGCGCCGCCAGGCGCTCGTCCGTCGGCTAACGGCCGTCGAGGCGCTGGGCTCGACTACCGTCGTCTGCACCGACAAGACGAGGACGCTCACCTCGGGCGAGATGACCGTCGTCGAAGTGTGGACGGACGGCACGGCCGTCGAGTTGGCGGCGCTGGCGGCCATGCCCGAACGGCGCGAGCCAGTCGAGGCTGTTCTGCTCGCCGCCGCCGTCGCAAGCCGCGTGCAGGCGGGGCAGGGCGCCGCGGCGGGGACGGCCACCGACCCGGTCGATCGCGCGTCGATCGAGGCGGCTGCGCGCGCGGGGGTGCAGCGCGACCGATGGCTGTCGCGCCACCCGGAGCTGGGCGTCGTGCCGTTCGCGAGCGAGCGGCAGCTCCGGGCGGCGTTTCACCAGGACGACGCGGCCGTCGTCGCCTGCGTGAAGGGTGCGCCCCAGCGGGTCGTCCAGCTCTGCCGCGCGGTGGCGACGGCCAGTGGCCCGGCGGCGCTCGACGAAGCGGGTCGCCGCGCGCTGATGGCCGGGAATGAAGATCTGGCGGGTCGGGGCCTCCGCGTGCTGGCCGTGGCGCAGGGCACGGTCGATCGGGCCGCGGAGGAGGCGCTCGGCAACCTCACCTTCCTCGGGTTCATCGGCCTGCTCGACCCGCCGGCCGACGGCGTGAAGGAGACCATCAGCCGGCTGGCATCGGCCGGCCTGCGTACGGTGATGCTGACCGGCGACCAGCGGCTGACCGCGCTGGCCGTCGGCCGCGCGCTGGGACTGGAGACCGACGAGTCGTCCGTGCTCGACGGGCGCGACGTCGCCAGGCTCGCGCCCGACGCGCTGCGCGATCGAGTCGCGCACGCCGGCGTGTTCTGCCGCATCTCGCCCGAGCACAAGCTGCGCATCGTCGAGGCCCTGCAGGCCAACGGCGAGATCGTGGCGATGCTGGGCGACGGCATCAACGACGCGCCGGCGCTCAAGCGGGCCGACGTCGGCGTGGCGATGGGCCGGCGCGGCACGGACGTGGCGCGAGAAGCGGCCGCGATCGTCCTGCGCGACGATCGGTTCGAGACCATCGTGGCCGCGGTCGAAGAGGGCCGCGTCATCTACGACAACATCCGGAAGTTCGTGTTCTACTTGTTCAGCTGCAATGTCGCCGAGGTGCTCGTGCTGCTCGTGGCGGGGCTGGCCGGGCTGCCGATGCCCCTCCTGCCGCTGCAGATTCTGTGGCTCAACATGGTGACCGACAGCCTTCCGGCGCTCGCGCTGGCCATGGAGCCGGCCGATGCCACGGTCATGGCGCGCCCGCCCCGGCGCCCCGATGAGGCGCTGCTGTCGCGGCGGTTCCTGGGCCGCATGGCTTTCTACGGCGCGCTCATCACGGCCGTCACGCTCGTGTCGTTCGTGGTCACGCTCGACTCGGGCACCGAGCGTGCGCGGACGGTGGCCTTCATGACGCTCGCGTTGGCGCAGATCCTCCATCTCGGCAACGCGCGAAGCGTCGGCCCCGTCGTGGCCCTGCGCCGGGCGCTCGCCAACGGCTACGCCATCGCCGCCATCGTCGTCGCGGCCGCCCTGCAGGTCGCCGCCTACACGATCGACCCGCTCGCGTCGGTCCTCGAGCTGGCTCCGCTCGGCGGCGCTGACGTCCTGCTCGTCGTCGGACTGGCGGCTGTCCCCGCCGTCGTCGGCCAGGCGATCAAGCTTGTGAGCCAGCGGGCGTGAACGCGTTCCTGTACGTCATCGTCCCGTTCGTGCTGGCGTCGGCCGTCGTGCTGCTGGCCGGCATCCGCCTCGCCCGGTACGGAGACGTCATCGCCGCGCGAACCGGGCTGGGCGGCACCTGGATGGGCCTGGTCGTCATGGCAGCCGTCACCTCGCTGCCGGAGCTCATCACCGGCGCGAGCGCGATCGTCCTCGTCAACGTCCCTGAGATCGCCGCCGGCGACGCGATCGGCAGCTGCATGTTCAACCTGCTCATCCTCGCGTTGATCGACTTCCGCCATCCCGCCCCGCTGTCGGCGTCAATTCATCAGGGGCACGTGCTCTCGGCCGCGTTCGGGATGACGATGCTGGGCCTGGCGGCGCTGGCGATGATCGCGGGCGAGCACGGCCCGATGATCGGGTGGATTGGCGTCCAGACGGTGCTGTTTGTCGGGCTGTACGGCTTCGCGGCGCGGCTCATCTTCAAGTACGAGCGGACCCGGCTCGCCCGGCTCACCGAGGAACTCGTCGGCGTCACGCACGACGAGGACCTGTCGCTCCGCGGCGCGGTGATTCGCTACGTTGCGGCCGCCGCGCTGCTCGTGATTGCGGCCGGCTACCTGCCGGCCGCGGCCGAGGGCCTGGCCGAGGTCACCGGGCTCGGCCAGAGCTTCGTCGGGAGCCTGTTCGTCGCGGCATCAACGTCGCTGCCCGAAGTGGTCGTCTCGATCGCCGCGGCCCGGATGGGCGCGCTCGACATGGCCGCGGCCAACCTGTTCGGCAGCAACATCTTCAACATCGCCGTCCTGGGCATCGACGACGTGCTCTACACGGAGGGGTCGCTGCTCGCCGAGGTCTCGAGCGTCCACCTCGTGTCGCTCGTCTCGGCACTCACGATGACGGCCATCGCCGTCATCGGGCTCACCTATCGCGCCCAGAAAAAACGGTTCCGCCTCGCCTGGGACACGTTCTTCATCGCCGGCGTGTACGCGATTGGGGCGACGCTGATCTGGCGGCTGCAATGACCACCTTGAGCGCCTCGACCGCCTTTTCGATCTGCGCGTCGCGGCCGGCGGCGAAGTCCGTGGGTGTGTTGTCGACGAGCACGTCCGGGGGCACGCCGTAGTTCTCCATGTTCTCGCCGGTGCTGGTCCAGACCCCGGTGCCCGGCGTGCGGATGCTCGAGCCGTCGAGCAGCGCGTACGACCCGGTGCCGATCACGGCGCCCATCGTCGGCACGCCAACCACTCTGCCAAGGCCAAGGGCCTTGAAGCCGGCGGGGAACATCTCGGCGTCGGACGCCGAGCGCTCGTTCTGCATCACGACCATCGGGCCGTAGAAGTTCTGCGGCCGCGGCACCTCGACTTCGGAGTCGCGGCGCACGGTGACCTGGTACGCGCGGCCGGACAGGATCGCGAGCAGCTCCTGGTCGATGCCGCCGCCGCCGTTGAAGCGCTGGTCGATGACGAGCGCGCGCTTCGTGCGGTTGGCGGCCAGGTCGAGCTGGAACTGGCGCAGCGACGGCGCGTTCATGGCCCGGATATGCAGGTAGCCAATCTCGCCGTTGCTCAGCCGCTCGACGAGCTGGCGCCGATCCTCGACCCAGCGGGCGTACTGCAGATCGCCGAATTCGCCGCCATTGAGGGGCTCGATCGTGACGGCCCGCGCGCCATCGTTCGACGGGCCGTCGCCGATCGTGAAGTGGAACTTCGTTCCCGGCGTGATCGTGAACCGCTGCCAGTAGTTGTCCGACGTCCGAAGCGGCTCCCCGTTGAGCGAGATGATGTAGTGTCCCTCGCGAACGTTCAGGTAGTCGTGATCGGCCGGTCCCGTGCGGTAGACGTGGCCGACGCGGTAGAACCCGGACGAATCCGAGACGACGTCGAAACCGGGATAGCGCGTCTGCAGCGGCTGCTCCTGCGGATTGGGCGGGCCGCCGCTGACGCCCGTATGCGAGGCGTTCAGCTGGCCGATCATCATCATCATGACCGTGTGCAGTTCCTCGGTGTCCACGATGTGATCGAGCAGTGGCTCGAAGACGCCGCGTGTCTCGTTCCAGTCCACGCCGTGCATCTTCGCGTCGTAGAACCGGTTCTTCATGACCCGCCAGCCCTCGTTGAACACCTGACGCCGCAGGGCGGTGTGGTCGATCTCAATGTACGCGGTGTAGGTCACCTGCCGCGCGCTGGCGCCGCCGCCCGCCGTCGGTGAGGCGGCCTCCGGCGCGCCCCCGCGCCCGCCTCGGCCGCCGCGCCCTCCGCCGGTCGCGGGCGCCGCCGCCGCGCCGCCACCGCCGCCGCCGATGCCGGCGGCGTACAGACTCGTGCCCTGACGGAAGTAGAGCGTGCGCCCGTCGCGCGTGAAGGCGAGGTCGTCACCGCCGCCGGCGCCGCCACCACCCCCGCGTCCGCCGCCGCGCCCGCCGCCACCGACAACCGCCGGCGCCGGCACCGCCGACACCTGGCCCGTCTCGACGTTCAGGACGTACAGGCCGCCACCCGCCGCCGCGCCCCCGCGTCCGCCCCCGCCGGCGGCGCCGATCCGCATCGCCACGGTTCCACCGTCGGGCGACGCGAGCAGGCTGCCCACGCTCGTTCCGGGAATCGTCACGGGCGTCGCGCGCTGCGGCAGGCCGTCCCAGTCAATCGTCACGGTCGGCGGCTGGCCGGCCGGCGCGCCCCCGCTCCCGCGTCCGCTCTGCCGCGCGAGCGCGGCCGCCTGAGCCTCGGTATCGACGTCGCGGTTCAACGGATCCCGATTCCGATCCTGCAGCGCCACCATCCACAAGCCCATCGTCGTCGCCACACCGCCCTGTGAGGCCGCGCCTCCGCTCACACCTTCCGACGTGGCGAACACGAGGTACTGACCGTCGGCGGTCCAGATCGCGTCGGTCTCCGAGTACTGCAGGCGGTCGGTCGTGATGTGCCGGGGCGCGCCGCCCGCCATCGGCACGATGTAGACGTGCGATCGGGCCGTGCGATCGGGCGTGGCGAACGACACGAACTGGCCGTCCGGCGAGACGGCGACGGCGCCGATCGGCCCGACCTCGCCGGTGGCGACCACGCGCGTGTCGCCGCCCGCGACCGCGTAGCGATACAGATTCCGGTCGGTCGCCGTGTAGAGCAGCGCGCTCGAGTCGGGCGCCCAGAGCATCACGCCAGTCTCGCGGTTGAGACTGGTGATGCGCCGCAGGTTGCCGCCGTCCGCGTCGCTGAGCCAGATCTCGTCGCTGCCGCCGCGATCGGACACGAACGCGAGGTGCTGGCCATCGGGCGACCACTTCGGCGACCGGTTCCGCGATGCCATCCTGTCGGGCGCCACCCGCGTGATGTCGCCGCGCTCGGTCGCGATCGTCAGGATCTGCCCGCGGACGGAGATGACCGCGCGTCGGCCCGACGGCGAGAGGTCGAAGTTGTCCACGACGTCGTTCAGCTCTTCGACGACCGTCTGGTTTTCCTTGGGCTCGGCGGTGATCTCCACGTGGATCTCGGTCGTCCGGCCGGTCGCCACGTCGAGCTTCCACAAGCCGAAGTTCTCTTCGTAGACGATGACCCTGCCGTCGGCGGACATGGAGGGCCAGAAGAGGCTGCCGCTCGTGTGGCGCGTGACCTGCGACGGCTGGCCGGACCCGCTCGCCGCGATCCGGTAGATGTTGCCGACGCTGCGGTAGACCTGGGGGCTGCCGGGCTTGACGCTGCGGTCGTTCGGCAGCGGGTCGGCGACGAAGTAGATCGATCCGTCGGCGCCCCACATCGGCCAGTAGCGGTTGTACTGCTCGCCGCCGAGCAGCTCCCGGTAGGTCTTCGACGCCAGATCGACGATCCAGAGGTCGGCAGCGTAGCTGCCGCGGTAGTGCCGGCGCGTCCACGTCGAGGGGTGGCGGTTGAACGCGAGCTGCCGGCCGTCGGGCGAGTAGGTGCCGACGTAGCCCCAGTCGACCGGCAGCGGCTGTTCCTGACCGCCGGTGACGGCGATCTCGTAGAGCGTGGCCACATTGGGGAACGCGCCGTCGCCGTGCGCGGCGCGAAACACGATCTTCTGCGAGTCCCGGCTCCAGTCCACGACGTCGTCGTTGCCGGTGTGGAAAGTCAGGCGCCGCGCGGCGCCGCCGGCCGTGGCGACGACGAACACGTCGTTGTTGCCGTACCGGTTCGACGAGAACGCGATCCACCGCCCGTCGGGTGAGAAGCGCGGGTACACGTCGTAGCCGAGGTTGTCGGTGAGCCGCGTCGGATGGGAGCCGTCCTCGCCGGCGATCCAGATGTCACCGAGGTAGCTGAAGGCCACCTTGCCCATGTGGTAGTCGGGATACCGGAGCAGCCGGGCCGGCTCGGCGTCCGCCCACGCGGCGCCGGTCAGCAGAACGCAGGCAGCAATCAACGCGGTTCTTCGGATCATGACTCCACCCCCAACGCGGGAAGTCTACAATGCGGAAGTGACCTCACGCCCGGTAAAGACGCGCCTCGGCTTGTGTGCCGCGGCCGCCGGCGCGAGCTTGGCCGCCCTGGCGGCGTCGGCGCCGCCCGCGGCGCAGGCGCCGGCGGCCGCGCCGTCCTGCTCGATCCAGACGACCGAGCGCGTCGTCGCCGTCGGCGACGTGCACGGCGGCTACGAGCGTTTGCTGGCCATCCTCCGCGAAGCCGGCCTGATCGACGCGCGCCGCCGGTGGCGGGGCGGGCGGGCGATTCTCGTCCAGACCGGCGACCTGCTCGACCGCGGGCCCGACTCGCGCGAGATCCTCGACCTGCTGCGGCGCCTCGAGCGCGACGCCGCGCGCGCGGGGGGCCGGGTGCACGCCCTGCTCGGCAACCACGAGGTCGGGCGGATGCTCGGCGACTACCGCTACGTCAGCGAGGCCGAGTACGCGGCGTTCCGATTGGCCGACTCCCAGGCGCTGCGCGAGCAGCTCTACCAGATCCTCGCCGGCGATCGCCGCGCGCAGGCGAGCGCCGCGGGAGCCGAGTTCGACGAGCGCGCGTTCCGCGAGCAGTTCCTCGCCGAGATCCCCCTCGGCCGCATCGAGATGCAGCAGGCGTTCGCGCCGACCGGCGAGTACGGCCAGTGGCTGCGCGGCCACGACGCGATGGTCGTTATCAACGGCATCGCGTTCCTGCACGGCGGCGTCAGCCCGGACGTCGCGCCGCTCGGCTGCGCGGGCATCAACGCCGGCGTCCGGGCCGAGATCGACACCGTCTCGCTCGGCGATCCGGGCGTGCTCGAGACGCTCGTGGCCGGGCCGGCGGGACCGCTCTGGTACCGCGGCTACTTCGAGACGCCGCCGCTCGCGCCCGAGCAGGTTGACGCCATCCTCGCGCAGCTGGGCGTCCGGGCCCTCGTCGTCGGCCACACCGTGGCCACCGACTTCCGGATTGCCGCGCACTACGGCGGGCGCGTGTTCCAGATCGACACGGGCCTGCTCGGCGGCGACATCTACAAGGGCGGCGTGCCGTCGGCGATCGAGTTCAACCGGGGCGCCGTGACGGCGATCTACGAAGGCCGACGCGAGCCGCTCGCGACGCTGGACGCCTCAGTCGTACAGCACCGCGGCTTCGCCTTCGGTCGCGACGCGCGCCCTGACCAGCGCCAGAATCGCGTCGCGCCGCGCGAGCAGCGCGCGGATCTGTCCGTCGCGCACGTTGCGGCCGACCCGCTTCTTCAGATCCTCGAACTCCAGCCGTTCGATTCCGGCGAGCAGCGCGCGAGAGAACATCGTGAGTGATTCAGGGTGGTCGAGTGTGTTGAAGGGGCGGAACGACCGCGAGTGATCGATCAGCCGGAGGTCGAAATCCGCGGTGACGAGGATGTTGTTGAGATGCCGATCGACGTTGCAGATCAGCACGTCGAAGAGGCGCATCTTGTAGACCCTCTTGTTCCAGGCATCGATGTCCGGGGGGGAGAGGCCCTCCTTCCGCCGCTGGGCTTCCGCCATCATCGCCTCGACCCACCACTGGAGCGAGCCGCGGACGCCCCGGACGCTGCGCTCGACCGTCGCCGGCACCATGCCGAGCCCGATGATCTTGTCCACCTCGTAGGCGGCGATTTCCGTCTGCCACGTGTCCTGGAACGCGACGGCCAGCGAGCCGTCGGCCATGCGGCTGGTGCCTGGCTTCTCGAGGTCGATGGACTTGAACACGGCTCGCCGCTCGACGTCGTCGCGACGGAGCGTGATGCGCTTCGGGTTCGTGACGCCGACGCCCAGGTCCTCGATCCGGCGAATCGACGCCTCGCGCAGGAACCGCTCGGCCGCCTCACCCTGAAAGACCGCGCTCGTCTCCTGAGCGAGGCCGCCCGCCCACGCCCACAGGCCGAGCACGACGACGGCGGCGACGCGCATGGCGACTCCCATCGGGCACCTCCCTGCGATACGAGCCCCCGGGTTCAGGTCCTCGGCGACGTGCCGGTCCGCGCGCCGAGCGCGGCGCCGAAGACTCCCTGCAGCAGACGGCTCTGGTCGGCGAGCAGCTCGACCAGCGCCTCGCCGTCGACGCGCAACGCGCGGCCCGGCCGATCGACCACGGCCGTCCACGCCGGCGGTGTTCGCGTGAGCAGCTCCCGCGCGCCGAACGTGCTTTGGGCCGTCACGACGACGGCTGGCGCGTCGGGGTTCTCGATGCGGACATCCCCGTCGAGCACGAGGTAGAGGGCCGGAGCGGCGCCGGCGCCGAGCACGGTCTCGCCGGGCGTGAGCGGCACTTCGCGGGCGATCCCGACCAGGGGCTTGAGCAGGTCCGCGGTGACGCGGCTGAACACCGGCATGCCGCGCAGCTGCCGCGCGAGGTCCACCGCGTCGAGCGGCCCGGCCGGCCGCGGCCGCGAGGCGGCCGGCGTGCCGGCCGGGTGCAGGATCGCGAGCGGGTCGGCCGAGGTCGCCGGGCCGAGGAGCAGGCGGAACAGGCCGTGGGCCGCGGCGATGTTGTCGGCCAGCATGGTCTGGAAATCCGCCGACCGGAGCGTGAGGCCGACCGCCGACTCCACGGCGTCGATCGTCTGCCGGAGCGCGCGACCCTCGAGCATGTCGACGAAGTTGAGCGCCGCCGGCGCGAGGACGCGGCCGGAGGCGCCGGCTGCTGTCGAGACCTGGACCGTGCCGTCGAGCAGGAACAGGACTTCGCCGGCCGGGTCGCCCTCGCGGCAGAACACGGCGCCGGGTTCGAACCTGACCGCGCGCGCGGTGCCCGCGACGCGGAACACCTCGTCAATCGAGACGAACCCGAACAGCGGAATCGCGCGGAGCCGGCTGGCCAGTTCCACGATCGGCAGCGTGGCGTCGTCCTTGCGTGGGCCGCGCGTCGCCGACGCCCGTGCCCAGGCGACCGCGCTCGCGACGACCGGATCGTCCGCCCGGTGGCCGGCCGCGAACTCGAGGTCGTCAGCCAGGGCCGCCGTGAGGTCGCGCTCGCAGGCGAAGTGCACGGCGGCCGCGGCGACGACCGGGTCGTCCTCGTGGACGAGCTGGGCCAGGGTGTCGGCCACGTCGCGCGGGCGGCCCTTCATGAGGCTGTTGGCCTGGCGCACGCGGTCGGCCAGCGGCGCGTCGTCGAGCATCAGCAGGACGCGCCTGCGCACCGGGCCTTTCAGGATGTTGTCGAGGTACTCGAGGGCGGCGGCGCGGTGACGCTGGTCGCCGCGCTCGAGCGAATAGCGCGCGGCCTCGATGTCCTTCCAGGGATGGAGGAGGGCGAGCAGCAGGAACACGCGCTCGCGCGTTCGCGCCATCTTGTCGGTGAGCGCGACGGCGAGCAGCGACTGATCGGCGTTGCCGTCTGCGCGTCCCAGATTGAAGCGGAGCGTCAGGTGCGCGAAGTAGCGGCCCGTTTCGCGGACGACGAGGCGCTCGACGGTGTCGGCCGGCACGGCCAGGTCGGGATGCCCGCGGCGCAGCGACGCGAGGGCGGCGATGATCTTGTACCGCAGGAAGCCGTCCGGGTCATCCACCGCCGCGAGGAGCGCATCCAGCGACGGCCGCGAGGGCAGGCGGGCGAGCGTGGCCGGCACGTGCCGCCGCACCCACGGTTGTTCGTGCGGATCGGCGAGCGTGTACCCGAGGAACGGGATGGCGTCGTCGCCGTAGCTCGTGATCGCCTCGCGGGCCGGCGCCTTGAGCACGCGATGGCCGAGCAGGGAGACGAGCGCCGGCATGAAGAGGGCGTCGCTCGGCCCGAGCGCGCGCGCGCTCGCGATCGCCTCGCGCGCAACCGTCGCGTCCGGGTCGTGGATGAGCGGCACGAGCAGCGACCGGAACGCCGGACGCCGCACGCGGCCGAGCGCCGCCGCCGCGTCCGCCCGCGCGCCGGCGGCGCTGGCGCGGGTGTCCGCCACGATGCGGCTGAAGGCCGCCTCGGCCGCCGCGACGTCGCCGGGCTCGGGCGAGTCCGCGAGCTCGGCCGCGGCCGAGACGACGACGCGCGGGTCGGCGTCGTCGAGGCCGCGGTGCAGCCGCGCCGACGCGCCGTCGGGGGCGAGGACGCCCAGCGCCCGGACCGCGGCGGCGCGCACGCCCGCGTCGGGATCCTTGAGCATGCGCTCGACGGTGGGCATCCACGGGCCCGCGCGGTCGGCGCCGGACGTCTCCAGCGCGCCGAGCGCACGCGTGCGCACCTTCGCCGACTCGTGGTGGAGCAACAGCGGCGTGATCAGGTGGCGCCGGTCGAGCGTCTCCAGCATCTCCATCGAATAGAGGATGCCGGTTTCGTCCGGGCTCGCCAGGCCCTCGACCAGCGCTTCGATCGTCGCCGGGTCGGCCACGTCGAAGCGGACCGACGACGGCTCCATCGCGCGCGAGCCAAGGCTGCGCCGGAAGGTGCGCAGGTACTCGCGGCGCGCGATGAGGGCGAACCCGATCCAGAGCGCCATCATGGCGAGGCTGAAGTAGCTGAGCTGGACCCAGTCCAGGCCCAGGCCCCACGGCTTGATGAGCACGAGCAGTGCCACGGACCCCAGCCCCTTGGCGACCCGGTCGATGGTGACGTCGACGAACGGCTTGGCGCGGTCCCGGAGGTCGCCGGGCAGCGGCAGGAACAGCACCTCGCGCGTGGTCTTGTCGATCGAGTAGCGCAGCGCGGAATCGAGGACGCGCGCCGCCGCGGGCGCCCATCGAAGCGCGGCAATCAGGATCATCACACTGCTGGCGCCCAGGCTCACCGGCAGCAGCAGCAGCGCGAACGTCAGGCCCATCGACCGGTGAATCCGGCTCGTGAGCCCGACCTGGATGATGAAGGCGGCCAGCGACACGTAGAACCCGACCCCGCCGAGGAACTTCGTCATCTCGTCGAGGTTCTCGCCGCTCGCCTCGGTCGCCATGTTGAGCTGCTGCTCGATGGTGACCGCACCGATGGCCGCGAATCCGATGACGAGCGCGATGACCTGCAGGTGACGGGAGTCGCGCAGGAGCCGAAGGGCCTCGCCACCGCCGACGCCCCGTTCCGCCTCGATCGCCAGGCTCCCGCGCAGCCGCTGGCGCGAGGTGATGAACCAGACGATCCCGAGGCACAACGCCAGCACGGCCGCGCTCACGATGAGCAGGTTGATCGCCCCGATCGCGGTCGTGCCCAGGCTCAGGATCCCGTTGCCGAGCATGCCCCCGAGCGCGGAGCCGCCGCCGATGAAGCCGAAAATCCGCCGCGCCTGCCGCGCGTCGTAGATCTCGTTGGCCAGCGTCCAGAACTGGCTGATGATGAGGATGCCGAACAGCAGGCCGAACAGGTAGAACACGGCCGACACCCACGCCGCCTCCCGCTGGAACAGCACCCAGAAGATCAGCAGCACGCCGACGAGCGCCGCCTGCGTCGCCGGAATCAGCGCGGGCCTGGGCAGGCGGCGCCCCAGCCGCACGTACAGATCCATCATCACGCCGATGAGCAGCGCCGCCGCGAGCTGCACGTACGGGAGGTTGTCGGAACCGAGGTCCCGAATGAACGTCGACCGGGTCATCGGCTTGACGATGTTGTAGGACGTCATCGCCAGGAACGAGTAGGCGAACATCAGCCAGGCCGTGGTTCCCTCACCCGGCCGGAGCACGACAAGCTTGTCGAGCACGCGTCTCATCTGCGGTGCGCCACGCATCTTATCCAAAATGCGGAAGCCGTGGGGTGGCGGTTGCCGCGCGTCCAAGCACCGCCAGCGTGCCGCGCGGCGGCCCGGCGGGGCGTCAACCGGGGAAGATCGCGTTCAGAAGCGCCGCCAGGCGGATGCCTCCGCGCGTGAGCTGCTGGTCGACGATGGGTGCGGCCCGCTCCCAGTAGGCGGCATCGAGCGTGATGGGACGCGGCGGCGGCCGGCCCGGCGTGAACTCGGGGAACCGATAGACGACCTGCTCGGCGACCGCGTGCGACTCGAGGGCCCAGGCGCGCGGATCGACCGGGCCGGCGGCCGTCGGGCGCTCGGCCAGCTGGTCGAGCAGCGTCTTCGCGAACGAGGCCTCGTCGAGGTTGCGCCGCGCGACGAGCGCGCGGTCCCACACCGCGTGCAGGTTCGAGGGCTGCTCGCCGCCAAGATCCACCAGCACGTCGTTGCCGCCGCGATCGGCGTTGGTGATGGAGTGCAGCGGCTGGTGCATGTCACCGACGAAGTGAATCAGGTATTTCAGCGCCTCGACCCGGCGGAGGCGGTCCGCCGTCGGATCGCCGAGCACGACGCGCAGCCGGTCGATGGCGGCCAGCACGCAGTCGCCGCCCTCGAGCTGAGGGCAGTCGCGCGCCGGATCGTACTCGTCGATCCCGTAGGGCACGTCAACGAAGTGCCAGTTGTAGGTCTCGGGCCGGTCGCCGCGCACCTGGTCGGCCCAGTTCGCGGCCTCGATGAAGTCGTCGCCGGCGAGCACGCGTTCGATCTCGAGCCGCGCGCGCGGCGTGAGATGCGCGAGCGCGATGCGCGCGACGATGCGATGGCCGTCCGGGCCCCACGCCTCCGGTCGGGCCGGAGCCAGGGCGAGCAGGACGGCGACGAGGACCGGGACCAGACACGACCGCATGCCGGATGACACTCCTGCATCGAGGATACCCGAACACCCGGGGCCTCGTCCCGACGACGTGGGCTAGGATGTCTACGCCAAGAGCTCCGGGAGGAAACCATGCTCCATCGTTGGCGGCTGGCGCTCGTGCTGGCGCTGGCCGTGGGCGTCGTGGCCGTCGGGCGCACCGGCTCGTTCGTCGCAGGTGGCGCCGATTCGTACGGCTACATCAGCGAGGCGCGCCTCTGGCTCGGCGGCGACCTGCACGTGCGCCAGGACGTCATGCAGGCGGCGCAGTGGCCGAACGCACAGGGCACGTTCACGCCGCTCGGCTACACGCCGGCATCGGACCCGTTCATGATCGTGCCCGTCCACGCGCCGGGGCTTCCCCTGCTCATGGCCGGGGCGGTGCTCGTCGCCGGCTGGTGCGCGGCGTTCTGGATCGTGCCCGTGTCGGGCGCCGTGCTCGTCGTGTCGACGTACGCCATCGGCGCGCGCGTCGGCCGGCCCCTCGTGGGCCTGGCCGCCGCCTGGCTCGTGGCGACGAGCCCGGCCATTCTGTCGACGCTGGTCAACCCGATGAGCGACCTGCCGGCCGCCGCGTGCTTTGCGGCGGCCGTCGCGTTCGTGCTCGGGCCCGGCCGCGCCGCCGCCGGCGCCGCCGGACTGGCGGTGGCCGCCGGGATCCTCATCAGGCCGAACCTGGTGCCTGTCGCGGCGCCGTTCGTCATCTACACCCTCGTCGGCGACCTCCGGATCCGCCCACGCACGCTCCGCGCCCTGGTGACGCCGTGGTTCGTGGCGGCCGTCGCCCTCGGGGTGATCGTCGAAGGCGCTGTGAACGACCGCCTGTACGGGTCGCCGTTCAGCTCTGGCTACGGCACGCTCGACTACCAGGCTGCCTACTTCTGGCCCAACGTGCGGGTGTATGCGGAGTGGCTGGCCTCGACCCAGACTCCCGCCGTGTTTCTCGGCCTGGCCAGTCTCGGCCTGCCGATCGCCCGCCTCTGGACGACGCCCTCGTCCCGGCGGGCCCTCTGGTTCCTGTCGCTCTACGCCGCGGCGGTCGCGCTGCCGTTTCTGTTCCACACCGTCCGCGAGGCGTGGTGGTACCTGCGCTACGTGGCGGCGATGTGGCCGGTGATGATGCTGGGCGTGGCTGCGTGCGCCGCCGCGGTGTGGCGGACGGGCCGGCCGTGGGCGCGGGTCGCCGCCGTGCTGGCGCTGGCCGCGCTCGGATGGCATGGGTTGTCGGATGCCGGGCGCCGGGGCGTCTTCCAGACGCGGGCCGGCGAGCAGAAGTACATCGACGCCGCCCGCATCGTCGGCGCCCGGGTCGCGCTGCGAGACGCTGTGCTCGCCGTGCAGCACAGCGGCAGCGTGCGCCACTACGCGGGCCGGATGACGATCCGGTGGGATCTGTTCCAGCCAGGCACGCTCGATCGGGCGATCGACTGGCTCGCGGCCTCGGGCCACCATCCGTACCTGCTGGCCGAGCCCTGGGAGATCGAGATATTCCGCGAACGCTATGGCGGATCGGATGCCGTGGGTCAACTCGACTGGGCGCCGCTTGTGACGCTGGAGGCCGCCTCCGTTGTCCATTTGTACGATCTGTCCGACCGGACCGGCCGGCCGCAAGCCACCGAGATCATCGCGACGCACGGCCTGCCCGCGGGGGAGCAGTGCATCCGCCCGGCGGCGCCGCTTCCCTTCGACTGGTAGCGGGCCGGAACGCGCCGACCGTGGTCCGTCTACTTCGCGGACTTGTTCGTGGGCGACTGCTTGTTCAGCGTGGCCAGCAGCCGCGTGGCGGGCGCCGGCGGCGCCACCGCTCCGGAGAGGACGATCTCCCGCGCCTCGAGCTCGCGGCCGTAGAGCCGCTCGTTGCTGTCGCGGTCGGCACGGAGCGAGGATCCGTCGAGCGACGCGCCCGCGAAGAGCCCGCGTGACCGCGAGTACGACAGGATCTCCGCGCGCATCGTCGCGTCTGTTGAGGCCGAGGCGTTGCGCCCCTTCGGCCCGGCGGCGGCCGCCACGTCGGCCCCGAGCTTGACCTGGCTCTTGAGGACGGCCTCGGCGCCGCGCGGGTTCATGACGAACAGCACGAAGTCGGTGGCCTGGCCGCCGATCTGCAGGCCGAAGCTGCCTCCCGTGAGCCGCATCATCGACGGTGCGCCCCACGGTCCGGTGAAGTCGCTGCCGCCCCGGCACGTCATAACGCCCTTGCCGTGACTGCCGCCGAACACGAACGCGAACTTCACGACCGACGGCAGCACGACGACGCACTCCGCCCGGTCGAGCACGTCGGCCGGGACGTCGTCGGGGATGCCGAGGATCTCGGTCAGCACCAGCGCCGCGTTCTCGACGCGCTTCTGCTCGTCGGACTGAGCCCACGCGGGCGCGGCGGCTACGGAGAGGGCGGTCGCCAGAAGGAGCGTTCGCATGAGTCCAGCGTAGTCGGTGCAGGCTGCCCGGTCCAGCCCGGCGACAATCTTGTGCGGGCGGCCCGAAAACTGTCGGGGAGGCCCGGCCATCCAGCCGCGCTGAAGGGGGTTCGCGCGCGGCACACTCCTTGCTGGACGTTGCCGGGGGTAGATCCGCCATGCGTGAATCGACGACTGCTTCGCCCGCCCCGGCACCGACCGGCGCCGAGAGACGCCGCACGCCGCGGCTCCAGGTCGACGGCCTGCTGGCCGGCTTCCTGACGACGTTCAAGGCCCGGATCGACGTCCGCGACCTGAGCTTCGGCGGCTTCGCCGCCGAGACCGAGGCCGTGCTCGAGCGAGGCCAGACGTACGACATCACGTTCCTGCCGCCGATTGGCGAGAACGTCCTGCTCAAGGCGCGCGTCGTCTACTGCCGCCGTCTGTCGGAACCGGGCGAGCCCACGCGTTTCTTCGGCGGCTTCGAGTTCCTGCACACCAACGCCGTGAGCCGGCCGGCGGTCACGCGCCTCATGAACCGCGTCGCCGCGATGCTGGGCTTCCCCGGGAACTGAGTCCTCTCCGGCCTCGGGCGAGTCCGCCCCCTGGGGGAGTAGAATCCCCCCGATGTCGATCCTCGGAAAGACCGTGCTCGTCAAAGGCGACGTCCGCGCGCTGGGCGACCTGACCATCGAAGGCCGCGTGGAAGGCACGGTCACCGGCCCGGACTACGCGGTCACGATTGCCGAGTCGGGGGACGTCCAGGGCGACGTGCACGCGCGCGACATCACGGTGATCGGCAGGATCGACGGTCAGATGGTCGCGTCGGAAGTCGTTGACATCCGGGCTGCGGCGAACGTCTCGGGCCGCATCATCACCGGCCGCCTGATCATCAACGAGGGCGCGACCTTCAACGGCCAGGTGGAGCCGCAGCACCTGGAGGCCGCCCTGCGGGTGGCGAGCTTCAACCGGCGCAAGGAACGGAAGGAGGGTGCGACTTGAGCCCGGCCGAGGTCCGAACCGTCAGGCGCGCGGCTGCTCGACGAGCGTCTTGAGGCGCGCCAGATTGGCGGCCATGGTGGACTGGAGCCGATCGGTCAGCGCCGGCTCGGGCAGCAGGGCACCGAGGCCCTCCAGCCGGCCGACGTAGCGAATCCGCACGAGCGATCCGCTCGCGGACCGCCCGACCTGATAGGAAACCGTGCCGACGAACGGGCCCTCGATGAGGCGCCGCTCCAGGACGTGCGGGAAGTGGAACGACGCCACTTCCGTCGTCCACGCAATCGGCTGGCCGGCGAATGAGCCCGTCCGCCGGACTCGCGCGCCGGGCTTGATGCCCGGGTCGAGGACTTCGACCGTCTGGACGACTGAAACCCACTCGGGCTCGCGGTTCGGGTCGAACATGATCGACGCCACGGCGGTCGGTTCGGCGGAGATCTCGATTTCGGCGCCGACGTCGAGCATGGGCTACCGCCTCCGGGTCCGTTCGTTCCGGGGAATGAGCAGGCCGTTGAGCATCCAGCTCACGACGCTCACGACGAGCGCGCCGACCAGCGCCGGCCAGAATCCGGTGATGCTGAAGCCCGGCAGGGCCCAGGCCGTGAGCGCCAGGCAGGCCGCGTTCAGGACGAAGATGAACAGCCCCAGCGTCACGAGCGTGATCGGCAGCGTGAGCACGAAGAGAACCGGCCGGATCACCGCATTGACCAGACCCAGGATCGCGCCGGCCGCGAGCGCCGTGGCCGTGTCGGAGAGCTCGAGCCCTGGGACGAGCCAGGCCGCGACGACGATCGCGAGGCCGTTGAGCAGCAGTCGAGCCAGGAATCTCATCGTCAGTTCGTGAACAGGAAGTAATCGTACACCGCCCGCGCGATCTGCGCGATCGCCGGCTCCACCTCGGCCGAGGGCCTGCGCGAGCCCTTGACGAAGATCGTGAGCGCCACGTGGCCGGCGTCGCCCGGCAGCGTGATGATGCCCACGTCGTTGGTCGTGCCGCCGATCGTCCCGGTCTTGTGCCGCACTTCGGTGCCGGGCGGCAGCAGGCCCTTGATCCGGCCCGGGCCCGTTTCGCACCGCAGCATGATGTCGAGGAGCTGCGCCGTGCTCGTCTCGCTGAGCGCCGTGCCCTTCCAGATGGCGCGCAAGAGCGACGTCATGCCCTCGGGCGTCGCGGTGTCCTTTGGATCCCGGTCGAACGCCTCGGCGGCGGCGCGCCGCGCCTCGGGCGTCACCGCGCGGGAAAGCTCCCGGTACCGGGCCGGCGCCCACGCGGCCTCGTCATCGGGCAGGGCGACGCCGGACCAGTCGGCGATCAGGCGGATCGTCGGTCGATCGACACGGATGCCCCGGAGACCGAGCGCGTCGAGCCGCGCGTTGACCGCGTCGGGCCCGCCAGCGGCCTTGAGCACGAGATCGGTGGCGCTGTTGTCGCTGATGAGCAGCATCAGCTCGACGAGGTTGTGCAGGGACAGTGACACGCCCGGGTCGTCCAGCAGGCGCGAGATCTCGCCGCTGCCGGGATGGATGTCGCTCGGCGCCAGCGTGATCAGCTCGTCGAGCCGGATCTCCTGCCGGTCGATCCGATGGAAGAACTGCGCGGCAATCGGCACCTTGTAGGCGCTGGCCATCGGAAACGGTTCCGCGCCGTTCACCGAAAACGCGCTGCCCGATTCGAGATGAATCGCCGACACCCCGACGGTACCGGCCGCCGGGCGCGACAGGCGCTCGACTTCGGCGACGAGCCGGACGAGGCCGGTCGGCTGGGCCCGGCCAGCGACCGCCACCGACACGAGCGGCAGCAGGACGGCAGTACCCAGGATGACGGACGTGCCGCGGGATCCGCGCATGGGGCCGAGTGCGGCCGTCCAACTGGTGACGAGCGTCGCCAGCGTCGTGCGGCGTTCCTTCAGGGCGTTGATCACGTGCCCTGTAACTTCGCCCATCCCGCCCGCGCCGATGGGCGCGACGATTTCGTACGGGCCGAGGCGCGTGCCGCTGGCGAGGCTCATCGGGAGATCTGCATCATAGGCGAGACCGCGCCCTCCCCGATTCCTCAGTTCCCAAACAACCGATCCCCCGCATCCCCAAGCCCCGGCACGATGAAGCCCCTCTTGTCGAGCCTGGCGTCGAGGGCGGCGGTGAAGATCCGCGTGCCGGGGTGCGCTTCGAGCACGCGCTCGACGCCGGGGGGCGCGGCGACGAGGCTCGCCAATCGCACCTGTTTCGCGCGGTGCGCCCGGAGCAGCGCGATGGCCGTGCTGGCGCTGCCGCCGGTGGCGAGCATGGGGTCGAGCAGAATCACGTCGCGCTTCGAGAGGTCGTCCGGGATCTTCGTGAGGTACGTGTGGGTGGCAAGCGTCTCCTCGTCGCGCTTGAGGCCAATCACCGCAACCGTGGCGTCCGGCAAGAGCGCCGAGAATCCCGACAGCATCCCAAGGCCGGCCCGCAGCACCGGCACGAGGACGACCTCCCGCCGGAGCGTCCAGCCCTTCGCCTTGGCGAGCGGGGTCTGGACCGCCCTCGGCCTCACCGCCAGGTCCCGCGTGACCTCGCAGGCCAGGAGCAGTGCGACTTCCTCGAGCAGCCGTCGGAATTCGCGCGTTGACGTGTTCACATCGCGCAGGCGCGTGACGGCCAGACGCAGCAGCGGATGATCGACGACGGTGAGCAATGAGCCTCCTTGTTTTGCCGTGTGGGGCGGGCTGAAGCCCGCCCCTCTGGTTACCGGCCGGGTGGGCGCGTGACGATGCCCGGCAGGCTGCGCCGGCGGAGCAGATCGTTGTACGCCCCCACGTCCCGGTTGATCAGGCCGTCGAGCGACTGCTGGTGCGCGCGCAGCCGGCCTTCGAGATCGCGCTGCACTTCGAGCTGCTGTTCGGTCGGCCGGAAGTCGCCGCTCATCAGGCCGTTGGCCAGGTAGTTGAGCTTCCCCTGGAGGCGCGACCCGAACCGCACGGTGTCCTGGCCGCGGCC
>Ga0326597_10004273_pt1 | contig 20144 bp, 17 predicted proteins | sample RVTome_12_FD_203789 | JGI IMG/M metagenome (GOLD analysis project Ga0326597, IMG submission 203789) | Soil microbial communities from uranium-contaminated site in the Upper Colorado River Basin, Wyoming, United States - RVT100D185 | ecosystem: Environmental > Terrestrial > Soil > Contaminated >...
CGATTTCCCTGAAAGAACGCCAGCCCATGACGACCCAGCGAGACGGAACGCCCGCCGATGGAAAGCACGTCTGTCACGACCGGATCGCCGCCAGCAATCACCACGGAGCCAGAGGCGCCCGCGACCGTCAGCCCCGTCAGCCCGGCCGTGCCAGCCAGGCGCGCCAGCTGCGCCGGTGCAATTCGAGCCGTGGCGGCGAGATGCACAACCCGCTCGGACGCGTCGACGTTCTCCGACAGTTCGAGCTCGCGGACCGCATCGGTCCCGATCGATCGGATGGCGTTCGTCAACTCGTCAAGCGTGTCACAGGATGCGGCCAGAAGCTGCCGCGTGGCTCTGGCACTGCACAGGTCATGGGAGCCCTCACGAAAGAAGCCCGACTGCCCTCCCCGCAGATGCAATCTGGCTCGCATCCGGTATCCCTCGTCGCGCGAAGCGACAACCTCGAGATCGTTGACTAGCGTGATCCGACCAATCCTGGCGAAGGCGTCGGCAATCACCTCTCCTTTGAGGGCACGCTGGCGGCCGTAGGAGATGTAGGCATACAGGCAGCCGCCACAAAGGGGGTCGACGAACGGCTCGCGCCTATCGACTGAAGGCTCGTCGATCGATACGACCTGAGCGTAGGCCACACCCTTGGCCAGTCCCTCGATGCGGGCCGTCACCCGCTCGCCGGGAATCGTGCCGCTGACGAGGATGACCTGACCATCAAGGCGCGCGAGCATTCGCCCGCCAGCCACAGGCTTTTGGATCACGAGGCTGTGGGTGTCTCCGGGGGTCAGCATGGCAAGGTCGAGACAAGCTTATCCCGGCAGGTGCCACGCCGGAGCCAACGACAGGCGGGGAAAGACGGCGAGCGCGATTGTCGGTCCGCCTGAGCAGGCCTGCTGACCCGGGCTGGGTCTCACTATCGTTCGCGCGCGGCGATCTCTGGAAGCGACAGGCGCTCACGCAGGAGGCGATCAGCTGCAGCCTCACGAGCGCGACGGAATGCATCGGCCGGCATCGTTGCGCGAAACCCGACAAGCTCCTCCTCCGCCTCCGCCTCGAGTGCGGCACTGACTTCGCCGCTCAGTCCAGCGCGAATCGAATGCAGTAACTGGCGGTCAATCTCGCCAAGGCGGTCGAGAAGAGCGCGACGGGATTCTCCGCGTAGACCGCGGGCCGAGCCGCGGGCCGTCTCCAATTCCTGCGCGATGCGATCGATCAACGCATCGGTGTTCGTATCGAGGACGCCAACCGCGCGTGCGTTCGAGAGGCGGAGGAGGACACGTTCGAGATGCGTGGCCAGCGACGGCCCCCGGCGACTCTGGGGTACGTTTCCCGGCGCGTCGTCACCGCCCTCTGGCGAGGTCTTGTTCGCACCCGAAGACAGCCCCAGGGCTCGACGCCACTCGGTGAACACGTCCAGAACGTCCGCCTCGCAGAAATCGATCCGAACCGGGCGCCGCCGCGGGCCCTTCCGATAGTAGCGTTCGAAGTATCGATCGATACCGCGAAACACCACCTTCAGCGGAACGCCGTCCTGCTCCCACTTCGACACGAGCTCGAATGAAGGCCCGACGACACGAATGAGATGACCGTCGTTCTTGCGACAGAGGTAACTCTCGATTGCCCGACAGTAGTCCGCGCTTGGCAAGATGACCTTCTTCAGACTGCGATCCGGGGCGAGACGCTCACGCCCGATTCCGTTGCCACACGATCCTGAGCCCGTGAAGCGTGAGGTCCACATCGACGTGGTCGATCATCGGTATTTCGGAGGCGATGGCGCTCGCGAGACCACCGGTCGCAACGCAAGCCGCGTTTCCATCCAACTCGCCCTCGATGCGTCGCAGCAGGCCCTCGACCATTCCGACATACCCCCAGAACAATCCCGACTCTATCGAACCGACGGTATTTTGGCCGATGACTCGGGACGGCTTGCGCACCTCGACGCGTGGCAACCGCGCCGCCCGCTGAAAGAGCGCGTCCGCAGAAATCGTCACGCCAGGGCAGATCACGCCACCAAGATACTCGCCGCCGGCCGTGACGACGTCGAGAGTCGTGGCGGTGCCGAAATCACACACGATCACGGGCCTGGGGGCCTGTCGCCCAAACTGCTCGAAGGCAGCGATGGCGTTCACGATCCGGTCGGCCCCAACCTCGGAAGGATTGTCGTAAAGAATCGGCATCCCCGCGTTCGACGAGGGCTCCACGATGAGCGGCGTGATACCAAAGTATCGCTCGGCCATCGATCGAATCGTACCGGTGAGCGGCGGCACAACAGAGCCGACGATAATACCGTCCACAGATGCTCTATCAATACGGCTGTGGCTTAAGAGGCCGTCGACAAGCAGCCATAGCTCGTCGGCCGTTCGCTCGCGCAGAGTCTGCAGTCGCCAGCTCTTGATCAGCTCCGCTCCTCCGAACACTCCGAACACGATGTCCGTGTTGCCGACGTCTACGGCTAGAAGCAAGCCCATGGTTAGTCCCACCTGACCGCGCCCGACACGATCCGTTCGACGCCGTCGCGTGTGCGAACCAGTAGCGCACCTGACTCGTCGATACCTTCGGTCACTCCAGTCTCGTCCCCGGAAGGCGTCTCCCAGCGAACGCACGCGCCTCGATGCGAGGGCGCTCGGCGACGCCAGTCTTCGAGAATAGCATCGAACCGACCTGCGAGGAGTTCGAGGTATTTGTTCTCCAGGCACACGAGCGTGGAGACGAGCAACTGGGCGCGGTCGACGTCTCGTCCAAGCTCCGCCTGCAAGGACGTCGCGACCCGAGCCACCTCGCCTGGATAAGACGTCCGGCCGATATTGATCCCGTAGCCCAGGACAACGCGCGATGGCGGGCCCGCGCTTCCGGCCGCTGATATCCCTTCCGCGAGAATACCGGCCAGCTTGCGCGTTCCGATGAGCAAGTCGTTCGGCCACTTGATGGCGGGGCTCATTCCCGTCGCGAGCTCGATCGCTTCGGCAAGGGCCACACCTGCCGACAAGGTCAGCAGGGCGGTGGCACGGTCGGCGTCGCGACGAGCGCGTCCAGGTGCCAGGACGACCGACACGTACAGGCCCGCCCCTGGTGGGGAAAACCATCTGCGGCCTCGACGACCGCGTCCAGCTGTCTGGGTGTCCGCCACCACGACGACGCCCTCCGCGTCGGCATCCATCGTGCCCGCGATGCTGTTGGTCGAATCCACCGATCGGAAGAACAGGACGCGTCGAGCGAGGCATCGCAGCAGCCCCGCGTCTCGTGCACGAGAAACTGCTCGAGAGACATCGGGCGGGAGCGGATCGGAGTCCATTTCAGGGATCGATGTCAGGTACGCGCATGATCCGACCCGTCACAGCGCCTCGATCTCCAGACTCAGATCGGCGGCCGGCGCCGAATGCGTGAGCGCTCCCACAGACACGAAGTCCGCACCGGTGGCGGCCACGTCGGCCATGCGGTCCAGCGTCACCCCACCAGAGACCTCCACCTTCGCTCGACCGCTGGCGCGCCGAACGGTTTCCCGAATCTCATCGAGTGTCAAGTTGTCTGCGAGCACGACGTCGGCTCCTGCATCCAGAGCCTGATCGACCTCAACGAGACTTTGCGCCTCGACCTCGACCTGCATCCCAGGGCGACGCGCGCGGACCCGAGCGACCGCTTCGCCCACGCTCCCTGCCAAACGGATGTGGTTGTCCTTGATGAGGATGGCATCGAACAGGCCGGCACGGTGATTCATCGCTCCGCCCAGGGCAACCGCATACTTCTCGAGCGTTCTGAGATTCGGCGTGGTCTTCCTGGTATCGAGCACGACGAGGCGGCCGCCGGCCGCTTCGACGAATCGTCGGGTCAGCGTGGCGATCCCGGACAACCGCTGGAGAAAGTTCAAGGCGGTCCGCTCCCCCGCGAGGAGCGCAGACGCGGGACCGACGAACGCAGCGACCTGCGCGCCCACGGCGCAATACTCTCCGTCAGTCTGTTCGAAGCTCGCGCTGACGGACGCATCCACTTGTCTGAAGGTCTCGGTGACGATGTCGAGGCCGGCTACGACGCAGGCTGACTTGGCCAGCAACACTCCACGGGCAGGTCGCCCGGAAGTCACAATCGCTTCCGTCGTGATGTCGCCGTCGCCCAGGTCCTCCAGAAGCGCCTGCCGCACCACATCTCGGTACGCGACTGGCGACAATCGTGGCCGAACGCTCCCCGCCTTCATTTCGACGAATCTCCGCTGGCTGCGTAGCCGCCGACAACGATGTTGCGCGGCTCGCCCTCGGCGATCTCGAACGCACGAACTCGAAGCGTGGTCTTGAGATCGGCTTCCACGAGCGGCATGAGATCCAAGAGGTGCGGGGGCGCCATCACCGTCACCTTCGTGATGGGAATCTTCAACGGCTGTTTGGCCTCCGACCGCTGCCGGCGCACCTCATACAGGACCTCTGTCGCCCATGCATACACGGCCTGGTCGGCGTCCTTGGCCGACTGCGAGTTGTCAGCCATCAACGCCTCCAACTCGGACGGCTTCGGCCAAGGAGACCGATGAATTGAGCCGTCTTGCCACCACGCCCAGACCTCTTCTGTGACGAAGGGCAGAAACGGCGCCAGGAGCCGAAGGAGCACAGAAAGCGCCGCCGCGAGGGCGCAGGTAGCCGACTTGGCGCCGTCCGCTCCCTGCTCACCATACCGGCGGCCCTTCACCAACTCCAAATAGTCGTCGCAGAAACGCCAGAAGAACGTTTCCGTACGCTGGAGCGCCCGAGAGTAGTCGTAGGCGTCGAACGCCGCAGACGCCTCAACGACCAGGGAGACCAGATTCCTGAGCATCGCTCGGTCAACGGGCTCAGAGACCGGACCGACGGTCACGTCGGGATCGGGCACCGATAGCGCAAATCGAGACGCGTTCAGCAGCTTGATCGCCAGTCGTCTCCCCACACGCATCTGATTCGAATCGAACGCGGTGTCGGTGCCCGGACGCGCGCTGGCGGCCCAATAGCGGACACCGTCCGACCCGTGTTCCTCGAGGAGAGCCATCGGGGTCACGACGTTCCCTTTCGACTTCGACATCTTCTTGCGGTCGGGATCAAGCACCCATCCGGAGACCGCCGCGTGAGTCCACGGAAGCGAGTCGTGCTCGAGATGGGCACGGAGCACGGTATCGAACAGCCAGGTGCGGATGATGTCGTGCGCCTGTGGTCGAAGATCCATCGGGAATGTACGAGAAAAGAGCGCGGGATCGTCGGGCCATCCGCATGCAATCTGGGGCGTCAACGACGAGGTCGCCCAGGTGTCCATGACGTCTGGATCACCGACGAATCCATTGGGCTGTCCGCGCTGCTCCTGGCGATAGCCGTCCGGCACGTCAGTTGACGGGTCAATCGGGAGTCGATCATCGACGGGGGCGATCGGTTGGTCGTAGGCCACGGTCCCATCGGGACCGATCCGATACCAGAGCGGGAACGGCACACCAAAAAACCGCTGGCGGCTGATGCACCAGTCGGTATTCAGCCCTTGGGTCCAGTTGTCGAAGCGAGCTTTCATATATGGCGGATGCCAGTGAAGCTCCGCTCCACGGGCTAGCAGCGCCTCACGCAGCTCCATCGTCTTGATGAACCACTGGCGACTGGTGACAATCTCGAGAGGGCGGTCACCCTTCTCGTAATACTTGACGGCGTGCGTTATCGGCCGGGGTTCTCCGATGAGGTCACCAGACCCGCGCAAACGTTCGACCACCTGGGCTCTCGCCTTGGCCACGGACAACCGCACGAGGCCTTCGTAATTCTGCCGGGCGCGCGCCGGGTCAATCGACTCCCAACCGATGTCTCCCCAGGGCACGTCCCTGAGCGTTCCATCCGGTTGGATGATCGCTCTCACTGGAAGGCCGAGCTCACGCCACCACGTCACGTCGGTCACGTCGCCAAACGTACAGATCATCGCAATGCCGCTGCCCTTCGTCGGGTCGGCGAGCGGGTGAGCCTTGATCGGAACCTTCACGCCGAAGAGAGGGGTCACCGCGTGCGTATCAAACAGTGACCGATACCTCTCGTCGTCAGGATGGGCGACGAGTGCGACGCAGGCGGGCACGAGCTCGGGACGGGTTGTTTCGATCTCAACCGAGCCTCCATCGTCCAGGCTGAACCTGATCCGGTGATAGGCACCGGCAAGCTCACGGTCTTCGAGCTCCGCCTGCGCGACCGCGGTGCGAAAATCGACATCCCAGAGCGTGGGTGCTTCCGTCTGCGTCGCAAGACCACGACGAAACAGATGCAGAAACGCCAACTGCGACACCCGTTGGGCCCGTGGGCTGATCGTGGCATAGGTCATGGACCAGTCAACCGACAGCCCAAGATGCTTCCAGAGCCGTTCGAACGCCTTCTCGTCCTCAGCGGTGAGCGTGAGACACAGCTCGATGAAGTTCGGGCGAGAAACCGACTGCGGGCGTTTTCCGGGTGACGCCGGAGGGACGAAGCTCGGGTCGTACGGGAGTGACGGGTCACACCGAACCCCGTAGTAGTTCTGGACACGCCGTTCCGTCGGTAACCCGTTGTCGTCCCAACCCATGGGGTAGAAGACGGCCTTTCCCTTCATCCGCTGGTAGCGCGCGACGACGTCCGTGTGGGTATACGAGAACACGTGACCAACGTGCAATGACCCGCTGACGGTTGGCGGCGGTGTGTCGATGGAGAAAACGTCAGCCCGCGGACGCGATCGATCGAAACGGTAGATGCCCTCCTCTTCCCACACGGAGGCCCACTTCACCTCCAGGCCTTCGAGGGAGGGCTTCTCTGGCAGGCGCAATCGAGACGGGTCGAAACTGGTGAGCGGGGGCCGTTGACTGGGCATCCGGAAATCGTAGCGTGGATTGGCGCGAGGATGAAACGGTTAGTTGGCGATCTGCGACCCGGACCAGGTCGGTGGCTACTCGATGGCGCTCTTGATGCGATCGATCTCGGCGCGTACGAGACGTTCTGCGACCTCAGAGATGATCTCAGCCGCCACGTCCTGGATGACGCGGTCGGTCAGCTGTTCGAGTACACGTCGGGTCACCCGTTCGACGACCTCGTCGGAGACGGTCGATGCGGAATCCGTCACAGGCCACACCGGCGCACCAGAAGGCGGGACGGTCTGCTCGGCCGCCAGCAGCGCGGTAAAAGCGTCAGCGAGCGGAGGAACCGCTGGCTGCTCTGACGACGGCAGCGGCTCGGCGGGAGCCAGGACTGCCGGCGCGTCCGCCGGTCCAGTTGTCTGGGCTGCCGTATCGTCCGGTGGCGACCAGTACGACGGCGACGAATCCGACGCCAATTGCCCCCCGCCTGAATCGCTGCCGGCCGGTGTCTGCGGCTGGCTGCCAACATCTCCTGAGAAGCTCGCGAAGGCTTCGTCAAGCCGGTCGAAGTACTCCGCGACGGGCGTCGGACCTGCCTCGGAAGGAGCGGGTAGCGCTGATGATTCGTAACCTGCGCCCGGAGAGTCACCGTGCCCCGACCGGCCCGCCAATAGCTCCCTGACACGGGTAACCACGAGCTGCGGCTCGAACGGCTTGGCTAGAACACCGCTGCACCCAACAGCCGACGCCCTCTCCTGGTCGACTGGTTCGAAGGCACCGGTCAGAAGGAGCACGGGGATATGGGCCAAACTTGGCTCGTCTCTGATGTACTGGGCCACGTCGTAGCCGGTACGGCCGGGCATTCCCACGTCGGCGAGCACGATGTCCGGCCGCGGGGTCCGGCTGAGCTCGACGATGGCTTGGTCGCCGTCGCTGACCGTCACGACCTCGATGTCTTCATCAGCGAACGTCAGCTCGATCACCCGCTGAATGGTGACGCTGTCGTCCGCCAGCAGTAAAGTACTAGGCACCTTGCGGTTCTATCGGTCGATGCCAGCCAGGACTCTAGGCCGCCGATCTCGCGTTTGCGTTGATGAAATCGACGATTTCCTGCATAGACGTGCCCGGCTGGAACACCCCCTTGACGCCGAGTTGCTTCAAGGCTGGGATGTCCGCATCAGGAATGATACCGCCGATCACGACCAGCACGTCGTCCAGTCCCTGTGAACGGAGGAGTTCCATCAGCCGAGGGGCGATATGGTTGTGGGCCCCGGAAAGAATCGAGAGACCGATCACATCGGCATCCTCCTGCAGCGCTGCTGAGACGATCCGCTCTGGCGTTTGGCGCAGGCCTGTGTAAATGACCTCCATTCCTGCGTCGCGCAGCGCACGGGCGATGACCTTGGCCCCGCGGTCATGACCGTCGAGTCCCGGTTTCGCGATAACGACCCGCAACTTTCGACCCGCGCGTCCGATTTCTCGTCCCATCCCCATATCCAAGCCCCGCACCCTCGATCACACTGGCCGCTGCCCGATTCTACGCGTTCAAGGCGCTAGTCCTGTCCCAGTCACTCGTCACATACGTCCCAGGCGGGGCATCCCGTCTGGCATCGTTGCACTAGATCATCGCCACTTCTTCGTACTCGCCCCACACGTCCCTCAACGCGTCGCACACCTCGCCGACGGTCGCATACGCGCGCACCGCGTCCAAGATCGGAGGCATGAGGTTGTCGCGCGTTCGTGCGGTCGCGCGCAGCGTATCGAGGGTGCGGGCCACGAGGCCCGTGTCCCGTCGGCGCCGCAAGTCGTCGAGTTTCGATGCCTGTCGCTCGGCTGCCGATTCGTCGATGTACAGGGTCTCGAGTGGCTCGTCTTCTTCAACGAAGTCGTTGACGCCGACGATCACGCGTTCGCGGCGTTCGACCGCCTGCTGGAAACGGTACGCGCTCTCGGCAACTTCCCGTTGTGGAAAACCCTGCTCGATCGCAGCTACCATGCCACCCATGTCATCGATCTGATCGAAGTACCGGATCGCACCGTCCTCTAGGTCTTTGGTCAGCCATTCGACAAAGTACGACCCGCCCAGCGGGTCAACAAAATCAGTGACGCCGCTTTCATAGGCGATGACCTGCTGCGTCCTGAGGGCAAGGGTCGCGGCTGCTTCAGTCGGGAGCGCCAGCGCTTCATCCAGCGAATTGGTATGGAGCGAGTTGGTTCCCCCAAGCACCGCCGATAACGCCTGGAGCGCCGTCCGCACGACGTTGTTGTGCGGCTGTTGGGCTGTGAGCGAGACGCCGGCCGTCTGGCTGTGGAACCGAAGCTTCCAGGATCGAGCGTCGCGCGCGCCAAATCGTTCCTTCATCGCGGTCGCCCACAGGCGGCGTGCCGCTCGGTATTTGGCAATCTCCTCGAAGAAATCGCTGTGAGCGTTGAAGAAAAAGGACATTCTGGGCGCAAAGGCGTCGACGTCCAGTCCGGCGTCCACACCCCACTGAACGTACTCGAGACCATCGCGCAACGTGAACGCCAATTCCTGAAGTGCTGTCGAGCCGGCCTCCCTGATGTGATACCCACTCACTGAAATCGTGTTCCAGCGTGGCAACGCGTCCGTCGAAAATGCGAACACGTCCGTTATCAGCCGCATCGACGGTCGCGGGGGAAAGATGTACTCCTTCTGCGCGATGTACTCTTTGAGGATGTCGTTTTGAGTCGTGCCTGAGAGCGTCTTCCAATTCACTCCCTGCTGCTCCGCGACAACCAAGTACATGGCAAGAATGATGGCGGCGGGCGCATTGATCGTCATCGACGTCGTGATCTCACCGAGAGGAATCCCGTCGAAGAGCGTCTCCATGTCTGCCAGCGACGTGACGTTGACGCCGCACTTGCCGACTTCGCCGAGCGACAGTTCGTGATCGAGATCGCGGCCCATTAAGGTCGGGAGGTCGAAGGCGACACTGAGGCCCGTTGAGCCAGCCGCCAGCAACGCCTTGTACCTGGCGTTGGTATCTTCGGGCGTCCCGAACCCGCCAAACTGCCGCATCGTCCAGAGCCTGCCGCGGTACCCACTAGCGTGGATTCCGTGGGTATACGGGAACTCCCCTGGCGGTGAAAGGTCTCTGGCGGCATCGACGTCGCGCACAGCCTCTGGCGTATACACGCGCGCCACGGGTGTGTCCGAGATCGTCGTGAACGTTGCCTGGCGCTCCGGTGCGAGTGCCTTCATGTGCGGATTATAGGGGAATCCGGTCCCCCCGTATTCCTTGGTCGCCTGACCCTTCATCAGTCGCTGAAGGCGGCACGGCAACACGGATTCCCTGGAACGACGTGGCGGTGGAGGCCCTCGCCAGTTGGGTGACACGCACGGCGCGACTCGCTGAGCTTCCTGTGGCGCGGGCGGCTGGTCTGGAACTCCCGTGGCCAGGGCAAAGACGACTGAAAAGAACGCTGAATCAGCCGGTCACACGGAAACCGATGAGCTGCCGAGCCTCCTCGTTCTGCTCTCCAGCTATGACCTCCACGAGATACTCGCCCGGTGCAAGACCGGAGAGCGGCAGCTCGACGAGCAACCGCCCATCTGCCGATGACGTGACCGGCAGCTCGTTCATCTCATCGCCGGATCGGTTCAGAAGACGGGCCGTGACTGGCGGCGTCGAGCCGCCCGGACCGTACGCCGACAGCCGCAGGAGCACGCGCTCGATACGGCTGAACACTCGCATGGTGGTCGGGGTCGCCTGCGGATCAACCTTGATCTGCTCCATCTCCCGAACCGTCCGCGCACGAAAAACTGCTGGCGTCGACAGACTCGCTACCGGTGCCGTCAGGTCGGGCACATCGAGGTCTCGCTGGTCGCTGTCCAGGACGTCCGCGTCTGCGTTCTCCACCGCGAGACGCAAGCGCATCGGCCCGGGCGGAACCTCGAACGTCACCTGCGACGTGGGTCCGGCCGTGGGTTCGGGGATCCGGCCCCGGTAGAGGAGCGTCCCATCTTCTCCAGATGCCGTGAGCGTCATCTGCGCCGGAACGTCCGTCGGGCGCACTTCGGCGCCTGGGGTGGGCGCGGACGGCTCCCATACGAACGTCACTCTGGTGTTGCCTCCATCGCCGCGCTCGGTCCCGATCCAGGTCCGAATCGTGCGAGCGCGGGGCTGGACACTCAGCGACGCCAGCGCCGCTTGCACGTCTGGGCGCGGCCCCGGTTTAGGCGGCGCCTCTGCGCGAACCAAGTCGGACGCGGTGATGGCCCAGTACCCTTTGCGGGCCCGCACCTTTACTCCAGGTCGTCGCACGCGGACCGTGATTTCGTGAAACTCGCCGTCCGTGGGGGCGGCCGTCGACGCGTAGCCGATCATGTAATAGGAGCTGGAATCGACCACGATCTGCTTCATCGCCAGCGTCAGCGCATTGCGATTGATGATGGCGCGGCCGTCGGTCTCTGAAGCGAGGACGCGAAGGGTATCCAGTGTCGAGTTGAGAAAATCCCGGTCTGTCCCCATGCCAACGTTCTGATCGATCCCAAATTCCCCGGTGGCAAGACCGCGTGGATCCACCGGGTACAGCGCGACGTTGTAACGATTGGCGGCGGCGTAGACCTCCCGAAGATCCATTTGCAGGTCAGCGCTCGCAGACAACTGGGCTCTCGATTCGGCCGTGCTGTTGGTGTTCACCAGGGGATTGCCATAGGCGGGGTTGTTGTAATCAGGAGAGCCAGCGGTACCCGATCGGAGCTGGGGAGGCACGTAATTCGAGTAGCCTTCGGTAACCAGAATGAGAGCCTTGCGTCCCTCCTTGAGCGAGCCCATCCTGACAATCAGGGCCTCGATTGCCGACAGCGACACCTGATTCCGAATCCGTTCCACGACCTCCGTGGGCTCGCTCGAATACCGGTACTCGAACTGGTTCATCGGCTCGTATCGATACTTCCGACCCTCAAACTGGAGGAGGGCGCGCTCGACAGCACCGTGATTCCGCGTGAACCGCACCGTGTCGAGCGGGGCGAGCGGATACATGAGCCCGACCATGTCGGAGGGGCCGAGTTGGGTCTCGATGAAGCGTGCCAGGTCTTCTCGGGCCCTGACGCCCGTTTCCAATCGCACGTGGTAGTCGTCCAAGAAGATGCCAAACAGACGTACATCGTCTCGGGCCGCCTCGGATTCTTCCACCGAGTCGCTGGAAATGACGCGCGGTGGGCCATTAGCGCCGGGAATGAATCCGCCATCCAGATCGACGCGTTTGAACGTCTCGATGGTCTGCGGCTCACCGTCCTCGCTGACCTCGAAGTCACTCGGTTCGAGGTCGACGATGGGTTTGTCGTCGTCATCGGTGACGATGGCATCGACACGAACGAAATTGATGCCGCCACGGAAGACAGGCTGGGGCTCGTCCTGTGTCCCCGATTCATCCTGCACGGCCTGGTCCGCCGGCACAGAGGCTGCGTCTGAGGGATCTTGCTGGGCATCACCTCGGGCTCCCGCGAGACACGCCAGAGCGAGCGTCACGGTGGCGACGGAACGGAGCGACCTGCACATACTGGTATTTTACAGCCCAAACAGGGTGCACCGTCCCCAGAAGGGTGGGTTCTGCCTCGCCGCGGGTGATAACATCCCGGCCGTGGCCCATGAGGCGCTGACGACGCTTTCTGACGAGGAACGCCTCTTCAAGAACAGCGTGTACTCGTTCGCCGACGGCGAGATTCGTCCGCTCGTCCGAGAAATGGACGAGCAGGCGCACATCGCTCCCCATTTGATCAGCAAGCTCTTCGACCTGGGAGTGATGGGCATCGAGATTCCCGAGGCGCTGGGCGGCGCCGGCGCCACATTCTTCCACGCGGTGCTCGCGGTCGAGGCGCTGTCGCGTGTCGACCCCTCCGTCGGCGTTCTGGTCGACGTTCACAACACGCTGGTGATCAGCGCGCTACTCAGGTGGGCGAGTGATGATCTGAAGAGACAGTGCCTTCCGAAGCTGTCTGGGGGCGCAGTTGGCGCGTACGCGCTATCGGAGGCCGGCGCTGGAAGTGACGCGTTTGCGATGGCCTCGCGCGCGGTCGCGCGCGGAGACGAATGGATCGTGACCGGGCGAAAACTCTGGGTCAGCAACGCCCAAGAGGCCCAGTTCTTTATCGTCTTCGCGAACGCCAATCCGGACGCAGGCTATCGAGGAATCACGGCCTTTGTCGTTGAACGCGATCGTCCCGGCTTCCAGGTCGGCCGCAAGGAAGACAAGCTGGGCATCCGGGCAAGCAGCACGTGTGAAGTGCTGCTCGAGGAGTGCCGCGTCCCACAGTCGCACGTACTGGGCACGGTCGGCCAGGGGTACAAGACCGCGATCGAGACGTTGAACGAGGGGCGGATCGGTATCGGGGCTCAGATGGTCGGCCTGGCGCAAGGTGCGTTGGATCACGCCATCCGCTACACAGGAGAGCGGCGTCAGTTCGGTCAGTCGATTTCGCGGTTTCAAGCTGTGCAGCACCAACTCGCGCGCGCCGCGACCGAACTTCACGCAGCAAGGCTGATGGTGTACGAAGCAGCGCGCCTGCGAGATAACAGGCTGCCGTTCCTGACCGAGGCCGCCATGTGCAAGCTGTACGCGTCGGAGGTTGCCGAAAGAGTCGCGTCCCTTGCCGTCAATCTGTTCGGAGGCAACGGGTTCGTCAAGGACTTTCCGGTGGAAAAGCTGTTTCGTGACGCCAAGATCGGGCAGATCTACGAAGGCACTTCGAACCTTCAGCTCCAGACCATCGCCAAACAGCTGCTCAGCTGACGATGAGGCCTCAGGCGCGCGAAATTACGCGACTGGCAATGATCAGACGCTGCGTCTCTGAAGTCCCTTGGTATATTTCCGTCGCGCGGACGTCGCGGAATAATCGCTCGACGAGAGACCCACGCCGGTAGCCAGTAGACGCGAGGATCTGCATGGCGGCATCCGCGGCCTTGTGCGCGGCCTCGGACGCAGCGAGCTTCGCCATCGAGGCCTCGAGTGTCACGCGTCCTTGTTGATCCTTGGTAACCGCCGCCTTCCACGTGAGCATGCGAGCCGCGGCGAGCTCGGTGGCCCGGTCTGCCACCATCCATTGGATGGCCTGATACTCCGCGATCGGCCGTCCGAACGCCTTGCGATTCTTGGCGTACGTGATCGCCTCCGCGAGGGCGGCTTCACCAATGCCAAGAGCCTGTGCCGCGATCGCGATGCGCCCCCCTTGGAGTGCCCACATTGCAAGTCGATACCCTTGGTCGACCGGCCCAATCACCTGATCGTCGGTCGCTTCGACATCGAGGTCGAGGTCCATGCAACCGAGCCCTCGCACCCCCAGTGAGTCGGCCCTGGCAGTCCGGATGATACCCTCGGCGTCCATCGGAACCAGAAACGCCGTCACACCCTCGCCCCGCTCCCCGGGGCTCGTCCTGGCAAACACCACGACGACCGAGGCGGCATCAGCGTTGGCAACCCAGACCTTCCGGCCTGTAATGCGGTAACCTCGTGCTGTACGGACCGCTGTAGTTTGTTGATTGGCCGCGTCGCTTCCGGCGTCCGGCTCGGATAGCGCGAACGCCCCGACCGCTGTCCCGGACGCGAGACGGCGCAGCCACCGCTCGTGCTGTGTGAGCCCACCCGCATGCGCAACCAGATCCGCGACGAGCGACGTATGGACGACGATCGCCGCAGCGACCGTTGCACTCGCGCCGGCAAGGGCCTCGATGGCCAGCACATAGTGGAGATAATCGAGGCCCGCGCCGCCAGACGTCGAAGGGATGGTGAGACCGAGCAGGCCGCGGCCGCCAGCTGCAGCGATCACGTCCGCCGGAAACTGGCCCGACTCGTCGATGGCCGCGGCGCGCGGTGCAACAACGTCCTGTGCGAACTGCCCGACCGAGCGTCGGAACGCGCGCTGCTCCGGGCTGAGATCGAGAATCATCCCCTGCTCTCCCGTCTGATGCTCAGTCGCGTCGCGCGTTCGCGAGGCGTTCGAGCACGGGCCGCAGGCGCCTCGCTGACTCACTGAGCTCTTCTGGCAGAACCCGCACGTTGCCGAACACCGACATGAAGTTCGTATCGCCCGTCCAGCGGGGTACGAGGTGGATGTGCACGTGCTCAAGCACCCCCGCTCCGGCCGGTTGCCCCAGATTGATGCCGACGTTGATCCCCTGCGGCCGATACACCGCAGTGAGCGCGACTTCGGCGTCCCTCGTGAACAGCATCAGTTCGTCCAGCTCGGCGGGAGTCGCCGCCGCCAACGAAGGAATATGGCGGGCAGGAACCACCATTACGTGACCGCTGTTGTAGGGGTAGAGATTGAGGATGACGTACGACACACGCCCGCGCACGAGGACGAGGGGATCGCGCTCGTTGCTCTGGCTATCGCAGAACACGCACCCGGACGACTTGTCGATCCCCGTCACGTAGGCAAGCCTCCAAGGTGACCACAACCGCTCCATCGCTAACGCCCAAGACGAGCCGTCATCACGACAGGATCAGGCCTGCCGGCGCGACTCGTGCGTCGGTTCCGCTGACCGGCGCAATCGCGAAGTGCTGTCAGAAGACCGCCGTGCCGGAAGGTGGCACGAGTGGCTCATCAGTTGGCGCTACGGGAGAGGCCTCAACCTCCCGATTGATGAGCTCTTTCAGTTCCTTACCTGGCTTGAAGTAGGGAACCTTCTTGGGCGGCACATCCACCTTGTCGCCGGTTTTCGGGTTACGTCCCTTGCGTGGCTCACGCTTCCGCAGACGAAAGCTTCCGAACCCACGCAGTTCAATCTTCTCGCCGCGGTGGAGCGCGTCAATGATGCTCTTGAAGACCGTATCAACAATGACTTCGGAGTGTTTCTTGGTCAGATCCGACACACGGGACACTTCTTCCACGAGCTCCGCTTTGGTCATGCTGCCGCCAGTGGTCATGGCTGTCTTCCTCCCGTGGATCCGCCTGACTTCTCCAATCACTGCTTGCGAAAATGATCGCCGAGCGTCGCGGTGCCATCGCCGGCACCTTCGTGATACGTTTCGTAGTCTGTACGGACTTCGTCCGACTTCATCGCGCGGATCGAGAGTCCAATCTTTCGTTCCTCCGGCGCCAATTTGATGATCTTCATCTGATAGGTTTGATCGACCTGCAATTCGATCTTCTCGCCGGGCCGCGAATCGTCAAACTCGGAGACATGAATCAACCCTTCGATGCCTTCGTCGAGCTCGACGAACGCGCCAAAGTTGGTCATCCGCACCACCTTGCCGTCGATGACGCTCCCCACGTGGTATCGGGAGAAGAAATCATCCCAGATATCGGTCGCCAGTTGCTTCAAGCCTAGCGACAGCCGCTGGTTTTCCGCATCGATGTTCAGCACCATCGCTTCGACGACATCGCCCTTCTTCAGGATCTCGGACGGATGCTTGACACGCTTGCTCCACGACATATCGGAGACGTGAATGAGCCCGTCGATGTCCTCCTCAACTTCCACGAAGGCACCAAATTCGGTCAAATTGCGAACTTTGCCCTCGAGGCGGGAACCCACCGGATACTTCTCGACCAGTTCGTGCCAGGGGTTACTCTCCGCCTGCTTGAGGCCCAGAGAAATGCGCCGCGCCGCGGGATCGACCCCGAGCACCTGCGCATCAACCATGTCTCCGACGTTGAGGATCTTCGACGGGTGCTTCACGCGCTTGCTCCACGACATCTCAGAGACGTGGATCAGGCCTTCGACGCCGGACTCGAGCTCGACGAACGCGCCGTAGTCGGTCAGGCTGACGACCTTGCCGCCGACGCGGGCACCCACCGGGTAGCGATCCATCACGTTGGCCCACGGATCGGTGATCAGCTGCTTGTGCCCCAGTGACACCCGCTCGGTCGATGCGTCGTACTTGAGCACGATGACATCGAGTTCGTCGTTGACCTTGAACAGCTCGGACGGATGGCCGACACGGCCCCACGACATGTCGGTAATGTGCAGCAGGCCATCGATGCCGCCGAGGTCGATAAACGCGCCGTAGTCGGTGATGTTCTTGACAGTCCCCTTGAGGACCTTCCCTTCCGCGAGTGTCTCGAGGGTATGCTTCTTCTTTTCGGCGTTTTCCTCTTCAAGGAGGGCCTTGCGCGACAGCACGATGTTGCCGCGTTTCTTATTCACCTTGATCACGCGCATGCGAAGCTCTTGGCCTCGCAGGGCATCGAGATTCCGAACCGGACGCACATCGATCTGCGAGCCCGGCAGGAAAGCACGAACGCCAATATCGACGGCGAGCCCGCCTTTGATGCGCTCGATGACGCGGCCGATCACGACCTTGTGCTCGGCATAGGCGCGCTCGACCTCGTCCCAGATCTTCATCTTCTCCGCTTTTTCGCGGGAAAGAACGACGTGGCCTTCGCGGTCCTCCGTCCGTTCGAGCAAAACGTCGACGATGTCGCCCGGCTGGACGGTCACCTGACCGTTCTCGTCCAAGAACTCGCTGGCTGAGATGACCCCTTCAGACTTGTAGCCGACGTCGACGACGATCTCCGCTGACGTCACCTTCAGCACCGTGCCCTTGACAACCTCACCTTCCGCGATGTTGCGGAAGCTGTTATCGTAGGCGTTCAGTAGCTCTTCGAATTCCTTGGGGTCGATGGAGTCATCGTCGTCGCGGGGTCGGGCTTTTAGTCCGCCGCGGTCGGGCGTCCCGGCACTGCTCCTGGCAGAACCGAAAGTGGACTCTTCTTGAACGTTCGCCATGCCTTGCGCGTCCTCCTGTCGATCGATTGCTGGCGTGTGATGGCGGGCGCCAGCCCCCCGCGAGTTCGGTCAGCGGCCCGCCGTCCCGGAGTAGTGCCCGGATGTGGACCCAATGAGGGTATCGCTGAGTGCCGATAAGCCTCAGAGAGTACGATACTTATCGCGACACTGTCAAGTTAGCGCGCGGCCCTATCGACACGATCGGGCGGCAGACAATGGGACGAATACATGGCGAAAAAAAGGCCAGGTAAGAGCCAGCGTGTGACAAAAACGGCGCGGAGACCAGCCCAAAGGAGCCGATCGAGCAAGCGGGCTGGACAAGGCTCTGGCAAACGCCCGGGCCGGAAGCCCACGGTACGGACATCGGGGCCGGCCGGACGCCGGCGAACGGTCACCGATAGGAAACGATCGTCCCCGAAGGTGGTTCGGAAGACAGCGGGTGCCAAGAAGCGGCCGCGTCAGAAGCTGGTCCGGAAGGCGTCGGAAGCGAAAAAACAGCGGCTCAAGAAGCCGATTCGGAATCTGGCGGGCGCCAAGAAACAGCTGCCGAAGAAGCCGCTCCGAAGGACGACGGGCCCTGAGAAGACGAACCAACGAAAGGCCGCGTTGAGGAAAGTGGCGACAAAACGTCGCCGCCGGGTCCCGCAGGCCGTATCGCAGCCGGAGAAGATGTCTTCATCGCCGCGAAGGGGCGCCAAAGATAGCCATCGGCTCGGGATCAGACTTCCGCAACTCGACCGGGTGCGCCGAATTCTCCAGGATCCTGCGCCGCTAGCGACGGACACGCCGGCCCCTTCAGCCGACCGACTGTTTGCTGAGCCTGACGAAGCGCCGCAAACAGCGTCCGCCGCCGACTCGGAAGTAAGTACCAGCCAGGACGCGGTAACTGCGGTTCCGGAAGCGGGGCCAGCACCAGCCCAGAGCGGAGACAGTCAGCCAGCGGACGACAGCTATGAGAGCCTGCGGCTGCGGTGGGAGCGGGAGCCACCGGAAACCAAGGGCTAGACAGACCGCCGTCGAATCGTTCCAAGCACCGCCTCGACCACCTCGTCGATCGAGCGTTCGGTGGTGTCAATGAAGACCGCGTCTGGAGCCATGTGGAGGGGCGATGCCGCCCGCGTCGAGTCCAGCCGATCTCTCTCAGACAGGAGGGTCTCGACTTCTGACACGGCCGACGGTCCACCCGAGTGTGCTGGGTCGCTGGCACGTCTGCGGGCGCGCTCATTGGCCGAGGCGTCGAGGTAGAACTTCACGTCGGCACCTGGAAAGACGACGGTGCCGATGTCCCGCCCCTCCATCACCAGTCGCCCGCCTTGACCCAGGGTGCGCTGACGGGCCACCAGCACGTCGCGTACCAAAGGCAGACGCGCAACCGAGGCAGCCGCGTAGTCAACCTCAGGCGTTCGAATGGCGCGCGTCACATCCACGTTATCAATGGCCACTCGCGCCGGTGACACTTCGACGACTGAGCGTTCAGCCAAATCGGCGACGGCGGCTTCGTCGTCGAGCGAAACCCCGTCGCGGAGAGCCTTCCAGCCGACCGCCCGATACATGGCCCCGCTATCGACATGACGGTAGCCAAGCGCGCGGGCAACCGCACGTGCGACCGTGCCCTTGCCCGCGCCGGACGGTCCGTCGATCGCGATGATCATCGAGGGTCGCATGATGCGGGAGCAGGTGCAGTCAGTCAGGGAGTCCTGAGGGCGGCCGCCAGTTTGTCAGCTTTCGACGCAGTGTAACATGCGCGTCTGGAGGCTGGTGCTGACAGAACGGCTTCAGAAAATCTTGTCGCACGCGGGGGTCGCGTCGAGACGGGCTTCTGAGCAGCTGATCGTCGACGGACGCGTGACGGTAAACGGCTGCACGATCCGCGAGCTTGGCGCAAAGGCGACCGCCACAGATGACATCAGAGTGGACGGTCGACGCATCAAGCGACCCGAGCGGTTCAGGTACGTGCTTCTGCACAAACCCCGTGGGTACGTCACAACCCGCTCGGATCCGCAAGGGCGGCCGACGGTGATCGATCTCTTGGGGCGCCTGACGGAGTACGTGTACCCGGCGGGCCGTCTCGATTTCGATTCCGAGGGTCTGTTGCTACTCACCAACGACGGGGATCTGGCGGCACGACTCACGCACCCAAGACACGGCGTGCCCAAGGTCTATCGAGCGCAGGTTCTGGGCATCCCTGACGCACGTGATCTCGCCCGGCTGTCCCGGGGCGTGGTCATCGGCGGACGAATGAGTCGCTCGGCCGAGGTGAGGATGATCTCCAGCGTCAGTCGTGGGACCCCGACGGTTGGCTTCAGAGCTAGGAAGTCGTCTCGCCGATCGAATCCTGCGGTTCCGACGGCTGACGCTCGACGAAAGGCGGCCAGCACCTCGATTCTTGAGATTACGATCAGGGAAGGGCGCAACCGTCAAGTCCGCAAGATGTGCGACGCGATTGGACACCCGGTGGAGCGACTCACGCGTGTCGCAATAGGACCCGTCACCGACTCGCGGCTGAAGCCCGGGCAGTGGCGCGATCTGACGTCCTTCGAGGTGAAGAAGCTACGAGCCGCTGCGTCCGGCCCCCGGCACTAGAACCTTTCTCATGCATCGCGCCGGTATCCGGCCGCCGAGACGTCGGTGCTCCGGAAGGCGTCCTAACTCCGAGTAGGAGA